>Ga0326728_10027161_pt1 | contig 10042 bp, 14 predicted proteins | sample MB3enrmetagenome_FD_207602 | JGI IMG/M metagenome (GOLD analysis project Ga0326728, IMG submission 207602) | Lab enriched peat soil microbial communities from McLean, Ithaca, NY, United States - MB31MN | ecosystem: Environmental > Terrestrial > Soil > Wetlands > Peat | place: USA: New York... | reverse complement strand
CGTCCATCTCCACCAGAAGCTGGTTCAGCGTCTGCTCTCGCTCGTCGTGGCCCCCACCCAGGCCGGCGCCCCGGTGGCGGCCCACTGCGTCGATTTCGTCAATGAAGATGATACAGGGGGCGCTTTTCTTCGCCTGAATGAAGAGGTCCCGCACCCGGGCGGCGCCCACGCCGACGAACATCTCCACGAAGTCCGAACCGCTGATGCTGAAGAAAGGCACACCCGCTTCCCCGGCGATGGCCCGGGCCAGCAAGGTTTTGCCCGTGCCCGGAGCCCCCACCAGGAGCACGCCCTTGGGGATGCGGCCCCCCAGGCGGGTGAACTTCTTGGGGTCCTTGAGGAACTCAATTATCTCGACTACTTCCTCCTTGGCTTCCTCGATGCCCGCCACGTCATTAAAGGTGATCTTGACGGTGTTTTCCGTCATTAGGCGGGCCCGGCTTTTGCCGAAGGACATGGCCTTGCCGCCGCCAGCCTGCATCTGGCGCATGAAAAAGATCCAGATGCCCACCAGGACCAGCATGGGCAGCCAGGAAACCAGAAAGGTGGTGTACCAGGAGTTTTCATCCTTGGGTTTGGCGGTAATGTCCACCTTCTTGGCCTGCAGCAGCTTGATCAGCTCCGGGTCGCTGGGGGCGTAACTCTTGAAGGATTTGCCGTCGGAAAGCTCGCCGCTGATTTCATCCCCTTGCAGGATGACCTTGGTCACCTTGTCGTCCTTGACTAAATCCACGAATTTACTGTAATTGATGGAGGTTTTGCTGCGGCTGCCGTCCACAGTATAGAAGTTGTGGTACAGCACGACCATTACCAGGGTGATGAGCAACCACAAGGCGATATTTTTATAGAATGGGCTTAACCGGTTATTCATTATGGTCCTTAACGTTCAGGCTGAGGGCAGACTTCTTACCCCTTACCACTTTTATCATTTTTTATTTTAAATCTATCTAAGGAAAAAGCAAGGTAATCTTAAGCGATGACCTGGAAAGTGGGGCAGCGTCGGGGATTGGGGCCGCGTCGGGGAATGGGCCAGCCAATGCCGGGGGGTGGGGCCGCCCCCCCGGCTCCCTTCGGTCAGCCGTCCAGGTCCCCCAGTATGCCGCCCTTGGGAAAAGTGTCTTCCGGAAACAGCTCCGCCAGGCTTTCCCGGGGGATGCGCCAGGGACCGCTGCCCCACTTCACCCCAGAGAGTCGTCCGTCGTGGATCATCCGGTAGATGGTGCGGCGGGACAGGGCCAGGATGGCCGCCACTTCGTTGGGCCGAAAAAACCGTTTCTTTTGAAGCGAATCCATAGTCTTACTCCTCCATTTTTCTCTGTCGCCCGGTTTGCCAAACCCTCTGTCGCAAGGGCAGTGCCAAATTTCTCACTGACTATCCGCTTAAATTCATTACCAAATAAGGCTGGCTCTTTTAAAACCCCCGCTAAATTTGGGGTGCGTCCGTCAGCCTTCTCTAGGGAAGTTAGAAAACCCTAGAAATTTTCCCTTTCTTTCCTCCTGCCTTTAGCCCCAGCCGAAGGATGGCCGGGCCGGCCGGCCAACCCTAAAACCGCCCAAAGGGCAGTTTTTCTGAGCCCATCAGCCTCTTTCCGGGTCGGTTCCCGGCAGTTTTTCAACCGCCCTTACCAGAAAATCGCCCCGGCACTGCTGTTTTTGGGACAAAACCGGACAACCGTCTTTCCCTTCGACACGAATCTTGAAAGGAAGGTTGAGAAAGAAGAAAAGGGTGAAGCAAATGAACCAGCAACGTTTATTGCGGCCCCGGGAAGTGGCCCGGCTGTTGGCGGTTTCCCCGTCCACCGTAAATCGCTGGTACTGGGAGGGCCGGCTCCGGGGGGTCAGGCTCGATAGCGGCACCATAAGGATCCTGGAGAGCGCGGTGCGGGAAAAGCTGCCCAAGGCGAGATTACCTGGGCCACCGGAAAAGGGGGCCGGAGATGCGGTGCGCTGAGTGTGGCGAGAGCATGACGAACCTGGACGCGGAATACCTGGGAATGCCGGTGCACTGGTCCTGCCTGGTGGCCCGGCGCACGGAAGAAGCCCTGGCGCTGGAGCGGCGGTGGCGGCAGGGGAAAGGCCGGGCGCCGCATTTTGTGCTGTCCACCCCGGCGAAGAAGGCGGAGAAGGCGGCAGGGGAAAGGCCGGGCCCCCCTTTTTCTTTGGACCACCCCAAAAAAGCAAGGGGTGAATTGCTGGTCACCAGGAGAGGGCAAGCCAAACCCAGGCAGAGGAAGCGGACCCGGAATTATGCCCCGAAAAAGCGGGTCTGCCTGGTTTGCGACCGCCTCTTCAAAAGCGAGGGGCCGCACAACCGGATTTGCCCGGAATGCAAACACCTAATAATGGTCCTGGGTTATGCCCCGAACCAGGGGGGAATATGAGCGAGATCGTTTATCAGCGGCGCTGGCTGGACGCCCATCCGGGAAACTGGGAGCCCCTTTCCCGGGAACAGGTGGAGAAGGCCCTGGGGAAATATTACGCTGACCTGGAGGCCATCCTGGCGGCGGTGGACGAAGGGGTTTCGGCGCACACGCCCTTTGCCATCTACCGCCGGGCCCGGCCCCGGGAGTAAGGCGGGAAGATGCTGGACTATTAACCAGGCCGCGGGAGGATTAAGCCATGTGGTGCTTGCTTTGTCTGCTCATCGGTTTTGTCCTGGGCTGGTGCGCCTGCGCCCTGATTGCGGTGGGGAGGGGCGATGACTACCCAGATTTTGACTAAGGGGGAGGCCGCGGCGCTGCCGGCGGCCCCCGACACCGGCCAGGAGGCGTTAAAGGGCAGGGGGCAGGGATGAGGCGCAAACAGAAAAATCAGCTCCCCCGGCATATGCGGGTGAAGTCCCGTCGGCACCATAACAACCGGGGGCCTTACCTGATCAAGGGCGAGGTCTGCTTCCGGCGGCTGCAGCGGTTTTGCCGGAAATACGGGCTGCGCCTGGCGGAGGGCAGTTAATGGCGACTATAGTGCTGGAGCCGCAATGCCGGTATTGCAAATACTGGCGACCGGAGCAGCCGACAGAGAAAACCGGGAGATGGGGGGCGCGGCGCCGGGACTGGACGAGCCCCCTGCGGCGCTGCGCCCGGGGCGCGGGGTTTTACACCCTGCCCCAGTACATCTGCCAGAGTTTTGTGGCCCGGGAAGCGGATAAGTTATGCAGCCGACCGGGGAAATTGGCCGACATATTATAAAGGATAATGAGGCGCAAACGGTGGAAAAGCCCGGGGGCAAAGGGCGGATGCAGGCCAGCCAGGTGGTGACTATCCCCGGCGTGGTGCTGCGCCGGAGCGAGAGCGGCCTGCCCCTGTGCTTCCGGTCTCTCACCGGGGTCACCGTCTGGCTGCCCGACTCCCTTAACGAGCGAGTAGGGCGGGAAAGCGCAGCGCATCCCGCCTTCCGAGCTTCTGTAGGTGAGCTGAGATCCAGATCGGTTTCGGTTCCCGCCTCCCCTGGGAAGCGGTGTGGGTCATCTTGCCGTCCAAGGGTCGCTCGTATGCCGGGATTTCCACGCCGGTGCCAAGGTTTATCCCGCGGGCCGAAGCCGAGGGCCGCCTGGTGAACGCCAACCCCGGGTGGAAGGTATTGTCCCTCATCATCACCGGAAGCAACCAGGTCGTCTTCCCGGCCGTGGCCCCCTCTGGGGCCGGCCGGAAAAGGAAAAAAAGCGGCAGGCGGAAGGGCCGGGCAATTTAACCGTGGGCGGCGATGGGACTGCTTAGCTGGTGGCGGGAGCACCGGCGCCGGGGGAAGCGCCGGGCGGAAATTTACCGGGAAGCCCGGGAGGCCTTGCGGCAACTGGAGGCCACGACCGCCTGGACCGATGGGGAGATTTCCCTGCGGTTGCTGGAGCTGGGGCTGCTGATCCTCCAGGGCACCGTCGCGGCCTGGACATTACTGGACCAGCCGCCGCCCCCGGAAGCCCAGGAAAACCGGCCGGTGCTCCATTAACCCGCCGGAGGAGGGGAAGATGTCGGACGAAAACCTGCTGCGGGCCGACCAGGTGGCCCGGCGCCTGGGGGTCACCCCCCACCATATCCGCCGCCTGTGGCGCGAGGGCAAGCTCCCGGGCCTGAAGCTCTCCCCCCGTAATTTGCGCTTCCGCCTCCAGGACATCCAGGAATACCAGCGGCTGATTAACGAAATGGAATGAGATATCGGAATTATGCGGTATAGATGCTCACAGATGAAAATTTTTTCTCATTTTTAAGACTACCACCGGTAGCGCGTAGGGCGGAAAATCGCCGCGCCTACCGCCTTACGTGGTAAATACTCTTGGCACCGGGTCGGCTTGCCGTGAAGCCTGCCGTCATTTTTCAAAAGGGGCCGATAGAAAGTGAAATCGATCTCCAGGACTGGGAAATGTTCAAACTGATTTACCTCCCTCGGACCAATGTGGTTATGAACCTCAGATCAATTACATTTTTCTTTTCGGAATTTCCCAGATTGAGACAGGGACAAAATGCGATTATTTGCTTTACGAATGGGGGATAAAATGATATCCTCTTGCAAAAATAAACAACAAGACAAAATAATGTCAACATGGGAATGGTTTGTTGCACTTTTTGGTGCTGCGCTTGCCCTCTTTGGTCTTGCGCTTGCACTCTTTCCGGGGGCACTATTTCGACTGGACGTTAAGGTACAGCGTAGAATAGCGGTCGTTATTTTCATAATAGGTCTATTGTGCTTAGGGGGTGCCCTGGCAATCCCAACTTATGAGTGGTTAAAGCCGACTTCGTATGTTTACCTGCTCCCTGGCAGAGCATTGGGCCAGAACTCCGCTCAGGCACCCAGTGAATTTGTGTCGCGCCGCGTGTTTGTTCTTCAGCAGGTAGGACCAGATACCCTTCACAATGTCGAAGTAATTTTACACGACAATCATCAAAAAGATCAGACGGCGGCTGATCATATTGAACATTACTCAGAAATCACTCCGGGAGAGTCCAATCTGAAAAATATTCAACCTAAACACTTCTGGTTCAAACCATCAACACCATGGGACGAAGACTATAACGTCACTATTAAGACGGCAGACGGGATATTTCTTGAGCGTATCCTGGTGAGAGGTTTTGCACCTCCGGCACCGCCTGGAATACCAATTAATCCGCCGCCTGCACCGAAAGTAGAAGCGGGAAATATAAATGCCCCGCTACCGGCAGAAATGGGTAAAGTTGAGTTTGCGATTCGTGTAGCGAAAATTTGCCGTAACAGGAAAGCCTTGTTTACATGCCAAGACACCGATTTGCTCGGTCATAAAGAGTGGCGAAACGATCCTGTGCAACCTTGTTCGCACCATTGTACTGATATTCCGGGTTTTGAGGCTGGCTTAGACCCTAAACCCTTTGTGCTGAGTTTTCCAGCCGGAGTGATGATCTTGACGGAACCAGTACCGCCCATTATCTCTTCACATCCCGAAACAGAGACTGATACTCGCAGATTGAGTGACTGGCAGAAAGGTAAATTGCGACCATATCTTGAGCGATATCCAAATCAGAAGGTGCTTATCGTGTTTGTCGGAGGTGCATCTACGAGACGTTACGCACAGGACTTTGTTAATGTTTTCCGCGCTTCCAAATGGAAGGTCAAGGGACCAATCCCGCTGACTGTGACTGCAACTTTAGGTCCGATCATTGATGTGCAGATTTCTACCTGGATAGGCGACTTTCCCCGTGCGCGGCAGACGGTTATGGATATTCTTTATGCATTCAAAGAGGCGAGCATAAAAAGTCGAGAAAGATTCGTTTGTAGTCTCAACCGAAGTGATGTTCTGGTAATTTTGGTCGGCGCTAAAAGCCCAGATGGGGAATGCCCTTCGGATTATCCGCCCCATGACCTGCCGGAAATCAATAAGCTAGTAGATAAAGTTCCGCTAAAGGAGTTTAAATAATATTTGCCAAATATATAATCGCTCAGCAATAGGACATCTATGCTTCTTCTTGTTCTTTCATAAATTCAAATTCTCCTTGTTCGCGGCCAGATGGGAAAGCAGGTGAAAAATGCCTTTCAAAAATGCGTTTATTAGGAGAAATTTTCATTAAAGCGTTTAGCGCGTAGGGCGGGAAACCGCCACGCATCCCGCCATTTCCGCTCTTAGCATTATTCCATCTCTAGACTTCGAACCTTATCATCCGCTGCCCATTCCAGGGGATAAATCCCGCGTTTCCCCTAGCGATGAAAGCTGGAATACGGCCAATCCGCCACCCTGGCAACCTGACCATGCTTTACCGGATGGTAATGGATGTAATCCACGTGACGCTCATAATCGCGCTCGTCGCGGATGACGTGTTCCCAAAAACGCCGCGGCCAAATGCCTCGTGGTAAAAATGCCTATTTTTTACTAGACAAAAAAACTCAGATTAGCCAGAGCGGCTTTGAGAGATATGAGCTGAGATTTATGCGGCAGCCCCGGGTGCCGCAATCAAAAAACCGGCTTGGGAACCTCTTTACCCAGAAAAACCCCCAAAAAAGATCTTTCCTCACGCCGTCATTAGCTGAGAGGTGCAGTGAGGACAGCGGCTGGCTTGGATGGGAATGGTGATGAAGCAGAAGGGGCACTCCTTAGTGGTTCCCTCAGCTGCCGGGGCCTCTTTCTCCCGCTTCATGCGGTTGATGGCCTTGATTATCAGGAATACGGCAAAGGCTATGATGATAAAGCTGATGATGGTGTTGATGAAGGTTCCCCAATTAAGGGTCACAGCTCCCGCCGCCTTGGCTGCGGCCAGAGAGGCGTAGGGTCCGGTGACTTTGGTGCCTTCCTTGAGCACCATGAAAAGATTAGCAAAATCTACATTACCCAGGAGCAGGCCGATGGGCGGCATGAGCACATCGTCCACAAAGGACTTGACAATAGTTCCGAAGGCCGCGCCGATGACGATGCCAATAGCCATGTCCACCACGTTGCCCCGCATAATAAATTCTTTGAAATCTTTGAACATAGCTGTTTCTCTCTCCTGTATTAAGAGTAGCCCCTTTTTAAGGCCCCTTAACCGCTGGGAGAACGTTAAATGCGCTGGTCATTGCCCTGACGAACCGTGAGGTTCACGGGGAAAAGCGACTTTTGCCGGGGGATCTGTCAGTGCTTCCGGGAACCTGGCCTGGAAAGGCCCTATCCCCAATGTGACTAACCCTGGTCCATTCCCAAGGTTAAGCTTCCCAGCAAGCCTAGGGATAGATGGCCGGCAACCGGGCCTCGCGGCAGGGAGGAGCGCCTGCTTTTTCCTCCCGCGCTTGGCCCGGTTACCTAGCCTTAGTCTCTTTTTTTAAGCTACTGGGTGGGGGGCGGGACAACGCAGTAGCCGGATTCAGTGCCCTGATAGCAGGACTGGTAGTAGTTGGTGCCGTCGTAATAATAGGTCTGACCGTTTATGGTCAGGGGCTGCATATTACCCGACAGGGCCTCCAAAAACGTCCCCACTAATAGAGCGGCAACCGCCCCCGCTGCTATACTGCCCCAATCAGAGCCATAATAAGGCTCCCAGGCAGGACCATAAGACGTCCCCCAGCCGCCACCATAGGCGGGGTAATAAGGCCCCGGTCCGGCATGTGGTCCACGGACGGTCCCAGCTCCGGCAGATGCTCTGGCGCCAGGCCCAGGATATTGTCTGGGTGCCGGCTGGGGGCTGGACCGGAAGCTCCCGCCGCCAAAGCCGCCGTGGAAGGCGTTGCCGCCGGCAATGCCCTGAAAGCCACCTCCGCCACCACGCCTGGCCCCCCCGCCGCCTCCTCCGGAGGGCCGGCTGACCCCGCCACCGCCGCCACCGCCATGTTCATTTCGGGCCAAAACTTCCCCAGAGAGAAGGGGCAGGCCCACCAAGAGGCCGACCAAAAATAATACCGCCAGCAGACGAAGGATTGGAGTCAGTCTCATGACGCACCTCCTTTCTTTTTGGTAGTCTCCTTGGGGGCTGGGGTTGTCGCCTCCTTCACCGGGATAAACTTGATCTTTTGGGCCTCCTCGGGTGGGGTGAAGGTGAACAGGTTGTCCGCCAATTGCGGGGTGAAATTCCAATCAGAGATAAATGCAGTCCATTGCGGGGCATAGGGAAGCTTTTTCTGGGTAACCACTACCTTGCGCAAGAGCGGCTTGTCGCCGGCCTCGACCCAGAGCTGGAATTGAACATTTTTCTTGTCAAAGGCCAGGTGATGGCAGAGGACGCCCCGGACCTTGCTGGGCCCGACATATAAGGCATGGGTCAGGTCCTGATTTATATGCTCACAGCAGCGATTGGCCCCCAGTTCGGCCAGGCCCACCCGCAGCCCATATTCCTTGTGGGCCTTATCCAGGGCGGCGTCCATATCGCCGGGAGCCTCAATGACCCCGTAATGATTCCTATTCTTGTCATAGAGCGTGAGGTTCTCGCCATCGAAAATTAGTTCTTTATTCTCCCGGTCGCCGGAGCCGTTGATCCGGAACTTATCCGGACGCCGGAAGAAGGCCTCCATGTCCATACCATACTGCAACTTCCTGCCTTCGGCATAGACCCGGTCATTGTAGGTCTCGGCCTTAAAGGAGAACTGGGGTTGATTCTTCAGGTAATCGCACATCTGCTGCACTACCTGCTTGGGGTCGGGGGTGGAGGCCGGCTCCTGGGCCGGACACCCGGGCGGCGCCTTGACTGCCGGGGGCGCCGGAGCCGGGGCTTTTTCCTGCGCCGCCCCGGACCCGGAGAAACCCAAAAGGATGACCGCTAGGATCAACAACAACCAATGCCCTTTTCTTCTCATGCCCTCCCTCCTTTATTACTCATGACGCCCAACAAGGAGCAAAAATAGCTGGACTGCCCTCCTTCCAGGCAACCCGGCTTCATTCTTGAGACTCGTCACCTGCCGGTTCCGCTCACCGCGGGTTTGCTTGTCCGGGACAATTTTACGGTAAGCACTTTGGAGAATATGTCAATTATTTTTTATCAATATAACCTGAGATTATGCGGCAGTCTTGACCGCTTTTGTCAAGAAATGGTTTTGGGGCCTATTTGCCCAGGAAAATTCCTCCAAAGTCTCTGCCCTTGAAGTCGATTCCTCTCAGTGAAGGAAGGATACCGCCTGCAGAAAAGATCCGGCCAATATTCCCGGCCTTTCCCAAGCTCAATAAAGCCGAGGGCTGGTCAGAATTCTCTTTAATTAATCGACGGCTCGCCTTATAATGGCAGGCTATGAGGCCACAAACACCCTTCCCTGGCCTGGTGGTCTGGTGGCTGGCGGTCGTCGTTGCCTTTATCCTTCCCGGGCTGAGCGGCTGCGCCCGGGCGCCCCTGCCGCCCGCGGCTCGGGTAGAGCTGCCGCCGGTGGAGGCCCCAAAGCCGCCGGCAGCCCCGAAAATCCCCGCTGAGGTTGACTCCCCCCGCTTTGCCCGCATCACCCAGGTGGTGAACCAGGAAATCGCCGCCGGAAATACCCCGGGAGCCGTAATTGTGGTGGGCCACCAGGGCCGGGTCGTCTACAAGCGGGCCTTCGGCCAGCGCACCTGCGTGCCCCAGCCCACCCCCATGACCACGGATACCGTCTTCGATCTCGCCTCCATGACCAAGGTCGTGGCCACCACCACCGCCATCATGCAACTGGTGGACGCTGGCCGCCTGCGCCTGGACGATCCCGTGGCCAAATACTGGCCGGAATTCGCCGCCCACGGCAAAGAGCAAATCACCATCCGGCAGCTTATGACCCACACCTCCGGCTTGCGGGCCGATGTGAATCCCCATTACCGCTGGTCGGACTATGAGGGCGCCTTGGCGGCCATTGCCGCTGATCAGCCCATCAATCCGCCGGGGACCACCTTCCATTACAGCGACGCCAATTTCATCGCCCTGGGCGGCCTGGTGCACCGGGTTTCGGGCCAGCCCCTGGACCTTTACTGCGCCCAGCACATCTTTGGCCCCCTGGGAATGAAAGACACCGCCTTCCGGCCACGGCAGGCTCTGCAAAGCCGGGTGGCCCCCTGTGATCTGCGCTGCGGCCAGGTGCAGGATCCCACCGCTTATCGCATGGGCGGCGTAGCCGGTAATGCCGGGGTCTTCTCCACCGCCGACGATCTGGCGGTCTTCGCCCAGAT
>Ga0326728_10027160_pt1 | contig 10042 bp, 10 predicted proteins | sample MB3enrmetagenome_FD_207602 | JGI IMG/M metagenome (GOLD analysis project Ga0326728, IMG submission 207602) | Lab enriched peat soil microbial communities from McLean, Ithaca, NY, United States - MB31MN | ecosystem: Environmental > Terrestrial > Soil > Wetlands > Peat | place: USA: New York... | reverse complement strand
GATGCGCGGTTCCGAGATGCCCGCCTGCTGGAGCGTATCGTGGGCCCGGACAATGGTTCGTTCCACCAGGGCAGGATTGATTTTCGCGATCGCATCCACCAGGCCGAGGTGCGTGGTCACGTGGATAACTCGCAACTTAGGGGCCACCAGCATCATGGAAACTTCCGGCGTTCCGGTCAAATGCGCCAGCAGCTCGGTGTGTCCGGGAAACCGGTGACCGGCCGATTGCAGCGCCTCCTTGCTGAGGGGCGCGGTACAGATGGCATCGGCATCGCCCGCTTGGATCCACTTTACCGCGCGCTCAATATAACGATAGGCAGCTTCTCCCGCCGCCGGCGAAACTTGTCCGAAGGGAAACCCCGGCAGGACCAACCCGACGTCGACACAATCGACGGTGCCGGCCGTGAACCGCGCCTCCGCGAGCCGGTCCACCGCGTTTATCTTTAGCTTGGAGCCGACAATCGCGCCCGCTTCGCCAAGCCGCCCGGCACTGCCTACCACCAACGGCCGGCACCGCTCATAAAGATCGGCATGCCCCAAGCTCTTCATGATGATCTCGGGGCCGATTCCCGCGGGGTCGCCCATGGTAATGGCAATCACCGGCCTGTGTTTCGCATTTGAGTTCTTCGTCATGGTTTCAGCCGCCGCAAGCAATTGAGCAAAGTGTCCGGATTGCCGAATGCTCCCGCTTTGGTGATAACCGCAAAACTGACCGCTCCGGTGGTGACGCCGAGCGGAACCCCGGGCTCCACTTCTTCCAGCAGACGAATCCCTCCCACGCCCAATTGCGAGAGAAGAGCGCAGGCGGTCTCGCCTCCGGTTACGATCAGGGCACGAATGCTGTCGGCCAGCGGGGAGATCACTTCCGCCAGCCCTTTAACGATCATGGCGCCGCGAGAAAGATCAGGATCGGGAGTGGCACGGATTTCCAACAGCACATCTTCCCCCGCCGCTAACGCCGCACTTACTTCTTTTGTGAGTCCTGGCCCGCTTCTGCGCGCGGGATCGAGAAGCATGCCCGGTTCGGCCAGTATGTGGCGCACCAGCCCGCTCTGAACCAGATTAGCGGCTTGCCGCCGGGACAATTCCGCCGGGCTTCCCACCACCACCAGGTTGCCTCCCCGGCGCCGCGGCAACTCCAGGGCCTGCCTCGGTGCGAAGACACCTTTAACCACAACATCGGCGGCGGCGGCAGCCAGACCGGCCGAACCGACCCAATAAACTGGCGCCGCAAGAGGGATCGAGGCTGCCGCAATCGCCGATAAATCGTCGAGCGTAACGGCATCACAGACCACCGCCGCGGTTCCGCGGGCAGTCAGTTCTTCGAACAAGGCGCGTAGCGCTGGCGGCCCCTGCCGCACGAGTTCCAACGGAGCCAGTCTGGCGGGCAATTCGGACGCGCTGAGCACGGCGACCAGATCTGCCGTGGGATAGGTATGATCACGCGCCCACAGCGCAGTCGTTTCCAGCGGCTGGCCGGCCATTCGAATGCTGCCGCCTTCGGTCGTCCGCCCAGTTGCCGGGAAAGCTGGAGTCATGATCGCCAAAGGCTGTTGCCCGCTCTGTTGGCGCAAGAAAGCACTGGTGGCAAACATTTCGGCGGCCGGCTGACCGCGTAACGTGGAATCGATTTTCTTATAGAGACGCAATCCGGGCCGGTAATATCGCGCGAGCAAGCTGCGATGGCGCTCGGCGGCCGCAGCGGCGGTGAGCCGCCGGCTATCGGCATCGACCGCCAGCACACAGGGCTGCTCCTCCACCCGATTGTCTTTCCAGGTGACCACCGCTTCCAACCCGCGGTTGGCAAACGTGATGGCGCAGTCCGCCGCGCCCGTAAGGTCATCGGCCAGGACCAGCCATTGAGTGGACATAGTTGTGGTGCGACAAAGTTTAGCACGTGACGGCGGAAGTACTTCAATTCCAGGGCATGGTGGACAGGGCACTACCCGGTATGGGGACACCGGCTTCCTGCCATTTGAGGGCTAATCTTTCGTTGCTTCCCGCACGATCTTGAAAGCTGCCTCGTTCAGGTCCTCACGCTCGCGAGTTTTCTTTTGCGGGAGCCGGTGCAGCTTCCGAGTCGTCTCGCGTGAGTCCGTTCGCTCGTTCGCGCTCTCAATTTCGCTCTTAGTCTTGTGCGTGGCTTTATCCGCTTGCCGCTTGGATTGCTGATCTTTGGCTTTGGTCATGGGTTAAGTTTGCGGCGTTCGGGCTGGGCGGTCAACCCTGTGGAAATCCAGGTGGTGTCCTAATTTGAAATTAGGGCTGTTTTTAGTCCTAGTTCCAGCCTTCCTGCTAATCTGCGGAAAAGCCACGGGGTATTGCAATCAATTGGAGATCGGCCGCAACCCCGGAAGGCACGACATAAGGGTTAAAGCCCACCTCAGCTCCAACCCTACCGAGATAGTAGAGAAATCTGGTTTGGTGTGTGGGGCTGTTTTGGGATTCGAACGAAGCCCGGTAACAGACGCATCCAACCAGGACAAACCCGACCTTACCGTCGATATCCGGAGATCTTGCAGCCTCAACTTTGGGCATTTCTGGGCCAACCACAGAGCCGCCCACAAATGGATCATGCGGAAACAGGGTATATCCAGGGAGGCCATGGGGATGCCTATTGGCGTCACACCATTCTTTCTGACGTGCTTCCGCAGTCGTCGTCCGACCATCGGGGTCCATCGGAATTACATCTTCCCAAGAAAGCACATTTACCGCTACGGTTTGCCCTACGTTTTCTATAGTGTCCTCTATTTTCATCATCGCAACTGGAATGCCAGAAGCTCTCCCTCCAACATTGAAGGTCAAGGGACTGATAATGCGGTGCTTAATTTTCAGCCAAGGTCGCTGCGTGGCAACGAGGGTTTTGTCGGCAATGTGCGCAGCTTGCCTAGCCGCATCAGCAGACCGTCTGGTTTGTTGGATCAGGTTATCTGTTTTAGACAGGGACTCAGCCATTTTGATGGTTTGAGCCTTGGCTTGTTCGGCTTGGGTTTTAGCGGCCTCCGCGAGATCATGGGTATCTTTAGACCCGGACTGTATCTCTTTCAACTGACTACTCATAACGCCGAGCTGGGCGTCCATCGTCTTCCACTGTTTTTTGGCGTAGTACACATAGAGCGCAGTGGCGAAAAAGATCATGACGGTAGCGATGGCGGTTATCCAATCTGGCCCGCTCATCGCCTTCCACCACAGTGGTTTGGCTACCTTTTGTTTATCTGCGCTGTCATTGTCGGGGTTGGTGGGTACTTCTTCTTGATGTCCGGACTGTACGGAACCAGATTCTGGTGTATTTGTCTGGGCCTGCTGCTGTTCGGAACCGCCTTCTGGCTCGTCCATAAAGCGTTAGACCTCATTGAGGATGGAGAAAGTGTAACACAGAAATTACCCCAAAAAGACTTGACAGCAAATGATTATTGTAATACAGTAATTGCAGTAAGGGGGAACGGTGCAATGGCAAACGTACTGAGCCCAGAAAAGCAAGTCGCGGTAATCAGCGCATTGGCCGAGGGTTCCAGCATCCGTTCGATTGAGCGCATGACGGGGGTTCATCGGGACACAATCATGCGGTTAGCCGTTCGTGTCGGCAAGGGCTGTGCGGCCTTGATGGATGCGAAGATGCGCAATGTCCCCTGCAAGCAGCTCCAGTTTGATGAAGTGTGGGGATTCATCGGGAAGAAAGAAGGCCATCGCCGCCCCAATGATGATCCTCAGTACGGCGATGCATGGACATTCTGTGCCATCGATGCGGACACGAAATTGGTTCCTTCATACAAGGTCGGCAAGCGGGATTCCGCCACGGCGAATGCTTTCGTTTCGGATGTGGCCGGAAGAATGAAGAATAGGGTGCAGGTTTCCAGTGATGCTCTGAGAGCCTATGTGGAAGCGGTTGAACAGGGATTCGGCGCAGATGTGGATTATGCGCAGATCGTCAAGACTTACGTTCACGACGAATCGCAGAATCCCGAGCGGAAATACAGCGCCCCGGAGTTTGTGATTGAGGAGAAAAAGGCCATCACGGGTTCCCCAAATATGGCCCTGGCATCCACGAGCTACATTGAGAGGCTGAATGGCACGACCCGCCTTCACATGCGCCGTCTGACTCGGCTCACCTATGCATTCAGTAAGAAACTCGAAAACTTCGACGCGGCAGTGGCTCTGCACTTCGCTTATTACAACTTTGTAAAGCGGCACAACACGCTGAGAATGACGCCAGCGATGGCAGCGGGGATTGAGAAGGATTTCTGGACAGTGAAGGATTTGGTCGAGGCGGCGGCGTGACCTATATTGAAGAACTGAAAGACGTAATCCGAAGGTTACACGGTGCAGAGGCTACGCACGTTGAAAGCGTGCCCATCAAAGAGGAGTTTCAGGGTAAAACGGTTTGGGATGGTGTCGTGGAAGTGTTCGACTTAGAAGGACACGCAGAGGCGCACAGGGTCTATGCCTGGGCGCATGATACCGACGATCCCAACAAGCCACGTCGCCATGTGACTGTGCTGCATCTGCACCGGATCAAATCAGCACGAGATGCTGTGCGAGCCGCAATTGTACAGGAGTTCCGAAGTGGACCAGAAGCCGAAGAAGCGTAAGAAGGCGGGAAGGCCCAAGCTGCCGAAGGGTCAGGCTAAAGGGCGAATTGTTCCTGTACGATTTTCTGCCGAAGACCTAAAGCGGATCGCGGCGGCGGCGAAGGCTAGCAAGCAATCCGTCTCCGAGTGGATTCGGAGCACGTCGTTTGCCGCTCTGGGAGCGTGAGATGCTCAAATTAGGACACTACCGAAATCCAAACTGCATCACACCAACCTTTTTGAATTGTCATTAGGAGCGCAGCGAGGAATCCGGATTGGCCTGAGTTGCAGGCGCGAACACCGTAGCGGCAAAACTTTTGTTGTGCGGGTCTGGGCACCTTGGCGAAAGAGCGCGCATCGAAGAGTTAAATTCCGAGGAGGAACCATGGCGACTACCGATTTGCACCGGGTGCAGGCATCGGAAATGCCGCGCTCGTTCGATCTGCTTGCCCACCTGGCCTTGAAAGCTGAGGCAATTCTGGGATATTCCGGGCTGCGTGAGAAGCTGGGAATTCCCCCCGCTTCCCTGACCCACGCGCTGGAAGAACTGGGCATTGAGCCTTATCGCAGTGACGACGTTCAAAAATACAAGACGAAAAAAGCCAAGGAAGCGGAAGAGCAGGTCTGGGCGGAATTCGTCAAACAGGCCCGGCGCGAGCAGGGCCACTTGGGCATTCAAGAGCCCTGGGGCCACGTCATGGCGGCGGGTTCTTTCGTCCATGCTCGCTGGCGCAAGGTGCCACTGGCGAAATTCCAAGGCAGCGTGCCGGAATTCGCACTCTCGCGCGCCATTGAGATCAAGGAACGGCTGCCGAAAGTGGAATTCTACGTGGAAGAGCTGGTGGTAGATAAGCGCTACGATCCTTTCCTGATCGCTACCTGCGGCCGGGAGCGCTTCTACATCGATGTCTGGGACGAACGCGATTTCGAATCGGCGTACGATAATTCGTCTACTCAGGCGTAGACCGTACATTATGGCCGTACGGCCCACGGCTAGACCGCACAGGCAGGCTCGCTCCACACCGTCCGATGCTGTTGCCAGCCGGAGCACGGGGTTGTCCCGGAAAGTTGCAGGACTGCAACACTGAGTTTGGAACGTCGAACGACGGCGCGGCGGGCCGGGGAAGGCGGTGTAGCGGGGACGACCTATGTTGAACAATGGCCTCCGGGTGTGTCATAGTTCGGCAGTACACAAGCAGCAACCAACAAACTGCTGGTTTGCTGGTTGCTGCTTGTGGCTGGCGAGTTGTGCCTATGTTTGCTGTACTAACCTCGATATTACGGTTGCTATTCTCCTGCCGGCATAAGCATTACAGCTTTCCTATCACGGTAACCAAACATCGTGGCGCCTTGACCCGTTCGGGTGCGGGTATGTACGTGGTTTGCCTGGATTGTGCCCGGCAATTTCCCTATGACTGGGAACAAATGAAAGTTGTCTGGACTCCCGATAAGCCGAAAGGTGCGCCGGAACCGCAGAAGGCGCCGGCCAAAAGGCAACAAGCGGTCAGTTTTTAGCTGTACCGAACATGTCTTCAAAGCTGCCGACCAGGGTGGCCGGCTGGCCTGAAGGGTCAAGGGTCGCTCCTCCGGCGGGAAATTTGTTGGCGTTGGCGCTGCTTTTTATGGGGTGCCGGGACGGGACCGGGAGAAGTCCGATTTATGGGAACTGCGGCGATCTTGGGTGTCCTTATCGCTTCCATCTACCTGCTATTTCCTCACAAGCCTCGGAGGCGCCAACCGCCGGACGACCACTCAATCACCGAGCGGGCGCACGCACCGGAAGAAGAGTCCCCGGTTGAGGACAAGGCGATTTCGTAGCCCGTTGCGACTGCCCGCAACACCTACCCCAGAGACACAGAGCCACAGAGAAAACTCGAGTGAGGCAATGCAAGCCCCAGATTCTCTCTGTGGCTCTGTGGCTCTGTGGTGGGTGTCTGTGCGTGGTGGGTTGCAGGCGCATGGCAAGTGTGGTGAGGCCGGTCCTAATTTGTGAACGCGCTCATCCTAGGCAGATGAGAGACCCACGTCACAAGCGCTCGTAACTAGCTCTGCACCTCTTGCCTGCTGCCCCAAGACTGGGAGTGTTCCATTTGTTAAGCTATGTGGAACCTGGGATTGGGGATGTGAGCTGCACTTGGCCTCTTGCAGTAAGTGCGGCCAATACCTGGAGGGAGGACAACTTGAGTCTGGGAAAACAAGTATCGGCAAGGGCAGCGGGAACGGTGAACTGGGGCGGCGAGCCGGTGAATCGCATGGGGTTCGGAACTATGCGGCTTACCGGAGAGGGGATCTGGGGCCCCCCGAAGGATCGCGCGGCCGCCGTGGCCGTGCTCCGCCGTGCGGTGCAACTGGGCGTAAATTTTATCGACACCGCAGACTCTTATGGCCCCAACGTCGTCGAAGAATTGATTGCCGAGGCTTTGGCGCCCTATCCCAAGCACCTGGTGATTGCCACGAAAGGGGGATGGAAGCGTACCGGACCGGGCCAGTGGCACCACGATTCCAGCCCGAATCATTTGCGTGAGGCGGTGGAGGGTAGCCTTAAGCGGCTGCGTCTGGAACGAATTGAACTCTATTTGCTTCATGCTCCCGATCATGCCATCTCCTTCGATGCCTCTGTGGAAACCTTGGCCGAGTTGCGCGCCCAGGGAAAAATCCACCACCTTGGCCTCTGCAACGTCACCCGCGAGCACATCGAGCGTGCCCGCAAGATCGTGCCTGTGGTTGCGGTCCAGAACCGGTACAACCTTGCCGATCGCGAGTGGGACTACGTGGTGCAATACTGCGAGCAGAATAAACTGGTTTTCATTCCCTGGAGACCGCTCGGCAGCGGCAATCTTTCCTACCCCGAAGTTACTCGCATTGCGCAAGCCCGTGGCGTGACTCCCATGCAGGTGGCCCTCGCCTGGCTGCTGGATCGGGCGCCGATCGTGTTGCCCATTCCCGGCACTTCGTCAGTGGCGCATCTGGAGGAGAATATCGGCGCGGCCGAGCTTGAGCTGACGGATAACGAACTGGCGGAACTGGCTCGGGTAAAGAAGAAGTTCACCAGCCGCTGAGCGTAACGAAGGAATTTCGAATTTTGAATTTTGAATTTTGAATGGGCTGCCGGTTAGGCAATGTTGTCGAATGGCTCAGAGCCAAATCAAAACTCAAAATTCATAAATCAAAATTCAGATAGCACCCACCTCTGTGCCGTTCATCACAGCGCTTTTCCCTCTCTCGAGCCGAAAATTGGGCTTGGAACAATCAGGAAATGGGATGGAGAGGTCTTTGGTGAGCCACCCTGCTATCGCTTCCACTTCCAACTTGGGTAATGGGCCGATTTCCCGGCCGGAGCCAACGGTCTGGGATCCGGTTACGCGCTACAAGCTCTTGCTTGACGTTAATAACGCGATTATCAGCCAGACCTCGCGCGAGGACCTGTTCCGCAGTCTGGCCCGCGAAATCCGCCGCATTGTGGCCTACGACCGATTTGGCATCAGCATTTACGATCCGGCAAGCAATTCCACGAACTGGTTCGCCACTGCGGATGGCATCACGGTAGAAAGTATGGATGACAGTCCCCGGACGCTGGACAAAGCTCCGGTGGCGCGCCACGTGATTACCTCCCGGAGGCCCTTGATTATCCCGGACCTGACCCAGTATGCGCACTGGCACACCGTAAGACTGATGATGGAAGCCGGCCTCACGGCAACGATGGCCTTCCCGCTGATCGTCCGTAACGACCTCATGGGCACGCTCCACTTCTCCTTCAGGCAACCGCCCCCCAGTATGGACGAACTGGCCGGTTTTCTGGCGGAGCTTTCCGGGCAGGTCGCCCTTGCCGTGGACAATATGCTGGCCCATACCAAGCTGGTAGAAATGAATGCCCGGCTGGAACAGCAGAAACGCTACCTACTGCGCGACGCGGAACCGCAATATCACCCGGCGAAATTCCACTACTCCAGCTCCGTGATGCGGAGCATTATGCGCCAGGTAGAAATGGTGGCCGATAGCGATGCCAGCGTGCTCATCACCGGGGAAACGGGTACCGGCAAGGACCATATTGCGCGCTACATCCACTACCTTAGTGCCCGGCGCGACGCGCTGTTTGTAAAAGTCAACTGCCCGGCGCTGGTGGAAAGCCTGTTTGAAACCGAGTTATTTGGCCACGCGAAAGGCGCCTTTACCGGCGCCAGCGCCAAGCGGGTCGGCCGCTTCGAGATGGCCAACGGCGGCACCGTTTTTCTGGATGAAATCGGCGTGCTTTCCTCCCAGCTCCAGGCCAAGTTGCTGCACGTGTTGCAGGACCGCAGTTTCGAGCGGGTGGGTGACAGCCGGCCCCTGGAAGTCAATTTCCGGCTGATTGCGGCTACCAATATCGATTTGGAAAAGGCGATCCGCGAGAACCTGTTCCGCGCTGATCTTTACTACCGGCTCAATACTGTTTCGTTCCATATTCCGCCCCTGCGCGAAAGGGTCGAGGAGATCGAGCCGCTGGTACAACGGTTGATTGAGGCGGAATCGGAAAGCTTGCACCGTGTTCCCCCCTCCCTCGCTCCAGAGGCAATGAACGCTCTGAAGCGGCACTCCTGGCCCGGCAATGTGCGCGAGCTGCGCAATGTGGTGAACCGGCTGATTATCGTGTACAGCGGCAAGACGGTGAGCCGGCGCGATTTGGAGCCGCTGCTCAATCTCCGGCAAAGCGAAGCCGCCCGGTCGCCCATGACCCTGGCGGAAGCCGAGCGGGCGCACCTGATGAAAGTACTGGCCCTGACCAAGGGCATGGTGGGCGGTAAAATGGGCGCGGCCACGCTGTTGAACGTGCCCAAGTCAACGCTGCAATACCGGTTGCACAAGCACGGATTGAATCCGCGAGACTTTGTGAGATAGCGCCCGGGCAGGAAATGAATATTCGGCATACAGCCCACTATTCGGCCCGCTCGGATTCCAGTATTTAGCAATAAGTCTTTTAATTCTTTATGGTTGGAGTACACATTGGCTGGCACCCAAAGTGCTTTAATATCGCCCAAAGCTCTCGTTAAAGAGTTCCCGTAAGCGTAGGGAAAGGTTGTGCGTCCCCGGCCGTATTCTCCCGGTGCCTGACTCGAGCAACACGCGCCAGTGCACAAATTTTTTAGGAAGCTGCAATGGGATCACCGGTAGCTAAGCTGAAACCCGATCTGCTGATCATAGGCATGGGGGCCGCTGCGCAGTTGTGCGCCCTCTATGCGCATGACGCCAACCCGGAATTAAAAATCCTGATTGCCACCAAGGCGCTCAAGGGCAAAGGCGGCTGCAGCCGCATGGTCCAAGGGGGCTTTAACGTCGTCCTCAATCGCCAGGACTCGCATGAGAAGCACCTCATGGATACCCTCAAGGGCGGCCAATATATAAATGATCAGGAGTTGGCGAAAACGCTGGTAGAGCAGGCCACACCTACGATCAAGGAGTTGGAAACCAAGTTCGGCTGCTTCTTCGACCGCAATCCC
>Ga0326728_10027158_pt1 | contig 10042 bp, 17 predicted proteins | sample MB3enrmetagenome_FD_207602 | JGI IMG/M metagenome (GOLD analysis project Ga0326728, IMG submission 207602) | Lab enriched peat soil microbial communities from McLean, Ithaca, NY, United States - MB31MN | ecosystem: Environmental > Terrestrial > Soil > Wetlands > Peat | place: USA: New York... | reverse complement strand
CCCTGAGGCCCGGTATCATCAGGCTTTCGCGCAGCGTCCGCCTACGGGCTCTGTCAGGTCGCGTGACTTGTGCTGTCTTGAAGGGCGATAAATGAGCGAGCAGGGGAATGTGCCAGAGAATCATAATGTTATCTTCCCGTCCCGTCCGGCCGCTCCATCGGTTGCCGGCCCCGCGCCGGCCGGTCCGCCGACCTCACTTGGCGTTCAAATCCACCGTGCCAGCCGGGAAAGTTTGAGTGGTTTATGGTGTTGCCTCTTTTATAGAAGCTGGACCTCTTTTCTCACTCAATTTGGATTTGTCAAGCCCATTCTCCTGGGCTGCCGCTGGTTATCTGAATGAGAATTAAACCGGGTTTGGCGGCGGGGGGATACTTGGGCTGCTGGAGAGTTCAAAATAAATGAAAAAAGGTATTGCGTTTCATCTGCCCTATGATAATTTTCTCGCTCCTCTTCGTCCGTAAGGCCGAAAGGACAGCATTGTTTGCAGACCGATAACTGATTTTCCCGACGAGGGACAGGATTGATGGCCTGCCGACTTCGAAAAGTTGCTGATTAAAAACTTTAGCTATTATGCCCGTTAAAACATTTAGACCGCTGACGCCGTCCACGCGATATATTACGATTGCGGACTACAGCGATATAACGAAGACAAAGCCGGAGAAGTCGCTGGTTGAGATTCGCAAGAAGACCGGCGGCCGTAATTGCTACGGTCGCATGACCTCTCGTGGTATTGGTGGCGGCCACAAGCAAAAGATCCGGCTGGTGGATTTCAAGCGCAACAAGCACGGAGTGGAGGCCACGGTGGCGGCGATCGAATATGATCCGCTGCGCTCGGCCCGGCTGGCGTTGCTGCAATACACGGATGGCGAGAAGCGTTACATTTTGGCGCCGGTAGGCATCAAGGTGGGCGTCACCATTTCGAGCGGCCCCGCGGCTCCTCCGGAAATTGGCAACGCCCTGCCGTTGAAGTCCATTCCGGTGGGTATCGCCATTCACAACATTGAGCTGACGCCCGGTCGCGGCGGCCAGATGGTGCGTTCGGCGGGCGGTTCGGCCACGCTGATGTCCCGCGATGCGGGGTATGCGCAGTTGCGGTTGCCTTCGGGCGAAATCCGCCGCGTGAACGAGGAGTGCTACGCCACCATCGGTCAGGTGGGCAATCCGGAGCACGAAAACGTGATTTTGGGCAAGGCCGGCCGTTCCCGTCATCGGGGTATCCGGCCGATCAACCGCGGTGTCACCAAGAACCCGGTGGATCACCCGAACGGTGGCGGTCAGGGCAAATCCAAGTCCGGCGGCGGCTGGCAGCAGTTGATGTCGCCCTGGGGCAAGGTGGCCAAGGGTGGCAAGACCCGCGTCAAGTACAAATACTCCAACCGTTTCATCGTGGTTCGCCGCAACGGACTGCCGATCAAGACCAAGTAAAAAATTATGGGACGTTCGATTAAAAAAGGTCCGTACGTTGAAGAACACCTGCTGGTGAAGATCCAGAAGGCGAAGGCCGCCAACCAGAAGACGCCGATCAAGACCTGGTCGCGCCGCTCGACGGTCACCCCGGAGTTTGTTGGTCTAACGTTCACCGTGCATAACGGGAAGGTGTTCAGCCCGGTGTTTGTGACGGAGAACATGGTGGGCCACAAGCTGGGCGAATTTGCGTTGACGCGCACGTTCAAGAAGCACGGCGCCCACACAGCCAAAGCGGAGGCCAAGTAATTTATGGAAGTTTTCGCGATTCAAAAAAACATCCCGATGTCGGCGCAGAAGATGCGCGAGGTGGTGCGTCAGATCCAGGGTCTGCCGGCGTTGCAGGCGCAGGCCGTGCTGGCCGTGGTGCCGCGCAAAGGCGCCCGTTTTGCCGCCAAGACGCTCCAATCGGCGATCTCCAACGCGGAGAACAACAACAAGCTGCGGCCCGAAACCTTGCGTATCAAGGAAGCCGTGGCGGGTACCGCCACCACGATCAAGCGCTTTCAGCCCAAGGCCCGCGGTTCCGCCGGCCCCATCCTCAAGCGCCGTTGCCACATCAAAATCACCTTGTCCGACGAATAATATGGGTCAAAAAACCAATCCAATCGGCCTGCGCGTTGCTGTCAATAAAGACTGGCGCTCCAAGTGGTATGCTGAAAAGAAGGACTTTGGCAAGCTCTTGACCGAGGACCGCGAGATTCGCGCGTTGCTCAAGAAGAAGCTCGAGACCGCTTCCGTCCCCAAAATTTTGATCGAGCGCGCCACCAACCGGTGCCGGGTCACCATCCTGACCGCCCGGCCGGGTGTGGTCATTGGGCGCAAAGGCGCGGAGATCGACAAGCTCAAGGAGGAATTGAGCCGCAAGACGGGCAAGGAAGTCTACGTGGACATCGTGGAAGTCAAGCAGCCCGAACTCGACGCCCAACTGGTGGCGGAGAACATCGCGTTGCAGCTTGAACGCCGGGTTTCGTTCCGGCGGGCGATGAAGAAAGCGCTGCAGACGGCGAAGGATTTCGGTGCGGAAGGCATCAAGATACGCGCGGGCGGTCGGCTGGGCGGCGCGGAACTGGCGCGGGTGGAAATGTACCACTGGGGCCGGGTGCCGCTGCACACGTTGCGGGCGGACATTGATTACGGCTTTGCGGAGGCCAACACGGTCTATGGCAAGCTGGGCATCAAGTGCTGGATTTGCAAGGGCGAGAACAAGCCGCAGAAGAAGGAAGTAAAGGCGGAGACGCCTGTGGCCAACTAATTTCGGAGAAAGAATTTTGTTATGGCAATGCAGCCGGAAAAAGTAAAATATCGTAAAATGCAGCGTGGCAGCCGCACCGGGCTGGCCACGAGCGGCAACACCGTGGCATTTGGCGAATACGGACTCATGGCGCTGGAGCGCTGCTGGATGGATGGCAAGCAGCTCGAGGCCTGCCGCGTGGCGATCACGCGCTTCATGAAGCGCAAGGGCAAGATGTGGATCCGGGTTTTCCCGCAGAAGTCTTACACGAAGAAGCCGTTGGAAACGCGCATGGGCAAGGGCAAGGCGCCCTTGGAAGGTTGGGTGGCGGTGGTGCGTCCGGCCAATGTTTTGTTCGAAGTCGACGGCATTACCGAGGCGGAGGCGCGGGAATCGATGCGCCTGGCCGCGACGAAATTGCCCATTAAAACCAAGTTTATATCGCGCCATCAACGCGCACGCTGAGAGCCCATGAAATTTGCTGAAATTAAAGACATGACGCTGGTGGAACTGGCGGCCAAGAGCCGCGACCTCCGGCAACAGATGTTCCAACTGCGCCTGCAACAAGCGAGCGCGCAACTGGAAAAACCCGCCACCCTGCGCACGCTGCGCCGGGACATCGCCCGGGTGGAAACCCGCATCTCCGCCCTGCGCATCCAGGCGGCCAAACCCGTCGCTAAATAATTTCGTATGGCTGAAGCAACCAACACTGTGGCGGCTCCCGTGGCCGCGGCCGCAACCGCAACCGGCAAGCGCAAACAGCGCGTCGGCGAAGTCGTCTCCAACAAGATGACCAAGACCATCGTGGTGCGCGTCAAACGCCGCTTTCCGCACGCCGAGTTCAAGAAGATCGTCACCTCGTACAAGAAGTTCTATGTGCATGACGAGAAGTCCGAAGCCAAGGTCGGCGATACCGTGCGGATCGAGGAATCCCGGCCGCTGTCCAAATTGAAGCGCTGGAAATTGGTGGAAGTGGTCGAGCGCGGTGTGCAGGAAACGGTCGCCGCCTGATGGCCCTTAACCCTTAAGTATTTATGCTGCAAATTCGATCCAGCTTGGATGTGGCCGATAACACCGGCGCCAAGATCGCGTGGAACATCGGTGTCACCGGCCGCAACCAGAGGTACGCCGGTATTGGCGACGTCATCAAGGTGCATATCAAGGTCGCCGCGCCGGATGGCACGGTGAAAAAGGGCGAGGTGCATGACGCCGTGGTGGTGCGCACCCGGCAGATCATCCACCGTCCGGATGGCTCCGTGTTGCGGTTTGATAGCAACGCGTGCGTGATTATCGACAAGGAAATGAACCCCAAGGGCACGCGCATCTTCGGTCCCGTGGCGCGCGAGCTGCGCGAAAAGAAGTTCATGAAGATCATTTCACTCGCGCCCGAAGTCATTTGAAGTTATGCAAAAATTTCACGTCAAGAAAGGCGACCAAGTAACCGTAATCGCCGGCAAGGAAAAGGGCAAGAGCGGCAAGATCATTGCCGTGCTCACTGACAAACAGCGGGTGATCGTGGAAGGCTTGCAGTTGATCAAGCGCCACACCAAGAAGAGCCAGCAGCACCCGAACGGCGCGATCGTTGAGCGCGAGGGTTCCATCCACATCTCGAATGTGAAGAAGGTGGAGGCTGCGGCCGCGTAAGCGAATCCGATTTTTTCACGGCCAAATCCGTGAACGCAAACCATGAAAGCCAGACTTTACAAAAAATATATTGAAGAAGTGGTGCCGGCCCTGAAGGCCAAGCATAACTTCAAGAATGTCCATCAGATCCCGAAGCTCGTGAAGATCGTGGTGAACATGGGTATCAGCGCGTCCCTGGAGAAGGGCGCCATTGATGATGCCGCCAAGGACCTGACCATGTTGACGGGCCGGAAGCCGGCCATCAGCAAGTCGCGCAAGGCGATTGCGAATTTCAAGTTGCGGGAGAACCAGCCGATCGGCTGCCATGTGACGCTCCGGAGCGAGATCATGTACGAGTTTTTTGACCGGCTGGTGGCGACGGCGCTGCCCCGTATTCGCGACTTTCGCGGCCTGTCGCCCCGCAAGTTTGACGGGCGTGGCAACTACACCTTCGGCGTGGGCGATCAGACCATTTTTCCGGAAATTGAGCTGGACAAGATCAAGCGTCAGCAGGGCATGGACATCACCATTGTGACCACGGCCGCCACGGACGACCAGGCGCGGGATCTGCTCAAGCTGATGGGTTTTCCGTTCGCCGAGAAATAAACCGATATTTATTTGTTAGAGATTTGTTATGGCCAAAAAATCATGGATTGAGCGCAACAAGCGCAAGGCGAACACGGTGAAGAAATTCGCGGCCCTGCGCGCTGAATTGAAGGCGAAGCACGATTACGCCGGTTTGACGAAGCTGCCGCGCAATGCCAGCCCGACGCGGGTGGTGAATCGTTGTGCCATGAGCGGCCGCCGCCGCGGTTACTGGCGCAAGTTCGGCGTGTCCCGCCTCACGTTCCGCGAAGCCGCCTTGAACGGCCTGATCCCAGGCGTGACCAAGGCCAGTTGGTAAAGAATTTGATTCGTGCTTGCTGTCGGTCCCGCACTGGTGACGGGGCCGAAACGAAGGACGAGAGCTGAAATAATATGACTGATCCGATTTCTGACATGTTGACGCGCATCCGCAACGCGGGTGGCGCGCACCTGGCCACCGTGGTGCTTCCGCACTCCCGTATCAAGGAGAGTGTGGCCAAAATTTTACAAGCCGAAGGTTACGTCGCCGGCGTGACGGTGGAAGGCGAGATCAAGAAGAAGCTCTCGATCCATCTCAAGTACAACGGCAAGAAAAACGTGATCGAAGGCATGAAGCGCGTCAGTTCGCCCGGTTTGCGGCGGTACGTGCGCTCCACCAGCATCCCGCGCGTGCGCGGCGGCCTGGGCGTGGCGATCATTTCGACTTCCGAGGGCGTGTTTACGGATACGCAGGCTCGCAAAAAGAATCTCGGCGGAGAACTCCTCTGCTACATCTGGTAATATTTTTATGTCGCGTATTGGAAAACAACCGATTGCCATTCCACCCAAAGTGAAGGTGGAAGTACAAGGGCAGAAGATCTCCGTGGAAGGGCCCAAAGGCAAACTCAACTGGGAGTTGCCCGAGCATACGAGCCTGAAGGTGGCCGACGGCCATATATTGGTGAGCCGCGAAGGCGATGACGCGCGGGCCAAGGCGCTGCACGGCACCAGCCGCGCGCTCGTCAACAACATGGTCAAGGGCGTCAGCGAAGGTTTTATCCGGAAGCTCGAAATCCAGGGCGTCGGTTTCAAGGCGGCCGTGCAGGGCAAGGTTGTCAATCTCGCGCTCGGTTTTTCGCATCCGATCAATTACAATATTCCGGATCAGATCAAGGTGACGGTGGAAGAGAACACCAAGCTCACCATTGAGGGGCCGGACAAACGGGTGGTGGGGCTGGTGGCGTCGGAAATCCGGAGCTTCTATCCGCCGGAGCCGTACAAGGGCAAGGGCGTGCGGTACGCGGGCGAACACGTCCAGCGCAAGGAAGGCAAGACGGTCCAATAATAAAAATTTTTGTTCACGGCCGAATCCGTGGACCCATTGAAATGAGAACGGAAAAGAAAATTAAGCTGAAGCAATTGCGCCAATGGCGCATTCGCAAGCATGTCAACGGCACGAACGAACGGCCGCGCATGAGTGTGTGCTTCACCAATGAAAACATCCATGTGCAGTTCATCGACGACACGATTGGCAAGACGCTGGTTGCCGTATCGACGGTGAGCAAGGGGGAAACCAAGGAGCTGTCCGCCAACATGGCGGGGGCCAAGAAGATTGGCGCCCTGGCCGCCCGTAATGCGCTGGAAAAGGGCATCAAGGCGGTGGTGTTTGACCGCCGCGGGGCGCGCTATCATGGCAAAGTCAAGGTGCTGGCGGACGCCGCCCGCGAAGCCGGACTGAAATTTTAACCTGAACCGGAGAATTTATTGTGGCTGAAATCCAAAACACGACCCCAGCAACCCCTGCTCCCACAGAGCAAAAAGAGCAAAGACCGCAACGCGATTCGCGGGGCGGGCGTGGCGGTGGCGGTGGCGGCCGCGGTCGCGGGCGCCGGCCGTCGGATGTGGGTGAAAACGCCTTCCAAAACGGCGGGGAAGAGCTGGCCGAGAAGGTGGTGTTCATCAACCGTTCCTCGAAGGTGGTCAAGGGCGGTCGCCGTTTCAAGTTCAGCGCGCTGGTGGTCGTGGGCGACAAAAAGGGCAAAGTGGGTGTGGCGCTCGGCAAGGCGGCGGAAGTGGCGGACGCCATTCGCCGCGGCGGTGAACTGGCCCGCAACAAGATGGTGGCCGTCTCGCTGACGGGGGCGACCATTCCGCATGAAGCTTTTTCCGCCTACGGCGGTGCCCGCATCCTGTTGCGCCCGGCGTCGCCCGGTACCGGCATCATCGCCGGCAAAACGGTTCGTTCCGTGCTGGAGTCGGCCGGAGTGAAGGATATTTTGACCAAATCGCTCGGTTCCAAGAATGCGGCCAACGTGGTGAAAGCCACTTTGAAAGCCTTGTTGAGCCTGCGCACCCGCGAGCAGATTTACCGAAGCCGCGGTCTGGCGATCAAGAAGATTGAAACGCCGAAACTGCCCACAGCCCCGGCGGCCCCGGCAGCGGCCTGATTAGAATTAATGGACCGGTGGATGATTGGCCAGGTGTGCCGGGTGGAATTTCATTTCCCCTGTGCCGTACCGGGCCGGTGAGCCCAAGTCCGAACTGATAATTTATGCGACTACACAATTTGCAACCCCGTCCCGGCGCGAAACATCGCCGCAAGCGCCTTGGCCAAGGTGAAGCGACTGGCCGCGGCAAAACGTCCGGCCGCGGCGGCAAGGGCCAGACGGCCCGCTCCGGCAGTTCCATCCGCATCGGCTTCGAAGGCGGCCAGATGCCGCTGATCCGCCGCATGCCCAAGCGCGGTTTCAACAACGCTGAATTCACCACCTATTATATTGCGGTGAATTTGGGCGATCTGAACCAATTTGAAGATGGCGCGCGGGTGGACGAACTGGCCCTGCGCTCCGTGGGGCTGGCCAACGGCCGTGCCGCCGGGATCAAAATCCTGGGCACTGGCGAGCTGACCAAGAAACTGACCCTGGTGGTCAGTGCGATCAGCGCCTCCGCCAAGACCAAGGTGGAAGCCAAAGGCGGTTCCGTGGAACTGCTGCACCCGAAACCGGCGCCGGTGGTGAAGCCTGCTGCCCCGGCCAAAAACCCCTCTACGAAACCGGCCGCAGCCAAAAAGGCTGCCCCCGGTAAGGAATCCGCTCCGGCCCAAAAATCGGCTCCGGCCAAGCCATAATCCTGGTTGACAATGTTTCGCTCCATCTGGACCACTCTCGGCAACTGTTTCAAAATCCCGGAACTTAAATCGCGGATTTTGTTCACGATTTTGTTGCTGGCGGTCTGTCGGTTGACCGCGTTCATTGTCATCCCCGGGATCAACGGTCACCTGCTGGCGGAATACCTGAACCGCAATGGTCAGGGCGGCTTGCTGGTGATGTACAATACTTTCGCCGGCGGTGCCTATGGCAACTGCGCCGTGGGTGCCTTGGGCATCATGCCCTACATCAGCGCCACGATCATCATCCAATTACTGACGGCGGTGCTGCCGCGGCTCAGCAAACTGGTGCGGGAAGAGGGCGGGCGCACGAAGATCGTCCAGTATGGCCGGTATCTGACGGTGATCCTGTGCATCCTGCAGGGCGTGTATTTTGCCCATGGCTGGCTTACGCCGCAGTCGGTTTTCGGCAGCACGTTTCAGGGCCAGTTGGTAATGCTGCAAAACCATTTGGCGGTTTACTATATCGTCACCGTGACGATCATGACGGCGGGCACGATGTTGCTGATGTGGCTGGGCGAACAGATCACGGACCGGGGCATTGGCAACGGTGTTTCGCTGGTGATTACGATTGGTATTTTGGCCCGTCTGCCCAATGCGCTCCAGGGCGCGGTGGACATGTTTTCCACGCATGGCGGCAATTCGGAAGCCCTGCATAATTTTTGGACCACGGCGCCGGTCTTGGTGGTCCTGATGATCATCGTGGTGGGCGGCGTCATCGCCATCACCCAGGCGCAGCGCAAGGTGCCGGTGCAGTATGCCAGCCGCATGATCGGCCAGAAGATGTATCAGGGCGGCACCAATTACATGCCCCTGCGCGTGAACTATTCGGGTGTGATGCCGATCATTTTTGCCCAGTCCATTCTCATGTTCCCGGGCCCGCTGTTCCAGAACCTGGCCACGTGGACCAATTCACCGTCGCTGGCGTTTCTGCACCGGGGCTGTTTCTGGGCGGCGCAACAGTTTTCCTACGGTTCGTTTATCTATCTGGCGATTTACGCCTTGATGATCCTGTTCTTCTCCTATTTCTGGGTGGCGACCCAGTTTAACGAGATTCAAATTGCGGATGATTTGAAGAAGAACGGTGGTTATATTCCCGGCGTGCGTCCGGGGCAGGGCACGAGCGACTTTCTGCACAACGCCATGAGCCGGATTACGCTGGCCGGTGCGGTGTTCCTGACGATTATTGCCACCATCCCGATCATTTTGTCGCGCAAGATGGGCATTGACCAGAACGTGGCCAGCTTTTTCGGCGGCACGAGCATCCTGATTGCGGTGGGTGTGCTGCTCGACACGATGCGGCAGGTGGAAGCCCACCTGATGATGCGGCACTATGACGGATTTCTGAAGAAGGGCCGGATTCGCGGCCGCTTCTAAGCCTGGCAGCGACGGGGTACGGGTGGGGTGCGAGTTGGGGTGGTGCCCGCCTGGCTGCTGTAATGAAAGATCTTTGTGGCCGGTATAAAAATAAAGTCTGAAGCCGATCTGAAGTTGATGCGCCCGGCGGGGTTGGTGGCGGGAAAAGTCCTGGACGACGTCGCGACGTTTATCCAACCAGGGATGACGACCCGGCAGGTGGATGAATTTGCGGCCGAACGGATTCGCAGTTACGGTGGGAAAAGCGCGTTTTTGGGGTATCGGAAGTATCCGTGCTATACGTGCCTTTCGGTCAATGACGCGGTGGTGCACGGCATGGCGTCCGAGCGCGAATTGCAATTTGGCGATATCGTCAGCGTGGATGTGGGGGTGAGTTACCAGGGTTTTGTTGGCGATACGGCGCGGACGGTGGCGGTGGGCGGGTGCAGCGTGGCGGCGCAACGTTTGCTGGACGTCACGGAGCAGTCGCTTTATCTGGGCATAGCCCAGGCCAGGCCGGGCAACCGGGTGGTGGATATTTCGCGGGCGGTGCAGCGCTATGTGGAGCAGAATGGGTATAGCGTGGTGCGGGAGTTTGTGGGGCACGGCGTGGGCCGGGCCATGCACGAAGAGCC
>Ga0326728_10027157_pt1 | contig 10042 bp, 13 predicted proteins | sample MB3enrmetagenome_FD_207602 | JGI IMG/M metagenome (GOLD analysis project Ga0326728, IMG submission 207602) | Lab enriched peat soil microbial communities from McLean, Ithaca, NY, United States - MB31MN | ecosystem: Environmental > Terrestrial > Soil > Wetlands > Peat | place: USA: New York... | reverse complement strand
TCTCGAACGCATCCGCTCCACGGAAGTATAAATGGTTATGTTCAATCAGCGCCTCCGGGCCGCGGTGTCGGTAAATGACCAGTAGTCACGACGAGCAAGAAGTCGCCATTGAGCAGCGCTTCGTCGCGAAGGCGAAAGATATCAATGAGGATATCGCCTGGGCGCAGATCAACGAGGATGTGCTGCGCAGTCTGGAGCGCCCACGTCCGCTCTTTTGGGTGATTTTCTTGGCCTCTGGCGTTGTTCGGTTTCGGCGTCTATTGCAGGTCATCTCAATAAACGGACCTCATAGCACTTCAAATCGAGTAAGCCATTGATTTCACCGCCACAGTTACTACGACGCGGACTGAACGCATCTTCACTTGAAGTCAGTGCGTAGCACCCTCATTAAAAATAGATGCTCTCTATATATCCTCAGAGACGCATCGCCAAGGACTTTTTATGATTGAAACCATTATCGCTATACTATTCCTGCTGGGCATTGTGCTTGTCATGACTGGACCGAAATCCTCCGACAAGAAGGGAAAGGATCTCGGTGCCCCTAGCTCGCCAACACCCAAGGCCCCTGATTCGCCTGAAAAATAGCAGGGAGCGACCCTACATGGAGAGCGGTCTATTCCGGGTGCTGGATAGGACCTCGAGCTATGGTCGCATCACGACGCCGGCGAGGATCGGTCCCGCCACCAACGCCACCATGAAAGACGTTCCGATCGTGATGCCCACCGTCGCCATCGCCTGAGTGCGGCTCCCCTCGGCGGTCAGATCCGTCACCAAGGAAACGCATCACGCGCCGAGAAGTTGGTCTGAACCGCTTTGCCGATCTCCACCATCCGGCTCGTTTCCGCCAAATTGAACGCGCAAGGTGCGAAGAGCAGAGTTTTCTTGGGTATCATCTTGCACTGGCGTGTGTGAGATGCGTTACCGAATACGGTACCCGCATTCTTCGACTCGGCTATCTTCTTCGAACCCTGACGCCTGACGAGTGCGTAAAGCATCTCGGCTGTGACTTGGTAACCGTCCTGCGGAGCATCGAGTGGTCTGCATTTGCCCCGCTGTAAAGAGAAGGTGTGGTAGTTCGTGTTCCTCCGTGTTCGGATCGTATCGCGCCCCAGCAAAGTTGCCGTCGAGCGCGGTCATCCAGATCGCCGTGATAATTGCAAAGATCGCCGCTTGATCCCCGATCCTGCGCGTGCAGAACCGGTTCGTCCCAGTCGGGGATTTCTTTGCGGCAGCGACAACGCGCCAACCGCACGCGGGCGTACAATCGCCATTACGTAGTCGACGATGGCATTAGCCATAGCCGGAGTTGCCGGAAGATGGCCGAACAACGCTCGAAAATAAAAGGGCCCGGTGAGCATGTCGATCAAGAGGTCAATATCGAACCGACGACCGCTCTCGCCGCGCGCCATGCCCCGCTCGAAAGCGGCCCGGATCGAATGCCGGCGCGCTACCAACACCTTTTCCCGAATCATTCGCGCGAGGACGGGATCGAGCGCCATATCCGCGACGAGTCCTGGAAGCGCTTTGCCGAGGGGTCCGGCAAAGCCGGTGAGCAGCGTCCCCACCGCAGCCTTCAGATCCTTGCGCAAGGAGCCTGTATCCGGGGCGGGCTGAGCTCCCAGCTCTGTGACGACCGCATCCGCAACCAGATGGCGTTTGCTCGGCCAACGGCGATATAAGCTGGTGCGGGCACGATTCACCTGGCGCGCGACCCCTTCGATGGTGACTCCCCGATAGCCGCGCAAGCGCAGCCCTTCGAGTACCGCGGCTACGACCTCAACATCGATGCACTCGTTCTTCGGCCGGCCGCGGCCTCGGGCACCCACCGTGGCAGAGTTGAACTTCGATCGCATGCCTGATCGCGCCGCGAGCGTTCGCCTCGCCTCACCGGGCATCGGTTGGAACTGAAAATGTATACATCATGCGGGAACTTTATCATACAGTTTGTATCGCTATGATCCGGGTCCGGAAGTGGACTGTTTCACACGTGATGGCAGCGGCTGGTTCCTTCGGTATGCTGGTCTTGCTGGCGAATATCATTTGGGGATACCACATCTATCAGGCGAGTCGAGGCATGACCAGTCGAGGCGATTCGTGATGATCGCTCACGGTGCTCGCGTATTGGCGACGATCCTGGCGTTGATGGTGTTGAGCGCCTGCGACAATCAGGCCCAGCAGTCTCTCAATTCTTCCTTGACTTTGAAGCGGGGCGAGGTGGCACCGCGAGTGCACACCAAGACTCTGGCCGATGTCGACGGCGATGTTTCCCGCATCACCACTTATCGGCAGCCGGACGAACGGATGTATCAGTTCTCGGTGGATCAGGCGCTCGCCAGCGGCAAGCCGATCTTGTTGGAATTCGCTACGCCGGCCCACTGCACTAACTGTGATCGGCAGCTACAGATGATCAAGTCCCTGTTGCAAAAGTACCAGGGGGAAGATGATTTCCTGACTCGATATAGATATCGACGCCTGTAGAAATTCCACGATTTCAGGTCGGCATTCGCCCTCCCTATGGGCACGGTAGTTGCCGCAGGCTGCTTGGACAACTAGATGCCTATCACCTCACCCACGGGTTGGGGACCCAGTGTACGAGCCATACATTCGAGAGGTCGACGTCTGGACATTGCGCTGCAACTCGTTTGCGCGTCCTTGCGAGATCGTCTTCCGGCGTGCGTGACTCTGACTTTTCCATTATCGACAGTCTGTCGCGATCTTCCATGCACCCTGGCGAGCGCGCGAGGTGCAGGTGCTCCGCTTCAGACTCCTCGCGCCGCCTAATTTTGGGCTTCGCACTGCACGATCCGGCGACGATTGTCTTTAGACGAGCTACTTCCGCCGGACGGTCCGCGTCAGCTAAGTATTGACGTTCCTGACCTCCCGTAAGCTTGTATACCGGAGTGACCGTCTGGAGCGTTTCTAACTGTTCAAGCGCCTCCACGCACACAGAGACAGCGGTTTGATCGGCCTGAACCGCATGCGGGAGCAACGCCAGTCCCAATAACAATAACGCCGTGTGTTTCATTTGATATGTCCGTCAGATTGGGTAACCTGTTGCAACGACTCGTCGACGCGTCTGCGCGCGGTGAAGTCCGTGGGCACATTGGCCGGGGAGTGCAATTGACGTCAAAAGTGCCGAATTGCAGACCTGGTAATCCTTCCGCGGCCCTCGTGTTCACCGTAGCGTAATCCAACCCGCGGTGTCGGTGGGGCGCTAAGCCTCAGACGCGTCCAGTTGACTCATTGTTGAACCGTCGGACGTTCATTGAGCACGGCGTTTGCGGCTCGATGAGAGCCCTTTAAAGCGACTGTTACTAGTAAACCACGTGGCCGCGCCGCCTAATTATAGGAAACTCGGTTGGGTTAACGGATTTCTAGTCTGCCTCTCTGGGATACTGCTCTTGGCCCGTGGTTAAGGTTGCGTGGGTCACGTTGAGCGAATCTTGGCCCAACCCGCGGTGGCTTATGCGACCCCGACTCATCAGCGATATGCGGAACCGGCCAGGCGGCGGAGCGAGCATTATGAATCGACGGTTCCAAGCGCCGGTGCGCGATGGTAATCGCTTCACGCTGCTCAGTGACGCACACATTTTTTTTGCTCGGATGCTTGCCGCGATCGAGGGAAGCAAAGATTACGTCCTCGCCGACTTCTATCTTGTTGAATCGGGTCAGGTCACTGACCTGTTCATCGCGGCGTTCGCCCGCGCGGCCGCGCGCGGCGTCCGCGTGCGTGTACTATTCGATGCGTTCGGTGCACGCGGCCTTGGAGACGCGGACCGGGCGCGCTTGCGAGCAGCTGATGTTGATCTCGTCTTTTTCAACATGCCACGTTGGCGGGCATTCCCACGCATGTTCGTGCGCGATCATCGCAAGCTCCTGGTGGTGGATGGTACCGCTGGCTTCACCGGCGGCACCGGCCTCACGGACATGTTCAGCCCCGACGCGCAGCCGGACAGTTATTGGCGCGACTGCATGGTCGAGATCGCGGGTCCGGTCCTCGACGACTGGCACGCACTCTTCGCGAGAACTTGGAAGCGATGTTCACGTCGGGAACTCGATGTCGTGCTGCGGCCGTCGCCGGCTCTGCAACCGGGTGAATGCGGACGTGTTGCCGCCAGCGCCGGCCTCGGCACCAAAGAGGTCGGGCGCTCGGTCATCAAGCGGGTACGCAAGGCTAAGATCCGGGTGTGGATCGCGACCGCCTACTTCTGGCCGTCGAATCGGTTGCGTAGGGCGTTGCGCCGCGCGGCGCGGCGCGGAGTCGATGTGCGACTGCTGCTTCCAGGTGCACATACTGATGCTCCGGCGGCTCGCAGCGTCGGGCGCCTGTTCTACGCGCGACTCCTCTTAAGCGGCGTCGTGATCTACGAGTATCAACCCAGTTTCCTGCACACTAAGCTTGCGCTTTGCGACGACTGGGTCTCGATCGGCTCAAGCAATCTGGATCGTTGGGGAGTGCTGTGGAATCTTGATGCCAACCAGGAGATCGACTCGCCTGCTTTCGCTAGGCAGGTCGAAGGCATGCTCGTGCAAACTTTTGACCGCAGCGTCGTGTTGCGGCACGGGAGCGATGTGGAACACCGCTGGAGCGTACTCTTCTGGCGATTGCTAGCGCGGGCGATCTTGGCGTGGAGTACTCGCGCGGTTTCGCGCCTGCGCCGCTGAGGCTTCCTGCCCGGGCTTTCGTGCATCGCGAGATATTCCAGTCGCGATGATGCATGTCTGTGCTCCGAGCCTGTTCCTATCCTAGTCTCGATGGCGGGCGGCACTTCAAACCGCCGCGGCACATGCAGATGTCGGTCACGCAGACTGTAGGGTCTCGGGCAAAGATCCAGGTTCAGCAGTTTGGCAACCGCCGTGCCGGAATCCGTGTAGCCAATGAGTATCCTACTTGTATCGCGCCGGCGTCCGACACTCGATTTGCTCGGTGTGCCCGCCGCCGCATTCCCTGCCTGATTGACCGCCGGAGATTCACGCATAAGCATGGCTGCGATCTGCGGAATGTTGGACGAGACGCGCGTAAAACGCGGCGCTCGCATTGTGGTCGGTCGCAAGGAACTCTTAGAGAAACTCCGTCGGAATGATCTGTCCGTCTGGATCGGGCCGCAGATTTCAAACGCTGTTGCATCCAGAGCGGCGAATTCGACGGCTCAGACAGGGATCGCTTTTTTTTAGGTTGGCGACGGCGCCTAATATTCAACTGGAACGAGGGCCCCGGGCAGATTCTGCCCGGGGCGTTTCGTACCAGATAACCGTCTATTGACGTCCGCCCAACTCAGGCGGTCACAGAGTAATTCGGCACCGCGGCCGCAATTTTCAATGCCTTGCTGAAACCCACGGCGTACGCGACGTGCACAATCAGAGCGGTCGCAAGGACGGCCAGCACGACTCCGTAGCCGTACACGATAAGTTCCCCCCGCTCCAGGCCTTCAGGCAATGTGCCGGTTGCAAAGACCAAAAGAATCGGCCCGATGATCGCTACGGCTGCGAGCGCGCCGTAAAAGAAGTCGCTGTGGTGTTTGGTGAATGTAGTCATATCAATCTCCTGAAAGTTGGTTTGATTCGGTAGTGCAGTGGATGTTGAGGACTCAAGCTACGGAACAAAATCTGTCATCAGTTCCGGATATGCCGAGCAGTTCGCTCAGTACGAGCCCCGAGTCTTGGAGACCCAGAGCTTGGTCGAGTTCTGAGGCCTAATATTCGAGCGATGTTTCGGTCATGAGTATCTCCTTACTGCGTCTTGCGATGAAAGCGCGGTCACTATGATCAAGCAATCAACGATGCATGTCAGGTGATAAATGTTGTCGTCTTATTTAATTCTTTTCATCGCTTATGAGGAACTATTGCGATGTACCTCACATTCACCTAGGCATTCCGAGGAATCGAGGGTGAGAAAGTGTCCTGGTTATGCGACGAGATTGGCTAGCGATCGCGAATCAGATGGCGCTTATTAAAATCGCGTCATGTGGACAGCCCGGCACATCACGGCCCGCCTTTAAGAATCGAAGGGACGCGCGTTACCGCGATTCTTACAGGCGGACCTACCCGCTAACGGCGATGAATTCGTTCAAAATTTGTTTCTTTGCTCTGCTCGAAGCTGCCTGGTAACGGCGCCGCAACGAGCGCGCCAGTTGAATTCATGCCACATGGGTGAGCTGGGTGTCCATCGTGGCCTCCTGGTTGATGACACCAATGGCGATATTTCTCGTGAGGCAACGTCCCTTAGTAGGATTTCACCTGAGGCAATGCGGCCACCGTACGATAGCGACACCGCACCATCATAAAATGAGGCGCTTGCAACGCCGCTCACATGGCACATCCTATGCCGCGATTTCGCCGCCCGTGATAGTAGAGAAATCAAATGCTTTTGTGCTTGGAGTACAAAAAAAGCCGTTCATTGAGCTCACCCATATACGGGGAGTAGGTAAATGTTAACTGCTTCTATTGTTCTATTTCTGTACGCTGCGCTCAGCGGGCTCGTCATGGCAGTCGGCATTTTCAGAGGTGCGAAGCGTTGGGTGCCTCTTGCGCTGGGGCACGGAGTTCTCGCTGCAACGGCGCTCGTGCTGGCGGTGTTGGTAGCGATCGCGACCGGCATCGCTGCGGTTAAGTATGGTGTCGCCCTTCTGGTTCTGGCCGCTCTGGGAGGGCTCTTCCTCCTCAGCTTTCATCTGCGTGGCAGACCTCATCCTTGGACGGTCGTGGTGCTGCATGCACTGCTCGCCGTCGGTGGGGTCGGCTGCCTCGTGTTCGCTCTGTTGCACTGATGCGTCGCGTGAGAGAGAGTATCCATTTCCTGGGGGTGTGCGGTGCAACGAAAAATGGTGAGGCATCACCGAAAAAGCGGCGTCTGGTCTTTCCGCGGCACATCTCATCGTTTGTAATTACATTTGACGACCGACCCGACGCCGTTGTGCGGTGCTCACCCCCAGGAAATGGATACTCTCCGACACGACGGTCGGCGCCAAGCGGTGTGGCGATGTTACGTTCGAAAAGTCGGTCGATGGGCGTCATGGATTCTGCGGTAACTCGTCGTCATTTTGTTAAGCCGTGAAAAAGTGTGCGCTTGGGTAGGTGATGAGAGCCAACATGCGAAATGCGACTGCTGTCACTGTAATGGAAAGATTAACATTTCTTTTCATACCAAGTCTCCCGAATCGGTTGGGTGCTTGATAGCATAGTCGCTAAAGGCTGTGTACTGCGCGAACGGCGCGGGATCGCTGGGTGAGGCACCTTGCGATGACACCGGAATGAAGGTGGTCAAGCTCGAGCCGCACATGGAATTCATACGTTGCTTCTGCAGTATTTCAACGCACGCAAGGCCGCCGAAATCGGCACGGAGTTGGCTGACCGTTTTGCGTTGAACTGGTCGGCATACGGCAGAATAAACATACATAGTGAACACGCTCAATCACTAACGGAATTGCTGCGGCACGTCGCGAGCGATATGCCCACCGTACGCTTGAACATATACAAGAGAGCGAAGCTCGCGCAATGCTTCAAGTGGCGATTACTCGAAAACGGTGTGGATGGGGAGATTGCGGATGCGGTGACTCAGAATCTGGTACTGCATCTGGCCCTCAATAGGTCCTGCGCTGCGCCGGGCCGCGGTCCAAGTACCGCACTGGGCCGCCGCGACTCCGGCAAAAAACAGCAACTTTTTGCGCAAGCAAACGAGTACTTCGCTCAGGGCGCGTATGCCGAGAGCGTCGCCGTCTATCAGGAACTCGTCCGGCGTTACCCCCGATATTGCGATGCGCTCCATAATCTTGGCGCGGCTCTCACCAAGCTGGGCCGCTATAAGGAGGCGCAGGTTTTATTCCGTCAGGTAATTGCAATCAATCCAAGCCATGCGCAGGCACATTGCAATCTTGGAACTGTACTTCGATGGTCGGGTGACATCGCGGAATCGGAAATTTCGTTGCGACGCGCCCTCACATTAAATCCCAGTTACGCTGCTGCGCGGACCAGTCTCGGGGAGACTCTCGTTGTCCATGGGCGCTTGCGGGAAGCTCAGGTCAATTTTGCGAAAGTGTTGAAGGTGGCACCTCGCGACGCCGACGCCTTGTTTGCCATGGGACAAGTTGCTCAGTTCGAAGGTCGTTTCGACGAGGCGCGGGGCACGTACGAGCGCGCTCTGGCGGTCAATCCGAAAATGCCACGCGTCTTGGGCGCCCTGGTGGGGCTACGGAAAATGACCGCCTCGGACGGCGCCTGGCTACAAGTCGCGGAGGAGGTCGCGGCCGGCGGGCTGCCGCCATTGGAGGAGGCCGGCTTGCGCTTTGCCATCGGAAAATATCTCGATGATGTTGAGACCTTCGAACGAGCCTTTCAAAATTATCAACGCGCCAACCAGCTATTGAGGGCGGTCGCCGAGAAGTATGACCGAGAGAGGCGAACGCGTTACGTCGACGACCTGATCAGCGGGTATAGCCGTAAAATGACCTCGAATGTCGGCGGTGATTCTGCCTCGATGAGGCCCGTCTTCGTAGTTGGCATGATGCGTTCGGGGACGTCACTAGCCGAGCAAATCATCGCTTCGCATTCTGCCGTGCATGGCGCAGGAGAGCTGTCGTTTTGGAGCGATGCGGTGCGCGAGCACGAAACGTCCATTCGGCAAGGGTTGCTCGACGATCCGACGCGGCAGCGACTGGCGGCGGCGTATTTGCGGGTCCTATCGGAGCACTCTGCCGATGCGCTGCGCATCATTGATAAGTCCCCCGCCAACAGCGACCATCTGGGCGTGATCCACTCGGTATTTCCGAACGCTCGAATCATTTACATGCGACGCGACCCCATCGACAGCTGCCTGTCGTGTTATTTCCAACAATTCTCGATAGCGTTGAACTTCACCGTCGATTTGTCGGACTTGGCGCATTATTACCGCGAACATAAGCGCCTCGTTGCGCACTGGCGTGCCGTACTCCCGCCCGGAACTATTCTCGATGTGCCTTACGCGGAGCTGGTTGCCGACCCGGAAACATGGACTCGCAAAATGCTGACTTTTATCGGTCTCGAATGGGACGAGCGGTGCCTGGATTTTGATAAGACGAGACGTGCGGTGGTGACTGCTAGCTATTGGCAGGTGCGGCAAAAAATTCACAAGGATTCCGTCGGGCGGTGGCACAACTACCGGAAGTTCATCCGTCCGTTACTGGACCTGAAAGACTTGGATAATTTTGAGCCGGCCGAAGTGCCATGATGCGGTGATGAGACCTAGCTCAACCAGTCTGCCCACGCCGCGGGCCGCGGGAGTGTCACGGAAGTGGGGGTGTAGAGCGTAGACTCGATCTAAGCGCATCGACGAGGGTCCAGTCATGCAATGGACGATCAAGCTCGAATTTACCCCCGAAAGCGGCGAAACTGTAAGTCATGAAATCGGTTCAATCACCCGACGTGAAGCGAAGCAAAACTGTCACCGCCGCGATCTAGCGGAAATCCCTGGAAAATAGCTGTTTTCGGCGAATGGCTTCGCCCAGAGTGACACTTTTATTGTCTTTGTCAAAGACAACAATGTTGTCACTCGCAATCAGAAAGCAATAAAAACGTTACTTGTTGCGGATATTGTCGCGACGCGCTATGCAGCCGTCCTACGAAAAGCCAATCGAAGTTTCGCGCCGACCCTGGCAGCGGCGCATCGAGGTCTATAGCCCCAAGCTCAAACGGCGTGTGACGCTATTCTCCTGGGCAGCACACGATGCCTGGCTGTTGCTCGAGGCGGATCCCGCCGTCAAAGTCTTCTGCGAGCATCCCGCCTATTTGGAAGGCGAAGTGGGAGGACTGATTGATTTCTGGGTAAGTCGCGGCCGGCATGCAAAGTTTTGGGTACTGCGCCCGGCGGAGCCTGAGAAGCTGGCGATCCCAAAATCCGTGCATGGGGTGTCGGTGCAGGTCATGCGCCGGGCGGATTTGATGGCGTTCGATCGGCGCATCGAGAACTGGTCGCAGATCTTTTGCAATGAATGTCAAAAGTGCCGTTTTCGAATACGGATTTGTCCGCAGTGCGGTGTAATGTTGGCCTGGTCTCGCATCTGATCTGGGA
>Ga0326728_10027156_pt1 | contig 10042 bp, 13 predicted proteins | sample MB3enrmetagenome_FD_207602 | JGI IMG/M metagenome (GOLD analysis project Ga0326728, IMG submission 207602) | Lab enriched peat soil microbial communities from McLean, Ithaca, NY, United States - MB31MN | ecosystem: Environmental > Terrestrial > Soil > Wetlands > Peat | place: USA: New York... | reverse complement strand
CGAAATAAACTCAACTTATGGTCACGACGCTTTCCTTCTGGAAACAGAACAAGAAACTCAACTAATCAAACACTTCCTCAACACAGCATCAAACGGACACAACGGCGGTGCACAATGAAGCAGGCACCAGTAAAAACAGAGCACAAAATCGTCTTAAACTGGATTAGCAAAGAGGCATCGGTACTGGACCTTGGATGCGGCGACGGAGAACTCTTAACACTCCTCATAAACGAGAAGCAGGTGCATGCACAGGGAATAGAACTGAGCGAAAACTCTATTCATCGATGCGTAGCCCAAGGATTAAGCGTTTTTCAACAAGACATAGACACCGGCCTCTCCGAATACGCCGACAACTCATTCGACTACGTTTTAATAAACCAGACACTGCAGCAAGTGAAAAAACCAGACTTTGCCCTACAAGAGGCTTTAAGAGTTGGAAAGAAAGTTATTGTTGGCTTTCCCAATTTCGTGCAGGCCTCAGCCAGATTCCAAATATTCTTTAAAGGAAGAGTGCCAGTAACCAAAGCACTGCCTTACGAGTGGTATGACACCCCAAACCTACATTTTTTAGGAATTGCCGACTTCAAAGACTACTGCAAAAAAAGAAACATCCACATTGAAAATTCAGCCTTTATTCGGAAAAATAATCAAGTCAAACTTTTTCCAAATTTATTTGCAGAAATAGGACTGTTTGTTTGCTCAAAATATGCCTAAGCTATTCGCAGTCGGTATCAGTGTAGCACTAACGCGCGTCATTTCCGATTGGCGTCGTAAAGATAGCCGTCATGTTTTACCTGTGCCTGTCATAGCTATTACGTAGGGGTTAATGTTCCAATATCCGTCCCGTTTAGGACCAAATTCGTAACGAATCACTTTCCACTATGATAGCACTGGCAGAAACAGGCTCTTTGCAATGCAGAAATTGGTTCTCATCGGTGACACAGTTCTGAACAACCGACCGAGATGGATAACAGTTACACTTTGAACCCGACCACCACCATGAGCTTAGCCGCGAATCAAGTTTTTGTTGAAAAACGCTGATTTATCGAGCATTTCTAATAATTAATCTTCCTGCTTCGCCTATTTCTTCTGGAGTTGACCAGCGACCGAGGCTCAAACGCAAAGCTCCCAACGCTTGTTCCCTCGTAAGACCCATGGCAAGTAATACCGTCGAGGGGTTTGTTGAGCCAGAATGGCAAGCTGAACCGGTAGATGCAGCTATTTCCGGCATCTGAGCTAACAGTTCTTCCCCACTTTTTCCTATCAAACTAATGTTAAGAGTGTTAGGTAACCGCTTTTCTGGATGCCCGTTAAGCTTAACCTTTTCTTCACCTACACCTTCAACGATGGTTCGGAACAACTTGTCTCTCAAAATCCCAACGCCTTGGCCAAAAACAAGCAGGCTACTCAAAGCTACTTCACAAGCTCTGCCAAGCCCAACAATGTATGGAACATTTTCTGTTCCTGCTCTTCTTCCTTGTTCCTGTCCAGCGCCGTGTATGAACTTGTCGACGTTTGTTCCATTTCTGATGTATAAAGCTCCGATACCTTTTGGAGCGTACAATTTATGTCCTGCTACAGTTAACAAGTCAACGTGGAGTCTGTCTACGTTTACTGGAATCTTTCCGGATGACTGAGCGGCATCCGTATGGAATAGTATGTTTCGTTCTTTGGCGATCTTGCCTATTTCTTCTATTGGTTCGATTGTTCCAACCTCATTGTTGGCATGCATTATAGTGATAAGAATTGTTTCATGCGTTATTGCCTTCTCAACGTCTAAAGGATCAACTATTCCATACTCATTCACGGGCAGATATGTGATTTCGAAAGCAAATCGCTTTTGCAGATAACCTAAAGTTTCAAGGATTGAGGGATGCTCAACTACAGAGCTTATGATGTGTTTTCCTTTTTCCTTGTTAGCTAGAGCTGTCCCTATTATAGCATGGTTGTTGCTTTCGCTGCCTCCACTCGTGAAAACTATTTCAGAAGCATCCGCTTTTAGAAGCTTTGCAACCTTTTGCCTAGCAGCATCCACAGCTTCTTCGGTGACTTTTCCATACTGGTGGCTGCTTGATGGGTTTCCAAAGTGGATCTTAAAATAAGGAATCATGGCTTTGAAAACATCTGGGTCAACAGGTGTCGTAGCGTTGTAATCTAAGTAAATTAGTGGTTTATCCATCTTTCAATCTCACCTCATTTTTCTTTGACTATGCATTTCACGAAGCGGTGTTACTCGAGGTTATGTCTTTGTCAGAAGCACTCTACGATCCTATCACTTTTTTCATTGTGGCGATGGGTCAAAAGTTACTTTTTCTTGTCTTGATTTCATGCAGGCACATGTTGATGGCAAGGTATTTGGGATCCATTTACAAGATGACAAGACTATAGCTCAAGTTGGGGTAAGTCTAAAACTTTATTTTGCGCTAACATTTCCCAATTGGAATTTGGATCTCGGTTACGTGCTATCTATTCTTTGTCTTTGTCTTTGTCTGCTTGTTTTGTTTGGCGCACTGGGCACAACAGAAGAAGTATTCTTTTCCCTCTATTGTAGTGCTATAGGCTGCTAACTTGCATGATTCTGACGCTATTTCCGTTTTGCAGAATTCGCATCTGACGGAATCGGGTTTCATTTTTTCACCTCGGTGGCCGCTTTTTGTTTTTTGTAGTAGTCCTTTATTGCGGCATGTAGTGCATCTGAGGCTAGGTTCGAGCAGTGCATCTTGACCGGCGGCAACCCTCCTAACGAGGAGGCAACGTCAGCTCGAGTTATTTTCAGCGCTTCTTCAAGAGTTTTTCCTTTAGCCATTTCTGTTGTCATGCTACTTGTAGCTATAGCAGCTCCACAGCCAAAAGTTTTGAACTTGATATCCGCGATTCGGTTATCTTTCACTTTAATGTACATGGTCATTAGGTCGCCGCAAACGGGGTTTCCCACGGTGCCTACGCCATCAGCATCAGCAATTTCCCCCGTGTTTTGGGGGTTTTTAAAATGTTCCATAACTTTGTCAGAGTACATTATACTTTCTTCTCCTTAGGTGTCAATGGTGACATTGACCTTAGCCGATTAACTATACCAGGCATCAAGCCTATAACATATTCGACATCTTCCAAACTGTTATCCTTACCCAAGCTGAACATTATTGACCCATGAGCTTCTTCATGTTTTAGTCCAGTTGCAAGCAACACGTGAGAGGGCTCTAGTGTCTTTGAAGCACATGCAGAACCTGAGGAAACTGACACACCGTTAATTTCTAAGCTGAGCAATATTGATTCTCCTTCTATGAAGCTATATCTAACGGAGACGTTGTCAGGTAGTCGATTAGTCGGGTGTCCATTTAGGAAAGTGTAGGGCAGTGGTTTGAGCAAACCTTTGATTAGTTTGTCTCTAAGCTTAGTCAACTTTTCGACGTTAGTTTGCATTTCTTGTTTAGCGATTTCCGCAGCTTTTCCAAATGCTACAATGCCGGGTATGTTTTCAGTTCCAGATCTTAGACCTTTTTCCTGTCCCCCTCCATGAAACAGCGGCTCTATCCGTATCCCATCTTTCACATATAATGCACCGACGCCCTTGGGACCATACATGTCATTTGAGGAAATGGTGAGCAGATCAATGCCTAAGGCTTGCACGTCAATTGGGATTTGACCGGCGGCGACTGTCGCATCAACATGCAGGAAAGCGTTTTTGGTGTGTACTATTTTGCTGATCTCTTGGATAGGCTCGATTGTGCCTATCTCACCATTTGCGTACACTATCGATACAAGGGTTGTTTTGTCGTTTAGTTCTTTTTCGAGACTGTCTAAGTCCACGGAGCCAAACTTGTCTACGGGAAGAAAGACTGCTTCAAAGCCTTTTGTTGTCAGAAATTTTACTGGGTTCACAACAGACATGTGTTCTACGCTTGAGGTTATGATTTTTGTGCCTCTGTCTTTGTTGCGGTTGGCAGCGCCTTTAATTGCTAAATTGTTGCTTTCGGTTGCGCCAGAAGTGAAAATAATTGAATCTGCTTTTTCGGCATTAATCAGCTCCGCAACTTTAATTCTTGCTTCATCAAGTGCACGTTTTGCTTCTTGACCAGCGACATGCAGCGATGAGGGATTGCCATATGACGATTTCAAGTAGGGTAGCATTGCTTCTATTGCACGGGGATCAACGGGTTTTCCCGCTGCATAATCCATATTTACTTTTTTTGCCATGGACATTGCTCTTCACCTTATCGATAGAATTATTCTTTTATCAAAACCTGAATTTGAGGTTAATAGCAATAAAATAGCGCACACGCTATCGTGCTGTTTTTCTAGTTTCTTGCATTCTGTTTTTACTTTATCTTCTTAATAAGGATTCGAATTGTACTGCCTTCTTTGGCGCTACTAACTATTTCCTGCTCTAGATGCTTTACGAGGCTGTGTATGTCTGATTCAGCAGCGGGATCGTCAGCGACAACCTCTAACGTTTCCCCTATCTCCATCTCGTCTAGTGCCAATCTCGTCCTGAAGACTGGTTCAGGACAGTACAAGCCCAAACAATCAAGTTTTTTGTCAACTTTAACAGCCACTAAATCTCCTCCAAAGCGTGCCGTGTTCTTGTTTAGGGGTGGTTCTTTAGAACCACATAGTAGCGTTAGCGCTTAAGGCCAAGTCGTTTAGCGTTGCTGCCCCGACGATTTTTACTCCCGGAATAAGGGTTACTTTGTCCCATCCTAACATCTGTTTGGAGGCTTCGCAGACATCAATTTCGATTCCCATTTGAAGAGTCTTTTGAATCATTTCTGCAACGCTGGGGAAAGATCCTAGTTTTATTTTTTCAGCTGCTCCTGGGAGCAGTATTCTGAGGCCCTGACCTAGAAAGTAGACTTTTGGGTTTAAGCCCATAGCTTTAGCCGTTTGAGCCAACACTAAAGGAGAATATTGCCTTTCAGGATTGTCACTAGTTTGTACATACAAAACAAATTTTTCATCTTTCACTAAAATCACCTATTATGTTTACCTGCTATTATGATTGTTTCCCGCTCCAAATAAATATAACGGTGTTATTCAGAGGATTTGATGTGCTGCTGCTAATCCCCGAAGTAAACGAGATCGCATGTCTAAACATAAGAAGTGATTGCTTTTTGCGGTCGCAGACGCCTTAATAGAACTGTTACGATCTAACGGATGAAGAGGTCCTAAAGATACTTTTAGAAAAGCATAAACGAAGACTAAGTCTTCAATTTTTAAGGAAGGGGGTTCAAACCATTTTGGGGTGAGCCCTGTCCGGCTCACTTGTTGTAAAGAAAGGTTAGGTTTAACTTCTATTGATTCAGGATTCGCTTAACAGTTTGAGCGCGCGACGCACTAACTATTCTTTTTTCGTACCGCTCCAGACCTCAACTGCGAAACTGGTCAGCGCCCAATGCCAACCTCGCTTTTCCGATGCAAGTTCACCAAACTCTTTCTTCAAACGATTGTTCATTCTTAAAATTCTTTTACTGACCTGATACGAGTGGTCTTGAACTGGTTAAGCTTAGTTGCCAACTCCTTAGGCAGCAAACCTGGATTGCCTGCCCAAAACAGTAGCTGTATGATCGCCAGATCGACCTCATCGGTACAAACAACCTTTTCACGACAAAAGTACACAGAAAAAGGACTAATTTTTGTTTCTTACGTTTGCACCTTGTGACCCATTTGAAAGAAGAGTTGACGAATTTACCATAATCAGGTAAATTAGCGACTATTCAACTCTATAAGTATAACAAAAGACAAAAATAGCTAATCATCACTCTTCTACTGAACGCAGCATAGCAGACCACATAACAAATAAAAATGCTGCTTGTCAAGAGAAAAAAGTATATAGGGACACCCTTGCGGGATTGCCCTAGCCTGGTAGGGGGCAGGCCTGCTAAGTCTGTGGTCGAAAGGCCGCGTGGGTTCAAATCCCACATCCCGCGCCATTTCCAAATTCAGCTTATTGTTACCTTAAATTTTAGAAAATGAGCCTAAATTTTCGTTTGAAACAATGCTGTATCCCCTGCGAGCTAGTGTTTGAAGCCACGCTAGCTCTGATCTGACCAGCGCTTTGGAGCGAGTTCGGTCCAACTTACATTTAACATTTTTTTACTGGTAAATTGGTACTGGGATCCCCCATCGATTCGAAACAGCATTAGAGGAAGGGCTCAGACTCATTCGGAGATGAGTCGGTAGAGATTTGAACCGCTAAAGTCGAAAAAACTGGTTCGAACTAAATTTGAAAAAAGAAGATGTTTATCGATGTTGAGTCGTTCAAGTTTTCACTGTTCTTTTTCTATTTGTACTTCGCACATATCCCGCTGTTATGATCAAGATTCCTGCAGCGAGTCCAATTACTGTGTAAAAGATGTCGTTGTTAATGTTGATGGCACCAGTTTGTTGCAGCATTGTGGTTACTCCAAATACGAGGGCCACGCAGACAAGCATAGCTCCTGGAAATCTTCTCATCTGATCACCTCCCTTGGGTTAGATATCGATTTCCTTCGTGATGCTATGGTTGTCGGGTAATTGTCGAGAGTCCTGTGTTAGTTATTGTTCCCAACGTGGGGTTGCCTTCGTATGTTAAGCTTGATCCGCCGCTCAGATTAGCGTCTAACTTGTCGCTGACATTAATTAAGGCAGAGCTGCCACCGCTAAGCTGTATCGACGCCGTGCTTACTTTTAGACCTGATAGTTTTAGTTGCCCACCGCCCGAGCAAGAAGCTGATAAGCCATTCGCTTGCCCGCTCACTGTTATTGTGCTGCCACCAGAAGATCCTACTGAAAGGTCGTGTGACAACGCGAAATCTGTAACGTCGACGGTTGCGCCACCGCTTGCTTGTATCTCTCGAACGTCAGGCATTGTTATTGATGCTTTTAAGGTTCCTCCAATGTCAAAAAATGTACCCGGTTGCAAACCAATCGTTAAGACGTTGCCAGTTTGTGTAACGTCGACTCTGTTGATCACGTTGCTATCAGCTGTTATTGATACGTTGTAGGAACTGCCTTGGGTAATTTGCGCTTGAAATCCGCTATTCAGATTAATCGTTGTAAAGTCGCTGAAGTTTTTCTGCTGAGTTTGCAGCTTCCCAGAACCAATTGGAATAACACCTGTGACTAAAAGAAGCCCTAAGACGATAACTATTGCAACAATCGCAATCATTGCTTTCCAAAAACTCATTGTTTTTCACCTCCTCTGCGTATGGGTTGTGAATTGGAAATTGTGAGAGCCGCAGCTTGTGCCTTGGAGTTTATGCGATAGTCAAAGATCCGCTTGCTGTAACCTACAACTAACGCTGCAATCCAAAGCACTCCTCTTAAGGTAACGTCGTAGGATATTCCCGGAGCGGAGTAATGGAGTATGGCAACTCCAAAAGTTGGTGCAGTAGAAATGGCGAGGATCGCTACGTTTATCAGGAAAATGTTTCTTGATAAGGTGTATCTTTCCAGTAAGCTTTCTGAAACGTGTTTCTGCTCCTCTCTTATCAAAGACTGGTTGAAGAAGGCAAGGATCAAGAACATTGCTGCAAGGTCGATTGAGTATATTTCTGATGCAGTGGCAGGTATGTTGCCCTTCAACGAGTAGAGCTCATTAAATAGGTAGGGCTCGACTGATACAGCAAAAAGTAGTAGAACGTTGAGATCAGTCAAGCCTGATGTTTCTGAGGGCAGGATGGAAGTGACAGATGAGTATGATTGCCATATGCCTATCAAAACCAGAAAGCTGAAACCGTAAAGACCCAGAGAGGCAAAAAGTTGCTCATTGGTGGCTGGCTGCTGAGCGATCAAGATCAATGCACTGATTGACAGGGCTAGACCGAATATTAAATCGGAAAGAGCTTGAATTCTCAGTCGAATTTTCTTCGTCTTGTTTTCCATGTCAATCAACTCGTTTTTCATTTTTTTGCAAAAAAAGAGAAGGAAAGTTTTGGGTTTACATTGGGGTTGGTTTTATGGTTTGTGCTCCCGTTTGTACTGCGTTAGTGGGTCGATGTTGTTGCCGCAATAGTTGGGCTCCTACGAGTATGAACCATAAGGCTGTGAGGAGGGCTCCAAATACGTTGAAGATGCCGAGCGCAGAGACCCAGACTGCTATACCACCGAGGATCCCCATGACGTTGACGATGACGCCGAAAACCGCTGTTGTTCTTCTGAAGAAGGTCTTTGGCATAAGAACGCTCCAAAGTAGCCATCCGACTGCTCCGACTGTGAAGCTGAAGAATGTCATAAGAGGAAGAGCATTGACAATGTTTGTTGCTTGTGAAAGTATGGATGCTTTTGCTGCTCCGGTTGCAACTGTGTAGCTTTGAGATAGGCTAACGAGTTTTAAGGAACTTGCCTCAGTTACCAAATCGTCGTAGACTATGTATGCTATCGAAATTGCGCTGCCGAGTACCGCTACTGTCTTGTTTACATTTCGTAAGATAAGATACATTGCGATTGATGGAAGGATGATGGTGATGTTAACCAAAATCCAAAACGTCCAGTCGGTGTTAGCTAATGTTACATGCTGGGAGAACAACTGTAGATATCCAATTGTGCCGCTTGGAACTCCTGAGGCGTAGAGCATTCCTGAAAGTCGGGAAAGCACAACTCCGCCGATGCCAGCTACGATCAGTAGGATCGCGCTAATACGATAGAAACCTTTTCCGCTTTTTCTTTCATAAGTTTGTTTTTGATTATTATTCATTCTTTGTCACCCCCTCAGCAATGGCTTTTTTGATATCTTCTTGGGCAAGGTTAATCCTTAGAACGCCCTTATCGCCGACGACTTCCAAGATAACGCCTTCAGCAAATTCTGCTCGTTGCAGTTCGCCTATTGTGCCTTCAACAAGTACATTTTCTAGGCCTCCGTTGGTCATGGTAACGTTCTTGAGACTAACCTTTGATTTCAGTTCGACCGAGAAGAACCGTTCTTTGTTTGTTTCTTGCATATTTTTTTCCTCGATAGACCAATTGGCTGGGAATGGCAATTAATTTTAAGTTACATTGATGTGACATTATACACAATGATGTGACTGGCTATGGACGATCAAGTAGGTCTAGACAAGTTGTTTTTCGAGTTAGCGAGTGAAAGCAGACTGGGCATATTGTTTGAACTTCAAACGAAAAACCTCAAGATGCAGGAAGTCGCTCAAAAGCTGAGTCTTACACACACCGAGGTGTTCAGACAGCTGCAACGATTAAGCGAGGCATTGTTAATTGAGAAAAAGCCTGAGGGGACCTATGCCATTACACAAAATGGCAAATTATTATTGGAGCTTTCACGTTCTTTCGAATTTGTCTCAAGATTTAGGCGGTCTCTTTTGTCACGTGACCTTGAGCGGATTCCTTACCAGTTTATTGATCGATTGGGCGAGCTGTCGCAGGCTAAATTGAGCATGGATACGAACGAAATGATCAATAACGCCGAACAGTTGATTCTTGGAGCTGAAAAATATCTTTGGCTGATCGGACAGACACCTCTAAGCAGCCTAAACCAAAAAACAGACGAAGTCAGCCAAAAGGGAGTGCAGGTAAAACTGTTATTTGATGAGAATAGCCGCAAATTCTATGATAACATTCCAGAAAAGAGGAATTTTGAAAAGAGAGTAGTTCCAACTATTCCAGCAATCATGTTAATAAATGAAAAGATGGCGGGCATAAACATCTTACCAACGGATAAGAGAGGCGACAGCATGGTATTGTATGGAAGTGACCCCAAGCTTCTAAAATGGGCTAATGATGTGTTCTTGTATTTTTGGGAACAGGGAAAACGTTGTTTTCCAGTTTGATTTCCTGGTTGTGGCACAGCTCATCTTACTTGCAAACGTTGTAAGCTCTCTTAAGTGGATAGTCGCCGCGCAGTCTGACCCAATTAGAGCAAGCCCCATTTGAATTGTCCTGATACTTTTTACTGGTAAAAAGGTGCTGGGATCCCCCTCCTATCTCCTGTAGTGACTATTTCGTCGAGGTCAGAATTAATGGTTCCGAACCCATTTCAGACTGTGTCAAAACTAATGGCTAATCCCTAAGGGCATTTAGAATCCAAACTATTATCTGTAAGACTTTTTTACTTGTT
>Ga0326728_10027154_pt1 | contig 10043 bp, 7 predicted proteins | sample MB3enrmetagenome_FD_207602 | JGI IMG/M metagenome (GOLD analysis project Ga0326728, IMG submission 207602) | Lab enriched peat soil microbial communities from McLean, Ithaca, NY, United States - MB31MN | ecosystem: Environmental > Terrestrial > Soil > Wetlands > Peat | place: USA: New York... | reverse complement strand
CGGCGTTCAAGACAAATGCTGAGACGGCAGCGGTCCCCCTGTACGGTCCGTCATTCGAGGGTACCGAACTTTACCGTATCAACAGTTCCCTGGCTTCATGGCTTGAAGGCGTTGGTCCCGGCAATATATCGGTTCTGACAGTCCACGGTTACCCTGCTACTGACGACTGTGTTAAGGGGCAGGAGAAAGTCACGATACCGCTGCTCCTGTCGAGTAGTCTGAGCCAGGATGATGCGTGGATCGCGGAAGCGCGAATGTGGGTGGAGACCGCCCGCCGCTACGGACTCCCCCTGCAGTTGGACGAAACCAATACGTTTGGTTGTGGAGGGGGTGAGGGTGTGGCGAATGTTTTTGCGAGCACGGTATGGGGGCTCGATTGGCTGTTCACCAACTTCGAACTCGGCATGTTTCGGGTCAACATTCACATGGGGAATGAGGCGATCATTAATCCCGTGACTGTGGCGCCAACTGCAGCCGCTGATGGAACCGTTAGTTACGCGAACTCGGTCGCGCCCATGTACTACGCGATGTACACCTTTGCCAATCTGGCGGAAGGGAACTCGTTGCTTCCCACTTCAATCCAGCCATGGGCGAACGTCAAAGCCTATGCGGTGCGCTTCTCCGACTCAAGTCCCGTCAGGGTTTTCCTGATCAACAAGGATTTGGAAGCTAAGGGGAAGGTAAAAATCTACCTCTCCCAACGGATGGGAGAGGCGTCCGTGATGTTCGTGAAGGCCCCGGGATTAAGCTCGAAGGAGGTCAGCTTTGGGGGAGCGCGGTTTGATGAAAAGACCGGCCTGCTTTCCGGGGTTCCTACCACCGCGTCCCTCTCACCCGATTCAAGGGGCAATTACATTGTCGATCTTCCAAATGCGTCCATTGCGGTGGTCACCATAAACCCCTGATTCGATCGTCGGCGCCGCCGCGTTCAATCTCTTGCGCTGTCGAAGCATTCACACGGAGGGCTTTCCCGATGGCAGCAACCCCGACTGAGGAACGGTTCTGTTATGCCAGCCGTCTGGCGGCACTCCGCGAGAGCAAGCGGCTCCAAACGGCCGAGAAGCAACGGGTGCGCGGTTCGATGGATTTCGATGACCACGGGACTGTATTGCCACCCGAGGAGCGGCGCGAAATCGTGCAGGCGATCAGCGCTTCCGGCACACCGATCAATGATGTTCTTTTGAACACCTTCAAGCCGCAGTCGAACCACCCGAGCGGTGGTTTCTTCGGGCCCCGTTCATGTGGTGAAAATTTCCGGAGACTTCTCGAAGCCCATCCTGTGTGGATCGATCCCATGTCCTCACTTGCCGGAGCGTGCATGGTGGATTTCATGTCCTACCGCACGGTTGCCTGGAATCCGGGCATCGATTGCTCCGAGCTTCTGGCTGGGCACGCGAAGTACCAGATGACCACGGCCATTGGCGGCGTGCAGCACATGTGTCAGGACCTGGCGATCGGTCTGGAACTCGGCTGGGGCGGGCTGCTTGAGAAGATCGACCGGTGCCGGACTTCCCAGGGTGCGAGCGAGGAGTTTTACGCAGGTCTGACGCACGTGGTGCTGGGAGTGCAGAACTGGATCCAGCGCCACGCGGAGATGGCACGCCGCATGGCGGCTGAAAATCCTGGAATGGGGCAGGACCTGCTCCAGATCGCCGGGATGAATGCCCGCTTGGTGTCAAATCCGCCGCGGACTTTCCGCGAGGCCTGCCAGTGGATCCTGTGGTACCAGCTCGTGGCTCGCATGTACAACGGCAGCGCTTCACTGGGCCGCCTTGATGTACTTCTCCAGCCTTACTACGAAGCCGACATCAAAGCTGGAAGGCTGACGGACGAAGAAGCCATTTTCCATCTCGCATGTCTCTTGTTGCGTGACACGGCCTACGTGCAGCTTGGCGGGCCGGATTTGCATGGGAGGGACACAACCAGCGCGGTTTCCTTCCTGATCCTCGAAGCAGCGCATCGGCTTCGAATTCCCGCGAACCTCGGCGTGTGCGTTGGGAAGCAGGCCGATCCGGCTTTGTTACGCCGCGGGGTGGAGATCCTGCTCGAAGACCGCATCGGCGTCCCCAAATTCCTGGGAATTGACAACGCCGTCAGGGGTTTTACGGCTAATGGATTCCCGCTTGAACTGGCCCGCCAGCGCGCTTACGCCGGCTGCCATTGGATGGGCATTCCAGGGCGCGAATACGGGCTCATGGACATCGTGAAAGTCAACCTTGCCGCCATTTTCGACGTGGCCTTCCGTGACATGATGGGTGAATCTGCGGTCCGGCCAAGCGTGGAAGGACTCTGGGAACGTTTCGAGCGGTACCTTCGGGCTGCGGTCAGCATCGTCGCCAGGGGGTTCGACTTCCAATACGAACACATGCACGAGGTGTTCCCGGAACTTGTTCTCGATCTGCTCTGCCATGGAACAATCGAGAAGGGGCTCGATGCGAGTCACGGTGGAGTGGAGTACTACACGTTCTGTGTTGATGGCGCCGGTCTGGCAACGGTAGCGGACTCGTTTGCCTCAATTGAGGAACAGATTGAGAACCGGCAGCGCATGAAGTGGGGCGAATTGTTGGCGCACCTTGATGCCAATTGGGCCGGCACTTCAGGTGAGCGTGCCCGCCTCCTGATGAAGAATGCTCCACGCTTCGGAAGCGGCGGTTCGTTAGCGGATGACTGGGCGGTTCGCATCGCGCGCTCCTTCTCCTCAGTGGTGAAAGAGAAGCCCACGCCCAGGGGCTTCATGATGATTCCCGGCTTGTTCTCCTGGGTGCACCACGTCCCGATGGGCCGGCATCTTGGCGCCACTCCCGATGGCCGCCGTGCGGCTGAGCCCATCTCGCATGGCGCCAATCCTGACCCCGGCTTTCGTAAGGACGGCGCCCCGACGGCAATGGCGGTGGCTGTAGCAGCCGTGCAGCCGGGATATGGAAACAGTGCTCCGCTTCAAATCGACTTTGACCCGGGCCTTTCCGGAACAACCGCGGAGGTTGATAACCTGGCAGCCTTGATTCGCGGCCACTTTGATTTGGGCGGCACGCAGGTCAATCTCAATATCCTGAGCAAAGAGCAGATCCTCGAAGCGAACAAAGATACCAGTAGGTTTCCGGACCTTATCGTGCGAGTCACGGGATTCAGTGCATATTTCGCCAGCCTCTCACCCGAGATGCGGCAGACGATCGTGGATCGGATTATTTGCAATCAATGATCCGTGATGCTGTCAGGGGAGGGAGATTCGTGCAGGAAAGCATTCAACCCGAAGAGTGGATGGTATGCACGGCGTCCTCTGGCGCGCTGGAAGGCCAGATTTTCGATATCCAGCGGTTCTCGGTACATGACGGTCCCGGAATCCGCACGACAGTGTTTCTTAAGGGTTGTCCCCTGCGCTGCTGGTGGTGCCACAATCCTGAAGGGATGATCTCTTCTTCGGTCATTTCGTTTCTTCCGGAACGGTGCATTGGCTGTGGAGAGTGCGTCTGTTCTTGCCCCCAGCATGCCCACAGTCTTGAACCTCAGGCACTGGATGGCTCTTCCGTGACCCACGTTTATGATCGCGAACGTTGCCAGGTCTGCGGCAGGTGCGCGCAGGGTTGCGATGCACGGGCACTGGAATTAGTCGGACGCCGCATGACGGTCGAGGAGGTGATGAAGGAAGTCCGCCAGGACAGGCCCTTCTACGCGACCTCGGGTGGCGGACTGACGATCTCCGGGGGAGAGCCCCTGGCGCAGAGCGATTTTACTGTGGCGCTGCTGTCTGCCGCCAGGGAAGAGGGTTTGCATCGCTGCCTCGAGACTTCCGGCTTTGCGCGATGGGAGCAGTTCAAGGTTGTTCTGCCCTTGGTGGATTTGTTCCTCTTTGACTGCAAGGAGACGGATCCCCAGCGTCACAGTGAGTACACAGGCCAATCGAACGAGACCATACTGAAGAACCTTCGCGCGCTGCACGATTCTGGAGCGAAAATCCAGCTTCAATGTCCCATCGTACCTGGTGTTAACGACAGGGAAGACCATTTCGCCGGGATTGCAAAGCTGGTTCGTTCATTGCCTGGTCTCGCTGGCGTGCGACTGTTACCCTGCCATCCGTTGGGGAAAGGCAAAGCCGGACAGTTTGGGATGAGTCAGACCGTGGATCTGGCAAACGGATTCATGAGCCCAGCCCGTCTTGATAGCTGGATCGACTGGCTTCGCGGGCAGGGAGTGCGTGTTCTGAACGAAGGCGGCCACGCGGCGGGCACGCCCTGCCGTGAATGATACCGGGCGCCTGTCGGCGAAGAAGAAAACGTCGCCAATCGCGTAATTGTGTTGCAGCAGCCCTTTGTCACATCTTGCGTGGTCCCGGCTTGGGCTTCTCGCGGATGCCGGCCACAAATCAGGGAGGTTCCCTTGTTACAACAACGTCCTGCCCGCCTGCTGTATGTAATGGTTTTTGCCTATTTTGCCTTTGGATTGACTGGAGTTATCGGCGCCCTGACTCCCGACATCATCGCGGATTACCACGTGACCCGTTTTGCAGCGGGATTCCTCGGTTCGGCGCTCTATCTTGCCATGGCTGTTTTCGCGATCCCCAGCGGCCTGCTTACGGATTCGCTTGGCGCAAGGATTGTCGTCATGTCGGGTGTGGCGATGATGGGGTTGGGATCCCTTGTAATGACGCAGTCCCACGGCTACGCGCTGATTCTCGCCATGATCTTTGCCATCGGGGTTGGTCAGACTCTGATTCAAACCTGCGGCAATCCGCTAATCCAGAAGCTTGATGTTCCGCGGAATTACCATCGCAATCTCACCTTTACGATTGCGTTTGCCACTTTCGGCGGATTCCTCTCGATCTTCTTCCTGGCTTGCATCAAGGGGACGGGAAGGCCGTGGCAATCCTATTACTTCATATTCGCCATTGTCTGTCTTATCGTGTTGCTGTTCCTCGGTCTATCGAAGTTCCCGCCCCGCGCCGGTGGCGGCGAGCCTATTCGCCTGGATCAGATCGGGAAACTACTTCGCAATCCGATTCTTCTGACTTATGGCTTGGGTGTCTACATTTACGTTTCGGCTGAATTCGGCACATACTTCTGGATTCCAAAATTCTTCGAGGACGTGCACCACGTACCGGCGGCAGCGGCGAACGCGGGCGCCGCGACTTTCCTGCAAAGAGTGTTTCCCAGCCTGCCAGCCCTGATCTATGCGCTCTTTCTTGGAATGCAGGGTGTGGGGCGACTGGTGGGCGGCGCGGTGCTGAACCGCTTCGGGTGCCGCAGGGTTCTGCGCTTCTACTCCGTCATGGCGCTAGCCAGTTTGCTTGTGGCGACCTTCGGCTCCAAGATACTCACAATTATCGGATTTGTGGCTTGCGGGTTCTTTACTTCCGTTATCTTCACTCTCATCTTTAGCGGCACAATCAACAGTTTCACTGAATACCAAGGCACCATTTCGGGGCTCTTGTGCACGGCCTATGTTGGTCCAGCGTTGGTGTCGCCACTGGAAGGCTGGGTGGGCGATCACTTTGGAATGCGGATGGCCCTGCTGGTTCCCGCCATCCTTATGACCTACGTGGTGGGCTTGGCCATGTTCGGGCGTGCTAAGTACGAATAAATCCAAGCCGCCGCGGCCCTCCAGGCAGGGGAGGGGAGTGACAACTCACAAATTTTGAATGGTAGCAAACCAGGAGTGAATGGTTGATTTGGGCGGCTAAATGATTCAAAACACGCGTCGAAGCCCTGCGGAATCTTGAGCTTGCGAGCAAAGTTGTCTTGATCCGTGTGGCCGGCAAGAGGTATCCTATCGGCGGTTGAACGGATCGTTGGAGATTGTCGTCAGGCTTTTTGTTGCGCCGCGTCCCGAAGGAGTCTAGGCGCCGGAGGACGCCGGTGCTACGGCAAAAGAGATAGCTTGTCCGGTATAGGAACATCGCAAGCAGGGCGGGTACGGGATAGGCGTGCCGGCAATTATGCTGGAGGGTTCCGCTGATTTCCTGCATCTGACTCGCACAGATTGGAGTTGCCATTGAAAGCCATACCTGTTGTACAAGCGGCTCGAATGATTGGACGGGGCACACGGAGTTTCTGCATTGATCGCCCTCTGGCTGTTTCCTTTGAGCTGACGCATTCCTGCACGGCGCATTGCAAGCACTGCGACAAAGGCGGAATCAAGCCTGACCCGGCGGGGCTCCTCCGGGCGGAGGATTACGCGAAACTGCGCCGAGAGCTTAAACCCATGGTTGTGCAGCTCTCAGGGGGCGAACCCCTATTGAGGAAGGATCTCCACGAGATTATCCGCGCTGTGAAGGAGCCAAGCGGCCTGCCTTACACGATTCTGGTGACCAATGGACGCCTGTTAACGGAAGAAAAGTATCTGGCAGTACGAGAGCTTGGCGTCAACCAGATTTCGATCTCTTTGGACTTTCCTGATTCACGGCATGACGACTTCCGTGGGTCACCCGGCCTTTATGCACACCTTGAGAAGCTGGTTCCTGCGCTTGCGCGTCACGGGCACGATGATGTGGCGCTCAATACCGCCATCACGCGTGAAAACATGCCGACGCTGGTCGCGATCTACGAGCGGGCCAAGGAGTGGGGCGTTTCCATCTCCTACAGTGCCTATACACCCCTGCGCACCGGAAGCATGGAGCACTATATCCAATCGCCTGAAGATCTTGCCCTGCTGCGCAAGAAGCTTGATGAACTCCTGAGACTCAAAGCCGGAAATGGCCGCATTGCCAACTCTCCCTGGACGCTTTCGGGTATCCACGACTTCTTCCGCGATGGAACCGTGCCGGGTTGCAAGGCCGGACAGAGGTTCATGGTGGTGACGCCTACCGGGGGCCTGCAACCATGCTCGATGTTTGCGAAAACGTACGGCTCGCAGAAAGAGATCTTGAGAGAGTTTGTCCCCAAGAACCAGTGCGGCGGGTGCTATGTTTCCATCCGGTCTTACCTCGATGCCTCATTTTGGACTCTCCTGAAGGACAACGTCAGCAGCCGAGTGGTTTCCCGGAACGGCAAAGCGCAGCAGTGCTGACTTCCATCAGTCCGTGGTCCGGCGACGGCGTACCAACCTGGATCGGGACTTACTGATGAAAACTGAGTGCACGGGTTTGGCTGCGATCAAGAACTGGATTTTGAACGCTTGAACCAGTCGGACTTGCGGAACATATCGAGGCCCGGGTCAAGAATGACTCCGTTCTCCAGCCTTGCAGGATGCTCTTTCAGGAAGTCAAAGTCCAGTTCCACACCCCAGCCTGGTCCCGCAGGCAATGAGAAATGGCCGTCTTCCACTTGGGGATACGGCGTGCCTGCCTGCTGTATTTCCGCATCGGAGAAATCGTTGAAGTGTTCCAGGATTTTACCGTTGCGCAGGCCTGCCATGAGATGGAGAGCCGCCACTGTGGTGATGATCCCGCCAACATTGTGTGGTGCGATTACGATGGAATAGGTTTCTGCAGTGGAACAGACTTTCTTGGTTTCGAGCAGGCCGCCGCACTGGGTCATATCGGGCTGCAGAATACTGATGCATCTCCGAGGAAATAGATCACGGAAGGCGGAGGCGGTGTAGTAGCGCTCGCCCACGGCAATCGGAATGCTCGTATGTCGCGCAACCATTTCCAGTGCCGCTGGATCCTCAGGGCGGCAAGGTTCCTCAATCCATCCGGGTTCATACTTCTCAAGGGCCTTGGCAATCTGAATGGCCTGATGAGGAGCAAACCTTCCATGCATCTCGATAAAAACCTGCACTTCCTTGCCACAAACGGAAAATAGAGCTTCCAGTATATCCAAACTGCGGAAATATTCCGCCCTTGTCAGTTCCAGGTTGCCATTTCCGAAGGGATCGAGCTTCAACGCACCATAACCCCGATCGATGACCGTTTGGGCGGCCGCGGCAAAAGCCTGCGGCGTGCGATCTACGGTGTACCAGCCATTCGCGTAGGCGGGAATACGATCCCGAACTTTCCCGCCAATCAGTTTATAAACAGGCAGGTTCGCCTTTTTGCCCACACAGTCCCAACAGGCCATTTCGACGAGCGCCAGTCCCGTCATGACCACTTCCCCCGGCACGCCAAAATCGAGGAGTGTGAAGCGCCGATAAAGATCTTCGATGTCACTGGCGTCAAAGCCGATGATGTGGCGGCGAACATCTTTCAGGAATTCACAGACGGTATGAGTCTTGGCGACGACTCGGGCTTCACCGTAACCGCGAATGCCTTCGTCGGTCTCCAGGACGAGATACGTAAGGTTGCGCCACGGTGTTCCCACAACAAATGTCGAATAGTTGGTGATCTTCATGATTCCCAGTAAGTGGCGCGTCCGCCGGAAAGATCAAAAACGAAACCCGTTGAGAAACCGCATTCGCGCGGTACGATCCAGGCGAACAGGGCAACAGCCTCTTCGATGGTACCGCAATGCCCCATCGGAAGTTTGGTGGCCATATACACCATTAGTATAAGCTTAGCTCTGCAATTTGAAATCGGAAATGCGGACTATATGATTCTCAATAAGAGGAGGATTCCACGAAGTACATCTTTATAGCAAAGGGCATCGACTACGTGCATGAACGGTCACGGGAGCGGCTCAGACTGCGGCCGGTGCGCATGTGAAATGTTACAGCCCCGGCATTCAGAATCCTGCTAAAACAAGTTTTCACGTCCCATTGACCCGAACTCCCGCTGGGTCGGGGGCGGGGAATTCCCGGAGCCTCCTGCCAGCCATTGATCCCTTAATGATCTACTTCTTGAGCAGCCATTCGATTGCGTTTACGACCTCGGGAGAGTCCGGTTTGACGGGAGACTCAAACCTCGCCACAACTTTCCCGCTACGATCGACAAGAAACTTTGTGAAGTTCCATTTAATGTCGCCGGCCACTGCGGGATTCGCCTGTTGGGTCAGATATTGGTAGAGAGGAGCCATATCCGCGCCTTTCACCGAGACCTTGGCGAACATAGGAAATGTGACATTGTAGGTGAGCGTGCAGAAGCTCTTGATTTCAGCGTTTGTCCCTGGTTCCTGACCACCGAAGTTGTTGGCAGGGAAGCCGAGGATCACAAAGCCACGTTCCTTGTACTTCTCGTAGAGTGACTCCAGCGCCGAATACTGCGGCGTGAAACCACACCGGCTGGCGACATTCACCAGCAAAATCACCTTACCCTTGTAACTCGAAAGCGGGGTCGGCTCTCCCTCGATGGAGGGAAGGGTGAAATCGTAGAGGTTTGCACCGGCGAACGTCGGTGCGGCAAACGATAGAGACGCTACCAGAAAACCGAGGAGCCTGTGTGGATTCAGACCCGGGAGGATCATGGTGTTTCTCCTTTGTTGTTGGGTTGCGCCCTGACCCCGAGCCTCTCGTCCGGCCGGGGTGAACTTATATCCTAACTCACGACACGCGTCCGAGGCAACCGCGACTCTGAATCGGGATGAAAAGGCTCGAAAGTGAATCAGTCAGAAGCCCTTGAAAAGACGCTCAATTCCGGCGACCGCCTGGCTGACTTCTACCTACCAAAGTAGTACTCTGTTCGGCGCCTTAGCATTGCGGCAAGGAGTAGAGCGCTGCGGGAACTGAAGAAGCAGATTACTGGAGAAAAAGGATGAATGGACCCGAAATCGTGTACGTCAGCTATATTTCAACGACTCCGGAGATCTTGTGGCGCGCGCTCACAGAAACCGTTTTCACAAAGCAATATTGGTTCGGTCGCTGCGTGGAATCTGCTTGGCGTGTGGGGTCACCCATTACCTTCTGGTGCGATGAGGGCCATGGACTTGATGTTTCCGGTGAAATCCTGGAATCAAGTCCGCCGCGCCGGCTGTCCTATACCTGGCGTATCGAATACGACCCTGAGTTTCGGCGTGAGGAGTTTTCCCGAGTGACCTTCGAATTGGAGCCGAAGGGCAAACACGTTCGGCTCACGGTGACACACGACCGGCTGGGAACAAACGATCGGATCACCGAAGGCCTTCGCAAGGGGTGGCCGGCCATTGTCAGCAGCCTCAAGAGCCTCCTTGAAACAGGCGCGCCCCTGGTTATATCGCCGGCTGAATGTCAGGCTTGAGATCGCTGAAGAACCCAGCGGTTTG
>Ga0326728_10027153_pt1 | contig 10043 bp, 14 predicted proteins | sample MB3enrmetagenome_FD_207602 | JGI IMG/M metagenome (GOLD analysis project Ga0326728, IMG submission 207602) | Lab enriched peat soil microbial communities from McLean, Ithaca, NY, United States - MB31MN | ecosystem: Environmental > Terrestrial > Soil > Wetlands > Peat | place: USA: New York... | reverse complement strand
CAACCAAGTCGAGTCGCAACTGATCATGAGGCACTACGACGGCTTTTCGCCCCGTTCCGGCCGCATCCGGGGAAGGAAGACCTGGTAATGGCGGAGGAGACGAACCAAAACGAGGCCATGAAATGGAATGGGTGCCCGGGGCCCATTCTGCTGCTGGGCGCCCCGGCCGTCGGAAAGGGAACCCAGGCCAAAGAACTGACGCGCGTCTGGAAAATTCCCCAAATCTCGACCGGGGATATTCTGCGCTCCAATGTCGCCCTCGGAACCGATCTGGGACGCATCGCCAAGGGGCTGATGGATCGCGGCGATCTGGTCCCGGATTATCTGATGAACGAGATGATCAACATGCGGCTGCGCAAGCCGGATACGTTCCGAGGATACATTTTGGACGGCTTTCCCCGCACGCTGGCGCAGGCCGACTGGCTCGATAATCGGTTGGAGATGCAGGCCGCGGCAAAGGCGCAGGAGCATTGCAGCGGGCTGGTTGCTGTCAGTATCCGATTGGATTACAATAGGTTAATACGCCGCGTGACAGGGCGGAGGAATTGCCCGGTCTGCCATCGCATCTACAACATCTATGGTCTGCCGCCGAAGCGGGAAGGCTTTTGCGACGTCGAGGGCGAGCCGCTCTATACTCGCGCCGACGACACGCTTGAAGCCTTCGAAAATCGTATGCGCGCCTACAGGGAGCTGACCGAGCCGGTCATCGAGCACTACCGCCAAATGGGGAGCTTCGCGGAGATCGATGGCGGCGAGCCGATGGGGATCGTTACGGTCAAGATTGTGGAAGCCGTCTACAGTTTCCGGAGCCAGACGGCCGCGCAGTGAGGGGATCCGGTTAAGTGGCAGTGGTATTGAAGTCGGCCAGCGAGATTGAGAAGATGCGCCGCGCGGGCCGGGTAGTCCGCGAGGTGCTGGAGTTGGTTCGCAGCAAGGTGAAGCCGGGCGTGACCACCTACGACCTGGAAAAAGCCGCCGAAGAGCGGCTGAAAGAACTGGGTATCAAGCCTGCCTTTAAGGGTTATCACGGCTTTCCGTGCGCTTTGTGTACCTCGATCAACAGCGAGGTGGTCCACGGGATTCCGTCGCCGAAGCGGATTCTGAAGAACGGCGACATCGTTTCGGTCGACTTCGGCGTGGTGGCCGATGGCTACTACGGCGACGCGGCCATCACGGTGCCGGTGGGCGCGATCGACCCACGAAGTGCGCGGCTGCTGCGGGCTACCGAGGAATCGCTGCAGGCCGCAATCCGGGCGATTCGCCCCGGCGCGACTTTGGGCGACATTGGCGCCGCGGTGCAGGCGGTGGTGGAAGGTGAAGGTTTTTCCGTGGTCCGCGATTTTGTGGGCCACGGTATTGGCGTCCAGATGCACGAAGACCCGCAGGTCCCGAATTTCGGGCAGGCGGGCCGGGGCATGAAACTGAAAGAGGGCATGGTGCTCGCCATCGAGCCTATGGTCAACGCCGGCAGGCCGGAAGTTATGGTTCTGGAAGACGGATGGACGGCGGTGGCCACCGACGGCAGCATGAGCGCTCATTTTGAGCATACGGTGGCGGTCACAGCCACCGGCGCAAGGGTCCTGACCGAATAGTGCATTCGGTCCGAAAAACGCCGGGACGCGAAAGCGGCCGGCAGAAATGGACACAGTTTGTCGAAGGAAGATGCGATTGAGGTGATGGCAACGGTCATTGAGACTCTGCCCAATGCCATGTTCAAGGTGAAACTCGAGAACAACCATGAGGTCCTGACTCATGTCTCGGGGCGGATGCGCAAGAACTTCATCCGCATTCTGCCCGGCGACCGCGTGGCCGTCGAGCTCAGTCCTTACGACCTGAATCGCGGACGGATTGTGTACAGATACAAATAGCTATTAGCTGTCAGCTCTGGAGCTTTCAGCTTCGATGGTGGCGGATCGGGCCTCGCGGCTTGCATCCGCGGGGAAAAAACTGAAAGCTAACGGCTGAAAGCTGAAAGCTCTGAAGTAGAGAAGGGTAGTCAAAGCAATGAAGGTCCGGGCATCGGTAAAGAAGATTTGCGTCAAATGCAAGGTTATTACGCGCCGCGGCGTGGTGCGGGTGATCTGCGAGAACGCAAAGCACAAGCAGCGCCAGGGCTAGGTGGCACTGGCAAGGAGCGGAGTTTCCAATACAGTTGACAGTTGACAGTTGTCAGAATGAAAAACGGTCAGATTCAGGGGCCATGAACTGATAACTGAAAACTGATAACTGGCAACTCACAAGAGGCTAGTTAGCTTGAGTCAAGGCTTGCGATGAACCTCTGGAGGCAATCTCCATAACCCGTGCGAGCCCGCTGTGGCGGGAGGCACACAACCTGCAGCAGCAAAGGATTTCTCATGGCACGTATTGCTGGCGTCGATCTGCCCCGCGCAAAGCAGGTCAGGATCGCGCTCACCTACATTTTCGGAATCGGTCAGCCCCGCGCCCGGAAGATTCTGGACAAGGCCAATGTGGATGCCTTCAGAAAGGTCCAGGATCTGGGTGAAGACGAGGTCAACCGCATCCGCCAGGTCATTGAGGACGAGGGCAACGTCGAAGGCGATCTGCGCAAAGACACCTCCATGCACATCAAGCGCCTCATTGACATCCAGAGTTATCGCGGCAGCCGGCATCGCCGGTCGCTGCCGGTGCGCGGCCAGCGCACTCACACCAATGCCCGCACTCGCAAGGGCCCGCGCAAGGGCACGATTGCCGGCAAGAAGAAAGCGAGCGCGAAGACCTAATGGCGAAACCAGATCAGAAAGGCGGAGCCGGCAAATCCGGCAAGGGCAAGAAGTTCAAGAAGCGCGAGCGCAAAAATGTGCCCTTCGGCATCGCGCACATTCAGGCCTCGTTCAACAACACCATCGTGACCATTACGGATCCGGTGGGCAACACCATCAGTTGGAAAAGCTCGGGTTCGCTGGGCTTCCGCGGCTCGCGCAAGGGCACGCCCTTCGCGGCGCAGCAGGCAGCCCAGAATGCCGCCAACATGGCCCGCGATCACGGCCTCAGGGCAGTCGATGTCCGTGTCGCCGGCCCTGGCTCGGGACGCGAATCCGCTATCCGCGCGCTGGCCGCCGCGGGCATTGAGGTCAAGACCATTCGTGACGTGACCCCGGTGCCCCACAACGGCTGCCGCCCGCCGAAACGGCGCAGAGTGTAAACAGTTTTCAGTTCACAGCTGTCAGTTTTCAGTTGTTCGCGTCTCGAGCCTCAAGAAACTGACAACTGATCACTGACAACTGAAAACTAACCAGGGCCGGGAGGAAATCTCCTCCGGAGATGTAAACCGGCCGTCATCCGAAGTCAGGAGAAGAAATGGCACGTTATACCGGAGCAGTATGCCGCCTTTGCCGCCGCGAAGGCATGAAGCTTTTTCTCAAGGGCACCAAGTGCACCTCCGATCGCTGTCCCATCGAGAAGCGTAACTTCGCGCCCGGGCAGCACGGCAAAGACCGCAAGGCGAAGATCGTGGGTTACGGCCTGCAACTGCACGAGAAGCAGAAGGCCAAGCGCATGTACTTCACGCTTGAGGGCCAGTTCCGCGAGTACTATGAAAAAGCCAATCGCGCCACCGGCGTCACCGGCGAGCTCCTGATCCAGCAGCTCGAACGGAGACTCGACAACGTGGCCTTCCGGCTGGGCTTTGCCATCAGCCGCCGCCAGGCCCGCCAGGTCGTTCGCCACGGCCACGTCACCGTCAACGGCCGCAAGGTCAACATCCCCTCCTACCAGGTGAACCCCGGCGACGAGATCGCCATCCGCGATTACGCTAAGAAGATGGTCATCGTCGAGCAGGCCTCCCAGTTTGCGGCGCAGAACCCCGTTCCCGCCTGGCTGGAAGCGAACTTTGAAAACATGTCCGGGCGCGTGCTCCGCCTGCCCAAGCGCGTGGACGTCAACCTGCCCATCAATGAGCAGTTGATTGTGGAGTTGTACAGCAAGTAATAGCTGTCAGCCTTCAGCTTTCAGCTCTCAGCATTTGTCTTGGCGAAACCCGCTGTTGCGTCGAGAAAAAGCTGAAAGCTGACGGCTGAAAGCTGAAAGCTGCATTTCAACAAAAAGGAGTCTTGGCGCGGCCGCCGCAAAATGCATCGCGACGTGCATGCCGCGCAGGAAACGAGAGCCAACTATGTTGTGGAGAGGATTCCAGAAACCCAAGCGTCTGGCGGTTGACGCCGAAACGCTAACCGATACTTACGGCAAGTTCAGCGCCCAGCCCTTTGAGCGCGGCTTTGGCACCACAGTGGGAAACGCGCTGCGCCGCACCCTGCTCAGCTCGATTGAGGGCGCCGCCGTCACCGCGGTCCGCATTGAAGGCGTGCTGCACGAGTTCCAGCCCATCGCTGGAATTGTCGAAGACGCCACCGACATCGTCCTCAACCTCAAGCAGATTCCCTTCAAGCTTGCCGGCGAAGGACCCAAGGCGCTTTACCTGCGCGCCGACCAGCCCGGCATCGTCACCTCCGGCATGATCGAGGCTGACGGCGACGTCGAGATCCTGGATAAAAACGTCTACGTGGCCACGGTTTCCGAAGGCGGAAAGCTGGACATGGAGATGCGCCTCAAGCGCGGGCGCGGCTATATCTCCGCCGACAAGAACTTCGACGCCGACCTGGGCCTGGGATTCATTCCCGTCGACTCCGTGCACTCGCCCGTGCGCCGCGTCAACTACCTGGTGGAAGCCGCCCGCCTGGGCCAGATCACCGACTACGACAAGCTGACCATGGAGGTGTGGACCAACGGAGCCGTTCTGCCCGCCGATGCCGTCGGACTGGCTGCCAAGCTGCTCAAGGACCACATGAACATCTTCATCAACTTCGAGGAAGAGATCGAGTCGGAGCAGAGGGGCGAGGAAGGCCGCTTCCAGATTCGCAATGACAATCTGAACCGGTCGGTGGAAGAACTGGAGCTGAGCGTGCGCAGCTACAACTGCTTGAAGAACGCCAACATCCAGACCATTGGCGAGCTGGTGCAGAAGACGGAAGCCGAAATGCTCAAGACCAAGAACTTCGGCCGCAAGAGCCTGAACGAGATCAAGGAGATCCTCGCGCAGATGGGCTTCTCGCTGGGCATGAAGATCGACGAGCAGGGCAACGCCGTTCCCGGACCCACCAGCATTCCGCCTGCCGCCGCACTGGCCGCCGGCTACAACCGCTTCGACGAGGAAGACGAACCGCTGGACTCGGTGGATCTGCAGTTGCCCACCGAGACGGAGAATTTCTAACAGTTGTCAGTTGTCAGTGATCAGTGATCAGTGTTCCGGTCGGGGAGCTAAGGACTGAGCGAGTGAGCTGATCACTGAACACTGAACGCTGATCACTAATTCGAAAGAGAGTTTTTTATCATGCGCCATCGCAATGCAGGATTCAAGCTAGGACGCAACACCAGCCATCGCCGCGCGCTCTTGCGCAACCTGACCACCTCCGTCCTTCAGGAAGACCGCGTAGAGACGACCGTGGCCAAGGCCAAGGCGGTCCGTCCACACGTCGAGAAGATGATCACCCTTGGCAAGAAGGGCGATTTGCACTCGCGCCGCCAGGCGCTCAGCTTCCTCCAGACCGATAAAGCCGTCACGCGGCTCTTTGATGTCGTGGCGCCGCGCTACGGCGATCGCAACGGGGGCTATCTGAGAATCGTTCGCACCGGATTTCAGCAGGGCGACGGGGCCGAAAAGGTCTTCATCGAGCTGCTGGGCGCCGAAAAGCAGCTCGAAGTCAAGCGCCAGAAGCGCGCCGACGTCAAGGCCAAAAAGCGCGCCGAGCTCGAAAAGCAGCTCGAAGAGCAGAAGAAGGAAGCCGAGGCCGAAGGCGGCGAAGAAGCCGCGTAGCGCGCTTGCATCCGGCAGACCTGCTCAACTTTCGCGCAGGATTACGGGCATCCGCTTCGGCGGATGCCCGTACTGATTCAAAATGAGGTGGAGTTGCTGCCCCCCAGCCGCTTCGGCCGGAAGATGCGCAGAAAGACATAGGCCGCCAGCAGCATTGCCAGCGCACCGCAGCAGTCCAGCAGCACATCCCACGGCGTTCCGGTCCGGTTGGGCAAGAAGGTCTGGTGCCACTCGTCGCCGCTGGCCACGGCCGCGGTTCCCACGAGCGCCAGCGCCGCTTCCGGCAGGAAGCGCCAACGCGGCAGCGTCATCCACCAGGCGCGCAGCCAGGCGAGCCCGACCATTCCATAGCCGATGAAGTGGCCGGTCTTACGGATCAGATGATGAATCTCATCCCAGGGGGCGTCGCCCACCGGACCGAAGAGAAACTGCCAGGCGAGGCGCAACGGGCCCGACGTGCGGTCTGAGCCGAAATACTCGGTTGACTCGCACGCGATCATGGCAACAGCGGCGGCCACGGGCCACCATGCGCCGATCCAGTAGCGCGCGCCCCGCGGCCCATGATTCGGACCAACTTCACCACCTGGGATTGGGACCACCTCAGCGGCGATAGCGCCGCTCCTGTCACTCGACATGGTAGTTGGGCGCCTCCCGGGTGATGATCACGTCGTGCACATGACTCTCCCGCAGCCCGGCGCCCGAAATGCGCACAAAGCGTGCCTTCTTCTGCAGTTCCGCAATGGTGCGGCAGCCCAGGTAACCCATGCCTGAGCGCAGCCCGCCCACCAGTTGGTAGACCATCGATTCCAGCGGGCCGCGGTACGGCACGCGTCCCTCGATGCCTTCGGGCACGAACTTTGCCAGCCGGTTTTCGTTGGCGCGCTCGCGCTGCACCACGTCGGTAGGCCCGTTCTCCGCGGCGGCCAGATCGGCAGAGCCCTGAAAGTAGCGCTCGCCCGAGCCCTGGCTCATCGCCGAAAGCGAGCCCATGCCGCGATAGCTCTTGAAGCTGCGCCCCTGGTAGAGAATGGTCTCGCCGGGGCTCTCGTCCACGCCCGCAAACAGCGACCCGATCATGACCGTATCTGCGCCGGCGGCGATCGCCTTCGTGATTTCGCCCGAGTACTTGATGCCGCCATCGGCGATGATCGGAACGCCGCGCTCGCGCGCCGCGCGCGCCGCCTCGGAAATGGCAGTGATCTGGGGCATTCCGGCGCCAGTCACCATGCGCGTTGTGCAGATGGAGCCCGGCCCGATGCCCACCTTTACCGCGTCGGCCCCGGCGTCAATCAGCGCCAGCGCGCCGTCGTAAGTGGCCACATTGCCGGCCAGCAGAGGCACTTCCGGGAAGCGCTTCTTGATCTCGCGCACCCCCTCCAGAACCCGCGAGGAGTGCCCATGCGCCGAATCGATCGCCAGCACGTCAGCCCGCGTCCGGATCAGTTCCGCGGCCCGCTCCAGGAAATCGCCGGTAGCCCCAAGCGCTCCGCCCACACGCAACCGTCCCTGTTCATCCTTGCTGGCGTTGGGGTACTTCAGCTTCTTCTGGATGTCCTTGACCGTGATCAGGCCCTTCAGGTTGTATTCGTCGTCCACAACCAGCAGCTTTTCGATGCGGTGCTTGTGGAGGATCTGCTCCGCCTCTTCGAGCGTGGTACCCACCGGGACGGTGATCAGGTCGTCTTTGGTCATCACATCGCCGATGGGAATATCGGTGCGCGTCTCAAAGCGCAGGTCGCGGTTGGTCAGAATGCCCACCAGCCGCCCGCCGCGCGTCACCGGCACGCCCGAAATCTTGAAGCGCTTCATCACTTCCAGAGCGTCGGCGATCAGTTTTTCCGGCGCGATGGTCACCGGGTCCACGATCATGCCGCTTTCCGAGCGCTTCACCTTGTCGATCTCGCCGGCCTGCTCTTCGATCGTCAGATTGCGGTGGACAATGCCGATGCCGCCCATCTGCGCCATGGCAATGGCCATTCGGGATTCGGTTACGGTGTCCATGGCAGACGAAATCAGGGGAGTGTTCAGCGTGATCGTGCGGGTCAACTGCGTCTGCGTGCTCACCTGCACCGGCACTATCTCGCTGTAGGCGGGCACCAGCAGCACATCGTCGAAGGTCAGGGCTTCGGGTAAATTCTGGGTTAGCATAATACTCTTACACGCCTGGCGGACAGGCGCTCGTGTCCCCGGCTCGGCAGGCGGTTCCCCTTATTGTAACGGAGCGGGCCTAGGGAGCTGCGGAGAGCGCGGCAATGCGGGCCACGACGTGCTCGCGGACCAGGCGGACGGTTTCGAGAAGTTCGGCCACATCTGGCGAGGCAAACTGAAAAAGCAGGTCATATCTATAGACGACAGCGAAATCGTTCAGCTGATCGAGCGGAACTGGCGTGGCGGGCAGGAATTCACCAGCCGATTCCAACGCCGTCCGGAGACGATCCAAATTGTGTGTCAGTTCGAAAGGAATGTTCAGCTGTGCCAGAAGAGCCTTAATAAGCTTCTCAATTGCCTGCTGGGCGTGGAAGCCGAGGATTGAATCCGAGAAGTCACCAGCGCCGAGAGCCTGCTCGTCTTCAGCGGCCTTGATAAGAAGAATCTGCGCCTGTGTGGGTTGAGTCTTGCTCATAAGCGATCTGGCCTTCGGTCAGAATTCGGTGGTAGATGGAATTAACGGAACCGAGGAACTGGCCGGCGGTGCCCTCGGTGGTGACAACCAGGTCGATCGACATTGGAACCTGAACCAGCTTGGTTCGAATCCGGCGATGAATTTCGCCCAGTCGGTCGAGAAACGAATCGGGCATGAGGACCGCCATGTCCAGGTCGCTGTCCCACCTTGCTTCGCCGCGCGGCCATGAGCCGAATAGGATCACCCGCGAAGGCCGTGCCACTTCCACAGCAGCCCGCACGGCTTCATCCACCTTTTCCTGAGTCGGCGCCAGTTTCTCAAGCGCGGCTCGTGCTTTTTCGGCGTTGGTCGGCATGACGGCCTCACAGCTAGTTTAGCCCCGTTTCGTTGCGCTTCCTTCAAAAACGCGAATCAAAAACGCCGCCCGCCGAAACCGCGATCGAGCCTTCTCATTCCGGCACGCGCTCCAAGATCCCCAGCTTGCGCGCTGTGCGCTCTGAAATGCGCAAAGGAATTTTTTCCTGCTTACCAAGAATCATGACTACGTAGCGGCGGAAGAAGATCCAGGTTTGCGATGAGAAGGCGATCTCGCTCCACGGAATCGAGAGCGGTGGATGGCCGGCGCGAAACCCAATCATGTTGATCGAGAGATAGAGCGCATCGTTTGCCGCAGTAATCTTCACGATGCTGCTATAGTGCGTCCAGTAGCGCATGTAGATGGTCAGCAACCACGGTCCCACCGTGCGCGCGTCTCCGTACGGCTCCGACTGCGAGCGAAAGCGCCGCGCCAGCACCGCCCAGCCGGTCAGCCTGGATATAAGCACCGTCAAGAGGCACCAGAAGGTCGCGAACACTACGAGGGCCAGCAGAAAGATACCAAGTTGTAATCCTGTTGAACTGTGAGTCATTGGACACCCCACAAAAATGTCCTGCCTGCGACTCTGTTGTTGCTAAAGAGCCAGCCTTCGGCCCGCCTCACACCCCCACCGGGAACGGCTTCGGGCTCGTTTCCTCCGTGTTCACGCCCGAGCGCCAGCGCTCAAATCGTCCCTGCAGCAGGCTCATCAGCCCCGTATACCAGTAGCCGATCACGAACAGAATCAAAAACGGCGCGGTGAAGTAGTTGTGATTGGAGAACGTGTAGAGTATGGCCAGCATGAAGTAGCAGCCCAGCAGCAACTCGATCCAAGGAGCCAGCACCAGACGCTTGCGGTACTTCGAAGCCTTCGATTTCTCGCCCTTCTTGGCCACGGCAAACTTGGGCGTGCGCACAAACGCGCTCTTGATGCCGAATAGCGCCTCCATCACCGCCTTCGTGTTGGTGACAGTGAGGCCAATGCCCAGAGCCATCAGGAAGGGCAGGTAGAAGAACGTCTTCTTCCATGTCTTGGGGAAGAGCTCGCGCTGGCTCATCACGTAGAAGACGGCGATGGAAAACGAGGAGGCCGTGAAAAGCGGAAAATCGATCAGCAGCATCTGAAACCAGCCCTGGTAGAACCGGCAGACCATGGCCGGAATCAGCAGCGCCGACATGACGACCATCAGCGGATAGCTCAGGTTGGCTGTCAGGTGATAGACGGCCTCGATCTT
>Ga0326728_10027152_pt1 | contig 10043 bp, 15 predicted proteins | sample MB3enrmetagenome_FD_207602 | JGI IMG/M metagenome (GOLD analysis project Ga0326728, IMG submission 207602) | Lab enriched peat soil microbial communities from McLean, Ithaca, NY, United States - MB31MN | ecosystem: Environmental > Terrestrial > Soil > Wetlands > Peat | place: USA: New York... | reverse complement strand
CATGCCCGTAGTATATACCTATGTATATATCCTGGCCATAAATAACTGCCTCTTTACCTCTCCGCCGTATGGCGTCTTGCGCCCCACATGGTTTATTACCGGGGTCAGCAGCGGCTTCGGTCGCCAGCTCACCGAACAACTTCTTAAACGCGGCGACCTCGTTATCGGAACCGTCCGCGACACCAAAAAAATCACCGATTTGATCGAGCGTTATCCCCAGTCATTCCACGCTGAAGTGCTCAAAATGACTGACCCGGCGGCGATCCGCGCGGTGGTCGAACGCTCGTTCGCGCAGCGTGGACGGATCGACGTGCTCATCAGCAACGCCGGTTACGGCTTGTTCGGCGCCGCCGAGGAACTCACCGACGAGCAGGTCGAACACCTCGTGGCAACCAATCTGGTCGGGCCGATTCACTTGATCCGTGCCGCGCTGCCGCACCTTCGCGCTCAGGGCGGCGGACGCGTAATTCAAATTTCTTCCTACGGCGGCCAGGTCGCCTTCCTGGGGAACTCGCTTTATCACGCCTCCAAGTGGGGCATCGAAGGGTTCGTGGAGTCCGTCGCGCAGGAAGTCGCCTCCTTCGGCATCGGCATGACCATCGTCGAACCCGGTGGCGCCCGTACTGAGTTCCGCTACGGCAGTGCACAGGTCGCAAAGCTTACGCCCATTTACGACCAAACCCCCGCGCATAGCTTCTTGCGGATGCTGGATCCCAAAAACGGACTGGCCCCCGGTGACCCTGCCCGCATGGCCGCGCGCATCATCGAGAGCGTTGACGTGAAGCCTGCGCCGCTGCGCCTGGTGCTCGGCTCACAGGCGTTGGAAGGCACCCTTGCGACCCTGCGTAAACGCATCGCCAGCTTCGAAGCGCAGGCTGAACTCGCGGCTTCGACAGATTTTCCGCCCGCTGCGTGACGGCGTGGCCTGCAGAGCGCTGAACGTCTCACCACCGAATGAAAGGAAGCAAATCATGACAGGACTCGCCGAATGGGGGAACTTCTACGTAATTGTCGGGTCGTCCGCTGGCGCGCTGATTGGCTTGCAGTTCGTCGTCATTACTCTTATTGCCGACATGCCGATCGCCCGAGCTGACGCGCAAGCCGGCGGCGCCTTTACGACGCCGAGTGTCGTTCATTTCGGAGTCGTGCTGTTGCTGTCAGCCATTGTAAGCGTTCCGTGGAGCGGGATTGCCACTGTCGCAGATCTCTGGGGCGTAGTCGGTCTCTGTGGGATAGTTTACACCGCGACCGTGGCTCGGCGTCTTCGAGGGCAAACCACCTACAAGTCCGTGTTCGAGGACTGGTTGTTCCATGTCCTGCTTCCATTTGCAGCATACGCGGCGCTGGCTGTATCGGCGTGCGCGGCTCGCTCCCACGCGCGCCTGTCCCTCTTCGTCATCGCGGCGGCGGCGCTGCTGCTCCTCTTCACCGGCATTCATAATGCCTGGGACATCGCCACATATCACGTCTTCGTCAAGAAACGGGAACAGCGGGAAGTAGCGCCGCCCATCAAGTCGAAGGAGTAACATGCGAGTTGGCATTCTAGGTTCAGGATTAATGGGCGGAAAACTCGGCACGCTCTTCGTGCGCGCCGGGCATGAGGTCGTATTCAGCAACGCCCGCAGTAAAGAGAAACTGAATCGGCTCGCGCGCGACGCCGGTGGCCAAGCGCGGCCCGGCACCCCGCGTGAAGCTGCCGAGCCCCCGGATCACTGCATTTCTCGGATGGCTGCCCGGACAAAGCCGCCACTGAAAAGCTCTACGACAACCTCGACTTCCAGCGCGCGGGGCAAGCCTGTCTGCTGGCGTTGCCGCCGGTGAATCAATTGCCCTGCCACCTTGCGCTCGGTGACATCCGTGTCGGCGCCGCGGTAGCTGAGGAGTTTCCCGGCCGGCTCCACCACCGGGCTGCCGCTGGTCTCCCCGGGAGGTGGCGCGCGAATCAATCGAACGAAGTGGCCTGCGCAATAGAACCGGCTTTTCGATTCTGATCCGGGTTCGCCCAGAGATCCGCTATTTGGCGGCCCAGGTGATAATCACCTCCACGATCTTCGGAACCAGGAAGAGCATGACGGAGCCGCCGAGGTTTTTGCCCATCGCTTCCATGTCTCTTGACTTAAATTTGAGCGCGGCAATTCCCATAAAGAAGGGGGTGGCGGCGATTCTCACCGTGCTTCTCCTCCACCCCATTTGGAGCGATACTGCTCGTGGAGTTTGCGAATCGCTTGCCGGCATTTGACCGCCCGGGTCTGGATTCTCATGGTTCGCTGCTGTTGCGGTTGGCAGGAGGATGACAACTCCGAGGGCTTCAGAGTCGTCTGGCTTTTTGGCGTCGCGCCGCTCGAGCGGGCAGCGTTCCCACAGCACCGGCGGCAAAGGTCATTCTGTAGCAGGGCCACTGGGAGGGGTCTTCTTCCTGGTCGTCCCGGTTGCCCGCGCCGCCTCCGCCAAGAGTGGGTCGTATTCGCTGAGGGCAGGATGTTGGCCCGGCTGCTGCACGGATTCTCCAACAAATGCCCATCCTCCATTATATGTCTTCGAGGTGAGATTGATGGCAAAATGCAGATGCTGCAAATCCGGCGCGACGCTCTGCGCACAGAAGCAAGGGATTGGCGCCAGCAGTTGACTGCTAAGCAGGTCTTTTCTGTGGCGGCGTAAGTCACCTCCCCCGCGCCACAGCCGTGGATTTTTCTGCTCGCTAACCTCGCCCACCCATCACCGATGCTTCACCCCCTTCCATCCCCAAGGGGGTCGCGCTAAAATACCACTAATGATTAAAGCGATGATTTTTGACTTGGACTCCTGTCTCGCCGCGGCGAACGAAGTTGGAGACCAGCTCTTCGCTCCAGCTTTCCAAGCGATCCGTAAAGCGAGCCAGGGCGCCGTTTCGGAAGAAACGCTTTCGGCAGCCTTCGCAGATTGCTGGCGGTTCCCTTTCGACTTCATTGCCGACAAGCACGGCTTTTCACCCGCCATGCGCTCGGCCGGCTTCGCAGCCTTCAGCCAAGTGGAAGTCCGCCAGCCGATGCACGGCTACGGCGACCTTGCCGCCCTTGCCGAAATCCCCGCCAAACTCTTCCTGGTCACCTCAGGCTTTCGCCGCCTGCAGGAGAGCAAGATCAAAGCCCTCTGCATTACCCATCTCTTCACGGAGATCCACATCGATGCCATTGACGAGTCACGCCCTATAGGCAAACTCCAAGCCTTCGAAGCCATAATGCAAACGCACCGGCTCACTCCGCAGGAAGTTCTGGTGGTTGGCGACAACCCAGACTCTGAGATCGCAGCAGGCAACCAGCTAGGCATCACCAGCATCCAAATCCTGCGCCCGGGTGTGCCCCCTTCTCCCGCCGCGACCCACCAGATCCGGACCCTGGCCGAACTGAGTCGCTTCCTCTGAATTCTTTCTTGGCGCCCAATTCGGAACGCCGGAAATCGGCACTTGGCATCAGAACGAGGCTTACGCGAAGGCCAGAGCGGCTTTGCGCAGTTCTTCCACCAACACGGCGAGCGGCTTATCGTCGGCTCGATTGGCGCGGTGGCCGGCGGCGATGCATACCGGCTCCGGAGCGCAGGACAGCGTTATCAACTGGACACGTTTTGGGAATAGCCGCGCCATCTGCGTTGTGACGAAGGCGACTCCCAAACCTGACTCGACGGCCGCCATGAGGTTTTCCGAGCCGCTGTGTTCGCCAGCGATTCTGGGCTGTTGCCGGTGAGCACGCAGCCAACCGGTGATGATGTCCCAATACTCCGGATAGTCGCGCTGGGAATACACGAGCAAGGGTTCTCCGGCTACCTCCAGAGGCGTCACACGTGACCGCCGGACGAGCGGATGATTGCGGTGCACGGCGAGCCGCCACGGGGCGCGGACGAGCGGCGTCCATTTCAATCCCCGCGTTTGGCGCTGTTGCCCGACACACAGGGCGACATCCAGTTTTTCACTTTCCAATCCGGCCAGCATTTCGGAGGTCGATAGGTCGAATAGCTCCACATGGGTGTTTGGGTGCGCCTGGGTGAAGTTTCCGACGGCGACGGACAAGATTCCGGCAGCGAGCGAGGGCGCGTAACCGACGCGCAAGCGCAGCCCCCGCCCCGAGCTGCGCACCCGCTCGAGCACCTGGTCGGCCTGCTGGAGCAGGTTGCGGGCTTCGCGGAGCATCGTTTCACCAACGGGCGTGAGCCGAATCGAGTGGGCCTGGCGCTCCAGCAGGCACTGGCCGATTTCGTCCTCCAGCGCTTTGATCTGCCGGCTCAAGGCGGGCTGGCTCAGAAAAACCTTTTTGGCGGCGCGGCTGATGTTGCCGTCGTCGGCGACCGCCACGAAGTGACGTAGTTGTCGGAGTTCCATGCCCGGCGAGCATACCCGATGAACCGTGCCTTATTCCTTCGGCAGTCAAATCACCAAGTGAGTATCTCCGCCCTGTTGCTGCTTCTATATTGCTGTAATGGGTGTGTATGCGCTCCTCGCTATGTGGGACGAACTGTCGATGAAACGTGTTCTCGTCTCCTGCTGCGTAGAAGAAGAGGCTGTCATGGTTGTTGGGAAACTGCTTGAAGCTTTGAGACTTTGCAGTCGTTCGTCGCCAAATGATTTCATTCCGAAAGTAATGCTCTCCGAAGATCTGGTCGAGCATCACCTTGACGTAATGGGAGGCGTGCCAGTCACAATGATAATAGAAGCTGCCTGTCTTCTTAAGGACTCGGGCCAGTTCAACACAGCGGGGCCGCATGAAGTCAATATAGGCTTGTGTGCTGGCATGGCGGTCCTCGAAACTACGCTTCTCCTTGGTCTCCCCCCAGAATACTTCGTAGTTGCGGTTGGAGTTGAATGGTGGATCAATGTAGATCAGGTCAACGCAGGCATCAGGCAGCTTCTTGAGCTGCTCCAGGTTATCGCCGCAGTAGATCACCCTGGTGTCAATGAGGGAGGATGACTTGAGACGATGTGACGGTGCTGCTTGGGCTTCACCTTCCGGCTGCTGCTTCGGTTGCTTCGACTGGGCTGCCATGTGCGGGAGATTATTGAATTCTCTTGCTGGCGTCAAGGGAGTGCACCAGCGGCTGAACCTGGGAAACTTAAGGATGACGGGTTGTCGTGAGATGTGACCTCCCCGATCCCTGCAGCCCCGTGGAAGCGTTTGACCCCCTGACCCGTGAAAAGCATGGTCACGGGCCTCAGAATCGCCAGGAGCGCCGGCAGGGGCGAAATCCAGGCCGCGTAGACGATCTGCTCAGGGCTAAACGACAGGATGCCTACGGAGGACCGTCTGGACCTTGCGGGCGGCAGGAGATTACTCGCAGGTTTATGGTTGACGCCTGACCCGTTAGAGCATAAATTCCCGTGTCATGCGACTATGTAGGCACAAGCGTCTGGCTACGAAGCTAAGGCCGACTACTAGCGAAGGTCATCAATTGCTTCACCGGAGGCGAAGATACCATTATCCACAAGAGGCACTGGGCATACATTACGGCGAGTTCGATGTAGTTTTGCCAACACGGTTGCCTAAGACCCATACCTCGACAGCTCCTGGCCCAAAGGTTGCTGATTCGAAGACAACCTCCCAACCTGCACAGGCTCTTGAGGCTTTTAATCGTCTGACCGCTCAAGAGAAAACTGAAGTATTAGATCACATTCGCGCTGCTCATGCTCTTAAAGCTGTCCAGGAAGCAGAAGAAAATGAATTCCAGGGGTTCATGATCCTCGCAATGGTTCTGCTCCTCTTATTCACCATTTGCTTTTATATTGCGTGGGCTGTTTCTATCTCAGCCACCAAATAGATCAGCCAAACGGGCTTCATGGCTAATGCAAAGAGATTATGAAGAATATTGTTCGTTGCTTGGTCGTGGGCAGCTTGATTATCACTCGTCAGCTCTTCGCCGCTGATGTTTGTATTTATCAGGAACCTCTCGGATCTTCAAACAGTTACCCTGCCGCTGTGGCGACTTGGCAATATGTTGGAGTCAAATTCCAGGTAGATCAGCCAGTTGAAATCACTTCTCTCCACGGTGTGATGGGAGACAGTCCATCGTTGTTTTTTGCCGCGCTTGTTCCATTAGCTTCAATATCGAGTTTGCCTCAAGGGAATCCTTTTGCAGCAGGAGAGGTCCTATATTCGACAGTCTTCAATCTGTCGTGGGATTATCTAACGCCAAGGGATATACCGTTCGACAGCACAATAGATCCAGGAGCTTACGCGATCATTTTCGGTGCCGGACAATTAGGGAGCCCAAGTTACGGTCTCGCTGGTGTAATCAGCACATACTCAAAGGTTCCCAATAGCACTGGGTTTGCGTGGGATTCCGATTTCGGATCCAACTGGCACGATACTGGCCTCACCTGGGATGTAAGTGTTTATGGACAGGTAGTTCCCGAACCGTCATTTATTGTTTTGATCGGGGCTGGCGGTGTTATTCTTGCCATGCGTCGTAAATATCGTGTCAAACGTAACATCCATGACGCTTAACATCAGGGTGCTGGGGCCGCTTCATCCAACACCACCCCATAGCTGAAGGCTCTGCTCTATCTGCCTTCACACCGACCCCTGCAAACAGGTTAAAGACCACAGGAGCAGTAGCAGAAGGTAGTGAGATTATTACAGGTGGCAGCAGCGAAAGTTGCAGTGAAGCCAACGAAGCGAAATTATGGGCTTGCGATGAATGAAACATCGGTCGTATCGTTAGGCAAGTATGGCTGGCAATCAGCAACTTACAGCCAAGAGGATCGTGGCAGGCCCGATCCTGGTTAAACTACTGGCCATTGCAGAATCATAGTTAGGCGGCGAATATGAAAGCACACTTTAGGGTAATCATCCTGTTTATAAGTGGCACCCTTTGGTTTTGGTTGCTCGGTTTTCTTGCGGTGAGGTTGAATGGTAGGTGGCCGTGGTGGATGGGAGGAAATCTGCCTTCGCCTTGGTCGGGGCTTATTGCTGTTGTGGTAGATCTCGGTCTAGTGTTTATTGCAGGGATGCTTGTTCTGCGGCGTTCCTATCCGCTGAAAGGGGTCCATCCCGTGTTTAGGTGGCTGGTTTATACTGTCGGTTCAGTCGCTCTTGTCGTAGTAGCAGCAGCGTTTGGTGCTTTGCTATCGAAACTAGCGTTCGGAGCTCCCTGAGTCGCCTACCAGATGTAGCGAACCCTGCGATGACCTCATAGCTAAAGGCCAGAGTTAACGGCCCTGCTTTATTTACCTCTACACCGACCCGCATAGCCCTCAATTAAGAGAGCTACGGGAGCCGATGTAGAGGGTAGGGAGTTTATTGGGCATAACCGATTACAGGTGCCTACGCTCATCCCTGCAAGCCATCTTCTCCCTAGTGCAGTTGATGCTTTCCTTCCATCCAGGTCGTCTTTGGATCTCGATGATGATGTCAGGTCCCATGTAACTGGCTATAGCATCGGCAAGGCGACGCTTATGATACAGGATGGTGGAGGTGTTGAGGTGACGTTTACGAGCTAGGGATGCCAGTGGTTTGCCCTCAATTATACAGTTGATGATAGCCTGGTCCTTCTTTGAGCAGCCGGCCAGGAATGTTTGCCAATCCATCACACGGGCGGCCTTGGTGGCTGGATCTTCTTGGTTCGCCGCTAATACATCGTGCAGCGTTAAAGGCTCGCCCACATCATCCATACTGCCCGCTTCACTATCGAGGGAACTTAACCTACTGCGTCCATACAACTGGGTAGCAGAGCCAAGAACATCCGAACAGCTAGCACCAGTTGATCTCCTCCCAGTTTTGAGTTTCTGAATTGTATAATAACTAATGTTTCCACAGGTTACTTCTTTGGCCTGCTTACGATACTTGCCCTTCACTTTACTGGGGGACTGCACGACGGATTTACCATTCCTTTCAGCACCGTCTATCATCATACTGGCTAGGGAAACAATTCGTAATGAAAACAATCAATAACCGAAATGGAAGGTTAAGCTCTGCGTCACCTTCATGCACTATCTTACCTGTTCCTCAGAATCTGGCTACGCCGTTTATTGACACCATGAAGAATCTCCATATTGTCCTTTTTATTTGTCTCACTTCATTGTTGGTAGGCTGTCTCTCAACGCCAGTCAGTCTTTCAAACACCGTCGGTCCCAACCCATTTAGAGAGGGAAAAATGATGACTTCTGACGAAGGTGAATTGCAGGTCTTCTCCAATCTAGCGGAGCAAAGTGATGACCAAAATCAAGCCAGCGAAGATCCTGTCTGGTATCAGCCCACCGATTACGAGATTTATGATATACACGGAATGCGGCTGAAACATGTTGAAAACTCAAGTGGCCATTATGGAGAAGTTCCCAAGAGAGTGGTTTTGCCAGTTGGGCGATATATCGTGGTAGCTCAAGCAAGAGACTATCTCGACGTTAAAGTGCCGGTGTCGGTTGAACGTGGTAGAACGACGAGGGTGCATCTGGATGGGAATTGGAAACCCCCGATGAATACAGCAAAGGGAAAGTTAGTCAGATTGCCCAATGGTCATCCTATAGGATGGAGAGCTAATATACAGAAACAGGGATTCTAGGTGCCAAGGTTTTGATATTCTAATAAAAACGTAGCTAATGATATACTGAGGCGATCTGACTGCCACCACAAATCGTTCGCGCCGTTGAAGAACGAAGGGGTCATCAAGGCGATGGCTAGGTTAAATGCCAGTTGAAGCCCGGCCACGACGAAGCTTATCATCACTTCAACACCCTTGCCTTCGATGGTAAAGCAGATTCCGCCAAGCCTCGCTTGCTGGCGTTACCTTGGCGGTTGGTGTTGATGGTAGCAGGGGTCGGGCTGTGGAGAAGTTTAAGAAGAGTATCAAGTTGACGCCGCAACAAGTGGGTGGTTAAATGGGCCGATATGAAGAAAATGCCGGACGAGAAGAAAACGAAAAAGGAATACGGTGATTTATTGACGATTCCGATGTTTAGCTCAGCGAAGTATGAGGGTAAAACCGATGCCGGGCTGGAGAGGATGTTCGCAGAGGAACGCGAGGAAGAGCGGAGAAGGAAGGAAGCATTGGCGAAAACTATAGAGCATAATAACTTGCCTTGAATCAGCTTGAGATTTGCTGGGCAGGTGAAATCACAGTTGCAGCCTGGCCATCTGGAAGCTCATCATTGCTTTAAGGTCCTCGCCTTCGATTGTGAGCAGGGTTTAGAGGGGCTTTGCTTAGAGGACTACCTTTGGCTGGCGGCTGTGATGCTCTAGCGGCCAAAGCAAGCACACGGATATATTTCTGCTGCGGCCATCTTCTGGACCTTGTAAAGGCGATCAACAACATGATCTAGGAGGCTTTAGGCAAACCGGGGATGAATGTTGCCTCACCTTCTGTATATTTGTTCCTGAATTGATACAAGGCCCTTACGCCCTTCCTAAATTGAATGGCGAATTGCTGCTTTTGTACATCAAAGACCATCTTAACAACATTAGCAACAACCCACTCCCTAACCCGTCCTCTAAAGTCATTATCTGTCTTAAGTTTCTTTAGATTGGCTAAGATAGATTCAACTTGCTTGCTGTCAATGTTCCCGCTATACGCCCGCCCTTGCGCTATTTCAATCTCACTCTTTAGCTTTTCGACCTGTGCCTCTAACTCTGCTTGTGTCAGAACCAGAGATTTGGTCACAGCTATCTTTAACGCCTCTGATATATTGGCAATCTCCTTTTCAGTGCTCTCAAGTCTGCCCCGTAATACCTCTAATTCCACCTGTGCGCTGTTATCTCCTTTGGTTGCAAGCAAGGCAGGCACCTTCATAAAGATAACCTTAAAGGCGGATTCTACAGGGTTGTATGGTAGGCTTATATTCCTGCAATCCAGCCCTTGCACTTTCCTAGAGCAATAGAGATAATGTGTTGTCTTGCCACTAACCGCATTCATGCGTGCCCCACAATGAGCACAATAGGCAATACCAGCAAACAGGCTCCGTATATTATCAGAATGAATAACTCCCTTGTGCTGTGCAAACTTGGCTTGCACTCTGAAGAATAACTCGTTTGGTATAATTCTAGGGTAGTAGTCTTTGATAGTCTGCCCGGTCCTAATTTGTTTGTAAT
>Ga0326728_10027151_pt1 | contig 10044 bp, 10 predicted proteins | sample MB3enrmetagenome_FD_207602 | JGI IMG/M metagenome (GOLD analysis project Ga0326728, IMG submission 207602) | Lab enriched peat soil microbial communities from McLean, Ithaca, NY, United States - MB31MN | ecosystem: Environmental > Terrestrial > Soil > Wetlands > Peat | place: USA: New York... | reverse complement strand
GGACCGCGTGCTGATCCTCGAAAATGCACTCTATTTCGTGATTACCCCGGAGTCTTGCGCGGCTATCATGTGGCACGATGCGGCGCAGAAGCAGTTGGCCTCTGAGGCCCTGCACATCTCCGCGCCTGAGGTTGCCGCGCTGGGCTGCGTGGACGAGATCATTCCAGAGCCTCCGGGTGGCATTCACACCAACCCTGAGGCGGGCACGGGGATTCTGGGCTCGGTTCTCAAGAAGCACTTGGCGGAGCTTCAGAAGATGCCGGTTGACGCCCTGGTAGCCGCGCGCCAGACCAAGTTCCGCAATATCGCGCAATACTATACGGAAGGTTGATTCTGGTGGCGCAAAGACGGATTAGCAAGTTGAACAACTCCGGCTCACGGCTGGGGATGCGCGCTCAGATGCGCGCGGCAAACGGTGGCCGTTCCTGTCGTGGGGGATGCCGATGAGTTCATCCGAGGTTGGCAGCGGCCGGTTGCGCGCCTATATCGAATTTCTCGCCGCTTTGGTCTACTTCTTTATTGCGCGGGCGCTGGCTTATAGCGCCGCTCTGGGGCTGGCTCGGGATCAGTGGATTCAGGATCCGTGGATGCCGCTCGTCGAGCAGGCCATGCTGGCGTTTCTGCTGGTGATCGGCTATGCCTGCATGGGATTCGCGCTCGACCACCAGGAGCATCCGCTTAGAGCGCAAGGCTTGCCAAGGCGTGAAGGCTGGCCGGGCGAGGCTGGGTTGGGCCTAGCCGCGGGCTGGGCACTGGCCGTGGTGTGCGTACTTCCGATGGTTGTTGGCGGCGGTATCGCCATTGTGCTTTTCCTGCAGGCTTCGGCCTGGGGTTGGCTGTTGGCCGATGCCGCGTTTTTCGCGCTGGTTGCCCTGGCCGAAGAGGTCGCCTTCCGGGGCTACGGATTCCAGCGCTTTGTTCATGCCGTGGGTCCGCTCGGAGCCGTGCTGGGCTATGCGGCTTTCTATGCTGTTGTGCAGACTTTTGTGCCGGGATCTAGCCACGTTAGTATCGCCGTCTCCGTCGTCTTCAGCCTGCTGCTCTCGACCGCGTATCTGCGCACGGGTGCGCTGTGGGTGAGCTGGGGCATCAATTTTGGCTGGAAGGCCAGCCGCGCGCTGCTCTTTGGACTTGCCGTCAGCGGAGTCAGCAGCCACTCGCCTGTGGTGCAGGGCAATCCGATGGGACCATTCTGGCTCACTGGCGGAGGTTATGGCCTGGACGGCAGTTGGGTGGCATTTCTTGTTTTGCTGGCAGCGCTGCCGGTGGTTTACCGCCTCACCCGCGATTTGAATCACCGTTATAATGCGCCGGAGATTGTGCCGGCCGGCAATTCGGTGGATACGGAGGCAGCTGCCGCCCAGCCCGCGGTTACAGGCCTGGTCCAGATTGAACCGGTTGCCACGCAGCCGCCAGCCAATCCAGGGCCAACTTCGGCTGCCGAGTCTCCAGATGCCAGGTAAGAGTTTCTTCGCGCTACTTTTCTGATGGCGCTGGTTCCCGAACAAGCTATTCCGGGTCGACGTTCCTCTTGCCGCTGATCTTGTCGATGCGAATCTCCACCACGGCACAGCCTGCGGCATGTTGCTCATCCACCGCCGCGTATGTTCTGCCTGCCTCGTATTTTGCGACCAGCAGATTCAGCGCCGCTGCTTTCTCCGTGTTATCGGCGAGAATACGCGCCGTGCCAAAGGCCAGCACGGACGTGTAGCGCGTGGCACAGGCGCAAGGGAGATCGTCGGGGCTGGTGATCTTGATGGTCTCACTCACTTCAAAGCAGACGCGATTGTTCTCTCCGAGATTGTCGAGCTTGCGTCCCGACAATTTGCTGTGAAAAAAGATCTTTCCTTCGGAATATACGTAATTGAGCGAAACGACGTAAGGCTGTCCGGCTCGGTCGCAGGTGGCCAGGCGCCCCACCGTCCCAGCCGCAAGAAACTCATATGCATCTTTTTCGCTCATCCAGAGAATGGGCATTGCTTTTAAGCCTCCGAAACTGAAGTCTATCAGTCAGGAAGCTGCTTGGATTTGCATTTCCGCCGGGGCGGCGCTATCGTTTGCTCGAATGCTGTTCGCATGGCATGGGAGGTTCCCATGACACGGCCGTCGCCTCCCCGGAAGAGGCTGCTCGCTTGCCGATTGGCCATGAGCCCAGGCTGCTTGCCGCGGGTGGTTGGATTGTGCGTAGCGGGCTTGATCGTGGCTTTTGCCGGTGCCACCGCACAGGTCGTGACCGTCGATACGCATACGGGCGTCGTGACCAACGGTTCCTCGGCCCCAATTGCCACCGTGGACCGGAGCTTTCGGCAGATCGAGCCAACCCACGTGCCTCTCCCCAATTCGGCACTCGACGCCAAGACGCGCCTGGAGCTGATCCGGGTGCTGCAGGCGGAGCAGGGCTTTGCCATGCGCCCCTTTCCGCGCGGGCACAACGGCTTGACGCTCACCGCCAACGGCAAGCTGAACCCCTACGGGGAAGACTATCTGAAGATGGCCATCAGCGAGGGGATCTGTGCCAAACCCGGTGATCGCGTGGTGCTCACCGACATCAAATTCGACCACGCGAGAATCGTCTTTGCCCTGAACGGCGGGCCGGACAAGAAGCACCGCTTCCTGAGCCACGTCCAGATCGGCGTGGGGCAGACCACGCGTCCGGTGGCGCCCGACGACGACAAGGAGCCAGTCGGCGCCCGGCTCACTCTTGCCTTTGATGGACATGTCCCCGAGTTGACCGGGACCCAGGTAAAGGCCTTGCTGGCACCGCTCATTTCCTTCGATGTGAAGACCCCCATCCAGGCCTTCACCGATACGCTGCCCGCCAAGCTCAAGGAGGCCATTCTCAACCACCATGTTCTGGTGGGCATGAGTACGGAAATGGTTTTGTTTGCGCGGGGCCAGCCGGAGAACAAGACACGCGAGATGGACGGACAGAAGCCCTTCGAGGAGTGGATCTACGGGAGGCCGCCGCAAGAGGTGGACTTTGTCCGCTTCAGCGGCAATCACGTGATTCGCCTTGAAGTGGCCAAGATCGGGGAGACGCCTGTCATTTTTACCAAGAACGAGGTGGAAGGGCTAATGCGCACCGACGGCTCGCCGCTCGAGGACGCTGCGTCAAATACGAAAACTGTTCAGATGGGTGACGCCGAGCGCAATCCTGACACCCAGGCTCCCGCTGCTCCGCCCAGCCTGCGCAAACCCGGCGAAGAGCTTCCCACCGACAACAGGAATACCGAGGTGATGAGGCCGGTGCGCTTCCCCAAGCCCGCTCCGCAGCCCGGCGCCAATCCAGGCGGGTCGCCTGATGCCCAGCCGCCTGCTGATGACCAATCTTCAAGCGCGGATGCTTCCGCCCCGGCCAAACCACCAGCGCCTGCGGATGCCAGCCAGCCGCAGTGAGCCAAAGCAGGCGGCCTTGATGTAAACTAGTCGAAGCGATTCTAGCTTCTTCCGGGAAATTCGTTTGCCATGAGAAGCAGCAAAAGAACGCGCCGTTGAAGCCGCGCGCAGGTTGCTTGCGCGTGTGTGCAGAGACACCCCAAGAAGGAGAAACACCCGACCAATGGCCAAGATTGCAAAAACAGGTGATCGCAAGAAGGTAATGGACACGACGAAGTCGACCGACTGTCCCAAGTGCGGCAAGCCGACACGCATCGTCAAGCGCGTCAAGGATCGCGAGCGTGGCGTTCCCGGAGGTATTTACATCTCCTGCTCCGCGTGTGAGTTCTACGAGAAACTTTAGGCGCTGATTGAACTTTGGCGTGGAAAAAGCCCGGCTTGCGCCGGGCTTTTTCATTGGTGCGCAGTCATGGTCTTTTTCCTGCTCACAAGTGAGCATGCTTGCCGTCTTTGCAGAGTGCTGTTTTTTTTGCTTTTTGAGAGGGGCATCAACGCGCCCGTCTATATCGAAAGGAAAGTCCATGCTGCAAGCGCGTCATTTCCTCAGTGGTAGTTTTGCCGCTATGTGTCTGGCGGGGTCACTCAGTATGACTGCTATTGCTGAAGAGGGAAATAGCACAGATTTGGCACAGACGATTTCCAAGGTCCGCGAAAATGTCGTAACCCTTCATAAAAAACTTCCAGATTTTATCTGCCAGGAGGAGGTTTCGGTGCGGGAAACAGAGAAATCCAAGACGACCGAGAAAAAGCATTATCTGCTAACTCTGCGAGCGGTGCGTAGAACGCAGGACGCGAAGAATCAATTTTCGGAGTCACGCGATGTCATTTCCGCAACCTTCAATGGAAAGGCCGTGAATGAGAATAAGTACGATCCTCCCGTCCACTTTCTTCGCGGAGGATTTGCGCGGGATTTATTTACCTTCTTCGACGAGCCAACATCCAGTTGCTATGAATTCAAGCCGGCAAGCACACCTGGAGCGACAGAGAGTAATACCTTGGTTCTGGATGCAACCCTCAACAAGAACCTACGGCCACTTCCTACAGAGTGTGTGCATATTCCCCCGGGGCTCTCTGCTGCCAGAGTGTGGATCGACCTCAAGGCTTGTGAAGTCGCTCGTATACAGGAGAAGACGAGTCATGGGGTGCAATTCGCGGGACCCTTTTCCCGCATCAATGGAGACTATTCATCTTCTCCGGTCATTGAGTACGCTCCGGTCAGCATTCATGGCTCGGATTATTGGCTCCCGCGATCGAAGAGAGTGGAGTCCATCAAGACCAAAGGCCAATACAGCATCTCTTACACGAGTCAATATAGCGACTACCATAAATTCGAGACCTCGGTCACCATCAAGCCAATCCCGGAGGAGAAATGAATCAGGCCTACTTCGGTGCCTGTGTCCCACTCTCAGAAGCGTAGCCTGGCCAGGCTATGCTTCCAGCGCTTCAGCCATCTCCTTGAGAATCGCCGCGGCAGCCTCGGCAGGGTCTGGCGCTTGCGTGATGGGGCGGCCCACAACCAGGAAGCTGGCGCCCTGGCGCAGGGCATCGGCGGGGGTGGCAATGCGCTTCTGGTCGCCGATTGCGGCGCCTGCCGGACGAATGCCGGGGACGACCAGTACGCCGTCGGGGCCGGTCAGCGCTCGCAGGGCGGCAACCTCCTTCGGCGAGCAGACAAAGCCGCGAAGTCCTGCCTCCAGGCCCATCCGGGCCAGCACGGCAACCTGTTCGGCAGGCGAGCGGTCGAGGCCAACGGCGTTCACCTGAGCCTGATCCATGCTGGTGAGCACAGTGACGGCCAGCAGTTCCGGCGGGTTGGCAACTCCTTCCAGCGCGCTCTTTGCGGCGGCCAGCATTGCCGGACCTCCGGCGGCGTGGAGCGTCATCATCTCTACCCCCAGCGCCGTGGCGGAGCGCACCGCAGCCGCCACGGTGTTGGGAATGTCGTGCAGCTTCAGGTCCAGGAAGACCGAGTGGCCGGCGGCCACCAGCGGCTCAATGACGGCCGGGCCGGCCGCGACAAACAGCTCCAGGCCAACCTTGAACCATTGACAAGTACCTTCCAACTGATTCACGAGCCTGGTTGCGGAGGCCGCATCGGGCACATCAAGCGCTACGATAAGGTGCTTTCGAGCTTCCTCGACAAGGTCAATGGCAGGCAGGCATGCGAAGTTGAAGGTCGGATTGAGTCGTGCGGGAATCGGCATGTCTTCATCGTAAAGGATTTCAGCTGGCGCCAGAACCGGGAATCGGCGGGGAACTGCTGAATCCGCTAACATGATCTTTGCGGGCAGGGGCCATCACGGCGGCCGCGCCGTCTCGGCCTTGAGGAAGAAAGCCACCATGGGCCGAGTCCCCAAGGTCGAACGGGGAGGGGGATTGGAATTGAAGCGCATTTCGAATTGGGTACGCATCTGGGTATGGGGATTTGTGTTGTTGCCGGCGGCCGGCCTGGGCTGGGCCGCCGAGGTGCATACCAATCCTCTGAACCGCGACCCGCTTGTGCGCGAGGCCTATCAGCACTTCTACAACCAGGACTATCCGGGCGCCGTCGGGCGTCTCGAGCGCTTTCATGCCGCGCATCCGGGCGATCCGCAGCCCACGGCCCTGTTGCTGGAGGCTGTGGTTTTCCAGGAACTCTACCGGATGGATTTGCTGGACACGACTTTCTACGCCAACGATGGCTTTCTCACAGGCCGCCACGCTACCGCGGATGAAGATCCGAAGGCTCGCGACCGCATCTATGCGCTGGCTGACGAGGCCGTTCACGAGGCTGATTGGCGAATTGGCAAGAATCCCAACGACGTGGATGCCCTTTATGCTCGCGGTTGGGCGCGCGCCCTGAAATGCGCTTACATCGCCATGGTGCAGCGGAGCTTCAGCGCCGGCTTCCGGCTGGCCATGAAGGCCAAGGACGACGAGGTGCGCGTGCTGGAACTGGATCCGGAGTATGTGGATGCCAAGCTGGTGGCGGGGGTCTATGAATACGTCGTGGGCGCGCTGCCCTTGCCCTTCAAGTTTCTGATTGGCTTTGCCGGGATTACAGGCTCGAAGAGCCGGGGCCTGGAGATGCTCAACGACGACGCCAGGCGCGGCGCGATGACCAGCGTTGAGGCGCGTACCGTGATTGCTCTCTTCCTGCGGCGTGAAGCTAAATACAAGGAGGCAATCCAGGTCGTGCGCGGCCTCAAGAGTTCCTATCCGCACGGCTATCTTTTCTGCCTGGAAGAGGCGAACCTGCGCAAGGATGACGGCGAAGGCATGGGGGCGGTGGCGGCATACAGGGAGATCGTCGCCGATAGCGCACGGCCGGGCTATTTTGCTTCGCCGCAGTTGGAGTTGACCTACTTTGGCTTGGGCGACGCCCTGCGCGGTCAGCGTCACTACGGCGAGGCGGCGCAGGCTTATGAGCAGGCTGCCTGGGCGAAGAGTGTTGGCCCGGAACTCAAGATCCGGTCGCTCGTGGCCGCCGGTGAGTGCCGTGACATGAACGGCGAGCGCCAGTTGGCGATCCGTGACTACAAGATGGCCATCGATGCCGGTCCTAGTACCTCCCGCGCCGACACCGCACGAAAGCGCCTGCACAGCCCCTTCAGGGGCGTCTAACCGCGCGGCGCCTTGTGCCTGTGTCTCGGAAATGGAACCGTCGCAACTCCACATCCGTATCTTTACAATGTCTGGAGTTTCTTGAGGGAGGGTTCGATCATGGCCGTCTTTTGTCAAAGCTGTGGAAACGGGTTGCCAGTGGGTGCGCGTTTCTGTTCCAAGTGCGGTGCGGTCGTTCCCGTAGCGGTCTATGTTCCCGGCAGACCGCTTTGCCGCCCGATTGTCGGCCGCAAGATTGCCGGCGTTTGCATTGGCTTGTCGCAAGCCTACGGCTGGGATGTGGCGCTGGTTCGCATCCTCGCGGTCATCGGCCTTTGCTTCTCTGGCGGACTGGTCTTCGTGGCCTACCTGGCAGGCTGGATCGGCATTCCCGAGGAGCAGGTGCCGCTGCCGTAAGCGTTATCCTCTTCCTATGAAGGGTTCCCACACATCTGATGGGGTGAAGCTGGCCTTTTGCGATACGGGGGCTGGCTTGCCCGTGGTATTTCTGCATCCCACGCCGCTCGACGGCGAATACTGGCGGCCATTGACCGAGAGTCTGGCTGGCGTGCGCGCCATCGTTCCCGATCTGCGTGGGCACGGCGGCTCGGAGTTGGGAAGGTTGCCTGCGGGCGGCTTCAAGCTGGTTCCCGACGCTCCCGTCTTGACGATGGCACAGCTGGCCAACGACATTCTGGCTCTGCTCGATCATCTTCATCTGCCGGAGGCGATTTTTGCCGGCTGCTCCATTGGCGGCTATGTACTGCTGGAGCTCTGGCGTCAGGCTCCCCAGCGCGTGCGGGGCCTCGCTTTCGTCTGCTCCAAGCCGCAGCCTGACGCTGCGGCCAGTTGGTCCAGACGTGCTGCTACTATCGCTCAAGCGCGCGAGGGAAAATGCGCGGCGCTCTATGACGGCATGGCTCAGACGCTGATCGGGGCAACTGCCCAGAAACTCCATCCGGAGATTCTGGCTCAGTTGCGCGCTCACATGACGCTTACACCGGAGGCCCTGGTGGCCGTGCAGGCCGGCCTTGCCGCGCGGCCTGACTCCGTGCCGACTTGCGCTACCATTACGGCTCCCATTCTGGCGATTGCCGGGGGCGAGGACCCCGGAGTCACGCCAGCGGAGATGCAGGTTTTCGACGCCGCGCCCGGTGGATGCAAGCTCCACGCGCTTCCCGACGCCGGCCACTTTGCCGCTTACGAGCAGCCGCAAAAGGTTGCCGATCTTATGACGGCATGGTTGCGGCAATTCGAAAGCTGAGCGATAGCCAGACCTGCTCCGGGAATCCTCCAATACTCGAAAGCCTGCCGAAAATGCTGTAGGCTCAAAGAAACATCATTTTTCGTTACGGAAGCTCATCTTGACCAAGTCATCCCCCTCATCGTCTCGCCCGTTCTCTTATCCGCAGCCCGGCGGCGCGCTGTCTTGCGGCAAGGTTTCGCTCGCAGCTCTCGCCAAACGCAACGGCACGCCTCTCTACGTCTATTCAGCCGATCAGATGGTCGAGCGGCTGGGGCTTTTTCAGCGGGCCTTCGCCGGTCGCGAGCATCTGATCTGCTACTCGGTGAAAGTCAACTCCGCGCTGGCCATCATCAAACTGCTCGCCGAGCACGGGGCGGGCTTCGATATCGTTTCCGGCGGCGAACTGGAGCGGGTGCTGGCAGCGGCGCCTGAGGCCGCGGAGCGAGTCGTCTTCTCTGGTGTGGGTAAGACGGCGGCGGAACTTGATCTGGCGCTCAAGGCTGGGATTCTCCAAGTCAATGTCGAGAGCGAGGCGGAGCTGGATTTGCTCGCCCGCCGCGCTGCCAAGCTGAAGAAGAAAATGCGCTTTGCCCTGCGCGTCAATCCCGACGTCTTTGCCGAGACTCACCCCTACATCTCGACCGGCCTGCGCGAGCACAAATTCGGCATCGACATCAGGCAGGCGCTGCGGATTTACAAAAGCGTTGCGGGCAACCGCTGGATTGAGCCTTACGGCGTCAGCTTTCATATTGGCTCGCAGATTCGCTCTGCGGCGCCCTTTGGCGCGGCCGTAGAGCGCGTCAGCAAGCTATTGCGCCAACTGGAGCGCGCTGGCATTGTGTTGAAGGCTGTCGATGTGGGCGGAGGGCTTGGCATCGATTACCACGCCGCCGGCTTCGACGCCGCCGCCAGCGTGAGCAGGTATGCCGCGGCCATTGAAGACTCATTGCGCGGCTTCGACGGTCGGCTCTTTCTCGAGCCGGGGCGCTTTCTGGCGGCGCAGGCCGGTGCTCTGGTGGCCAAGGTCCTTTACGTCAAGCGCAACGGCAAAAAGACCTTCGTGATTACCGATGCCGCCATGAACGACCTTGTTCGTCCCACGCTTTACCAGGCGTATCACGAAATTGTGCCAGTGAATCCAAGGGCAGGGAAGCCGCGCATTGTGGATGTGGTGGGACCGATCTGCGAGTCGGGCGACTTTTTTGCCCACGACCGGGAGCTTGCACGGGTGGAACCGGGGGACTTTATTGCGATTCTCGATGCAGGCGCCTACGGTATGGCGGAAAGCTCGAACTACAACACCCGCCTGCGTCCCGCCGAGGTGCTTGTGGAAGGCACTCGCGCGCGGCTGATTCGCCGTCGCGAGACGATGACCGACCTGCTGGCGCCCGAGACGTTTGCGGTGGGGCGCTAAAGCGATTTCGCAGCTAGCGCGATGTTGTGAGCGCCCAATCTCACTTTGCCGCCATCCAGCCTTGCACAACCAAGTGCTTGTTGCGGAAGAGGTCGACTGCTATGCGAACCGCTTCTGGGTCCAGCAGGCTGCCGGCCTCACTTTCAATCTCTTCCAATACGACATTGATCGGGATTGCCGGCCGGTAGGGACGGAAAGAAGCCATTGCCTCCACGATGTCTGCTACCGCCAATATCTTGGCTTCTGGCAGAATCGCATCCCCCTTCAGGCCCAGCGGATAGCCGGAGCCATCCAGCTTTTCGTGATGCTGGCGCACGATCTCGGCAATGGGCCAAGCAAACGGAATGTCTTTCAGAATGGTGTAGCCAATCTCCGAATGTTCCTTGATCATTCCCCGTTCTGCGGC
>Ga0326728_10027149_pt1 | contig 10044 bp, 7 predicted proteins | sample MB3enrmetagenome_FD_207602 | JGI IMG/M metagenome (GOLD analysis project Ga0326728, IMG submission 207602) | Lab enriched peat soil microbial communities from McLean, Ithaca, NY, United States - MB31MN | ecosystem: Environmental > Terrestrial > Soil > Wetlands > Peat | place: USA: New York... | reverse complement strand
TGCGGGCCCGTAGTCTAGCCTGGTTAGGACGTCGCCCTCACACGGCGAAGGTCTCTGGTTCAAGTCCGGACGGGCCCACCACTTTTCCGGTATGGAACGCTTATATCGATCTAATTATTACGTATTATCGATGATCCTTGAACACTCAAAAGCGGGCAAAATACGCACATTTGCTTAACGATCCATCCATAAAGAGGTGGAATGACAATCTAGCTCGCGGGAGCAGAGTAACAGCGGACGTGAGCCTTAGGCGATTAGGAAACTTCTGCGAGCAATTGAAGATCTCACCCAAAGAACTTGCGAAATTGAGCGATGGCGATCTCAATGATCTCCTCATGGATTATGTTACTACGCTAGAGAAACAGGGGTGCGCAGGTAGCTACATTGAGTCAATAATAAAAGCCGTGCGGTCTTGGCTCTCTCATAACCAGCGAAAGGTTACAGCCAAGATCAAAATCAGAGCCGTTAGAGCCACACCGACCTTGCGTAGCGAGCGAACACCAAGCAAGGAAGAGCTAAAAAGGATCTTCCTATCGGCCGACTCAAAATCAAGGGTTGCAGCTGTGCTCATGGCCCACTCAGGACTGAGGCCTGAGGTAATAGGAAATTATGAAGGAAACGATGGACTGAGGATCAGGGACCTTTCAGATATTACGATTAAAGACAACCTTGTGGAATTCAAAGCACCCGCAATGGTGATTGTAAGACCTGAACTCAGCAAGGCCCGCCACCAGTACTTCACGTTCCTTGGCGATGAAGGGTGCGGCTATATCAAAGACTACATTGAAGAGCGGATGAGAGACGGTGAAAAGCTGGGCCCCAATTCACCAGTAGTGACGCCAAAGACCGCACAAAAAGACTTTATACGCTCTGTAAACGTGGGCGATGCCATACGCGCTGCGATAAGGAAAGCTGGTTTTTCCTGGCGTCCCTATGTCCTAAGGGCTTACTTCGACACCCAACTGATGCTGGCAGAGTCAAAGGGTTTGGTGCTGCGCGATTATAGGACCTTTTGGATGGGCCATATGGGAGACATCGAAAACCGTTACACTACCAATAAACAGCGCCTCCCGGATGATGTTGTGGATAATATGCGGGATGCTTACCTCAAGTCCTTGCCATACTTGGAGACCACGAAGAACCAGAATGAGCGCAGGGAAGAGATTATGGAAGAATTCAGAAAACAATTGCTATTGGTTGCGGGTTTCAAAAATGAAGAGATGGCAAAAATACCTTTTGCTTCCTTGAGCGACGATGAGTTCCAAACTATTGTCAGGCAAAGGCTGTTGGGCGCTATGGTAAGCAATGGTCATAAACAGAAAGTAATTCCAATTAACGGTATCGAGGACTCAATCTCCCAGGGATGGGAGTTTATGGCAGCTCTACCCAATCATAAAGCCATCATGCGGCTGCCATTCTAAAACCATGATCTCTCAATGTGGTCGATCGTGCAAGTGCCTCGCCAGTAATTGTAGATAATTATTTTTGATTTAGTTATAGGCGCACCTCCTTCGTAGGTGGATGAAAATTATTCTTGATCCTATCACTGGATCTGGTGGACTACTGAATTTGCGAAATGACGCACTACATTAAGACTATCATTCTTACGCATACGAACTTGCTTAAGAAGAGGGCGAACCTCAGGATGTAGATGGACGTATCTATTGGGGAAATAAAGTTTTGAGCTTTGGTGAAATCAATGAAACAGGTAGATATGCGACCCCTCAAGGTTTTCGCCTCCAAAAGATTAGCTAAAGCCTCTTTGCTTCGTGAGATTTTACTTACGGAAGAGAACCAACTCAATTCTGAAGAATTTATGGCACTAGTTAAAATTTGGTTGAAAATCCTTAAACACGAAACTTTGTGTGGCACTTCCGCGTGTGAGTATGATGATGGCTAATGAGAGGATCTCCTATGAAACAAATGTTTGAAGAAAAGAACGTGAGAGAATTCTAAGAGGCATAGCTTCCACGACGCCCACTTCCTTATGTCCAAATCCAGTGATCATAATGATTACGTTATGCATGATGGCTGCTTAGGGGGGCATGCAAATTATCTGAGCCTCAGCCTTCGGAGCCAACTGCCCTTCCCTGGCGCTGCGTGATGTGTGGTAAACCTTGGCCCTCAAAATGGTCCTTGCGCGCTCACCTCAAAGCTCACAAGAGCGAGATGTGCAAATTCACAGTCTCGATCCCGAAGAGCATGCGGGGGGACTTCACAGATCTCTGCCATGCCCATGGCCTGACCACCTGCCACGTCACTGTGGCGCTCATGGATGCAGCGATACAGTCCTTCCGGCGAGGCGTGACGTTCACCTGGGATGCCAGGACCGAGGCCGTTCGCTACTCCGAGGGCTCTAACCCACTCCAGGTGTCAATACACCAGACGTTCCTTGGGAAGCCGCGATCGCCTTATAAGGTCCAGCTGTCGCCCTCAGTGAGCGCACCGGTCCGGGGCCGCTGCCCAGACTGCGGCTCTTACCACATATCTGAGCGCCTGGTCTCCACGGGGTCGATGCGCGAGGGGCGATGCCAAGATTGCAGCGCAGAGTGGATCATCTCCCCAATTGCAAAGGTCAAGTCTGGAGGCTGGAAGGGTTAATCTCCCTGCAGTGGCATTTTAGGTCATGGGCTAGGCTGAGAAGTACATCCTGTAGTGGCAGGAGCTGATAGGGGTTAAATTTTAACCCAAACCCCCAAACTTTTACTTTCACTCTTTCTCTATCTTACTCTCTTACACACACTCTTCTACAACAATGTATGCAGTATCGTTTGTAGCGTATATCACGTGCAACGTACACCAAATATAAAAACATCCTAAAAACACGCGCGTTTTTAAGAAAAACCTTTTAGTTCTAAAATCTCTAAAATGCTACTAGGATGTTATCCAGTTGGGTATTGACGAGCGCACGATTGTCGCAAATATTGGAAGCTATATCAAAGAGCTTCCGGACTTTGATGCAGAAGTGGAAAACCATCAAGATAGAAAAAGATTAGATCTCAATGTAAGTTACCGCAAAAAAATACTATTTAATGCAGAATTTAAATTGCCTACAAAGATTGAGGGGCGAAATGCTAGGAATGCAAAGGTAGTTGAGGATGCATACCTAAAAGCAAGCAACTCAACTCCACCCACAAGGTTTTTCGTAACCTCTAATATCAATGAAACGATAATTTGGGACAATAGAGATAACACAAGACCTCTTATGAGTAGGGACATAGAAAGCAAAATTTTACCTAGATTAATTCAAAAGGAAGAAGAATTTGAATATGATGAGGTCAAGAAACAATTAAGGCAATTTTTCCAGTCACTAGCGCAGCGAATTTTAGAACTCGAACAGAATAAAATAGAAACTCGTTATAAAGAACTTGGCGACAGCTTCATTGAAGGCTTAAACGCACATCTCAACGAAGCAGTTAATGTATCTGCTAATTTTGTGCCTCTTAAAATCCTAAGCAAATGGTGGAGAGAGCAGAAATTTGAGCCTGTTGCAGAGTTTGGTGAAGAAGAAAAGCGTCGCTTGGCAAGATATAGCTATTATGTCCTTGCAATCAAGCTGGTGTTCTATTATGTGTTGAAAAGAACCTTTGCTGAGTTGCCAAAAGTAAATATCGAGGATGCAGAAGACATAGATATTCTAAGAAAGATCATCGATAGATCTTTTGCAGAAGCGCAAAGAGTTTCTGAGGATTATGAGACCGTATTTGAAAAAGAAGATGCTGATACAGTACCCTTTCTCGATAACGAGCAGCTTGATCTGACAAAATCGCTAATACTCTTCTTAGAACTCTATAACTTTAGTGAATTGTCGCAGTCGATATTGGGCAATTTATATGATAGGCTTATCGCCCCCACAGAGCGCCATGCAAACGGTCAATATTACACTCCAATTCCTGTTGTTAATTTTATTAATGCTTTAACAATAAAGGATGCTCATGCACGAGTGATGGACCCTGCATGTGGTTCGGGCACATTCCTTACGCAGGCCTTTGACCTAAAACTGAATCTCAGTGAAAAGGCAGGTCAAAAAGATTCTAAAGAATTGAGGGAGCAAATCCTAGAAGAGTTATTTGGTGTAGATATTGCGCCGTACCCTGTACACTTAGCTACTGTTGCAGTTGCATCAAAATTACTCGTTACAAACCCTGATATTTACCCCAGAATAATAAGACAGGATTTTCTTGATACTAAATTCAAAGAACTTATTCCAAAGTACCGGCCAAAAGCAAAAACGTTAAGTGGTAATGAAAAAGTCGTTGAGTTCAAACCAATCGACGCCATAGTTAGCAATCTGCCTTATATTAGAGACGAAAGCATCGAAAATAAGCCCGAAGAACAGGGCAAAGTAAAAAAGATGCTTACAAACATGCTTGGAGAATCTACTCCAATCCCTTCTGATACTGCTGATTTTCACGTATATTTCTGGTATTACATGCTGCCTTTCCTGAGGGAAGGATCGAGGGTAGGCTTTCTAACTTCAGATAGCTGGCTTAATGTCGACTATGGGGATGACCTTAAACGTTTTATTAACAAATATTTCAAAATAGTCGCTATTATAGATAGCTCGGTGGAGAGGTGGTTTGAAGACGCTCTTGTTAACACATGTATAACGATACTTGAACGAACCAGTGATGCTGATTCTCGTGAAAATAATAAGGTTAAATTTGTAAGGCTAAACAAAAAAATTGACGAACTCATTCCAAATATCAATTATGCCGTTGATCTTGCGAAATGCATCATTCACGCCAAAGACAGAGGTGACGTTTCAGAAGATGTCGTGATTACTCGAATCATTAGACAGGGTGATTTTAATTTTAATGATCCCTTCGAGGCTAAACTTTACCCCTATCTGCGTGCACCTGATGAATTTTTAACACTCGCAAAATCTGATAAAATGGTAAAACTTGAAACTGTAGTTGAAGTTCAACGTGGGTTTACAACAGGAGCTAACGCTTTCTTTTATGTTGAAGATATGACAGGTGAATATTCGGATGAAAAATTAAAAGAAGATTTTGATTTACGTAGAGGACAAACTGATAGGTTAAGTATAGTTGAGGATGGATCGTCTCAGCGACATGTTATTGAAAAAGAATATCTAAGACCAGTCATTAAAAGCCCAAGGGAATTTACTGGAGAAGGCCGTCTAACCGTTGAAGGCGAGACAAAAAAGCTTGTCTTTCTTGTCGAAGAAACGGATAAATCAAAAATAAAAGATCATGCACTAGCATATCTTAGCTATGGGGAGAAAAACCCTATTGGCGACCCATATTCAAAAACAAAAACATGCTCTGCACGAAACCCCTGGTGGAAACTTTCCCCTGTAACAGAACCGGATATAGTATTACGTGATTTGTTCAATGATACATACTTATTTCCTAAAACCAATTTTCTATTAGATCACACGCTTTACCTTGGAAAATTAATTAAAGAAGCTGATTGTTTAGCAGTATTCTCATTTTTAAATTCCTCTTTGTTTATACTATATGCTGATTACTTTGGGCGCAACACAGGCGGTGGTGCAGCACGGTTTATGGTTTATGAATACTGTCCGTTGCCAATTCCAAAACCAGAGTTGTTGCATCCGTTTTATGAAGGGCTCCAAGCTCATATTACGAGTTTGGAAAATAGAGCAATCGGTTCTGTATTTGAAGAAATATGGAATTTAAAAGATAATTTTGATCTTAAAAAAGTTAAGCCGGATAGGCTTGGGCTGGACAGAACGATCCTCAATGCGTTAGGATTTGCGAATCCAGATGAAATTCTTTTAAAATTGTATCCAGTCATAGTAAGGACCATAAAAGAGCGTATTGACAAAGGGCATAGCCTCAAAAGGTTCTCCTCAAGCAGGGGAGCGAACTTAGCTAAGGTGGCTGATGATATTCTTAATGGTATTAAATTGAAACATTTCCCAATAGACTATGTGATGGCTTCCGAAATTGCAAGTGTTAAAAAGTTTCCTTCTGGTAACAATGTTGAGCTCAGAATTGATTTGGATGGTCCATTTGTGCTAATAGAAAACACAAAAATACATTTCGAGAACGTCCAAGTGGCAAAATATTGTTATTATTCCATTAAACAGGGGGTAACCGAAGTTCCGATTCCTAATAGCAGACGTGTACTGGAATCAACTAAAAACTTTGAAGAGGATGTAAAGAATTGGCGTCTGGAGATCGGAGAGGAAATATCGTTATTGACAGGTGATGAGAAAATCTCAGAAAAACTTCGTAAACTCTGTTCAGCAAAGGCTGGACTATCAGGCATTTTATTCTAGCATAGGAATTCATGATTAGATCACAAATGCTCCAAACAAAGTACTAAAAGAATAGAAACTATTGAAAAGCTATCGTATTGCCTTTAAGGGAAAAATAAATCGGCAATAAATTTGATTATATTTATACTATGCTATTTTTTACTATTCAAGCCTTATTATGAATATCAATCAATCCAATATTCTTGAATAGTTTTCAGAAAATTATTTTCAAGTTTTTTTAATGGAATGCTAATATCGACTGCTTCAGATTTTTTTTCTATGATTGAAACCGAACCCCAAACTCCAATATGAATTTGGCGTCCTCCTCCTTGCTTAGCCCACAAACTTTGATCTCTCCCTGGAATTTCGCTATCTACGATAAGAAATCCTTCAATTCGCAGACTTTGTTCATCGAAAGGTGCTGTTAGGATAACCTCACTTACTTCTGCAAGTTTAAAACAATTAGGAACGCTTTGTCTTCCATCTCTTTCAACAGGGTTACCGAATCTCCACTTTTCTTCTGGGTCACTCACTGTTTTTTGGTCTTTTAATAACTTATCCAAAATAGGTAAAAAAGGCTTAAAATCTTTTTGAAAAATATAAATATCGCCTCTATTTTTTTGACCTATTTTACGCATTGGTTTTTTTAGAAAACCTGTAACATTAATTATTAGATCATTTTCATTGTAACCAAAATTCACAATAACACCCGTATCTTCATCAGGATGCTCCAAGACTTCTTCCACTTTGCTATTATAAACTTTAAAATGCTTTCCTTGACACTCATACAGCTGTATCAATATAATCTCCAGATTGATGTTATAATTCATACAAGATATAATTTTTTAGTTTGCACATATTTGCCATAAGTTTGAGTCCATGATCTTCCACATAAATTACCAATAAGATAACCGAGGACATAAATAAATTTAAATTATTCAATTATTGCAATCCTCGGGTACCACGTTTCTTTTTCATCCCTTAGATATTTGGCTAAAAGCATCGACTCTTCATTAATCAGCATCTCAATCGTCTGCCTCTCGCCCACTTTTATTCTTAGTATTTCAACCAATCCCTAATTCATTTTCTTCGACAATCCTGTTCGACAAAGTGACATGGTGAGATTTTTCTTTTCATTAAAGATGCATTCAGGCAATCAGTTAGAATTAAAGCTGGAAGAACTCTTATTGTGCTAAGGTGCAATCGACCATAAAAATATCATTTCATTCCTAGAAGAAATCCTTTTGACATCAGTTTTTCAGGTATTGACTTTTCTGCCGGTAAATAAATTTGTACTGGGATGTCTAACGTTGAGAGATATTTGCAAAGAAGTGGCCCAACATCCTGCCAATTGAGCCTACCTAATCCGCAACCAAGAGCAGGTAGCGCCAAAGACTTTATACCCAATTCATGATAATTATCTTTAATCCACTTTAATCCTTCTTCAATGCCTTTGAAATCTGCAATATCCCACCATTTTCGTTTTGTAGCGAAGAGCAAAAACCATGTTTCGGCATTGGCCCTAGTAAGTGAACATGGTTCGTCAGCTATTTCATTATCAAAAGATGCTTCACGTTTGTAGAGAAATGGCTTTCCCATTTTCAAAGCCCGACTCCGGCACGCATCTTGATATTTAACATAAACATCTGGAAATTGGCGTTTTGCCCTTGATGCCAACCCTTTTCCCATTATCCCTACACAGTTAACACTCACAGTAAGTGTTTGCATTCGGGAAAAAAACATATCTCCATCTACTATAGACAAATTATTTGTAATTTCACTTCTTCTTTGGGGTTCAAAAAAAAGTTCAGGGCTAGATAATACTGGAAAATCAGAATGAAGCATATCCCTAATCTCATCAGCTATTTGGCAATTTGTAACGTAAATTTCTTCTAAATAATTTGGCTCGATTACTTTTGGAACAAGGCACTCTGCCATGATTCTTCTTTTTGATCCATCGGCATTATTCCAATATTCCATATCAATTTGCTTTCTAATTTCAAACTGATGCTCTGGAAATTGCTTTATGGGAAATATCTGTGTTTCTCCACATGCTGCATTCCCATTGGTAAAATACAAATCTTCACGTTCGAGAATTCCCTTTTTTATTCCAATAATTGCTATATCATCAATTGTTTTCTCTATTTTTACACGGTACATCATGGGATTGCGAGGCTGAAAGAAAATATTAGCGTATTCCCAAAGGCTCTCTCCCTTTGGCATCTTCTTTTCAGCTCTATTACTAACAATTGCTTCATCATAAATGGGCGTGAATTTAATTTTTCTTTTTAATATCTCACTGTGAGAAAGGATTCCATATTGAAGTATGGAATTTATATTATCTTTGTGAGTAATGTAATAGAGTTCTCTTATTTCTTTCACTTTCGAAGAACGAATTGCCATTTTAAGTTATCCTCTGGGAACATTAACTCCCTCTGTAATCATCTCTGATTTCTATAAACATTATTCGTTTTATCTATTTCTGATAAACATACAGAAAATACAATCATTATTAATGATAAAAGTTTAGGCAGCGATTTTTCGTCAATAATAAAGGCTACTATCAATAACTATCGGGATGTTCGTTTGAATATTGTCTTTTTTTACTTTTTCTTTTATGTAATCTATTGTATCGCTACTATAACAGACAATTTCATGGAAGTAATCCGGAGGAATATGCGAAGGAACTAATACCTCTGCCGCCTTTACCCTTTTTAGTTCCGAGGTATAACAACCATTTCTTTTTAAAATTTCACTCCAATCCAGTTTTTCTAAATCTTTCAACTCTTTATAAAAAGTAGTTTCTCCATCCGCAGCATTACCATCGGTAAATTGGATATTAGGAATACTAAAAATGGTTTGAGCTTTGAACAAGATAAACACTAAATCATTCTGTTCGATTACTGCTTTTTTCCCTTTTGCCTCATGAGTCAATACATACTGCATTGGAGTATGAACATTAAAATAAAGTGGAACATAATCATGGAATTGTAATCTTCTTAGCTGAACGCCAGATGTTGAGAAATCGATATGTTCTATTCCTTGAACTTCAGTATGACACAAAATACCTTTTTCAAGTATTGAAGGTACATTCTCTCGATGTGCCATATAATATAAAGTATCTACTGGAAAATCCAATGCGAAACACCATTTTAGTAAAAATATGGCTAAAGTATTGTCATTAATGATAGAGTATAAAAAAATTTTCTATTATAAACCATTATTTTTTCGATTGCAGAAAAAAAGGAAATAGCGGGTTCACTCCCACCAGTCCCGGCTTCATTTCTATCTGGCTTCTGACCCTGTCCTATTCACTTGTTATCTGCAACATCTTCCTCCTTGTTCCACTGTTCCTCCATTCCTCTTTCCTACTGTTCCTCCATTCCTCCATTCGCTTGATGTTAGGTCACCATACTTTGGCAGTGGCAGTGTGTGGGAAGGAAGAAGGAAGAAGGAAGAAGGAAGGAAAAACGGGAACTTTACATTAGATTATGTAATGTAAAACCACAAAACCATTAAGTGGTTTTCGATTTTCCTTCGATTTTTTCCCTCTATTTTCCCTTCCTTGATGGGAGGAAAATCCATTCAGGAAAAAATAATATTTACATTACTGCTTATTTATATAAGCCCCATAAAATAATTTGTACTCAGACCCATTTGGATATATGTCCGGACGGGCCCACCATGCTTCAAGGCATAGAGGGTGAAAACATTTGCAGATGCAATGGGCTGTCGGTTTGAGCATTAAAAGCTATGATCTATTTCTGGATATTGACTTTAAAAAACTGAGTTTT
>Ga0326728_10027148_pt1 | contig 10044 bp, 9 predicted proteins | sample MB3enrmetagenome_FD_207602 | JGI IMG/M metagenome (GOLD analysis project Ga0326728, IMG submission 207602) | Lab enriched peat soil microbial communities from McLean, Ithaca, NY, United States - MB31MN | ecosystem: Environmental > Terrestrial > Soil > Wetlands > Peat | place: USA: New York... | reverse complement strand
CTGGGAAAGCACGAACCCGGCGTACGATTAGGTTGTCAGAAACCTAACATGAGCGTCCGCTCCGCCGAGATCGCGCAGACTGTTCCCGACCCTTAACGGCCGTTGCCGCGGATGGAGGTTTTTCATGAGATATTGCCGCTTCCTTTTTGAAAACAAGACTTGCTACGGCGCATTGGAAGATCGCGGCGGCGAGCCCTGGATCTCGCGCCTGATTGCCGCCCCGGAAGAGGACCTGCCCTATCGCCTCGAGCACGGAGGCGCCTCAGCGCCCAATTCCGGCTTCGAGCCGATGCCCCTCAGCGCCGCCTACTTGCTCGCCCCGGTTACGCCCTCGAAGATCGTCTGCGTCGGCCGCAACTACCTCGATCACGTGAAAGAGCTGGCCCACGAGCTGCCGACCGAGCCGCTGCTCTTCTTGAAGCCGCCCTCGGCGCTGCTGAAGCCCGGCGGAGTGGTGCGCATGCCCCGCTCCTCGATCCGCGTGGACTATGAAGGCGAGCTGGCGCTCGTCATTGGCCGCCGCGTCCGCAATCTGAAGGAAGAAGACTGGCGCTCGGCCCTTCGCGGCTACACGCTGGCGAACGACGTAACCGCCCGCGACCTGCAAAACAGGGACGTCCAGTGGACCCGCGCCAAGAGCTTCGACACCTTTTGCCCTGTCGGCCCGTGGGTGAGCGACGAGCTTGACGCCGAGGCTGGCCTGACGCTGGAAACCCGCGTCAACAATGAGGTTCGCCAGCACGGCTCGACACTGGATTTCATCTTTCCGATTCCCCGCCTGCTGGCCCACATTACAGCCGCAATGACGCTGGAGCCTGGCGACCTGGTTCTGACCGGAACTCCCGCCGGCGTTGGGCCGCTCAAGGCTGGAGATTGCGTGCAAATCAGCATTCCCGGCCTCGGCACGCTTGCCAACACCTTCCAGCCGGAAACGGCCTGACGATACGAGACAGCCTCAGCGGACTCTTGACCGCCAACCATGCGCATAGCCCTCAGTTTAACTACTTGCTGGTGGCTCCGCTGTCATCACTCACCATGAGGCTCGAAACGTTCACTGGCTCGAAGTCCGACAAGATGAGACTCCGGAGGCACGCAAGGTCGTCATTGTTCCACCGGGCATCCGGCGTGCCAATCAGCCCCCCGCTATCCCCGTTGTCGGCCAGGATGATGCCATAGTTCCGGAATCCGGTGATGATGATGGCCGCTTGTGGACTCGATGAGGCACACGAGGGAGTCGCCACGGAAGCCTTGAGGCGATAGATCTCTCCAGCGGCTCCAGACATGGTGCAGCTCACGGGAGGAGAGGATTGCGAAATCTCTGATTCCACGGGGATGGAGCTTCCACCCGCAGCCGTGCAACTGCCCACTCCCGCCGTTTGCGTTGCAGGCCAGACCCAGTAGTTCAGCATGTGGTTGAGGGTAAATCGGATGGGATGCTGAATCGTGCCGTTGGGTGCGCTGGGCGTGCCTGTCCCGATGACCTCATCGGCATTCGCCAGCAGCGGCGCCACCGGAAGCCCCGCTGCGTCGGATGTGCCCTGTCCCTGGGGCGTCAGCGCGTTCGAAGAAACGTTTGGCCAAAGCGCGTTCGAGGAATCGGTCCAGGGACCGCCTTCGTAAATCCCCTGCCACATTTCGTAGAGAGCGGGGTTGTTTCCGCCGCCCGCCTCCAGATAGACCAGAACGTGCATGTCTCCACCCGAGCTAAGCGCGTTGGCTGTGCCTTCCACCGGGGCATAGGCCGGAATTGGACCAGAGGTGAAATAGGACTGATAGACCGTGGTCGTGACCGCTACGTCCGGTTGGTTGTAAGGAACTTCGATGGCCGGAATTCCATTCGGGAAGTTGGCATACTCATCCCCGAAGAATGGCTTGACCGTCGCTGACAAATAGCCGCTGTACATAGGCGCCGCGGGCGAAGTATCTACGGGCAGGCCTGTCGTGGCTGCGTCCACTCTGTGGTGAAAAATGGAAGTTGAAGGAAAGATCTTTGCGAGGAACGCGTTGCTGCCGTTGATGGCGAAGCTGATGTCCTGAGTCGCCTGGGCGCTTGTCGAGTCCGTAACAACAAATTCAGGAATGTAGGTGCCCTGGCCGCCGATCAGCGCGCTGCTGATAACCCCTGTCGTTGCATCCAGAGACATCCCCTCAGGCAATGGAGGATAGTCGGTGACATCCGTGCTTAGCGAATATGTGTACGGCGGAGTGCCGCCGCTGGCGGCTATGGTGCAGCCTGCATACGTGGCTCCCTGTGTTCCGCCTGGGCACGAAGTGATGGTGATCGCCAGCGGACCGCCGGACGCTGTGACAGTGACTTTTGCCGTGGAGGTTGCCGAACCGGAGGCATTGGTAGCCGTCAGCGTGTATGTAGTCGTCGCCGTTGGACTCACGCTCGTCGAACCACTCGCCTGGGTGGACGTGAATGTACCCGGCGTGATGGCAACACTCGTCGCCCCGCTCGTCGCCCAGCTCAGCGTGCTGCTGGCGCCCGAAGTAACGCTTGTGGGGCTGGCCGTGAACGAACTGATCGTTGGTTTGCTTGCCGAGTTTACGGTAACGGTTAGCGTAGACGTAGTCGAGCCTGCGGTATTGGTAGCCGTCAGCGTGTATGTGGTCGTCGCCGTTGGACTCACGCTCGTCGAACCACTCGCCTGGGTGGACGTGAATGTACCCGGCGTGATGGCAACACTCGTCGCCCCGCTCGTCACCCAGCTCAGCGTGCTGCTGGCGCCGGCGTTCAGGCTTGTTGGGTTTGCCGTAAAGGAAGTGATCGCCGGTACGGAGCCTTTCCCAGAGGACTGGTTCGACGAAAATGTCGAGCCACAACCCGCCAGTCCAGCACAGGCCAGTAGAATGAGCACCGCCGCGCAAAAATCCGGTTCCAAAGAACGGAGTCCACGGAATCTGAGGCTGTTTCTGCCAAATGAGATCGCTGAAGCCATGCGCTCTCCCTTCGTAGCCGTCGACTGCATCATTCTAGCAAAAACCGCAAATCGCCCTCTTTCTCGATCCCCGTGTGCAACCTTGACCGGCCGGGTGAATCCAAACAGCGGTACACTTGTGCCGAAGGCGCTCGAAGCCGGGAATCACCTTCCCCTGGAGGAATCATGCCGCAGAATCTTCTGGAACAGTTGCGCACCTACACCGTGGTCGTTGCCGACACCGGGGACATCGAGGCGATGAAGCAGTTCCGCCCCCAGGATGCCACCACCAACCCATCGCTGATTACCGCCGCGGCGCAGATGCCGCAGTATCAGCCCATCGTGGACCGCGTTCTGATCGAGGCCCGCAAGCAGATTGGCTGCTGCGCGGCAGATTCGGCAATCGCCAACCTCGCCTTTCAGCGGCTGGCCATCGCCTTCGGCAAGGAGATTCTGGCCATCGTCCCCGGCCGCGTCTCGACGGAAGTGGACCCGCGCCTCTCCTACGACACCGCAGGCACCATCTCCCAGGCGCGCTCGATCATTGCGCAGTACGACAAGGCCGGCATCGGCCACGATCGCGTGCTCGTCAAGATTGCCTCCACATGGGAGGGCATCCGCGCCGCCGAAGTGCTGGAAAAGGAAGGCATTCACTGCAACCTGACCCTGCTCTTCGGCTTGCACCAGGCCATCGCGGCAGCCGATGCCGGCGTCACGCTCGTCTCGCCCTTCGTCGGCCGCATCCTCGACTGGTACAAGAAAGACACAGGCAAGGACTACCAGGGCGCCAGCGATCCCGGCGTCATCTCCGTAACTCATGTTTATAACTACTACAAGAAATTCGGCTACAAGACGCAGGTGATGGGCGCCAGCTTCCGCAACATCGGCGAGATTTGCGAACTGGCCGGCTGCGACTTGCTGACGATTTCGCCGAAGCTCCTGGCCGAGCTCGAATCCACTCAAGCCGAGCTGCCGCGCAAGCTTTCTCCCGAAGCCGCGCGCACTCTGCCCATCGAAAAAATTGCCGTGGACAAAGCCGCCTTCGACCGCCTGCACGCCGAGGACCGCATGGCCACCGACAAGCTGAAAGAAGGCATCGAAGGCTTCTCGGCCGCGCTGGTCGAGCTGGAAACAATGCTCGCCAAGCGCCTCGTTGAGCTGGAAGCCCACAAACCCGCGGCCGTCTAGTGCAGCCCAAGGCGGTGATCTTCAGCATTCTCACGGACGGTCTAAGGAAGCTCCGTGCCCCATCCATCCTGAGCGAGCGCAGCGAGTTGAAGGATCCGCTTCTTGCATTTTTGTGAAATGGGTGGGAAACCACGAAACCTCTGCGAGCGAATAGCGAGCGATTGGCCCCACCGCAGGTGGCCGAATGCCCTGCCCTTGCAAAAGGACCTGGGAATCACGAGTCTGGCCGCACTACTCCGACCAGACGCCCAGCAGGTTGCCCGCTCCATCGGAAAAGTGGAAGCGCCGGCCGCCGGGAAACTCGAAGATGGGCACGACGATGCTGCCGCCTGCCGCCACGATCGCGGCTTCAGTAGCTTCCAGGTCCGCGGAGTAGAGCACCACCAGCGGCGCGTAGCTGGCTTGCGTCTCATGGGGTCCGCCCTTGCAAAAGCCTCCTCCGGGAATGCCCGATCCATCAAAGCTGACGTAATCCGGCCCCCAATCCTTGAACTTCCAGCCAAAGACAGTCGAGTAGAACTGCTTGGTCCGCTCGATGTCGGTTGTTGTGAACTCGAGGTAGGTGATTTTGTGGTGCAACGCGGGATTGCTCATGGTTTCTCTCCTTTGCTTTCCCTTGCGCCCTGTCTCGCAAAACTTAGTGCAAGCGCCCAGCCACGCCTTCAAGTTAGCAGAGCAGCCAGCCCGTGGAATAGCGTTTTTCTCGCGCGTTACTTGCCCAGCCAGAGCGCAACGCCGCCCGTGATCGACCGGCCGGGCATGGCTACTCCATCAATCTCCTGGTACCCGGTATTGCTTAGATTTCCCAAACGAAGATAAGGTCGCAGTTTTCCTGCGTCGCGCGTCAGCGCGGCGTTCCACACGGGATAAGGCGTCGCGTTCCACGGCCGATTGCCTGCCTGGTGATAGGGCTTTGCGACTGCCACCGAGTTTGTCACGACAAAAGCGTGTCCCAGCGCCGCCGTCCACGTCGCATGAAGATTCTCGACCGGATAATTGAGCGCATACTCCGATTGCAGGCCGTTCAACGCCGGCTGCGCGCCGATCAGCCCGGTCCACGCAACCTGAACCTTTTGTCCCTTTGCAGGAATCCACATTGCCGAAGACTCGGCTCCCGCAAAATGCAGTCCGCTGAGATTGATCGCGCACCATGTGTCCGCCTTGCACCATGCGGGAAGAAGAGCGTTCGGCAGCGATGTGGCGCGCACATAGTCGATGGCGTCGTGTTGGCGGCTATAAAACCCTGCCGCCGAAAGCGAAAGCCGGCTGGATGGCGCCCAGTCAAATCCAGCCTCGCCAGACCAGGCCGATTCTGGCTTTAGCTTCGAGTTTCCGATAGTCGCCGGATCGGAGTAATAAAGATCGGTATAGGTGGGCAGCCTGAAGCCATAGCCTCCGCTGGCTCGCAGTTTCAGGCTGTCCGTCAGCCGCAGGCTGCCCGCCAGATGCGGCGCCAGCGCGGATTGCAAGCCACCCGAAAACAGCTCCTCGCGCAACCCGGCAGACAAGTTCCAGCGACGCTTCGCGGGCTTCAGGTCCAGGTCCGCGTAGCCCGCCCCGCGGTTTCGCGCATGAAGGCCGAGATTGCTGCTCTGAATGCTGTCGCCGTCCGACTCCAGCCCGAACAAAAGCACGGAAGAGGTTGCTACGGGAACGGTATGGCGCAAGGAAGCCTGCCATGATCCGTCGATGTGATTGTTTTCATAGACAGCAGGGTCACTACGCAGCAGAACAAACTCGTCCGAGTGGCGGCGATAGCCGAAGGCCGCCTCTGTGCGGCTGCCCAGTTCCTGGCGGCCTGATGCAAACCACCCCTTGGTCCGTTCCCATGAGTCATAAGGGCCATAAAACAGGTTTGCGCCAAAGGCACGATCGCTGGCTGCAAAGAGAAGATCCGAAATGCCCAGCCGCGAGCTGACCCAGCTCTCCAGAGAAGCATCTTCATTGCGGTAATCGCGGTCGGCCATGAACCCGGTGGAGAAGTTGCGGCTTGCCGTCATCCGGCTGCTCCATCGCTTGCGCGCCAAAGAGGCCAGCAGCGATTCCTCGTTCGCGCCAAAGCTGCCTCCGCCCACTCGAAGATGCAGCGACGATGCGGAGGGCGAGGCCGTCAGGAAGTCCGCGACTCCGCTCAAAGCGTCCGCGCCATGCAGCGTGGAACCTGCGCCGTGCAGCACTTCAATCGAGTCCATCGCTTCCAGCGGAATGGGCAAATCAAGGTTGTGATGCGCCGTCTGGCTGTCATTGATGCGAAAGCCATTCAACAGCACCAGCGCCTGCTCGAAAGTTCCTCCGCGCAGAATCAGGTCCGCCTGCCCGCCGCCCCCGCCGCGCTCTTCCACAAAGACCGACGAGTCCTGCCGCAGCAAATCCTGCGGCGACGCCATCGTCAGGGTCTTGTCTTCGACCGGCAGCACCACCACCGAAGCCGATGACTCCGCCAGAGGCACGGCGACCGCCGAACCCAGCACCACCATGGTCTCCGTAGTGTGGGGAGCCGCGGCGGGTTGAGCAGCCTGCGCAATAGCTCGCTGCGCGCAGGCCGCCAGCACAAGGCAACCCGCAATGGAAATTGATTTCAAAATCGGCATTGGTGAGCTTTCTTCCTTGATCCTGATCGCCAATCACCCGCTCCGCAAGGATGATTTGATATTGTTTTGAATAGTTGAGCAGATAAACCATCAGGAGATGGCCATGCGCATCGATGCATTTCTCCAGGAAAGCCCCATGTTCGCGGTGAACCGTGCGGCCCGCCGTTTTGAATCTCTGGCAACCCAGGCTCTTGCCTCCGACGGGCTCAATTTCCTCGAAGGGCTGACCTTGACGGCGATGTTTTTTGAGGCTCCGCGGCCGGTCAAGCCGTCGCAACTGGCGGAGGTCTTCAGCACAACGCGGGGCAACGTGAGCCACTGCGTCTCGTCGCTGGAAGCCATGGGCCTGTTGCAGAGAAAGATTGACCCGGCGGACGCGCGAGCTTACCAGCTCACGTTGAAGCCTATGGGAAAGAAGATCGCTGTGCGCGTGATTGGCGTCTTCGACAAGCTGCAAAAGGAGTTTGAGCGCGAGGTTGGAAAGACCTCGCTCGGCGAGATGCTTCGCTCCCTGCGCAAGCTGGAAGCGCTCTGCGCCGAAAAGCAGAACGCTCCAGACAAGGCTTTTTAAAGAATGAAGCGCGACAGATCCTGGTCCTTCACGATCGACGACACCATCTTCTTCACATACTCCGCGTCGATCAGAAAAACCTTCTCCGGGCCGGATGCGGTGGTGCGCTCTAGGTAAGGCAAGGGCACCGTAGATTCGCGGCAGCCGCCGCATTCTGAACATGACGAGCCACGTCCGGCGCCAGGAAGCTGACGTCATCCAGCACCCGCTCCATGATGGTCTGCAAACGGCGGGCGCCGATGTTTTCGGTTTGTTCATTCACCTTGAAGGCAAACTCCGCCACCTCGCGCAAGGCCTCGGGAGAAAACTCCAGCTTCACGCCCTCGGTCTCCAGCAGGGCCGAGGACTGCCTGGTCAGCGAAGCTTTGGGCTCGGTCAGAATGCGCAAAAAGTCATCCACGGTCAGCGACTTCAGCTCGACGCGGATGGGAAAGCGCCCTTGCAACTCGGGGATAAGATCGCTGGGCTTGGAAACATGAAAAGCGCCGGCGGCGATGAACAGAATGTGGTCGGTGCGCACCATGCCGTAGCGCGTGCTCACCGTCGTTCCTTCCACAATGGGCAGAATGTCGCGCTGCACGCCCTCGCGCGAAACATCCGGTCCGTGGCCGCTTTCGCGTCCGGCAATCTTGTCTATCTCGTCGAGAAAAACGATGCCGTTCGATTCGACCCGCTCCACCGCCGTGCGGTTGACCGCATCCATGTCGATCAGCCGGCCCTCTTCCTCCTGCACCAGATAGTCGAAAGCGTCGGCAACCTTCATCTTGCGCTTCTTCGAGCCGCCGCCGAAGATGTTCGGCAACATATCCTTGAGGCTCATTTCCATGTCCTCAGGGTTCTGGTTGCTGATGATGCCGAACTGCGCCATGCCGCGCTCGCGCACGTCGATCTCCACCAGGCGCTCATCGAGCTTGCCGTCGCGGAATTGCTGACGCATCTTCTCGCGCGAACGCTGATAGCTTTCCGTGCCGGGCAGCGTGAGCTGGCCCTCGTGGGCGGGCGGCGTGGCCGGCGGAGGAGGCAGCAGCAAATCCAGCAGCCGCTCCTCGGCGTTCATCTCCGCGCGGTCTTCCACCTCTTCCAGGCGCTCGTCGCGCACCATGTCGATGGCAACTTCCACCAGGTCGCGGATCATCGACTCCACATCGCGGCCCACATAACCCACTTCGGTAAACTTCGAAGCTTCCACCTTGAGAAACGGCGAGTTGGTCAGCTTGGCCAGCCGGCGCGCAATCTCGGTCTTGCCCACGCCCGTCGGCCCAATCATGATCATGTTCTTGGGCATGATTTCGTCGGCCAGGTCGGGGGGCAGCTTCTGGCGGCGCTGGCGATTGCGCAAGGCAATGGCCACGGCGCGCTTGGCGTCGCGCTGGCCGACAACATGCTTGTCCAGCTCGGCGACAATCTCGCGCGGCGTCAGCTCGTCCAGCGAGAGGTCCTGTTCTTCAGCGGATGCGGGCAGATAAATGGCCATTTTTCTTTTGGTTCAATCCTTGCAAAACTTTGAATCTGTCAATGTGCTCAAAACTGTTTAGTGTTGAAGGGTACGGGCTTCAACCCGTACATCAATTCAGTTAGAAATCCGGGGCTTTAGCCCCTGAGGGATGCTTGTCGGTCATTTTGCTTGAATCCTGAGATTTTTCCGCAGCCTCTAAAGCCCCCATCATCCTTTGCGAATTCTGCGGCATGACTGAATCCGCGCCCCTTCAAAACACCGCCGCATCGAAAACCTGAGCGGCTGCTCCACGAAAACTAGTCCTTCAACTCCTCAATCGTTACGTGGTCGTTGGTGTAGATGCAGATCTCCCCGGCAATCTTCATGGCCTTTTCGGCGATTTCCCGTGCGCTCAGTTCGGTGTTGTCCATCAGCGCGCGGGCCGCGGCGCTGGCATAGTTGCCGCCGGAACCAATGGCGCAAATCGGCTCGTCCGGATCAATGACGTCTCCCGATCCGGAGATCAGAAAAGTCTGTCCCTTGTCAGCCACCAGAAGCAGCGCTTCCAGATTGCGCAGCATCTTGTCGGTGCGCCAGTCCTTGGCCAGCTCCACAGCCGCGCGGTTCAGGTTGCCAGAAAACTGCTCCAGCTTGGTATCGAAGCGCGCAAACAGACTGAAAGCGTCGGCCGTCGAGCCGGCAAAACCCGCCAGAATCTTCTCCTGGTAGAGGCGCCTGATCTTCTTCGCCGACTGCTTCAACACGGTTTCGCCCATGGTGACCTGTCCATCGGCGGCCATCACCACCTGGCCGTTCCGCCGCACGCAAATCACCGTCGTCGAGCGAACCCGGGGATGCAGTTCCTCTGCGAAATGCCTGTTCGATGCCAAGAAAAACCTCCGCAAATGGGGCCTTCCGCTAGCCGGAACGCCATCAACATGCAGTCACGAGTATATCGCAGCGAGAAACAAGGGGTTGCGGCAGATTGGGACGCAGTGGGACAAACGCATCTGAGATTTCCGGCAGTGGTTTGATGAAGTGGGTGCAGCCGTTGTTTCTAAGTGTTTTTACGGAGGGAGCAGGGGCCTTCAGGCCCCTGGGAAGCATGCGCAAAAAAATGATGGGCTTTAGCCCTGAGCCTTCTGCTCGCAGCCTCAACAGTGCCCGCGCCTGAAGGCGTCTCTAGCCATGCCTCCAGTTCAGGAGCCTTCAGGTGTCAAGTTCCAGGACATCCTTTACGTTTTGTCTCTGGACATCCTTTACAGTTCAGGGTTTGCCAGCCAGGGTTCGACGGCCGTCGAACCCTGGCTGGCAAGGTCGATTTCGCGCAGGAGTGTG
>Ga0326728_10027147_pt1 | contig 10045 bp, 12 predicted proteins | sample MB3enrmetagenome_FD_207602 | JGI IMG/M metagenome (GOLD analysis project Ga0326728, IMG submission 207602) | Lab enriched peat soil microbial communities from McLean, Ithaca, NY, United States - MB31MN | ecosystem: Environmental > Terrestrial > Soil > Wetlands > Peat | place: USA: New York... | reverse complement strand
ATATAGAACGTGGGGTCGCCATGGTCATCCCACTCAACGATCAGGCGCCCACACGTGACACAGCGGTATGCGGTGATCCCTTTCTTGAAGAAAAGATCGGACACTTTGTCCTCGTCCACCGGAGCCTCTATGGCGTCGTAATCAATATCCTTTATCAACTTGTAGAAGTGGTTTATGAAGACCGTGCCGCCACATCTGCATTGCATTCGTGATCCCATGCTCCTGTCCATGCCTCCATCGGTCCCGATAGGTTACGATACCCAGAGCGTCACGCGCCCAAGTTCCTTGAGCTCACCGCCCTCGTACCGATAAGCGACGATACGGCCGGCACCGGACTTCGGGCCTGATTGTTTACCAACATACACGAGCACTATTCCGGCAGACTCATCATACGCCGGCAGCGAGACACGGGTCAGTCCACGGGCATCGGGATTATCCTTGTACAACTTCTCCCACCCGCCTCCGTTCTGACCAAAATACTTTTCGAACTTCCCGTCGTAGTCGACTATGTAGCCGTTTTCGGGAGAGGACTTGAGGGAAAGACGAGTCGGCTTGCTGTTCTTCTCGATCAGCTTGTCGAGGAGCGGACCTATGTCGTATCCCTCGATCCTGAGCTTATTTTCCACCGTCTTTTTGATCCTCGCCGCATTAGAACTTTTGCGTCCGAAGGAAGTGGTGGGACTTACAACGGTAAAGCCGCTGCCGTCGTTCTGCGACCGCACCACCTGGGCCAGGATGACGTTTTCTGTCTGAGAAGCCGCCGGGCCGGATAGTTGGCCTGACATGGCACCCTGCGGCTCGGCCTGTGAGAATGCCCAAGAGGCGAGACCGAGCAGCATGGCGGACACCAACACCGGCAGATGCGTCTTATTCATGGTTTATCCCTTCTCTTCCCCGCCGCCCGTGGAGAACCGGGATGGGGGGTCATTGCCGATCCACAGACAACGTTTCATTTCCACGATCCGCTCTTGCAGGCGCCGCAGATTCTATTGCACCTGGTTTGGGCATCGAGAAACTCTTTGTCGGTAAATCTAGCCTTGACATCCGGCAATACCCCTATGAAACCCTTGCATACCAGCGTTTTCACATCATTTCTGGTCTCATACTCACAGCGGTAACTTCCCTGCGTGGTTTCCCATGCGGGCGGGTCGGGGTTAGGCCCGCCGTTATTGTATGTTCTGAACGATGAAAGAAACGGCCATGAACAACTAACCACTATTTGATCGTCGTCAGTAATCGACGTATTGCAACTCTGCAGCTTCTGATCGGAGCAGTATTTACCACTTTCCTCCGCCGAAGCAGCACCCTGAAACACCGTGAAGAGAAGCATGGCCGTCAATATCGCTGCACTCGTTATCTGTCGCATAGAATCTCCCTTCTTTTTCACTTCCACCCTTGCGGGCAGTCGCCGCACAACCTGGAGCATCTGTCTTGGGCATCGAGAAACTCTTTCTCGGTAAATGTCCTCACGATCGGTCTCCCATCGACCCCGACCCACTCGCCTGCGTTAGTCGATGACATGCTCTGGCCGCCCTTACACACGATCACCTTTCCGGCAGACTGGTCTTCGTAGCTGCATAAGTACGTGAGGATGGGCACCCCCGGGGTCTTCAACCATTCTTTCGCCTGAAAGTGTGAACACGTGACTCGAACGTTTTCGGCCGAGAAGTCCGCATCCAACCCTTCTTTTCTGCTGTAGCGTTCCGCAGAATTCATTCCCGTTATTGACCGGCTCCATCTTTTCCTTCGCTGCGCCAGGCTTTCGCTTTAGGAAAAGATTACGCCGTGGCAATCCCTACTTTTTTCTCCGGAACGCTCTAACCTTCTGACAGCCGGGCAAGCTCGGCCCTCGCCTTACTGAGTTGATCCCCATGCTCCTTGATGCGTTTATTGTACCTGATCAACAGTTTCAGTTGGGATTCGGTGAGTCTGGTAAGGCCGTTAACCTGGCTCTGGCTCACCCATCTCGTCGTGCTGTTGTAGAAGGAGCTGACCGTGAACCTGAAATCGGCCACAAGTACCTTATACTTGGTGTCTACTACGCCCATCACTGCGGCCAATCCATCCATTTGCTCGAATCCTCTGTCTGCTGCCTTTTCCTCCTGCCCCGACCGCAAGTCAGGGGTAACGCCGACTTCAACTACCTTGGCGGCCACCTTAAGCCTCTCTACGACCTTCGCGGCCAGCTCCGGCTTGCCGGGGGTTCTTGCAATCGAGCGCATTGCATCGAAGAGGTAAGGATCGGTGACGCCTTTCGACTCGAGCCACGCTATCTTCCCGTTAACCGTGATGGGGTTGAGCGACTTGACGGGCTTGAGCGCCGCTTCGGCGCCATGTACGGCCCCCTCCATGGCAACGGCCTCCACAGCCGTGAGCAGATCCTCCATGTACTCTTTCTCGAATTCCATTTGTGCCTCTTTGGTTAACTTCGCCCATTCTTCGAAGTCCTTCGCCCTCTTCTCCGGGTCCCTCGGGTCATAGAGGCCGAGTGTGCGGATGGCCTGCTGCTCGACTTTCATCTTCTGCAGGAGATCGGATATCTTTGCCTCCTGTTTTTTGATAAGCTGCTGTTTGGTAGTGCCCGTCGCCACCGATCTTTCATGGTCCGCCGCCGCCTGGTCCTTGAAGGCCTCCCTCAGGTGCGCCGTATTCTCCTTGTTCTCCTGCTCCCTGAAGGCATTTTTCAGATTGGCGATGTCGTCCTTCTTTTCCTGTTGCTGAAACGCGTTGCGAAGATCGTTCACCGATTTTTTGTTTTGCTCGTCGTTCAGCCTCTTTTCGGCATTGGCGAGATTGCTTCTGAAGTCCTGGTTGTCGGGCCATAGCCTCAGAGCCGCTTTGAACCGGTCGATGGCGAACGACCAGTTTGCGTGTTGAAGAGCGTCGAGGCCGACCAAATTGATATCCAGGGCCTGCCGGTGCTGCTCGGCGACCGGGTCGTAAGCAGGGCCCTGGTCCATTTGCCTGGGGCTGCCTCCGCCATTCGAGCCACCCTGCCACCCGCACGCCTGCTTGCATTTGGCGTCAGAACAAGGGGGGTCGGTCACCGCTCCGCAGTAGCAGCCGCACTTGGCCAACTCGGCGAAAGAAGATGAAGGGATACCAATGGCAGTAAGAAGCGCACCGGCAAGAATGAGCGTGAGAACGCCAATCCTGTTCATTTCTCTTTTTCTCCATGGTTGTCTGTGTGCGCCTTTACGTGGTGTTTCTTTGGCTTATGGTGACGCTTCTTCACATGATCTTGCTTCGGATTCGAGGGCTTCTCGGCTATGCGCGGCTTGAAAGACGACTCCGGGCCGTACTTCAGCACCATCTGATCGTTAAGCCTCATCCGCTCCCTTTCCTCCAGCAGTTTTGTTGTTTCGTCACTTTTCGCGGGTGGTTCGTTCAATGTCCTGTCCGTGAATCCCGGGGGAGGGCCGTACTTGACCTCAGGAGGCGGGTTTGACGAACCGGTACCCGGCAAGTCCCCGTCGTTCCGGGTGGGCTGCTGCGCGACACCGACCTTCGAAACGACGAGCATCCCGCACAAGAAGAGCCAGATAATTTTTCTATACGTTCGAAGCGTCTTCCTCAATCTTTCAAATATTCTCACGCGCGTTCCTCCCTCATGTGAAGGTTCTTGTAGTGGCACACGGCCGGCTCGTTTCTTTCGAAGTCCCACAGGTGTAGGCCGTTGCTCTTGCATATCCACCATTGGTTACACGATTCGCACATCCCCTGCCTCATCCATCGCCTGTCCCTGAAGGGTTGAAACTTGTTCTCCCAGCAGTCGGCAAAGGTCTCGCTCCTGATGTTGCCCTGGACCAACCTTCGCGATATGCTGGGGCACGCGGAGATGTCTCCATTCGCAAGGATGCTGCCCACTTCGATGCCGGCGGGACATGCGTAATAGGAATCCCTCACCTCCCGCTCGAAGTCGCACCCGAGATATCCCTCTTCGTCCACCGTTACCTCGATGCGAGGGTTACTCTTTCTCAAATCCTTGACGAACGTGTAGAGCTTTCGGTAATCGTCCGGCCGCATGAGGAGATCCCTGTTGTCTTTCGCTCTCCCGCCGGGAAACAGTGTGATGAGCCGCCACCCGTCGACCGGCTCTTTCGCGACGAATTCGTAAATGTCCGGCAATTTGTCGATGGTCCTTCCGGAGACGGTCGTCGCGACCTGGAGGTTCGAAAGAAACCCCTCGTCAGCGAGAGACCGAACGCCGCCCAAGGCCCTGTCGAAGGAGCTGTCGCTTCCTCTCAGCCAGTTGTGGTCATCCTTCAGCCCGTCGATACTTACCGTGGCAGTCCTCATGCCGGTACGGCGGCACTCCCTTGCCCTCTCTTTTGTCATCGCGAATCCGTTTGTCACCATGCCCCAGGGAAAACCTAGCGCCGAAATCCTCTCGGTCACCGCGAAAAGGTCTTTTCGCACCAAAGGCTCGCCACCCGTGACGGCGATCATGATTTGGTCCGGAGTATATCGGGATGCGATGGATTCGAAAGCGGAAATGGCCTCGTTTGTCGTCAACTCGGAGACGATATTCCTGCTCGCGGAGCAGTCGCTCCCGCAGTGGCGGCAAGTGAGGTTGCACGCGAGGGTCGACTCCCAGAAGAGGTAGCGAAGCCTATGTTCTGACGATGCGAGACGCTGGTATCTCGACCACGCCATGAGCTGAAAATACTTGAGAAGGTTGCGTGCTTTCACGGTTTTCATCATCCCTATTGGAGCAAGTCTGCTCATGCTGTCCATGTGCCCATGCTCTCTTCGTGTCCTTCGGCGCCTATTTGTTGACAAAAATCGCCACAACGATCCGGGCCGGGTGGCCGTCATCCGTCTTCTTGAATATCCACGAGCTGATGTCTCCGGTGAGGGGCCATATGTTTTCTCCTTAAGTCAGGCCGCTGCCGCCCGGCCTGGCGGCTCGCAAAGAGGCCTGGGTCGTCCTTCGTGCGCCTCGCAGATGCGGGTGTCGAGGCGGTCAACCATTCTATCACCGCGGGAGGTGAAGTCAATTAGAATAGCAGACAATTCGGGCCGTTTTGCCGAAGGGGGGCATCACGGCCGACTCACCAGGCGATCGATCCTGGTAAGTAACGCTCTTTCGGCGCCACTAAAGGCGGTCCTGGTGCCCAATGTGGGCATAGCCGTCTTTGGCGGCCAGCTCGCCCGGCACACACGTACCGCTCGACCGAATGTTGATTGCCGCACCCAGGGTTATCGGCAAAGAAACAAGAAATTCTAAAATGGGAGAGGAGAGGGGCCGAAAGAGGGCAGCCATTACGATCCGTCAGGAATAGAACAAAACCTTAAAGATACCGGGGGATAAGCCGATAACTCTAGAGATTGCGGGGAACGGATGGTATATGGAAAAGCAGACCTTAATAGAATGCGCAGCGAAAGGCCGCCTGGCTTAGTGAGGGACGGGAGGAGAAAGATGCCTTTTAACCTTTGCAGAATTGGACAACTATTGAGGGAAACGCGGGAAAAGAAGGGGATAACCTTTGACGAGGTGTCCAACGCACTCTTCATAAAGACGGGGACCATCGAAGCGATCGAGGCGGGGGACTGGGATGGGCTGCCCCCTCTTGTTTACGTCAAAGGATACGTTACGCAGTATGCTGCCTTTCTCAACATACTCGACCTTCTCAAGAGGGAGCTGTCGTCCAAGGAAGACGAGACGACCCTGCAGGGGCCGGAGGGCGTAAGCAAGAGAAAGAAAGGGATCCTCGGAGGGTGGAAGTTCAGGAAAAAGAGGGTGATGGACGGAAAACAGGTATCGGACAGCAGCGGTGAGTTCCGGCTCCCAATCGCGGTGAGCCCTTCTTATCGGCCTGGGGAAACGGATTCATCCGATCAAGGGGAGGAGAGCGTCGTTCACGAGACGAACACTTCGGGCGACGACGGGACCTGGGCAAAATCGGCATAAACGAGCAGGATAAGAAAGAATTCGTGCTGCGATGAACTGTTGCCCTTCGAGTGATTTCGGCCCCAAGTGCTCCTCTTCCGGTACAAAGTAATACTATCTACCCGCGTCTTGGCACTGGAACCCAAACCGCGAACAAAGTCGTAAAGAAACGACCGCCTTCGCGAACCTCATTGAAATAGAGTCATTTCGCGAGAGGCGGTCGTGAGCCAACGGGATTTCCGTTCATTCTTTCCTTATTCAAGTTCATCTTCCATATCGCGCCATGCAACCTTCTTCGGAACAGTACTGACCGAACAAGCAATCCTCTCCCCGTTCGTCTTCGCGTACTTCACGTAAACGAAATGATTAATCTCGGGCATGCCGTTCATCCCAGCCTCTGACACGTTGATGGTTTTGTCTCCCTCAAAGCCATTCACCACGATACTCTGCACGGCTCGGTCTACCGAAGCGACCTCGCCCGTATAGACCTCACCCAGACCACACGTTGTCAGACCTATTTTCGTTGCTGCTCCAATCCCCGCATATTCCGTATTCGCGATACGGTCGAGCTGCTTCCAGTTGCTCGAGCTGCCTACCATGTTTTGGTCAGAAGCAAAGCCCACTATCGAGAAACTGAGTATCATAAACACCGCTACCAAAATCCCCAGTAGTTTTTCCACCATACTCACTTCCTTTCTTTAGGAGACCTCGGGTCTCCAGTCTCTTACGTCAGCTTCGCCGCACAAGTCCTTCCCTTTGTCGCCCAGACCTTATCTTGCCTGACCGATTGAGAGCATATACTCATAACCCAAGGCCAATCTAATCGTGGGCAGTGGAGTTGTCAAGGTGTGTCGCTCCTTACCAGCGCAGGAAAGCCCCTCGATTATTCTCGTTACGCGAACAATTTGAGACGACTGTTTCGAACTTCACATAATGGATCTGTCTTAAGTGGTCTACCATCTTGGCGACAATAGTTGTTGGCGGGATCGAAAGGAAAGCAACTGACTATCAAGGAAGGGACGGTGGTTATGGTCACTGAAAGAAGGAGAGGCGAGAGGGAAAACGTCAGGATTGAGACATCGATCATCCTTGATCAGCGTGAATTACCCGGCAATCTCATCAGTATGTCAGAATATGGGGCGTTCGTCCGGGTTGAGTTGAACGATAACGGAAAGGTCTCCGAGTCGGATACCGGCCGCACGGTGTCCCTGATAATGCGTGATGGCGCCACTCCTATCAGGAAAACGGGCATCATCTGTCGTTATGTTGAACACAGGGCCGACAAGTACCTCGCCATCGAATTCCAGTCGTCTCCCTGACGGGTGTGAAGACCGCAAACGGGGTGCACTCACAGCCTTGTTTCTCCGTGGTAGGGCTGCCCTGCACCCATAGAACCCAAGCCTAAAACAGAGCACCCCCCCTTTAGCGCTCCCTTCATACTGTCCGAGCAGCATACGAAAGACCAACTCCGAGGCGTGTGCAGAAATTGAGATGCATCGGTGCAATGATAGCTCAAAGGTAAGGCCGGCAAGGCAGAGAAGTGGCACAAGTTTTGCTTCCTGAGATAGGGGTGATCTGGAGCCTAAGTTTTGGTGAATCTCAAGATCTGCCCTCTCTCACTTGGGATCGGCAAGAATCGTAAGCGACGATACTTGCGGAAAATTAGGGTGTTCACGTTGCATGATGGCGCAAGGAGGGTGTTTTTTTGACAGGGTCGAAGAAAAAAGTGACGGACCGAATGAGGAAACATGACTAAGAATAGTGAGCCCTTCCGGATACTTATTGTCGACGACGACAGAGAGATCAGGACGATCCTGGTGGATTACCTTCGACATCAGGGCTATGACGCTCAAGGGGTAGGGGATGGGGAGGAGGCACTCAAGAGGCACGCCGGTGTACCATTTGATCTCGTCGTCACCGACCTGGCCATGCCCGGCATGACAGGAATTGACCTTATTAAAGAACTGGCCACAGACGCGAATACGACTGAGTTCATCATCATCACCGGTTATGCCTCTCTGGACTCCGCCATCGAAGCGGTGAGGGCGGGAGCCTTCGATTACATACTGAAGCCTTTCAGAATAGAAGAATTAGGTGTCGTAATCAAGAATGCACATGACAAGATCATGCTGAAGAAAGCCAACAAACGTCTGTTGGATAAGCTGAAAAGCTTCCACTCCGAGGTTTCGAGGTACAAGAAGTGGTTGGGCGATGAGGACATGGCCCGTTTCGCGCAAGAACCGCCGGACCCCTGACGGGGCATGTCCGAGATGGGCGGTGAGATACTTGCTTATTTACGGTCGCCCCCCTGAGCCTTCGAAAACATGTGCATCCCCGGATGTGAAAAAGGAGATAATGTCATGAATTTCAAAGTATTTCTCATTGTCGCAATTGCCGCCCTGATCGCGCCGGGATATGCAAGCCTTGCTGATGAGTCGCCCGCCGGGAGCGTGAATAAGCCCGCGCTCGAGGAGCCCATTTTGTGTCCGACCAAAAATGAAGCTGCCCGAATTTCCTATAACAACGGCTTGAGACTGTCGGACCAGGGCAAGCCGGCGGAGGCCATGCTGGAATACAAAAAGGCAATAGAACTCGATGCGAACTACTGCGATGCCATGGACAACCTTGGGCAGTTGCTTCGTAGCCAGGGCAAATTGGATGAAGCGATCTATTGGTATAAACGATCGATTAACCTTGTGCCGGGAAACCGCACCGCGCATACCGACCTTGCTGTTGCGTATCGTTTTCAGGGCAAATTCGACGCTTCAATCTCAGAATACCGGATTCTGCTGAAAATGAACCCCCGTGACCCCGAAGGCTATTACGGTCTGGGAAACGTGTACTTCGCCTCCAAGGATCTCAGTGCCGCATTGGAGCAGTTCAAAAAGGCCGAGCAACTCTACCTCGAGGCCAATTCCCCATTGGTTTCGGACGCCCGGTATTCGCTGGGTCTTATCTGTTATCAGATGAAGGATTACGATAAGTCCATCGACTATTTTGAGCGGGCTTACAGTAGCAAGCAAAATAACCTGCGGATCAATTACTTTCTTGGGCTCTCTTATCTGGAGAAGGGAAATATGGATCGGGCCGGAAAGTACCTGAGAAAAGCGCGGGAACTCGGCGTCACGATCCCGCCGGAGGTGGCGCAGAAGGCCGGAATTTAATTTCTCCTCGTACAGGAGCGTCGAATCGATCCCTCCATGCGCACCGTCCATTCGCCCCGGAATTGAACCAATGGTCGCCAATTCCTGGATAAAGAGGACGCTGCGGCGGCTACTGGATCGGCGGCCTGCAACATACCAGGCGGGAGGCCCGCCTGCTGATTTTGAAAAGACAGGGTTGTCTTTATTTGAGCTGCGCGGTGATGTGGGTGGGACATGGGACGCGAACAAACGAGGTAATTCCAAACTCGGCAGCCTCCCATCAGCTCCTCGATGCATGGCTCCCCGATGAGCGAGCGTCGTGGGGAGAGGGTACGATTCAATTGTCAAAGAACGAAAGGACAACCAGCTATGTTAACGGAGGCGTTCCGCGTCCGTGGATGGACGCGCCACTCTCTCATCAGGTAACAAAAGTACACACATTTTCATTTCTAGTCATTCCGGTGATTCTCCGGATTGTGGCTCAAACAGGCCATAAACAAGAGAAACATGCTTCTTTCCCTCCGTAGGTCAGTTTTCCCCACTTCCTCGTCTTTTCCCACAGCGCCAAGGGGAAGAGCCATTTCAAGCCATCCGAGAAAAGTGTACATCTATTAGCTCCATGCGATCACAATTGCGCCCGGAGAGCGCACGAACCGGCTTTTCGAGACTTTTTTTGAGAAGAAGACCTCCCGACCCACAGACGTAAACTCGTCCTCACTCCCCTCCTATTGACCATGTCTCGCTTTCTTCGATCCTTCATGGCGGATGACTGCCCTCTTCTGATGTATATAGCATTAGACTAATAACATGTCAACAAAAATCGCCATTGCTCGATGAAGATACGAGAGCACCTTCCTTCGGCGGGGTAGGCGAGAGAAATCCTCCTGAGGTCTGGCCTTAAGGGGATACCGGAACGGAACGAACATGGCAGGGAAGCAAGGCGCGCGACTTAGCTACCGGGACGGAGTGTCAATGACGCCCTGCCTAACTTTAGCAGGAAAGAGGCACA
>Ga0326728_10027145_pt1 | contig 10045 bp, 10 predicted proteins | sample MB3enrmetagenome_FD_207602 | JGI IMG/M metagenome (GOLD analysis project Ga0326728, IMG submission 207602) | Lab enriched peat soil microbial communities from McLean, Ithaca, NY, United States - MB31MN | ecosystem: Environmental > Terrestrial > Soil > Wetlands > Peat | place: USA: New York... | reverse complement strand
TCGCGGCGTTCTCCCGCCTATGTCGTTCTCACCGGCAATCCCAACTCCGGCAAAACCACGGTTTTCAACGCCTTGACCGGCCTGCGGGCGCGGGTGGGCAATTACGCCGGCGTGACCGTCGAGCGCAAGGAGGGCCGGTTTCAAGGCGGGCCGGGCGATCCGCCCCTCCGCGTCCTGGACCTTCCGGGCGCCTACAGCCTCAGCCCTCAATCGCTCGACGAGCAAATCGCCCGGGACATTCTGTTTGGACGTTTGCCCGAGGTGCCCGCCCCCGCCCTGGTCATCGTCGTGGTCGATGCTTCCAACCTCGAGCGCAACCTCTATTTTGCCAGCCAGGTCATTGAACTGGGTTATCCAACGATCATCGCGTTGAACATGGTCGATGTGGCGGAGATCAATGGACTTTCGATCGACGCCGCCAAACTTTCCGCGGCCTTGGGCGTGCCCGTCGTTCCCGTCGTCGCCAGCGCCGGGACGGGCATCAAGGAATTGCGGCGACAAATCGTCAAGCGTGTGCGCGAAAACAGGCGGCGCGCCGTGCCGCCGGCCTTTTGCGAATTGCCCCCGGCCTTCGAGGCGGAAATCGAAACCCTGACCCAATTGCTGGCCGGGCCTGGCGGACAGCGCGCCACCTCGCCCCAAGCCGAGGCCCTGCTCATCTTGTGCGACGAAAAACTCCCGGGGGGCGGCGGCGGCCATTACCCGCCTGAAATCAAACAAGCGGTCCTGGCTGGACGGCAGCGATTGGAAAGGGCCGGGGTGGATTGGCGCAGCGCGGCCATTGAATCGCGTTACACCCGCATCAACGCCATTCATCAAGCGGTCACCACCGAGGCCGATGGGCAACGGGAGCCTTTCAGCGACAAGCTCGACCGGATCGTGACCCACAAGTTTTGGGGGATGCTGATTTTCGTGGGCATCATGGCCTTGATGTTTTTCACCATCTTCAGTCTGGCCCAGGTGCCGATGAATTTGTTGCAGGGCCTTTTCCGCGTGGCGGGCGATTTCACGGGCCGCATGATTCCCCCCGGCGATCTTCAGGAATTGGTGGTCAAGGGAGTCGTGCAAGGGGTCGGCGCGGTCGTCGTTTTTCTCCCGCAAATCTGCCTGCTGTTTCTTTTCATTGGGTTGCTCGAGGACACCGGCTACATGGCGCGGGCGGCGTTTTTGATGGACCGCTTGATGAGCAAGGTTGGTTTGCACGGCAAGAGTTTCATTCCGATGCTCAGCTCCTTTGCCTGCGCGATTCCGGGCATCATGGCCACGCGCACGATCGAGACCCCCAAAGACCGGCTGGTCACCATCCTCGTCGCCCCTTTGATGAGTTGTTCGGCCCGGTTGCCGGTTTATACGCTGCTCATTGCGGCCTGTATTCCGGGCCGGCTGGTCACGCAAAGCCTCACCATGTTGAGCATGTATTTGCTGGGCATCGTTGTGGCGCTGGGCATGGCGTGGCTCTTCAAAAAAACTCTTTTGCGCGGCGACACTCCCATGCTGGTCATGGAACTGCCGCCCTACAAACGGCCGCTGGTGAAAATTGTGTTGCGCCACATGTGGGACCGGTCCCGGCTTTTTCTGCGCCGGGCCGGCACGGTGATTTTGGGCATCAATATTCTCCTCTGGTTCATGGCCAGTTATCCGCGCCATGCCGCCGTCGAACAACCCTTCGCCGCCCAACGCGCCGCCCTGCAAAAAAATCTCAGTCAAACCCAGGCCAGCCCCGAGCAGCAAAGCAAGGCCCTGGAACAAATCGACATCGCGCAGGCGGGGGAACGTTTGCGCGGCAGCTTTGCGGGCCAGGCCGGACGCCTCCTGCAACCGCTCATTGCCCCCCTTGGTTTCGATTGGAAAATCGGCATCGGCATCGTCTCCTCGTTTGCCGCCCGCGAAGTCTTTGTCAGCACCATGTCCATCGTCTATAATGTGGCCGAAGGAGCGGATGAAGACACCCACACCAAAGATCTGGCCCAAGTTCTGCGCCAGCAAAAACGGCCTGACGGGACCCCGGTTTATACTGCGCTGACCGCCATCACACTGATGGTGTTTTACGTGCTGGCCTTGCAATGCGTCAGCACCGTGGCCGTGGTGCGTAGGGAAACCAATACCTGGAAATGGCCGGTGTTCCAATGGGTATATATGGGAGTGCTGGCGTGGGTTTTTGCCTTTGTGACCTACCAGGGAGGCCGGTTTTTAGGCTTTCAATAATTTGGAACCCGGCAAAAATGTCCTGAAGCAGGACAGTGTAGGACAGTGTGTGTCCAATTTGGATACAACGGCGGTCGCGTCAATCATCAAGCCAAGCCGTGCGGCTTAATTCTTGAGATCCGGGGTGCCGAAATGAAAACCAGTCTCATCCTCATAACCCTCAGGCACTTGCGCATTGATTGTCGCGCGCACTTTTGCCGCGATTGCCGCAAGAACCACCACTACTATTGCGAGGAACGGGACTGATGCTTTATTTATAGTACTAACCATACAAATAGGTTAAGCATCACCAATGCCAACGTTCCCGTGTCATGGGAGTTCTTTGCATAATTCTGATTCCTGATGCATGGGGAGCACGGGCGTCTCGCCCGCTTCCGTTGGCGTCCTGCCGACGGATTTATCAACAATACTTCGATGACGCCACACCAGGGCGGGCTAAATAAAGCTGCGCTGCAAATGCTGACGAATGTGTTCGGCGGGACGCCCGCGCTCCCCGGGAATGGACACAACGGAAAACGCCCCGTCCTGTCCTGGGACGAGGCGTAACTCGGTAGGGCGCGCACTCCGTTGCGCGCCGGCCACAGTCGTGTCGTGCCATGGGCGCGCAAGATGGGGAAGCCTTGACAGTCGAAATCGCCGCTGGCACAATAAGGGCCGTGACACTGACGTTGGAATTGTCGGATTTGCGCAACGCCAATGAAAAGGCCCTGGCGCAGTTGAGTCGCACGACCGAAGAGGAGTTCGATGCGGAATTGGCGGAGATTGAAAACTTTCTGCTGTCGATCTACCGATTTGCCGTCCTGGCCGTGCGCGGCAAAAAGGAAATCGAACGCGCGGCAGATGTTTGGCGCGAAACTCTCGAAGTGATTGATCGCGCGGCGCGGCAGGTTCAAGAGCTTTCCGCGCGGCATCCGGGGGGCCACCCTTCGCTGGATCGCATCCTTGAAATTCGTCACGCGGCGTCCGACATGTTGGTGCTCTACGCATGATTCCTGCGGACGAATTGGCCCGGCTGGCGGCGTTCTATGACCGCTTCGCCAATCATCTCGACCCATTAGCCGTCCAGAACGAAGCTGTTAGCAGCGTCAATCAGCCCGGCCAGCCACTCCCCGCACAATGGAAACTATGTGCGGCTTAATCTTTCCAGAGATTTCCGCCGTGTTGGCAATCGGTTGATAACAAAACGTGTTCAGGTCAAAAGGGACTTTTTTCTGTTTCTTGGTCGGTTCAAAAATAAAAATGAGCCTGTTTTTTTCGTGATGCCGGAGCGCATAGCCAGCTTCGACACAGACATTTGGGCGGACGCCGGTGAGGTCAATAAGGATGATATCAGAGGAAGAAATCGCTTCATACATTTTCGGGTGAATCGGGAAGGTTCCTCCCTTCTGCGTTCCCATGTCCACCAACTCCAAATGAATGTTTTGTTCCTCTTTTAATTGTTTAAGTGCGAGGCTGATTTGCCCGAGCCGAAGATTTGCATTGACCAAATCTCCCCCTTCTTTCACAGTTGGATACCAGCGAGCAAGAAAGACACGCTTGGGAATTCGTGTTCGTACTGTGTTGAAGATGTCGAGGATTTGCCTGCAAAGGGATTGCCCCTCTTTCAATTGAACAAAGCCATCCTTCCCCAACCACCCGGCAAGCTGCTCTAGACGAGCGACGGTGGCATTGACTCGCTCGTTGTGTTTGCCTTCGGGCGTCGCTTTCCACACGCGGGCTGCAAGTTCAATAAAGAATTCCGCCTGGCATAAAGCCGGTTGGGTCGGCTCTAACCGTGTCACGATGTCGCTAAGTGCGGCAAGAAACACTTTGGAAAACTTTTGGAGAGCGGGCAAATCTTTGGAAATGTCTGAGTCCATTTCGAGCAATCCGCGCACCGCTCCACGAAGGCTGGTCAACGGCCGATTTCCAAGCCGTGCTTGTACAGGCTCTGGCAACTTTGACAACCCGTCACGTAACAGCCGCGTGAAATGCAGGTCGGGGCTATACGCGAACTCCTTTTCCGGCTTCATGTCGTAAGCCGGATGTTGCCCGAGAATGAGCCTCAAAGCGTGTTCTGACTCAAGAGGTAGGGCCGTGCTGTTTATCGTATGGAAAATCAGCGACTCTGAATAATCGTCGGCGGCCTCACCTGGAGGGCTAAGCAATATCATGCAAAAGGGCGCAAGATATTTGGTCGAAAGGTGCGGGTCATCTATCAGTTGATCGGCACGGGCGAGCCGGTGGTTTCCATCAACGCGCCTAATGAGGCGCCTTGCTCTGATTTGGTCGAGACGCCTTCGATCAACTCTTACGCGAAGCATATGAACGTTCTTGCTTTTGAAAGGTCTCGTAATCTCTATTCCCTCTATTCCAATGGTGGTTAAGTCGATCTTGGATAAATCCATATCCAAAACCGATTCACTGTTGAAAGGCTCTTGACGGATTGAGAGAATTACTTCAGGGAGAAAACGCTGCTCCCCACTTTCCAGATAGCTTCTTATTCGTTCTGCGTGCTCAGAGTCAATTTTGCGTTGTTGCCCGCTTACCTGCCCCGCACCTTCGCCTTCCTCCATTTCATAGGGAACCGATACTTCGGCAAGGTCTTTCAAGTTAGCGAAGCCGCGAATAATTCTGAATGTCCCTAAAACATCCTGTTCATACAGTCCTTCAAATTTTAAATATCGCGGTTTCTTTGGCATAAAATTATCCCTTCGCTGGTTTAGTTCCCAACATCATTGCTTCTACTTCACAGGAAATGTCCTCGGCGAGACGTTCGGCGGCTTCGCGTTCGCGGATTATTTCTGCGCGGCCTGAGGCCACGCGCTCCATTATTTCTCTTTGCACGGGCAATGGAGGAACTGGAATTTTTAAATTAGCAATCATGTCAGCATTTAGATTCGGCTGGTTATTCCCGCTCGCGAGAGCGCGCATGGCTTCATACTGCGACATCAAAAAATACCAGAGAAAATTGGTTTCTATATCTTTGGAAATGTTGGACAATACCGCGCAAGCTTGATTGGTAGCCGCATCAATGCCAAGCTTTGCCGTCCTTCCGCGTGTCGCGCCTTGCCCGTACATGGCTATGATGAGCGAACCCTTTGGATAAATCTTCGCACTGCTGTTCTTAAGCCCTTCTTCGGTAAGGGTTTCTTCGGTACTCGTAATCTCCTCGTTTTTCACTTCAGTTGTCTTGACCCAAGGAATAGAGCCTCCGAAATAGGTATTATTACGCCGAAAAGGAGTCCCGCCACTGCCTATTTTGCAAAGCTCCGAAAGCAGCACTTCTTTGTATTTTGCCTGCTGCTTTGGCCTCAAAGTAAAGTGATGAATTTGTTGAACTCCCCATTTTTCAATGTCCTTCCACCAAACAGCAAACGCTCCTTTGTGTTGCATTGCTTCGGGCGGTTTCAAACCCAAGTCCACAAAAAAGCGAGTTTCCATTGCGGCTTTTTGTTTTTCCACCCGCTCGCGGGCGGCGACGATTTCTTCTTGCGCCTCGCGCCAGCGGGCAATGATGGCCCTTTGTTCGGCCATTGGCGGCAATGGGATTTCCTGCCGCTCAAATTCTTCCGGAGGAATTCGAGTTTTTGTCGAGCCGCCGTGGGAGATTCCTTCAAAAATGGATAGAAAATTTTTCGTTTTCAAAACAAGCGCTAGATAAGTCGGCTCCGCAACGGTGCTGCGAATCGAATAAACAGGATATTCCGCACTCACAGCGAGACTCGGGATGTCTGCAGGCACGACGGCCAGTGATCCCTGCTTCACGCGAATTTTGCTATAAATTAAATCGCCCGTGTTCGCCCAAAACAAACGGCCTTTGTAACCAATGCGGTCTTCGACTTCGGAAATGGAAATAATTCCGCCGAAACTTATTTTCCCAATAATTGGCAATGCTGCCTTGTCAGTTTTAGAATCAACTTCAAGTTGCTTTCTCACCAGAACGCTTCCAAGCACCGCCATTTGTTCTTTTGGCCAATGCCAACGAACACGCCGGAAAAACCCGTAATCCCACCGTTGCAAATCCTTGAACCAAACGCCAATGGCGCGCTTTCTGGCGGCTTCTGCTTCATTCGCTTCCGCTAAAGCTTTTGCTAAAGCTGCCGCTGCTGCTCCTGCCGCTGCTGCTGCTGGCGGGACGGCCATTATTGGGTCTCCTCCTCTCTGAGGAACGGATTAGGATCGCCTTTAAACTCCTGATAAAGCTCCAAACACGTCTTGGTGATGCCAGAAGGCTTGTTGTCATTGGGGAAAAGCTCGTTCAGGTCTGCTTCACCTGTGGCGCTGATGCCAACCTTCTCTGCTTCATAGAGGAAAATAGGATACGGGAACTTTTTTTTCAAAAGTTTGCGACTTTCTAATGCCAAAAACTGAGCCATTTCCTTTCGGAGTTCCATCTGATCCTTTTGTAACGATTTCAATTGCCCGCCCTTGTCCCCGGTCCTCTTCACCATTGCTATGGAGCTATCGATTCCAATTTTTGCATGGTCCATTTCCAGCGAGCCAAGTCGTGCGACTTCACGGCTTGCCCTTTCTTGGGCTGTATCAAATTTAGACTTCTCGTGCTCAGTAAATTTCTGTAGAAATAGAAGTGATGCTTTCACACTTGCGCCGGATGATAGAAATGTTTCCTGCGGCAGGCTGACCACGGCGCGAATGAACGCGCGATTTTCACAATACTCCCGAACATATGCGAGTGACGGATTATTGAAAATGCCTTCAGGCAAAACGATACCAAGTCGCCCGCCTGGCTTGAGCAATGAAAGACACCGTTCAATGAAAAGAATTTCTGTTTTGATTTTGCTTTTCTCGCCCTTTGGCAATTCAAAGAGGCTGGCTATCGGTTTGTTGACGGCAGCGCGGACGCGGCTCATCGCATCAGTGTAAAGCTTGCGGTATTCTTCTTTGTAACGTCTCTCGGCTTCGTCGCTAGTGGTCACGTCCGATTCGTGAACAACGTCTGATGGCTCGACATTCGCGCCAAAAGGTGGATTGGTCAGGATGATGTCAAAGCGGCCCTCAAAGATGCCGTTGACGTTGATGAAGCCGTCGTGATGATGGACGCCTCCATGACCATCCCCGTGCATAATCATATTCATTTTGCTCGTGCGCGCCATGCGGTCGTTGGCGTCCGTGCCGTAAATGCATCTGTTCGCGAGATTCCAAAGGCGGGAGTCGGGCTTGTGCGGATCAAGCTCCTCTTGGATTTCAGCAAACTTTTCCCTGAGCAATTCGGCTTTCTTTGTTTCGGAAACTCCTTTCTTCTTTACAAGTTCCACTTTGAACGACTTATATTGGGCGTCCGCGTCAGCAAGAATTTGTTGGCGGACTATTTCAAAAAAGCGGATGAGAAAACCTCCCGAACCGCTGGCCGGGTCGCAAATGATGTCGCCTTCTTTCGGTTCGACCATCCGAATCATAAACTCAACGATGGTGCGCGGAGTGAAGAATTGGCCGATTTCACCTCGGAAGGTGCGTCCCAAGAAACGCTCAAACGCGATGCCTTTGATGTCCTCGCTGGTATCTGAAAGGTTGTAGCGTTCAAGGAGCTTGACGATTTCGCGGCCTGTGGCGGCCTTCAAATTGATCTCATCCTCTCGGTCGAAAATCTGGTCCTCTTGATAAATCTTTTTGGTTTTCCGAAACAAATCGCCAAGCGGGTCATCGGTCAATCGCTGCGAATCCAGAAATTCGACGGTAAACAGGTTGTTGCGCTCCCGGCGCTTTTTCATGTCACGCTCGGCGGCAACTTTGACGAAAAGAATTTTAGCGATTTCGTCGAACGCAGCGGCAGGATCAAGCTTCTCGCGATTGCGGATGACGTTGTGGCACTGGTGCAGCAAATCAGCAAACTCATCTTCCTTGAATGTCTTGAGCTTGGCGATCAGTTCGTCAATTTCTTTGTCGCTGGCGTCGGCGTGGGGGATGTTGCTGATCTCATCAAAATTCGGCATCCTCTTTGCCAAGTCCACCTTCCAGTATTTCGTCTCGCGATGGTTATGCGTGACGAAAAACTTTGCCCGTTCGTATTGTGCGTAATTCGCCCCTTGGTCGTAAGTCCTCGTGTCAATCGTTACGTTGTCGGCCTTACATTCAACAACTATGAGGCCAGTCTGTCCCTCGGCCTTGTCCTGAGGAGTACGCCAGATGACAAAATCGGCGCGGGCATGCGCCGAGCCTCGACCGGTGACCTCAAGCTCCTCGTCGATCTGATCGAGGGAGAACCCATATTCGTTGACAAGAACGCAGAGATATTCCTGCCGGACTTTTTCTTCCGGCGTTTCGTCCAGCCACTTCTTGCGGATATGGCTAAAAATCTTGCCGCCTTTGCTTTCAACAGCGAGCGGCGGCTTTCCCACACTCGCATCCTTTTGAAGACGTCCGTCAGTTTGCTTTGCCATGCGGAGATTGTACCAGAAGATTCTGGGATTTGGAGAAAAAAAGACGTGAAGCCCCGAACTCGGACTTTACATGGTGGAAGGAGCCGTCCCGCGCAATCGCATATTTTTATTTCCGTCCGTCTCCGCTTCGCTCCAACGCGACAAGTCCGGCTTCGTAGCGCTTCCACCGTCGCCGTGGCGGCGACCCATAGTTTGGTTCGTTTTTGTATAATCAACTGGACAGTATTTGTCCATGTGGCTGTGCCATGATGAAAATCAAAAAGACATAGAGACCGCCGTCCCAAAGGCTTTGGCAGAGAGGGAGGGCCAAATGAAAGACTTTTTCCATGTGATCTCTGTGTTCTTTGTGGTTTTCACGTTTCATAAGCCTTTCGCCTTCAGGCGGTTGCGCTGGAATGTTGCCGGTTACAAAAATAATTTTAAATAATGTGCAAATAATTGTTGTTTTGATGAATTACTATGCTATTGTGTAGCGAAGTGTAATGGAAAGGTTAAATGCTGAAGTTATGAAAAAGACGCACGAAAGCGGATGTGGTCTCAGGCGGAAATATGGAGTGGCGGAAAAACCAGGGAAAGCCCATTTTTCTGCCCGGTTTGTCTTTCTGCCACCCTTCCGCTCCGGCCAGCCTGCCCGCCGCAGCCCCGAAACCTTTCAGGGCGAAGGAGGGTCGCACCGTGTCGCAGTCAGTCGCAGTGATTCTGTGAAAGGCCCGGTCAAAGTACCCCGGCCGATTTCCGAAAGAGTTAAGGTGATTCACAGTGAAAGAACCGTAAAAGCCGTAAAATGGTTTTTTTGCCATTTTTCAATTGGAAGCTGCTGCCGTCCAATCGGTTCCAACATCTGTCAACCGAATAGATGAAAAAATTAAAAAATGCCAAAAATGCCAGAATCCGTGCAATTCATCCAAACCAAACGCGAGGGACATGTTCGCTGTTTGTCAAAAAAAGTTGACATGAAATCAATTGTGCCGTATTTTGTGCCGCGTAATGAATATTTTGAACCTGCGACTGTCGCTGAACGCGCTGCTCTTGCGCTGCGCGGCGGTTGTGGTCTAATTATTCGTTTACAGGAATTTTCAAACCCCATCGCCGAGAACCGGCGGTGGGGTTTTTGATTTTTACAAAGGAAAAATTATGAAAAAGAATCAGATCATCATATTCGACACCACGTTGCGCGACGGCGAGCAATGCCCCGGCGCGTCCATGAATTTGCGCGAAAAGCTCGAAATCGCCCGCCAATTGGCCCGCCTCAATGTCGATGTGATCGAGGCCGGCTTCCCCGTCATCAGCGACGGCGATTTTGCCGCCGTCCAGGCCATCGCCAGGGAAATCAAGGGGCCGGTGATTTGCGGATTGGCCCGCTGTGTCCCGCGCGACATTGACGCCGCCGGCCACGCCATCAAGCCCGCCGGCAGGCGCGGACGCATTCACGTCTTTTTGGCCACGTCGAAAATCCATCG
>Ga0326728_10027144_pt1 | contig 10045 bp, 9 predicted proteins | sample MB3enrmetagenome_FD_207602 | JGI IMG/M metagenome (GOLD analysis project Ga0326728, IMG submission 207602) | Lab enriched peat soil microbial communities from McLean, Ithaca, NY, United States - MB31MN | ecosystem: Environmental > Terrestrial > Soil > Wetlands > Peat | place: USA: New York... | reverse complement strand
TAGACCGGCCTCCAGACGGACCGTGTCGGCGGGAACCCGGTAGATGCCTCGAACGGTGGAGCGGCTCGAGGGACTCTCCCTCGTCGGAGGAGCGACCCTCGGTCCCGTCTCGGTCCCGACCCCGGCCCTCCTCGAGAGTCAGGTCGAGGGAGAGACGGGGCCCGGCCTCTCGCTTCGTAGCATCCGGGCACCCGTTGGGAAACGCGGTTTCGAGTTCTCCGATGCGGTCGCCCAGTTCCGGGTCGAGACCCCCATTCTAGCGCCGGAGATCAGTGGTGAGGGTTCGGGCATTTACCCGATCGGACCTGGTGCATTCCTACTCCACCCCCCGTTCGCACCCGAAGCTGTCGCGGCCGCTCGCTCGGAGCGGCCGGAGCTGGTCGTTCTCGGCAATGCGCGGGCGTTGTGGGCGGACGGTCTGCCGTTCGTGCAGGCGATACGGGACGTCCGGACGATGTTCGGCGCATTCCCGTTGCTCTGGACCCCGCGGGTCGCGCTTCCGCACCGGATCCCGCTGCTAGCGTACCTCGGGATCGACCTCGTCGACACCACCGAAGCCCACCTCGTGGCCGCGCAGGGCGCGTTCCTCGACCGCGAGCTCGGCCCCCGAACCCCGGCTCCCGCGCGCTTCGAGCGGGCGTGCGACTGCTCGGCCTGCTCGTCGGACCCGGTGGGCCCCCTTGCGACGCACGCCGTTATCGCTTGCCGTCGGGCAATGGCCGAGAGCATCGCCGCCGCCCGGGGGGGACGCCTCCGGGAGCTGGTCGAATCCCGTCTCGTGGCCGAGCCGGCGCTCGCCGAGATGCTCCGGTACGCCGACCGGGAGCTTCGGGGCCTTCTCGACGAGCGGACCCCGGTCGCGTTCTCCGGCTCTCGCGACTACGTCCTGCTCGAGTCTCATCGGCGGCCCGAGATGGTGCGGTTCCGCAGCCGACTCCTCGAGCGATACCGTCCGCCCCCCTCGAAGTCGGTCCTCCTACTGGTCCCCTGCTCGAAGACGAAACCGTACCGTCGCTCCCGGAGCCACCGACGCTTCTGGGGTGCCCTCGAGGGGCTCTCTCCGCTCGAGCGGGTCCATCTCGTGTCCGTTAGCTCGCCGATCGGCCTCGTTCCCCGCGAGCTCGAGGACGTCCCTCCCGCTCGCCACTACGATATTCCCGTCACCGGGGACTGGGAGGAGAGCGAGCGTAGGTTCGTCCGGGCCGCGCTCGCCCACCTGCGCGCGACTGGGAAGTACCGGACCGTGATCGTGCATCTCGACCCGGACGAGTACTCGTTCCTGGCGTCGGACCTCCCACCGTCCGACGTCGTTCGGTGGACCCTGGAGGACGAGCGGACCACCACGAACGAAGCGGTCGCCGCCCTGAGGTCCGCCGTCGAGCACGCCCTCGCGGGCGAAACCCCCGTGTCGGGTGGTCCCCTCTCAGTGGTTCGCGAGGAGCTCGAGGCGCTTGCGGGCGTTCAGTTCGGCCTCGAGGCCGCCCGTCGGCTCTTTGTTCCCCCGGTGCGGTTGAGCGGCCGGCCGTGGTTCCAACGCGTGACCGACGGTCGCGCCGACCTTGCGACCTGGCGGGAGGAACGCGGGCTGTTCCAACTTACGGTCGCGGGAGCCCGACGCCTCTGGCCCGACCCTCCGCTCGCGGTCGAGGTGGACGCCGGCGTCTCCCTCGAAGGTGACCTGTTCGTCCCGGGGGTCCGTCGCGCGGACGAGCGCATCCGAGCCGGCGACGCCGTGGTCCTCGTCCGGGACGGTCGCCTGGCCGCGGTCGGCGAGGCGGCGCTTCCGGGTCGATTGATGACCGAGCTCGGTCGAGGCCTGGCGGTCCACGTCCGCCACCGTGACCACGCTCCGACCGACAGCCCCATGACCGAGGAGAGGTCTCCTTCGGACGCAGGGCCGGTAGTCTAGCGGTGATGACGTCGCGCTTACAACGCGGAGATCGACGGTTCGAATCCGTCCCGGCCCACTCCCCGAGACGGGCAGGACCATGAGGCCTCGGACTGGCGCTCCCTGAAGGCGTGGAGCGCCCTTCGGCACGGACAGCGAGGGCGCGCACGTTTGCTAGGCCATAGCATGGGGTTATAGCATATCGCGGCTCGGCATCGCTCGAGAGACACACGATGACGTTTGTAGATACTTTGGCGTTCCAACTGTTTACTCTCGCCTTCGTCTCGGGACTGATCTTCTATTCCGGGGTCGTCGGATACGCCACCTATCGGAAGTTCGGTCCACGCCGCACGTTCGAACACCTCCGGGCCCAGGCCATCCCACTCGGAGGCATCGGGTTCATCATCGCGAGCATCGGGTTGTGGGGAGAGGTGGTCTGGCCGCTCCCCGGGAGCTACAACATCCTCTTCTTCGACCCCTATGTGCTCCTTGGAATCGTCCTGATCGCGTTCGCGATCAGCGTGAACTTTGGGCGAAGAACCCAGTATGTGGGTCTCCTCGCCGCCATGACCGGACTGCTGAGCATCTACTACGGGGCCTCCGCGTACCAGCTCGGGCTGACCAAGGAACCGTTCGAGATGTTCCTTCTGTACATTGCCCTTGGCGGTACCGCCGTGTTCACGTTCCCGGTCACTCTCTGGATCGACCGGATCATCTTGGACCCGATCTCCTCGCCGGGAGCGGCGACCGCGGAGCCCTCCGGGGCCACTCCGATGCTACTCGCCCAGACCAAGGTCATCTTCGGAGGATTCCTGCTGTTCCTACTGTTCGCAGTGGGGTCGGCCATCCTCGCGCTTCTGATCGGTGGGGGAGCCCTGCCCCAGCACCTGACCACGGCTCCTTAGGTCAGCGGGCTGCGAGCGACGGGTCCCCTCGCCTCCGCTCGACCAGGGCCGAAAGGCCCAAGCGCGGTACCAACGAACGGCGTCTTCCGCCGAGGGCCCGACTGAGCGCTGACGGTTCAGGTGATGCGCGCGCCGAGCGGGTAGCCGGCGAGCATCAATATGTCGCCATGCCCCCGCCCGAGGTTGGGGGCGCCAACGGTCCGTGTGTCGATGAGCCGAAGCTCCTTGAAGGCCGGTGAGTGAAGCTCACGCCCGTGGGGCCAGTCGCCCCGGAAGAGGAACTGCAGGTCCCAATGGTTCCCGTTCTCGGGGTTGGTCCGGGAGGGATACGCCTCGGAGAAGACCTCGGGACCCCGCAACTCCAGGTGCTCGAGACCGAGCTGCTCGTGGACGACACGGTCGGCCGCCGCCCGGGGAGTTTCGAATTCGATCAGGTGGCAGGCGGGCAGCACCCAGTGCTCCTGGAGAGCTTCGAGGGACGGCGGCTCTAGGTTTCCTACCTCAGTCCAGGGGGCCGAAGACGACGGACGACCGAGCACGACCAAGTTCGGGTTCTTCGGGTCCCCGACCAGGACGAAGACGGAAAGGCAGAGGCCGGCGCGGGGGACCGCCCACATCCGGCGGCCCCCGACTTCGCCCTCCGAGGGTCGGTATCGCGCGAACCGTCGGGGAGACGTCGCGGTCATGGGAGCGGGGATGCGCCCCACGCTTATGCAATATCGTTCCGGCGCGAGCCTGCCGAGAGCATGCCCGATCGTCGCGGGACGTGGGACCGGGGGAACGAGACGGCCCGCCGCCCCCTCCGGACCGTCGACCATTCGCGATATACCATAGCTATAGCAACAACTATAGTCTAAATTGGAACTCTATATATGGGCCGGGTGGCTTCGTTGATGCGATGAAGACCAAGAACCGAATGCAGGGCAGTGAGGGAGCGGTCGCAAGGACCCCGACCTCCCGGGCCCGACGCTCCTCTCTCCCGAACGAGGGGCGGATCGCTCCGATCGTCACGGCCCACATTCCTACCGACCGGAGGGACGAACCTACCTCCCTGTTCGCGCCATTCGAGGGAGCGACCCTCGAGGTCGGTCGTAGAGAACGGCCCGAGCACCTGTTCCGCCGTCTCTTGGGTGCCTACCTGGCCGGAGCCCGCGAGTTCGCGGTCCGAGAACGCCCGAAAATCACTGCGAGGACCCGCGAGGTGGTCCGCACGTTCTGCCGGAGGACCCGCCAACCGGAGATCATCTCGGACGAGGCCGGGGTCCTTCACCTCCGGGACCTCGCGTTCGAGAGTCCGATCCCACTCGACCAACGAATCGAAAGAATGGGACGCCGGGTGGTGGATTTCCACCGCGAGGCGGTCGAAAGCTGGTCCGGTCTCCCCTTCGGGGAGGACGGGTACTGGGAACACCGGGATGATGAGATTGACCGGGACGCCTGGTACGTCGAGCGGCTCGCTGCGATACAGCTGGGGATGGCCGGCCGGGGACCGGAATGCCTCGGTCTTTGGACCACCGCCCGTAGCCTCGAGCGGATCGCGGATCACGCGGTCGTGCTCGGTGAGGTCGGGCGGCGCCTCGTGGACCTCCCGAACGGGACCGGCCCGGCCACCTCGTTGCGGCAGTTCCACCGGCAGGCGATGGAACACCTCGAAGGGGTCCTGGACGCACCGGACGGGGCTGCCGCCAACGACCTCCTCGACCTAGGAGACGCGCTCCAGGCCTCGGGCCGAGCCCTCTCCGACCGACTTCTTCCGGCCGTCGGGGTCGGCACGATGCCCCCCGCGACGGCGGCCGCCGTGACGCGGATCCTCGAGTCCATCGGTCGCACGGTCGCCTATTCACAGGACATCGCGCAGGTAACGCTCGACCGGTGGGCGCCTATGGCCGAGGTCGAGGAAATGGCCTCCGGGCGGCGCGTCGCGGTGTATCCCACGGAAATCCCGTAGGGGGGTAGAGATTTTCTACCTCGACGCCTGCCCTCTGGTCCCCAAAGACCTGTGCCGCGCAAGCAAGCTCGTTCTAACAGCATTCGTGTCATCGCCGTTCGCCATGGACCGGCCGAGGTCCGTGACCCCGCGCGTTGGCCCGACGACGATCAGCGACCTCTGACGCACAAGGGCGAAACAGAGACACGACGCGCGGCCCGGGGCCTGGCCAACGTCGTTCGGTCGGCCGACCGCCTCGCGACCAGCTCGGCCGACCGCGCGCTGCGCACCGCCGAGCTGATCCGACGGGAGCTCGAGAAAGCGCCCTCGCCGGAGACTTGGGAGGAGCTCGCCCCCGGGAACATGGCCACCCCGATCTTCGACCGGATCCGCCGCTCCGCCCGACCTCGCGAGACGGTGGTCTTGGTCGGTCACGAGCCGACCCTCGCGGAGTTCGTCGGGGAGGCCCTCACGGGTGAGGGGCTTTCCGTCGTCCATCTTACGAAGGGCGGTGCCGTCTGCCTCGAGTTCTCGAACTCGGTCCGCCCGGGCGCGGGGCGTCTCGTCTGGCTGCTTACCCGGAAGCAGCTCGCCGCGGAACGCGACTGACCGCTCGGGGACGTCTTCGGGCCGAGCCCCGCGCAGGGGAGACCGGAGCCCCGTAGAGCGGGGCCACCAACCGCTGGACCTCCAAGTGGACCTGCTCGGGCATGCGGTTCGCGTCGACATCGTGGAACCCGTACTCGGTCGCCATCCACGCGAACTCCTTCGAGAGGAGGCGCTGGTAGAGGAAGTAGCTCTCGAACAGGTCCCGGGAAAGGCAAAGGTCCATCCCCGACTCCCAGTAGTCGAGGGAACCGTACTTCCCGATCGAGCGGTGGAGCAGGATCTCCGGCCGCGCGTCCAGGAAGAGGATGAGGTCGGGCCGGACCGCGAACCCGTAGAGGTGGCGGGCGTACTCGCGGGAGGCGCCGCGGACGACCGCCCGCGCCATCAGCGTGTAGATGTACCGGTCTGCGAGGACCGTGCTGCCGGCCGCGAGGGCCGGGATGATCTTGTTCTCGAGCTGGTCGGCGAAGTCCGCGGCGTAGAGGAGTGCCATCGTGGTGGACGCGAGCGTGTGGCCCTGCTTCGCCCGGTCGATCTCCTCGCTCACGAGGTCGGAGCGGCGAAGCCCCGTATCGACGACGGCGTGGCCTTCGACCTCGAGCCACTCTCGCAGCATCGTGACCTCGGTCGTGCGGCCCGAGCCGTCCGCCCCTTCCACAACGATGAGCTTGCCGACCAGGTCCTCTTCGGGCATCCGGGGAAGCCGGGTCCCGTACGTCCTATCCGTCATGGGTCAATCGCGCCCCCGTCGGGAACTTCGCGAGCATCGGTTTCAGGTCGGCCCTCAGCGCGGCCTGGACCGCCTCGACCGAGCGCGTCGCGTCGACGACCCGGAAGCCATCGACCTTCGATAGGCGGTCGTACTCGCGCTTCAGGCGGCCCTGGAACCGGGTGTAGCTCTCGATGAGGTCGTCCGAGAGGCCGAGGTCCATGCCGGCCTCGTAGTAGTTCATCTTGAGCCGGGAGGCGAGCTTGCGTTTCAGGGTCACGGCAACCGGTACGCGGAAGTAGAAGACCCGGTCCGGTCGGGGGGCGAACGAATAGATCGTCCGGACCCAGGCCGGGTCGCAGCCGCGGGCCGCGTCCCGGACGAACGCCGTGTAGGCGTACCGGTCGCAGACGACGAGGTAGCCGGCGCGCAGCGGCGGGAGGATCTTCCGCTCGAACCGGTCCGCAAAGTCGACTGCGTGCAGGAGCGAGAACGTGGTCGGGGTGAGGAGGCCCTTCTTCTTGCCGCGGCGGATCGTGCTCGAGACGAGCTCCGACGAGTTCCATTCGGTGAAGAACACGCGGTAGCCATTCGACTGGAGCCATTTCCCCAGGAGAGCGGCCTGGGTGGACTTGCCGCTGCCGTCCAGACCTTCGAAGACGAGCAGCCGGCCGGGGAAGCCGTGGTTGGGGGACGGGGTCTCAGGCATCGCGATAGCGCACCTCGAGCTCGAAGACGCGTTCCATCGGCTTTCGAACCTTCTCAGCCCAGCGGGGGGGGAGGGCCGTATCCCTCGCGGCAGAAAAGCTCACCGCGAGGGCTTTCCCGTCGGACGCCAGCGCGAACTTCGGTCGGACCGGCGCGAGCATCTCGGCGACGCCCAGGATCGCACCGAGACGGACCGCCTTCTCGAGGTCGGGAGGGCCGATGATCGGAAGGAACCCCTTCTTCCACTCGAACGGGACCATGTTCTTCCCCTCGTGCAAATAGGCGGCCATCGCGGCGAGGAGCACCTCGCGTTGGTCGAGTCCCCAGATCGGGTAGTTTTGGATCAGGTAGGAGGAGTGCCGAGCGTGGTTCCACAGGTCGATTGCGACCCCGGCGTCGTGCATCCACGCGGCCACCCGGAGCGCCAGCGCCTCGCTCCGACCCCCGTCGAACCGGTCCGACAAGAGCTCGAAGAGGGCGATGGCGGTCTCGGCGACCTCTTGACCATGGCGCAGGTCGAACGCGAACGACTCCGCTGCGGCGGCCGTGGACCGCTGCGCGAGCGTCTCCGCCGGGGCGGGGAGCTTCGTCCCCAGCGCTTCGAGGGCGATCCCTTCGCGGATCCCCGTGCCCGAGACGACAATCCCTTCGGCCTTCACAGCTCGCAGGAGCTCGGAGAAGACGACAATGCCCGCGAGAACGACGTCCGCCCGGTCCCCTCCGATCCCGGTGATCGATCGACGACGGGCGGCCGGCATCTCGCCGAGGAGCTCCTCCAACGCATCGATGTCGTTCTCGTAGAGCAGGTACCCGTGAACACGGCGGACCGGGTACTCTCGGAACTCGATCGACGCCCGGGCCAGGGACCGGACCGTGCCCCCGATACCGAAGATGCGGTACGGTCCCCCGCCGAACGCCTCGAGCACCGAGGAGAGCGTTCCCCGCACGTGCTCGCGGAGGGCGTCGTACTCCCGGCGCTTCGGCGGGTCGTGGTCGAAGAACCGCTGCGAGAGCCGGAGGACACCGAGCGGAAGGCTGACGGAATTGCGAAGCGAGCCTTCCCGGACCTCGGCGAGCTGGAGCGAGCCGCCGCCCAGGTCGCAGACGAGGTCGTTCGAGAGCTCCCAGGCGCTCGCGATCCCCAGGTAGGCGTACCGAGCCTCCTCGGCCCCGGAGAGCGTCCGAAGCGACACTCCGGTCGACCGCGCCACCTCCCGGACGAACTCGGGTCCGTTCGGGGCATCCCGTACGGCGCTGGTCGCCACGGCCAGCGTCTTCGGCACCTTGAGCGAGCGGACGGTACGGGCGAACCGTCGGACCGTGGCAAGCCCCCGAACCAGCGCTTCGGCCGAGAGACTGCCGTCCGACCCCGTCCCCGAGCCGAGGCGGGGCGCGTCCTTGGTCTGGTAGACTGCCCGGACCGTCCCGGCGTCCGAGGCTTCGAAGACGACACACCGAGCCGTGTTCGACCCGATGTCCATCACTCCGATGGTAGAAGCCGCTCGGTGGGAAAGCCCCCCCCGCTCGAGGTCGGCGAGCCGAGAAGGGTGCATATCTCCGGAGAACCTCTCACCGCTAATAGGACTCGGGTAAACTCCGACGGAGAGGGCGTTCCCTCCGAATGGTTTACGTGGACGGCTGGGTCTGCCCCGCGAGGGGGAAACAGTGGCGCGGGCCAGCGGAGGTCATACGGTGCGACCCGAACGCGTCGCCCGAGAGATCGCAGCCATCCTCGAGGAGGCGACCAAGGCGGTCGATTCCGTCGTCGCCTCGGCCCACCCCACGCCCGAGAGCCTTCACCGGCTGCACCGACAGATGCGGCGGCTCCGGACGGGACTCGCCCTGTGGGAGGCCCTCCTCCCGAGCGCAGAACGTGACCTCCTTCACCCGCTCGACGTGCGGATCAAGCGGCTCTCTCGCCTCGTGGGCCGGATCCGGGACCGCGACATCTCCCTCTCCCTGCTCCAGCGGTTTCACAAGGGGCGGACCGACCGCCGCGACCTTCTGCGACTCGCGCGTTACCGCGTCCGGGTCCAGGACGACGCGCGCACCGGTCGCGAGCTACTGCGGGCGTTCCTTCGTTCGGAGCGGCAAGCGCGGCTCTTGGACGACGTGGCCGAGAGACTTCGCAGCCTGCCCCGCTCCGGTTCGTTCCGCGACCCTCATCGAGCCGTGGTGCTCGCCCATGCCCGCACCCACGAGAACCTGAGGAGGGCGCACCGCAAGGCCCTACAGAACCCATCGATGGAACGGTTGCACCGGCTCCGGATCCGGATCCGACGTGCGCGACAGTTCACCGACCTCGCGGTATCGCTCGACCCCCGGCACGAGCGAGGGTTCTCGAGCTCCCTGGCGCGCCTTCAGAAGGACCTCGGTGACCTCCACGACCTCGACCTGGTCTTGGTCGGGCTCGATGAGGAGGTGCGCAAGACCGCGTGGGCCGACGCGCTCCGGGAAGAGCGACGGCGTCGTCGCCGAGAGATCCTGACGACGCTCGAATCGTCGGCACGGATCCCGGCGGCGCGCGGGCGGTCTCGGCCAAAGGCTCGCGAACCTTGAATCGTTCCTTATTACCCCGCCACGGTCTCCGGTGCGCGTGTCGACCTCGGAGATGAGCGACCTCACCGGGGCCGTGCGCGGAGTGCTGGGGGAGACCGGGCCCATCGGGGCGACCGCCCGCCAGATTGCCACTCGCCTGGACGACCACCCGGACCGCGTCGCGGAGGTCCTGGACGCTCTCCGCAGCCAGGGGGACGTCCTGCGGATGGGGCGGGGGCTCTTCGTCCTCCGGGATTTCGAGCGCCTCACCGAGCGCGACGACTTCGTCGACCCCGCGGCCTTCGTCGAACGGTTCGAGCGGGAGAACGGCGTGGTCCTGGGACGGTACGCCGGGCCGATCACGTTCCGTTCGAACGAAGCCCTTCCGGTCCACCGATGGTGGCCGTACGTGCAGGGGTACTCCGCGGAGTTCGTGGCCGGCGTGCTTTCGGCCGCGGACCTTTCTCCTGGGGCCACCGTCCTCGACCCGTTCGCCGGGAGCGGCACGACCCTCGTCGAGGCGCGTCGCAGCCGGGCTCGAGCCATCGGAACCGAGCTCCTCGCCCCGGCCGCTCTCGCGGCCCGCGTGAAGACGAACTTCGAACTCGACCCGCGCGCGCTCGTCCGCGGGGCGGACCGGGTCCTGAGGCAGGCCGCGCGCCGTGGACCGGGGGTCCCCCCGTTCCTCCGGGAAACGCGCCGCCAGTTCACCCCGAAGGCAGTTCGCGACCTCACTCGCCTTCGGGACGCGTTGCCCCCCG
>Ga0326728_10027142_pt1 | contig 10046 bp, 10 predicted proteins | sample MB3enrmetagenome_FD_207602 | JGI IMG/M metagenome (GOLD analysis project Ga0326728, IMG submission 207602) | Lab enriched peat soil microbial communities from McLean, Ithaca, NY, United States - MB31MN | ecosystem: Environmental > Terrestrial > Soil > Wetlands > Peat | place: USA: New York... | reverse complement strand
CAGTTGGCCTTCACGGCGATGCCGGGCTCGGGGTACCAGTTCAATCCGAGGGTCATGTCCTCCTGACGGCCGCCGAGCACGCCGGAGTTGTAGACGGCGAGCTTCGTGAGGCCAAAGCCGGGTTTGCCATAAGCTCCCAACGGCGCCAGGGCGTAGAGGTTGTTGTAAGTGTTCCCTTGGAAGGGGCCGCTGTTGAGATCGACCTCGCTCAGACGTGCGGTGAGCGCCACGGCGCCAAAGCCGCCCGCGCTCATTGGATGCTTGATCGGCACCCGGGCGAAACCGCCGCCATTGGTGTTGCTGTCGACCTGATAGGCTGCAGCTTTCGTTTCGCCGGTCAAGAACCACATGGCGTAGAGGTAATAGCCGCTGAAGTACTCCGAGGCTCCGCCGGGCGAGAACGGATAGGGGTAGAAGCTCTTGGCGGCCGGAGCCCAGAAGCTGTTGGTCACCGACGCGGTATAGTTGGCCGCGAGGATCGCGTAAGGGTCGCGGTTATATTGCGAGCCCATATATTCGGCTTGGAAGAATAGAGGACCGTAGGCGGCCGCGAGCTCCACGCCGAAAGTCAGCACGCTCTTCAAGCAATGACCGGCGATGGCGGTCTGCGAGATCTGCTGCCCGAAAAGGGGCGCGTAGCCCGCGGCGGTCGAGGAGATCAGGCCGTTCGGATCAGCGGTCGGCCCGAGATTTCCAGTGGGGACGTTCGAGCAGGAGAGGTCCGGCGTGCCGAGGAAGTTCTCCTTGAGAAGGTTGCTTTCGGAAGCGGTGTTGGAGCCGAGCGCCAGCACGCGGTCGTCGTTAGCCGCGGTCGAGTCGTTCGGCCGGTGATAGCGGCCCGAGGCGCCCAAGTGCAGCAGCTCCCCCTCCTGCCAGATCGGCGCCCAGGTCGCCCTGGCCGTGATGTCGTAATATTGCCTGCCGCCGGTCGAGACCCAATTCGCCTGGTCTCCAACGCCAACCGGCACGGCGGTCTCGGATGCCGGCTTCAAGGACGCGTCCTCGAAGCTGGTCGAGGAGATCGCCGCCTTGGCGAACCAGTTGTTGCCATGGGTCAGCAGCGCGGCGCCGATATGACGCGAGGCGCCAAAAGTGTCGGACATCAGCGCGCGCTCGTTGAAATCGATATTGACCTTCGAGTAGGCCGAGCGCTCCAGGCCGTGCGGCAGGTAGAAATTGCCGACCTGCACCTCAATCGGATTGGGTAGGAAGCCCGGGTTGAGCGCGGGGTGGATGAACGCCATGTAGGCGTCGCGAATGCCGCCGGCCGCGCCGACCGTCGTCGCGTTGCTGCCGCCCACGAAGTCATATTGGAACTTGTACTCCCAGTAGTTGCGCAGCCGGCCTTCGACCTGCAAGCGCGCCTGGTTGAAGTTCGCCGCTTCGGACAGGCCTCTCTCCGGCTGGGTCGAGCCGCCGCCATCGACGAACATGCGGCCGCCGACGTGGAAATAGTCGGAGCGATCCGTCGTGGCGATCGTAAAGCCGTGGCTTAGATCGACGATATAGGGAAAGGCTGTCGCAGCGATTGGCCCCTTCGTGATCAGTTCATTCGCCGAGACGACCACGGGCCTGCTCGCCTTGGCGGCGACCGCATTGATCTTGCGATCCTGCTCCGCGCTCTTGCCCTGGTAGTGGTGCAGTTCCGCCTTGAGCGCGCGCACCTCGCCGATGGTCGCCCGAAGCTCCTCTTTGAGCGCGCGGATTTCCGCCGCAGTGTCCTCGGCTTGGGCCATGCCGGGCAGAACGGTCATCGCGCCGAAGGCGGCGAGCGCCGTCGTCGCTAATAATCTTTGCTTGCGCCACAGAAGTGTCATGACCGGCTCCATAAGCTTGCAGCTGTCTGTTAGAGCGAAGAGATCCCCGCTTTTGGCCAAGCCGAGAATCAGATCGCTGCTCGCGTGTGCCGCCATGAAATCGTCAAGGGCTGGGCATGTCAATTAAATCTACCGTTTTAAGAGAGTATATAGAGTCGATTTAAGGAGTGGTGTGTCCTCTCTGCAACAATGAGTGTGGTATTTCTGCAACATCAGGCATATCGAAAAACAGGCGACGAGAGCCCCCGTCGCCGGAGCGGATCTCCACGATCCGCCTTGTCAAAAGCGCCAACTTGGGGAATCCTGGCGTGTGAACCGGGGCCCACCAGGCGAATTCCGGATAAACAGTCGTCCTCTCAAAATGTTGTTCTGCGATCGGAGCCGTCATGAGCAAACCGGAGCAAACCCTTGGCGTGGAGCAGAAAGCGGCGTCAAGCGAAGGGAAGAAAGCCCTCCCTGTAAAAGGGGAAGCTCGGGAAATCCAATCTGGGGTTGAAGCCTCCGACCCCGATCCCGACGCCGTCACCCGGGCGGCAGCCTTGGCGGTCGTCGTAATCGGCGTCGCCTTGATCGAGGTCGAGTTGCTGGCTGGCGTGGCGCTCGGAGCGGCGGCAATGGCGGCTCCCCAACTCATCCCGATTTTCCGCTCAGCCGTAAGAAAGATATTGGGGTCGAGCGTCGAAGGCGAAAGGCCGAAGCCTGCCGAGGGCTAACCAAAGCGGCGCCCGCCCCTTCTGCGGTGGCCTCCGGCGGCGCGGAGCCAAAGAGAGAGCTTGTCGTCGACAAGGCGAGAGAAGCGCCGTTGGGTCGATGCACCCATCGCTGCAGCTCTTCGGACCGGCGCAGCATGGCGTCGCCAAGGCTGCTGCAGACTCCGTCGCCGAGGGGCGTGATCCCGGTGAACGAGGCGGACGATCTGTTCATCCCGGTCGGCAGAGCCTGCGGCTGGCGCCGGCGTCGCGGATGTAGCGCGCAAATACGGCATACGCGCGCGGCAATTGACCCAGTGGCGCCGCCCGGCGCATTCGGGGCGGCTCGCGCTCGTGACCGACGATGCCGCCGAGTTTGTGGAGATTGAGCTCGAAGAACCCGCCGCTCAACGGAGCCGGCAAAGCAGCATCGGCTTTAGCAGGATCTCCGCGGCGCGCCCGCGCGCACGCCCGAGAAGCGCGCGGTGGTGCCGAAACGCCGTTCTCCGGTCCCAGCTAAATTCCACTGCGTCTGGTTGCTGTGGACACCGGCGGTGCGTCAGGATGGTGCGCGGGGCAGGCGGGGATAGCGGCGGTCGAGGTCGTGGACCAGTCGGCTGATCTGCTTCATGCTGGCGTGCACAAATCGCGGCGGGTTTCGGCCCGCCCAACGCCTCAGCAGCTCAGGCCCCCCCGGCACCAAGACCGCGCCCCCGGCGATCAAGAAGGGGGTGCCAATAATGCCGGGAAGGACGACGCCGAGCACGCCCACATAGACCAGCAGCCATCCGACGTCGCGCGGGAGTTCATCAATGCGCAAAACGACGGGTTGGCCCTCGACCGGCTCTCTTGGCGTCACCGGAATTTCGCCTGCAATGGCCTTGGCCCTGGCCCTAGCCCTAGCCCTATTAAGCATGACGGCGAACCGTCGCGCGGCTGCGGAACTGGCCAGATTGTTTGCGGTCATGCATAAGCCCTCGCTTGCAGGATATCCGTTTTCGCGTTTTTCCAACCTCAGCCGCTCCGAGGCGGCAATTTACCGGCCAGAGCGGCTCGAACTCCCCGTTTCTGCACAACAAGCCCGACTCCGCCCGCAATAGCGCCGCGCGAGAGCCCTGAATGGACAAGCAACCGTCTCCTCGGGCTGGTCGAATGACGCCCGCTTTCCGCCCTCTGGCGCGTAGACTACTTGGCGCACTTCCTACTGCCGCCAAGCTTCTCGAACAGCACGGTCTCCATCTCGCAGAGCAGACCTATGGCGCGGCCGTCGCTTCCCAAGCCCCCACCACGCTGCGCGCACCGCGCCAACCTCATAAAACTGGGGCCGGCCACGAATGCCGGCGCTGATGTCGCTGTGCTCATCCTTCCGACTTCAACGCGTCCTTCGCCGCGCGCCCGCCGTCGCGCAACCCATGCATCAACGGATTTTCTTGAGGCAAGGAGTAGGCCACGAAGAGCGCGGAGAAAACGACTGCGTAGGAGACCACGTAAGAGCTGGTATAGACGAAGCGCGAGAACCCGCGCAATGCATGAGACCCCCCATTGGTCACCGTCTGCCTGACCTTAGCAGCGTTATCGGCGGCTTGATCGGCAGTGGCCGTCGCCGCATCGCGCAAGGGCGCGGCAACGGGCTGCATCTCACTGTTTGCGTAAAACTGCGCGGTGGTTCCCATGTCAGATCCTCAAGCAGTCGGAAAGATTGGGGGAACTAAGACTGGCCGCATCTCACGACGGTCGAATGACCACGGGGCGCTCAGCGATCGCACAATGACGCTAACCTCTCGATTACGCTACCGTGATCGGAAAGGGTTGACAACTTGGCGGCTCATCAGCGCCGCGAACCATCCTTCATTTGTGGTCCGAGTCATGCGAACTGACAGTATAGAGTATTCAGTTTAACGCGGGCCTCATCGGTTGTGAATTGCCAGTCGGCCTTGAAGCGGCGCTTGTCACGATCGTCCTGCCACGCGGCGGCCTCTGTGATCAGCGTCGCCTTGCCGAGGATGCGGCGATCCAGCATGGCGCTCATCGCAAATGCGCTGGCGGCTGCGGATTATTGGCCGGGTTGGTGTCGTGCTTCGTCAAGGCGAGCAGGACGCCAGCGTCAAGAAGCGGTCGCAATTCCCGTTCGAGCGCGTTCGCTTCGGCCTCACCATACACTTCCTCGCCCTTGATATAGACCGCAAAGGCGGTGGAGTGCTTGGCCTTTTTCTCGGGGTCCTCGATCGTTGCCTTTGTCCAGCGGTAGAGCGGGTATTGGTCGGCGCCGTTTCTTTCGGCTTCCGCCACGTAATTGGCGAAGGCGTCGAACTGGCTAATGGCGGTCGCGTTGTAGCGGCCCAGCACCTCCGCGACCGGCTTGAAAGCGCCGTCATTGGCTCCCCTGCGCGCGCTTTCAGCGACTTGCGGCGAAAGCTTGAATCGGAGCTGGTATTCCCATTGCTCAGGCATATTGAGCTCCTCGCTTTAGTGGGGACGTGGAACAGTAGATGCCATCACTCAAGCAGTGATGAGTGAAATGACTGCGAGTCTGGAGATCGTTCGCTCCACCAGCCAACCCACCCGGGCAAAAATTTCATTGCGACAAGGGACACGCCCCCAAGCCGCACGATCCGCACGATCGAACGCACGGAGTCACGCGCGTCGCGCGCGACTCCGTGCGGCTTGAAGCCGGCGGCAGCCTATTCGGTGCAATCGACTCTTAAGCATACAATAAGGGTATGGTTAAGCTCCCGCGAGGTCAATCCCACAATCCTGACGGCGTTGCTCCGGCACTTCCATTGGCCTCGCGGTTAGTGAAGAGGAGAAAATGCGGCCAACCCGACGTCCAACGGGGACGCCCCCGGCTTTCGGATCGCCTCGAACCCGTGGCCCCGTGATTTGTTTCGAAGTGGCGAGTATGGCTCGGAGAGGCCAGACGGCGTTATTGCGTAAGCCTCTGATTACATATAGCCGTCCGAGGGCCAGAGACTTTTCAATAGCTGCTGAGCGGAGTGCCGCGGCTTAGGTCGTGTTCATCCCGAGATGCCGCAGGAAGACGACGCGATGAAGTTTTACCGCACGAGATCGCCGGCGCTCGATTTCGCAGCGGCGTCTCTGCAGGGCTGGCGGGTCACGCCAGCGTGGTTTTCGCAGTGCTCACCCATCATCCTGGTAATTGTCGGAAAGTCGTCAACCGAACATTTCCAGGAAAACATGGAAGCGGGCGCGCTTTGCCATTCTCAAGTGACCATCACCGCGCTGGATGGAATCGCTGCCGGCTCCGAGAACACTTTCAGGCCACACTGGCGACGATAATAAGGCCGCGACGGGTATCGAGTTGGGTTCCCCCTTCGAAGAGGCGGCGGTGTGGATGTCGGTCTGCGAGAATTGAGATGGGCGATCATCGCAGCTCAGCATCGTAGCCTTCGCAAGGCCGCCGAAAGCTTGAACGTGCGCCAATCGACATTAAGCCGCACGCTGCGCAGTCTCGAAGATCGCGTGGGAGCGGAACTGTTCGAACGAACCAATGGCGGCACCCGACCGACCGCGGTCGGCCGCGAGTTCCTCCAAGCCGCCCAGCACATCATTGAAGAAACTGACGCCGCGTTTGCAAGGCTCAAGGACATGTCGAGCGGCCAAACGGGACGACTGACGATCGGCGTCTATGCATCTCTCGCCGCAGGAAACCTGCGAGCCACGCTGGCCGAATACCATAGGCGGTTCCCGGAGGTCGACATACACACCATCGACGGCACTCAGGATCGGCTGCTTTTCGACCTGACCGCGAGCCTCGTCGACGTCGCGATCATGACGACCTCTTGCCCGAGTTGGGAAGATCGGAAGCTGCCGCTCTGGAGCGAACGCGTGATTGCAGCTCTGCCGGATGGACATTCGCTCTGCGAGAAGCCTGCGATCCAGTGGGCGGACCTTGCCGGACATCCATTGCTCGTCAAGCAACGCGGCTCGGGCCCCGAGATGGGCAGGCTCATAGCAGCCAAGCTCGATGCGTTCGGCGCGCAGCGGCTTCTCCATCAGGATGTCAGCTTCGATCAGTTGCCGAGCCTGGCCGGCGCCGGGATCGGCATCAGCCTGATGCTCGAGGGCGCCACCGGGGCCAGATATGATGGCGTCGTCTATCGGGAGATTCACGACGCCGACGGACCTACCCGATACAATTTCGCCGCCTATTGGTGCGACGCCAACAAGAATCCGACGCTCGGCCCTTTTCTCGAAATCTTGCTCGAGCGCTATCCAGATCTCTCTCCCGTTGTCGCCACCGACTGAACATTGCCCGCGCGGCGCGCTTTGAGGAAGGCTCGATCGGTCGCCATGAACCGTTCAATCATCGGCACGATGAGCTTGGCCGGCTCCGCGACGGGTTGCCCGTTCATCCGCCCGAGCACCTCGGCATAAGCCACGAGGTCCCGATGAACGGCCGCCGGCAATTCGACAGTGACCTTGAGCGGCTTGTCCTGGCTAAGCGGTCCGAGCTTCAATTTCGTCATGGTTTCGCTCCCTGTCCGTAGGGCGCCAATAGGAGATCGCGCGTGACCACGACGCGGACCGGAAATCCCGGCCGGATGGTCAGGGTCGGCTGAACGTTGAGCTGGCGTTGAATGATCTGCTGGCCGGTCTGGCTGATCGAGTTGGAAGCGCCCGAGCGGATCGCCTGCACCAGGTTATTCTCATTCTGACTCGTGCCGGCTTCGGCGCCGACGCTGAGCAGCGTCGAGAGCACGGCGCCCTCGAACAGCTTGTCCCAATGATTGTCGACCTCGTCCTCGAGCCCGGCATAGCCTCCCGTGTCGGCGCCGGGCTGACGTTCCAACACGATCGAGGTCCCGTCCGGCATGATGAGCCGCGTCCAAACGAGCAGCAGGCGCGACTGGCCGAAGGCGACCGAGCTGTCGTATTGGCCGATCAGCTTCGCGCCCTGAGGGATCAGCAGATATTTGCCGGTTGGGGTGTCATAGACCGCCTCGGTCACCTGGGCGGTGATCTGGCCCGGCAAGTCCGAGCGGATGCCCGTGATGAGCGCGGCGGGGATCACCGTGCCGGCCTGGACGACATAGGGCGACGCTTTGGTCTGGAGCCGATCGGCGCTGACCGTTCGCCGATCGGTAGAGGCGTTGAGAAACGCCGTCTTGCGGTCCTGCATGTTCTGCGCCGAGCCGGCGTCGACCGGCGGCGTCGGCGTCGCGCCCGTCGTGGTTCCGGGCACAGCCGGCCGCGCGACGATAGGTATTGCGGGCGACTGCTGACTCGTCTGCGCGAACAGCCGGCTGACGCGCGCCGCCTCCATCTCCTGGGCGACGCGCTGCGCTTCTGCGTCCGGTGCCGCTCCCACAGTCGTAGGCGCCGCGCCGGCGTTCAGGATCGGCTTGCCGAGATCGCCGGGCAGCGGCGGACCGAGCTGAGGAACCTGGCGCGGCAGGCCCGTATAATCCTTCGGCAAACCGGACAAGCCTTCGGCCGACGGGCGGTTCTGAGTGCTGAGCAGTTCCTCGCCGTTCTGAGCCTTGTCGTGCGGCTGAAGCGCGTAACCGAGCGCGCCGGCGATTGTGAGCGCAGATACCGCGCCTAGGCCGATCAGAACCTTGCGCGAGAGGCGGGTGACGCGCGGGGGCTCTCCGCGCAAGCGCAGATCGGGCGGCGCGACCGACGGAGCCGCACGCCCCTCCTCTTCGCCTTCCATCACCATGACCGCGGCCTTCCATCGCTGCGGACGATGCGGACGCGCCGCTCGCTGTCTTTGTCGCCGAGCCGAAGTTCGGCGGCGGCGAACAAGCGATCGACGATGTAGAAATTGCGGTTGGCGCGGTAGTTGACGAGCTCCGAACCGCCGGCGGGACCGATTACGAACAGCGGCGGCATCTCGCCCTGCGGGATGCCGCGCGGGAACTCGATATAGACCTTCTGGCCGTCATCGAAGGCGCGCAGCGGTCGCCAGGCGGGATTGTCGCCCTGGATCGCATAGCGGAAATTGATCGAGGCGAGATCGACCCCCTTGTCAATCGGCGCGGCTTCTTGCGCCTCCAAATTCTGACGGCGAAGCGCGATGAGCTGGTCTTCCGGATACTGCCAGGAGACCGAAGCCATATAGGTCTTCTCGGTCGACCGCAGCTCGAGGAGATAGGTGCGCCGGTCGGTGTTGATGACGAGATTGGTGGTGATCTCCGGCCGGGTCGGTTTCACCAGGATGTGGATCTTTCTCGCCGCGCCCGCGCCGCTCTCGGTGTCGCCGATGATCCAGCGCACCGTGTCGCCAGCGGCCACCGGGCCAGAGCCCACGAGCTGCTCGCCCTCCTGCAACGCGACGTCCGTGATTTCGCCAGGCGCGGTGTAAACCTGATAGAGCGCGCCGGACGCGAAAGGATAGACCTGGACGGCGTTGATGAAGCCGTTTCGCACCGGTTGCACGCGCGCGGCGGCGTTGGCCTGATTGACGCGCACCGCCGGATCGGGCGCCTCGGGGACCGGCTTGCCGTTCACGAGCGGCTTCAACTGCCCGGGGAGCGGCAGGGGCTTGGGCAGCTCGACGACCCTCACGGGCAGCGGCGGGTCGGCCGCGAGTTTCGCCAGCGCAGCGTCGTCGTAGTCGATGTCTGGCGGGATGAACTTGTTGGCGCAGCCGCCAAGCGCCGTCACACCAATCAGCAAAGCCGCCTTTCCGCATCCACGGAAAAGCGTGATTGCGCTTCTGCGCTTTCGCGGATCGGCAAGTTTGAGGAAAGCCGTCGTTTCGTCTTTCCGGCGATACGGAACTGCGCAGATGCGTGAAGCCGGCTCGCCGGCTTCCATAGAAATCGGCGGGGTCATTGTCCCAGCTCCTTCGACCAGTTGATGGCGTTGACGTAAATGCCGAGCGGATTCTTGCGCAGGCGATCGGCGTCGGTAGGCGTCTGGATTGCGACCGAGAGGATCGCGGTCCAACGGGTGGTGTCGACAAGCGCGCCGTCCTGGTAGCGATGCTCGACCCAGGCGACGCGGAAGCTTGAGGGCGAGGCGCGGATCACGCTCGAGACGTCGATGGCGACCTGTTGCTTGCCGAGCTTGGCGAAGGGGTCGTTGGCGCGCGCATATTCGTTCAGCGCCTGCGCTCCTCCTGTCGTCGTGAAGTCGTACGCTTGGAGCCAGTTCTGCCGCACGATGATCGGATCGGCCGGCAGCGAGCGGACCATTTCGACGAAATGAGCGAGATACCAGGCGATCTCCGGATCGGAGGGCGCGTAATCCGCGGTCGCCGGCGCGACCGCCTGGGCCTGCCCGAGCTTGTCGATCTGCACAACCCAAGGGACGACGCTGCCGTGGGTCGATTGCCAAACGAGACCGCCGGCGAGGCCCATGGAGAGAAAGAGCGAACCGAAGGCCATCAGCCGCCAGTTCTTCGCCTGCACCCGGGCTGAGCCGATGCGCTCGTCCCAGGCCTGGGCCGCGCGCTGATAGGGCGTCTCCGGCTCCGGGGCGCACCCATAGCGCACCGACGATCGGCGGAAGATCGACATCGCCTATTCTCCTTCCGAGAGATCGATGGAATGGCCGCCGCCATGGCTGTCGC
>Ga0326728_10027141_pt1 | contig 10047 bp, 7 predicted proteins | sample MB3enrmetagenome_FD_207602 | JGI IMG/M metagenome (GOLD analysis project Ga0326728, IMG submission 207602) | Lab enriched peat soil microbial communities from McLean, Ithaca, NY, United States - MB31MN | ecosystem: Environmental > Terrestrial > Soil > Wetlands > Peat | place: USA: New York... | reverse complement strand
GGGAAGAGCGCCCCCCGCCTTTCGTAGAGACTTCTCGCTGCCCCGCTCACTCAGGTAGTAAAGCACCGGAACCGTCATTCGTGAAAGCACCGTCGACGCGACTTCTCCCGCCATCAGCGAAATCGCCAGACCCTGGAAGATCGGGTCGAACAAGATCACGCTTGCGCCGACAACGACCGCCGCCGCCGTCAAAAGCATCGGCCGGAAGCGTACGGCCCCCGCGTCCACGACGGCCTGTTCGAGCGACATTCCATTCGCGCGGCGCAACTCGATGAAATCCACGAGAATGATGGAATTGCGGACGATGATGCCCGCCCCGGCGATGAAGCCGATCATCGAAGTCGCCGTGAAAAACGCCCCCATCAGCGCGTGAGCGGGCAAAATCCCGACGAGCGTCAGCGGAATCGGCGCCATGATGACCAGCGGCGTCTTGAACGAGCGGAACCAGCCCACCACCAGCACGTAAATCAGCACCAGCACGGCTGCGAAAGCCAAGCCGAGATCACGAAACACCTCGACGGTGATGTGCCATTCGCCGTCCCACTTCATCGCGTAACGGTCCGTGCGCTCGGGCAGCGTCGTGCCGGAAAACTGCTGCACGTGGTAGCCGTCGGGCAATTGTATTTTGTCGATCGCGTCGCTCATCTTAAGAATGGCGTACACCGGACTTTCGATCTCGCCCGCCACGTCGCCCGTGACGTACACCACAGGCCGCAAATTCTTGCGATACACCGACTGGTCGATCGTGGTTTCGCTGACGTCGGTGACCTCGCGCAGTGAAACCTCTCCGCCCGACGCAGTGGGCAGCTTCAAGTTTTCCAGGTCTTCGATGCTCGAGCGATCCGGCCGCGAAAGCCGCACCTCGATCGGGACTTCCTCTCGCGAGGAAGGATCGTGCAGCAGCCCGGCGGACGCCCCGCCCAACGCGATCTGCACCGTGCGCGTGACTTCCGCTGCGGAAACTCCCTCCAGCGCGGCCTTGTCGAGATCCACCTTCATGTCGAATTTCTTCTGCGAATCCTCGACGTACCAGTCCACGTCTACGACGCCGGGAGTTTCCTGGAAGATCTTCTTGATCTTCGCCGCAAGCTCGGTCTGGCCTTTGTAGTCCGGCCCGTACACTTCGGCGACGAGCGTCTCCAGCACGGGCGGGCCCGGCGGAACTTCGGCGACTTTGATGCGCGCGCCGAAAGGAGCGGCGATCCGGTCGAGATCCGGGCGCAGGCGGCGCGCGATGTCGTGACTCTGCGCTTTGCGATCTTCTCGCGACAACAGATTCACCTGGATATCGGCTTGATTGGGCTGATTGCGCAGAAAATAGTGCCGCACGAGGCCGTTGAAGTTGTACGGGCCCGAAGTTCCCGCGTAGATCTGGTAGTCGACGACCTCCGGTTGTTGGCTCAGGTAGCTTCCCAACGCCTGCGCCACGCGCGTAGTCTGTTCGAGCGGCGTGCCGTCCGGCATATCAATCATCACCTGAAACTCGCTCTTGTTGTCGAACGGCAGCATTTTGACCTGTACCCACTTCAGCGGCACGAAGGCCACGGCCATCAGCAGCAGCACCACGACCCCGCCGAGGAAAATCCATCTCCGGCGTGAATTCCGAATCAGCGGGTTCATCACGCGGCGGTAGAGACGCGTGGTCCAGCCTTCCTTCTCGTGACCGGATTCGGCGCGATCGGCGTAATGACGCAGCAGGCGCAGCACGGCCCACGGCGAAACCGCAAACGCCACCACGAGCGAAAACAGCATCGCCGCCGAAGCGCCCACGGGAATCGGGCGCATGTACGGCCCCATCAATCCGCGCACGAACGCCATCGGCAGAATGGCCGCGATCACCGCGAACGTGGCCAGGATCGTCGGGTTACCGACCTCGTCCACGGCCTCCACCGCGACGCCGGCGAGCGAGCGGCCGCGATTTTCGGGCAGGCGGAAATGGCGAACGATGTTCTCGACCACGACGATGGCGTCGTCCACCAGGATGCCGATGGAAAATATCAGCGCAAACAGCGTGACGCGATTCAACGTGTAGCCGAACAAATAGAAAATGGCCAGCGTCAGCGCGAGGGTCACGGGAATCGCCAGCAACACCACTCCCGACTCGCGCCAGCCCAACGCCAGCGCGACCAGCAGCGTCACGGAAAGCGTCGCGAGAAAGAGATGCTTCAGCAACTCGTCGGATTTGTCCTTGGCGGTTGCGCCGTAATTGCGCGTGACGCTGACGTTCAAATCGTCCGGCAGCGTATTGCCGCGCAGCGCCCCCACTTTTTGCAGGACGTTTTCGGCGATCAGCGTCGCGTTTGCGCCCTTGCGTTTGGCCAGCGTGATGGTCACGGCCGGGTATGCGGCGTTCGAGTCGCTGCCGGTGGCTCCCTTGGCGTTGGCGAAAAGGACATAGCTCTCGGGATCGGCGGGGCCGTCCTCGATCTTTTCCGCGACGTCGCGCAGGTAGACCGGGCGACCCGCGTGAACTCCCACGACGACTTCCTGCAATTCCTCGGGGCGCGTGAAGAAATTGCCGGCTTCGACTTGAAATTCCTCGTTGTCGCGCGCAAAGGCGCCCGCCTGGCTGCGCGTGTTCGCGTCGCCGAGCTCGGCAACCACGGCGCCCGGAGTCAGCCCGTAGGCCGCGAGGCGCTCGGTGTCCAGGACCACGCGCAATTTCCGCGGCTGACCGCCGATGATGGAGGTCTCGGAGACGTCGTCGAGCTGTTTGAGCGAGTGCTCGAGCTCGCCCGCGATGCGCCGCAATTGGTACGCGTCGTAGTTCTTTCCCCAAAGCGTCAGAGCGAGAATCGGCACATTATCGATCGAACGCACCTTGATGACGGGCGGCGAAACGCCCTGCGGAATGCGGTCGGAGTTGGAATAGAGCTTGTTGTAGGTGTTGACGATCGCGTTCTCTTCGTTTGTCCCCACGTAGAAGCGGACGATCACCATGCTCAGCCCCGGGCGGCTGGTGGAATAGACGTACTCGACGCCCGGGATTTCGCGGACTAGTTTTTCCGTGGGCACGGTCGCGCGCAGCGCCACTTCCTCCGCCGACGCGCCCGGCATCTGCACGAAAATGTCCAGCATCGGCACGACGATTTGCGGTTCTTCCTCGCGCGGAGTCTGGCGAATGCTGAACGCGCCCAGCAAAAGCGCGCCCACGATGGCCAGCGGCGTCAGCTTCGATTGAATGAAGATGCGTGCGATCCGGCCCGCGAGTCGCGGAGCGGGGGCGGGACTTACCGGTTTGACCGCGGTATCGCTCATGGCAGAGCCGCGATCCTCTTTCCACTCAATTCCTTGTCGCCGGGCGCAGCCACAACTTTGTCGCCGTCCTGCAGCCCCGAGAGCACTTCGACGTTCTCTCCCGCGCTGGGGCCGAGCGTGATGTAACGCAAACCCGCCACCTGGTTGGCGTCGAGCACGTAGACTCCTTGAATTTGTCCGCGCTCGACGACCGCAGTCCGCGGGATCCGCAGCGCCTGCCGCTCGCCGCGCGCGAAATGCGCGCGTCCGAACAATCCGGAACGCAATCGCGCGTCGGCCGGCAATTGAATCTTCACGAGAACGCTGCGGCTGGCGGGATCGGCCGCGGGAACGATTTGCACGAGCTTTCCGGTGAGTTGCGCGTTTTCCAGGCCGTCGATGGTCACGGGCGCGGACTGGCCGAGGCGAACGAGGTGAATATCGCTTTCATCCACCGTCGCTTCGAGCCGGTAGGCGCGCGTGTTTTCGATCGTGAAAATGAGCATCCCGGGCGAAGCGAGCGTGCCCACGTCGGCTTTCTTCTCCGTCACCACGCCGGCAAACGGCGCGCGAATGCGCGTATAACCGAGTGCGGTTTGCGCCTGAGTCAGAGCGGCGGTTGCTTGCGACTCTCCGGCTCGCGCGATGTCGCGCCGCGCCGTCGCCGAATCGAAGCGCGCTTTGACTTCGTCGAATTCCTGCGGGCTGACCGATCTCTTTTCGTAGAGCTGCTGGTAGCGCGTGAGCGTGGCCTGCGCGAGCGCCAAGTCCGAATCGGCGGCGGTGACTTCATTCTTCGCGGCGGTCACGCCAGCCGCGGCGCGATCCACGGCCGCGCGGGCTTGCGTATCGTCCAGGATCGCGAGGACCTGTCCGCCGCTCACTCGGTCGCCCTCTTGCGCGCGCATCTCGACGATATTGCCCATCACTTGGCTCGCGACTTCGCTCGTTTGCGCCGCGCGCACCGTCCCGACCGCTTCGAGCCAATCCGGCACTGTCGTTTTTTGGGCGACGACCACCGCCAGGTTGCGCACCGTTTCGGGCGGCGCGCTCGCCGCGGGCGGCTGGCTCGAACAGCCGGCCAACGCACCGCTAAGCACCATCGCGCATAAGGAGAACGCTGCAATTGCAAAATGCTTTTGAGTCATGGCGTCACCGCGAGAGATTGAGGGCTTAACGTGCCGCTCGCGAGTTCCAGGTTCGCGTACGCGGTGTGATAGCGATAGACGGCTTGCCAGTAATCGGTTTGGCTGCGGCGCGCGTCTTCTTCCCCGGCCAGCAGATCGCTGATCGTCGAGAGGCCCGAGTCATAGCGGTCCTGATTGATGCGCAAGCTCTCCCGCGCGGCCGCGATGGTGGCGCGCGCGAGGTCCACTTCCTGGCGCGCGGCGTCCAGATCGTAGTAGGCCCGGCGCACTTCCAACCGGATCGCGTCGGTGGCCATTTCTTTTATGGCCGAAACTTTGTCTTCCATCGCCCGCTCGTGTGCGAGCTGCGCGCGCTTGGCCCCGCCGGCGAACAAATCGAATTGAATTTCGACGCCGGCCATCCAATCGCTCCCGCCTCCGGTGAAAAGCGCGGGATTATCGGCCTCCCAGTCCGCAAACGCGTTCACGCGCGGGCCGAACGACGATTTCGCGATCGCCACGCTCTCCTCCTGCGCGGCTTCCTCCGAGCGGACGCGCTCGAGATCGGGCCGCTTCTCGACCGCTTCCTTCTCCAAATCGTCGAGCGAGACGCCGGGGAGATTTTCCTCCGATAGCGCGTCCACGGGATCGAACTGCGTCTCCGCCGGAAGTCCCATGGACGTGTTCAACTGAGCCCGCGCAAGCTCCACGTCATTTCGGGCGCGAATGAGATCCTGGTTGCGCATCCCCAGCCGCACTTGCGCGCTCAGATAATCGGATTCCACCACCACGCCGCTCTCATAACGATTCTTGCTCTCGTCGAGAATGGCCTGCGCCGTCTTTAAGCTTTCGGTAGCCACATCCAGTTGCTTTTGCGCGAGCAGCAAACCGTAGTACGCGTCCACAACGCGGAAAATGATTTCCTGGTCCGTGCGCTCGAGTTGGTGGCCGGAGGCGTCCTTCACGCGCTGCGCGCGGCTGACTGCGCGCCAACTGGCGAGCGAATCGAAAAGATTCCAGGTCCCGCCAAAGCGCGTCGCGAAATTGCCGAAGGGAGGCGGCATGTTCAAAGTCGTCAGCGAGAAGTCCGCGGCCGTGAAGCGATGCTGACGCAACTTGCTCCCGAAAACGTACACCGGGTCGTTTCCCACCGTGGCCGTCTCGGAAAACATCGCGTGCGGCAGCAGGAACGACCGCGCCTCTTTCACGTCCGCCGAGGCCGCCCGCGTGTCGGCGAGCGCCGCTTTGCGTTCCGGGTTCTTTTCCAGCGCGATCTGGACCGCTTGTTGCAGCGTGAGGGGCGCGGGGGGCGCGGTTGGGTGCTGGGCGCGAACGTGCGCAGCAAATGGCCATGCGAATAGCGTCAGCAGCAAGGCGCGCATCGCAAAGCCCGAGCCCTTGCGTCCGCCCGGGGCAATCCTTGCAGCATGTCGGACAATTTTCCCGAGTGTCATTCCTCGTCGTCCGCATCCGCGGACTCCTCGGAATGACCCGCTCGTGGGGTTCGTCCACACACTCTTAGACAGGCTGCGTATCATGTCGCCAATTTGTTGTGCGTGGTTGCTCATCGAGAGTTTTCAGCCGCGCGCGATCGCCGGACCCGGCGCGAGCCACTCCGTTTTCTCCTGCACAATTTCGTAGGTCGTATGCAGGCTCGCCGTCTGCTTCACCATCGCACCCACCGAGCAATATTTCTCCTCCGACAATCGAATCGCTTCCTCGATCGCGGTGGAATCGATTCCATAGCCGGTGACGACGTGGTGGATGCGAACGGCCGTGAACACCTGGGGCGGGCGCTCGGCCTGGTCGACTTCCACGCGAACCTCGTAGCCGGTCACTTTCTGATGATATTTCTGGCGAAGGATGGTGATGACGTCGAATCCAGTGCAACCCGCGAGCGCGACGGCCACCAGCTCGATCGGCTTGGGGCCCGTGCCGCCCGCCGCATCATCGAGCAACAGGTGATGCTCGCTGCCCGTGGTCGCGGCAAATTGCCGCTCCATCCGGAGCGCTTGATTCAAAGTAACTTTCCCGGTAATCATGATCTCTTCCCGACGCGCTCTTGGCTAAGGACGCGGCGCGATGTGGCTGAGCGTCCAGCTTTTCAATTCTTGCCCGGTATGAGGCACCTTCGAGCGGGATCGCTCCGCCCTCCCTCAATGGCCCAGGCCGCTATTTTTGTGGAGCGGGCTTCGTGGCGCTCGTATTGATGCCGCAGACTGCCCAAGCCGGACAGAACCTGACCAGCCCGGTGATTAGCGCTATGGCGCCCACGATATATGCGCCGATGGCCCACGCGCCTATTACGACATGGAAAAGGCCCAAAGCCAGCAGCGCGATTCCCAGCAGTACGCGAATCGCACGATCCACGCTTCCCACGTTTTGCAACATTTCTCGTCCCCCTTCCTTCGGTCAGCGAACACCTTCCCCCGGGATCGCTCACCTGGCCGCTTTCCTGCGGCTCCACGAATAAATGCAAACGGACGCGATCTGTTACAGGAAAAAGTGGGTTAAATCGGCGGAATTCGCGACGGGCACTAACTCATTGCGGCCACAGGGCTTAGCGTGTCATTCCGAGTCCCGGCTTGGCCGGGGCGAGGAATCTGCTTTTCGCGAAAGACCCAAGGAATATGCAGATCCCTCGCCCGCCACGGCAGGCGGGCCTGCCTGCCGCCTGCCTGCCGGCAGGCAGGGCAGGCAGGCTCGGAATGGGAGGCTTACCCGCTAATGCGCCAAGCTGCTAGGCACGCCTTGCGCGGTTCTTGCCGCGCTTCACGGCTTTCGACATCACGCTCTGATATTCCGACAGCACTTCGCGCCGAAGCCGCGCGGCGACGTGCGTATCGGGCGATTCCTGCGGCGCCGTCCGGCATTGCTCGATCGAATGTTCCAGGCTGGATAGAAACGCCTGGCACGGCTCGCACCCGCCCATGTGCTTTTCCAGCTCTTCGCACAGCGAATCGTCCAACTCGTCGTCGAGATAATCAGAAAGCTCCGCAAACATTTCCTTACAGCGCCGCTCGCGGGGTTCACCGCGAGGGTTCACCACGAGCGGGAGTCCGGTGGGATGTTTTTCTTCGCGCGAGTTCGCCGGCTGAGGGCGCGCGCGACGCTGCTGCTCTTGCTTCGCCAGTTCCTTGCGCACGAAAAGCCGCGCGCGGTGCAGCCGCACGCGGATCGTTCCCGGCTCGAGCCCGGTGATTTCGGCGATGTCTTCATCAGCCAACTCTTCCATGTCGTGCAAAACGAGAATCAGCCGGTACTCCGAAGGCAACTTCTGCACAGCTTCCCGCAGGCGCCTGGCGCTTTCGCGGCGCAAAAAGGCCGTCTCCGGCGCTCCGTCCGTGGCCCGGCCCGAGAGTCTTTCGAGCTCCTGCCGATCCGGCATCAATTCTTCGAGCGAAAGATCCTGTTTCGGAGCGAACTTGCTCTTGCGCCGGCTCATCAAGCACTGATTCTTCGCAACTTTGTAGAGCCAGACGACGAGGGCCTTGGGATTATCGAATTTCGGCAGGTTCGGAACCGACTTCAGCAGCACTTCCTGCATCGTGTCTTCTGCGTCTTGCCGCTGGCCGCACACCTTCATGCTGAACGAAAACACCGTGCCCTGCAGCAACGCCAGGGCGTCTTCGAGGGACTTCGCGTCCTTGCGCCGCAGCAGCTCGACTGCGCGTTCGATCTCAGCCCGCACGCCATAACTCTATCACGCGGCGCCGGAAGCGCGGGGCGGTGACTCGAACCCGCGCGGGCGGCAAACCGGCTACAGCCCAAATGCGTGCACAAGTCGTTCTATAATGACCGCACGCGCCACGCGCCTCGTGGGAGCATCCGTGACCAGCGCAAAACTCTTAACACGATTGGTTCTCTGGAGCCTGTTCACCCTGGTTCTTTTCGCGGCGACGCTGTTCCTGCCCGCCGGAACGTGGCGGTTCTGGCAGGCGTGGGTTTACCTCGGGTTGATTTATATCTTCATGATTCCGTTCGGGATCTATTTCTACAAACACGATCCGCAAATGCTCGAACGCAGAATGCAGATGAAGGAGAAAGTGGCCGAGCAGAAGCTCATCATGAGCTTCGCCAAAGTGTTTTTTCTTATCGCGTTCGTGCTCCCCGGACTCGACCGGCGGTTCGGCTGGTCGCACGAGCCGCTGTGGCTAACGATTCTCTCGCAGGCGATGGCGGTCGGCGGCTTTCTGTTCGCGTCGTCGATCCCCATCGTCAATCGCTACGCCTCACGCACGATTCAGGTCGAGTCCGGCCAGCGTGTCATTTCCACCGGGCCCTATCGCGTCGTCCGTCATCCCATGTATCTCGGCATGCTGGCGACGTTTCTCTTCTTGCCCCTTGCGCTCGGCTCGTATTGGTCGCTGCCCGTTTTCGCGCTCATTGCCCCGATCCTCGTTTTTCGCCTGCTCAACGAAGAGAAGGTTCTGCGCCGCGACCTTCCCGGCTACGACGAATATTGCCGGCAGACTCGCTTCCACCTCATCCCGTACGTGTGGTGAACCCGCGCCGCGCCCTCGCGCGGCGACGCCGCGCACACTAGCCGAGGAAGTACCGCGACGGCGGAAAGACGCCGCGCTTGAGGAGTTCGCGGCCAGCGCGGCGGCGAATCTCCTCGGCCCAATCGGCCCACGTGTCCGGCGAGATGCCGATTTCCCGGCGGACGCGTTCGTAATCGCCGCCGCCCAGATAGAACATCCGAAACAGAATCAACCGGCTCGCGCTGCCGGGATCGCGGCGCTTGACGCGATGCGCGAGCGCGCGTTCGCCGGCGATCGCGAAATCGGCGATGAATTCGGCGAGGCGCGGGCGACGGTCCGGCCGCCACTGATATTGCGAAGACGATTCGTGATGCAGGATTGTGATTTTCTGGGCAAGGAGGTCCTTCGCCGCTCGATAGACCTCCAAACACACGTCGAACGCGAGACCCGCCTTGCCCGCGCCCAACTTGCCCCCCGCGGACTGGTCCGCTTCACCCAGTCGCGCCAAACTGCCCCTTCCCGCACATCCGGTGCGCTTCTCACTGCGCATATTCCCTCCCCCGGCCTTTTCTTTCGTCGCGCGTTGCGGGAGCCTGCCTGCCGCCTGCCGGTAGGCAGGGCAGGCAGCCGTGACTCGTGTCGCGAGGCCCGCGACGCGAAACGCTTGCCGCCGTTAACGTGCCTCAAATCGTGCGGCCATCGCGTCGCACGCGCCGCGGTGCCAACCTCTATTGCGGCCCAAAACCGCAGTTCCTGCCATTCTGAACGGAGCGTTTTGCGCGGCCGCTCTTGCCGCGCAGTGAAGTGAAGAATCTAGTGGTTCCGATCGCAGGCGACCCGTGCAATTTGGCCTCCGCTGTGCCGTCTCCTCGTAACCGCTAGATTCTTCGGCCCGCACAAACCGTGGCCTACAGCCTGACAACAAGCGATCGGCGTCATCCGCTGGCTCCGCCGGGCGTGCCGCGCCCAGCTACTGCCGCGCGACGCGCGCGTTCCAGCGCAGCGGGCTTCACGCGTGCAGCCGAATGCGGGCCCAGTACGGGACCCGCGCCCACGTTGATTTCTCGTGCGACGCGCATGGCTCGTTCATCGCGCCCGTAAATCGCCGGCGTCGGCGCGGACCGGAAAGAACTCCTCGGTTGTTCCGCGGTCTTCTCAACAGGAAATAGGAATTGGGTTTGCCCGTTTCTTTCCGGGGC
>Ga0326728_10027139_pt1 | contig 10049 bp, 4 predicted proteins | sample MB3enrmetagenome_FD_207602 | JGI IMG/M metagenome (GOLD analysis project Ga0326728, IMG submission 207602) | Lab enriched peat soil microbial communities from McLean, Ithaca, NY, United States - MB31MN | ecosystem: Environmental > Terrestrial > Soil > Wetlands > Peat | place: USA: New York... | reverse complement strand
TGTCGCAGCAAAGTGAGAAGTTCCTATTCCAGCAAAGTAGAAAGTTCCTGTTGAAAACCGGCAAACTGGCCGGATGAGCAAACAGGAGCTGCTGGTGATGAACACGAAGGAACGGGATCGGTTAAAGGTATTGCATGAGCTGAAGCAAGGACATTTCACGCAAGGGGCGGCGGCGCAGCAGTTGGGGGTAACGGACCGCTGGGTGAGGAAGCTGCTGGTACGGGTGAAGAAAGAAGGCGACGGCGGTATCGTGCACCGGCTCCGGGGCCGGGCGTCGAATCGGCGCTTAGCGGAGAGTCTGCGCGCCAAGGTGCTGAAGCTGGTGAAAGCGAAGTACGGAGACTTTGGCCCCACGCTGGCCTGCGAGTACTTGGCGAAAGAGCACGCGCTGGAGGTGAGCAAGGAGACACTGCGGCAGTGGATGATGGCCGCCGGGTTGCGGCGGGGGAAACGGCGCCAAGTCGAGGAGGTGCACGTGTGGAGGCCGCGCCGGAGTTGCCGGGGAGAGTTGGTGCAATGGGACACTTCGGAGCACGACTGGCTGGAAGGGCGGGGGCCGCGGCTGTACCTGGTGGCCATGATCGATGACGCCAGCAGCCAGGCCTACGCCCGTTTTGTGGAGCAGGACAGCACGGAGGAGAACCTGCGCGTGCTCTGGGGGTACCTGGAGGGTTGGGGTCGGCCGGTGGAGTTTTATACGGACAAGAGCAGTTTATTTACAGTGAACCGGCCGGTGCTAGAAGCCACCGATGAAGCGGTGAAGGAAGAGTTGACGCAGATCGGGCGGGCCTTGCGGGAGTTGGGGATTGGCTGGATCGCGGCGCACTCGCCCCAGGCCAAAGGTCGCATCGAACGCTTCTTCGGCACGGCGCAGGACCGCTTGGTGAAAGGGTTACGCCTGGCGAGGGCTGACACCCTGCCAGCGGCGCAGACTTATCTGGAGGAAGAATACTTGCCGCACTGGAACCAGACCTTCACGGTGTTGCCGGCGGGCAGCACGGATGCGCATCGCCCCCTGCGCGCGGAGCATGAACTGGCGGCGACCCTAAGTCTTGTGGAAGAACGGATCGTGACCTCCGACTACACGATTCGCTATCAGGGGAAGATCTATCAGATCGCGCGCGGTGATATCCGCCCCGGACTGCGGGGAGGTCGGGTGCGAGTGGAGCAACGGCTGGACGGGAGCATGGCGGTGAAGTTTCGCCAGTACGACCTGAGCGTGGCAGAGTGTCTGGCACAAACGAAAACGCCCTCACCCCGGAAACCGGCAAGCGCGCCGAGGCTTCGCCCCAAGGTTGTGCACAACTGGATGAAAGATTTCCATCTCCGGAAGAGTCCTCCTTTGGGAGTAATTCTGCCGGACGCGACACGGGGCGGGTCGCCGACGTTCTTTGGCGGCTAACCTCCGTCGCCCTACGGGCTCCTCCGGTTAGCCGCCAAAGAACGAAAAGCGGAACTTTCTACTTTGCTCAGATTAGGAACTTTCTACTTTGCCTTGACAGCGATTTTTTTTAGCAATTTGTTTTAGCAGATATATGGGACAGTCTTTTAGCGGTTTTCCGTCGGTGCACGTGGGCCTTTTTTAGGCCGGTCTTGAGTGGGTGGAGCGCCGACCCCGGCAGGCGGCGCTCCGACCGGCGCGATATGGTCGGGACGGGGCGGCCATAGGGTCGACCTCTACTAGCCACTGCTTTGAAAATCTGACCAAGACCCCTCACCCTTTCACCCCTTCCCCTCTTCCCTCTCCCCAGGGGAGAGGGAAGAGGGGGGTGGGGAGTTGGGGCGAGGGGTTATTTTCATCGTTTCTGGGTGCCCGTTAGCGGACGGGCATGGGCGACTGCTCTGAAAACGGGCTGTCATGGTTTCCTACTGCCCGTCAGCCGACGGGCACGAGCGACTGCTCTCAGAACACAAACTTCAGGCCCAACTGCATGATGCGTGGCGACCGTGCATAGCCGATCTCGCCATTGCCGATGTTATTCGGGCCGGTGCAGGGCTCTCCGGGAGGCGTGAGGCCGCTGCACCAGACGCTGACGCCGCCAAACTGGGTATGATTGAAAGTATTGAACGTCTCCCAGCGGAACTGAAGCGAGGAGTGCTCGCCACCGAACCATGGCGTCTTGAAGTCCTTGAGCAGGGCCAGGTCCCAGTTGTTCACGCCGGGGCTCGTGAGCACGTTGCGTCCCATATAGCCGAACATGCCGGGTTCGTGGTCAGCGCGCAATTGCGGAAACGTGATCTGGCTTATCATCGACGGATCGACCCAGCTCGGCGTGGGACCGTAGGTGGGATCGTCGTAAACTCCTTTCTTGATCTTCACCGGACCGAGTGTATTGCACATTGCGCCGCCGCCGACGCCTGTTGCGTAACCGAGTCCACTCACCGGGTCGGTGATGCCGCAAGTAATGAAGTTCACCGGCTCGCCCGTGTAGAAACTGGGGATACCGCTGATCGTCCAGCCGCTCAGCGCCTGCCGGGCCACAGCACTGTTGGCATGCCTGAAGAACGGCATTTCGTAAATGAAGCTCATTTCCACCACCTGCGAGCGGTTCAGATCGGACGTTGCCTTCCAACGGGACAGGTCCGTGTTGTCGTCGATGCCGGTTGCGAAATAGGTGGAGGTGGAGTTGTCAATGGCGTGCGCCCACGTATAGGCAGCTTGGAGGGTGAGGCCGTGGCCCACATCATGACGGAAGGACACTTGGAGTGAGTTGTAATTCGAGACGGCGGTATTCTGCTTGCCGGTCATCCATCCGTACCCGCGATAGGGAACGAAAAACACGTTCGAGTTTCCCCCCGGCCCGATCAGCGTGTCCTCGATGTCGCAGTTGCCGTTGGCATCGCAGCCCACTGTGTTGGCGAGCGAGGGGACGTTCACGGTTCCGCCTCCCAACGGTACCTGGTTGATATTGATTGCGGTCGCCAAGTGGCGCCCCAGACTGCCCACGTAGCCGACACTGATGATGTTGTTACCGGGAAACTCGTGTTGAATGCCAACGCTGAATTGCTGCACGCTCGGCCATTTCTGGTGCAGAGGGATCGCCGTATATCCACCCGGGCCGATGGGTTCTTCCGACGGCGAGTTGATGGGCTGTATGGCGCTGTAACCTTGCAGATTGAAGGCGCTCGGTCCCAGGGAGACAGGTGGGTTGCCTTCGCCGCCCTCGGCGTTGGATTCGTTGCCGTTGCCCATCTCGTAGTAAATGCCGTACCCGCCGCGGATCACGGTCTTGCCGGTTCCGAATGGATCATAAGCAAAGCCCAGGCGAGGCGCGAAATTCTTCTTACTGCCATAAAAGCAGCCTGTAGGAACGCCGTGCGTGCCGCAAGCATAGAGGCCGTTACCGTAGACGGTGTAGTTAGACCCCGTTCCCGGCACCAACACCGGGCCCAGCACAGGATCGTTCACCAACTGCGACTGGGCGGCCGCGTTGTAATCCTGGGGAAGGAACGCAGAGTCTATGTTGGTGGCGGAGATGTCGTGGAAGGGCTGGAAGTAGTAATAGCGTACTCCCAGGTTCAGGGTCAGCTTTCTTGACACCTTCCAGTCGTCTTCAATGTAAGGCTCGAACTCATGCCCGTTCCAATGGCCTTTGGGATAGCCGCCAATGGCGCTGCCGTTTAGATTGATGGTGCCTTCAGTGTACTGAGCGATGGTGCCCAGGTCCATATCGGCCAAGCCGTTGCCGGTTGAATACGGGCCCCAGCCGAAGTAGAGAAAGCCCTGGGTGTTGGCGCCAAACTGCTCGTTCTTGTGATAGTCCTGGAAGTAGAAGCCGAATTTCACCGAGTGATTGCGGTGCATCCAGCCGACGTTGTCCTTGAAGTCCACGATCGGATTGGAGTTGAACCAGGGGTGGTTTCCGGCGTCGGCGGTGAAGCCATTGAAGGAGATCGAAGGCAGCAGCGGGTCCGCGGCGTTGGCGGAAAACAGGTTATTCACGGTCCAACCAGCAGGCTTATCGATGGAATGGTCGGGTGAAGACTCGCCAGCTTGGTTGAACAGCGAGATGTGGTCCACCGAGTAGCTCACCACGAACTCATTCATGAGGTTTGGCTTGAAAGTGTGAGTGAGATGAAACACGGCGCTCTTGCCCGGGCCAAGAAAAGGCGTTTTGATGGTGTCGGAAGACGAACTCGTCCACAGGGCCGGGACGGCCAGCGTGTTCCAGGCATCCTGCGTCCAGCGCACGAAAGCCTGGGTCTTGTCGGTGAGGTTCTCATCAACGCGAATCTGCTCTTGCCGCCAATTGGTGGCGGTGCTGGAGGCGACGACATATCCGCCTTCATGGCCCTGCGGACCCGTGTTCGGGAATGGAACGAGGCTATTCAGCAGAATTTGCGCGTTCGGATCGACAGTCACCTTGTCATTGGGATAGACATTCCCCGTCGCCCGCTCCACGGGCAGTACGCAACCGGAAGCCACGACGGCGTTGTAGTTGGACGATGTGGGATCGCATTCACTGAAATCCCCCGCCCTCTGGAGCATCGTGGGCACGCCCGCGCCCACCGTCTGGCCCTCGCGGTAGCGCCGCCAGTCTTCCGACCAATAGAAGAAGGTCTTGGACTTCGACGTGTTGTAGTGGCCGGGAATGTAAACGGGACCGCCGAGGGTATATCCCCAATCGTTCCACTTCAGCGGACTCTTGGGCGCCACGCTGCCGATCGAGGCGCGGTTAATGTCCCACGGATTGGAGTCGAACGCATCGTTTCGCACGTACTCGAAAGCGTCACCATGAAATTCCTTCGTCCCTGATTTCGTCGCCACTTCGATGGTCGCGCCGGAATGTTTGCCCATGTCCGCGCCGTAGTTGGAGGTCGAAATCCGGAATTCGGCGATGGTATCGAGGTTTGGATAAGTATTGAACGTGCCGGCTGAGCCTTCGTCAGTATTATTGCCGCCGTCGACTTCCCAATTGTTGTACTGCATGCGGCCGCCGTTGAACGAGATGTTGTTGTTGCCGAGGACGCCCACGTGCGACGTGTCCAGGCCGTCGTCTGCCACGGCACCCGGAACCAGCAGCGCCAGGGTTACAAAGTTGCGCCCATTCAGGTTGAGGTTGGCAATCTGCGTTCCGGTGACGACGCCCGAAATCGCGGCAGTCTCCGTTTCAACCTTCGCCCCGGAGCCTGTCACCGTCACCTCCTGGTTGATTTGGCCCACTACCATCGTCAGGTCAACGCGGAGCATCTCGCCCACACCGACCGTGATGCCGGAGCGCAGCAGTTTTTGGAACCCCGGGACCTCGGCTGTAATGACGTAGTTGCCGATGGGAACCTTGGGAGCCGAATACTCTCCCGCCGCATTACTCACCAGAGCTCGTGTGAAACCTTTTTCAGAGTTTGTAACTGTGATTTTGGCCGCAGGAATCACGGCGCCTGTTGAATCCTTTACGGTGCCAACAATGTTCGCCGTGTCCTGAGCCAAAGCGCTAAAGGAGACGGCCAGAAGAGCTGCTGCCAGCAGAGTTAAGCTGCGTTTCATGGACTCCTCCATACTTATAATGGTTATGGCTCTTCGAGCGGTAACGAGCCGATGAAGCTCGCCAGGCTACTCGCGCTCAGAGCTGATTCCACGGAATTAGGACGCTAACCCGACGCAAAGTCTTGGCAAGTGGATGGAGACGGACCGCCTGGACGGTTGTAGGCGGAACCGCCGTCACCTTCATGATAAACCAAGCTGCTTGTACCACTCGGCCTGGTGTCTGTCAAGCGTTTTTCCAGGAAGCAACTTGCGAAGAACCATTCGACAATTTGAAATGTGACGCTGACCCTCGCGGGGGTGTATACTCAGGTGGGAACGACGGCCGACGCACGGAGTAACCGAACGGGGAGATTTGCAGATGGAACTTTCTCGCCGCTTTTTAGTGGGCAAATGGGGTTTGCTGGTCTTGGCGCTGATGGGCGGGGCTTGGTTAGTCCGCGCCCAGAGCCAGCCTGAAAGCGCGCAACTCACGAAGCGCGTGGTGGGTGACTACGGCTATTGGAGCCGGACGCAGAATCCCCCCTACGCTGCGGCACAAATTCCCATGTCGAAACTCACGCATATTAATCACGCCGGGGTGAGCTTCGATGCGAAGGCCAACCTCGTGGTCCCGAAAGGATTCCTGGAGCCCGAACTGATCGAGAAAGCGCACGCGGCGGGCGTCAAAGTCCTGTTGCTACTGGGAGGGGATTTTGGGGCGCTGGAAGGCCAGCCCACGTTGGTTCAGAATCTGGTGAACAACCTGCTGGTTTTTGAGGATACGTATGGCTACGACGGCGTCGATATCGATTGGGAATACCCGAGCACAACCCAGGATGCCGCCACTTTCCTCAACCTTATGGCCGCTCTGCGCGGGACGTTCCCCAGTCCTAGCTTTGTTGTTTCCGCCGACGTTCCGCCTTGGGGGGGTAGCGGGTACAACTTCCCCAGCGTGACCCCGCTGGTGGATTACTTCAACATCATGATGTACGACTGTGCAGGTCCCTGGACGGACGACTCGCAGCTCAATTCGGCAATCTTCCCTGACCCCTTTAATCCCGCTACCTATAATTGCGAGCCGGGGGGTACGGTGAAGGAAGCCATCGATATCTATCTCAAGGATCTAAACATCCCTCCTGGACAGCTCAACATGGGCACGCCCTTCTATGGCTACCTCTACGAGAACGTCAGTGCCCTGTGGGGATTTTGCCCCAACTCCAACTGCTCGAAGACTGTTTCGGAGAACTACGGGACGTTCATCAAGCAGCGCATCAACCAGAATGGGTGGCAGACCTTTTACGATACCTACTCCCTTGTCCCCTATATGCTCAGGACCGATGGCAAGCCGGGATTCATTACCTATGACGATGCCTTTTCGACGTTTTACCGGGTGGCCTATTCGGTGTGGCGAAGGGGGCTGGGGGGAAGCTTCATGTGGTCGCTCGATGCGGACTACGACGGCGAATCACAGGACCTGCTCGATGCGATGTATAACGCCAGCCTTCCCCAAACGAAGTGAGAGCGCGATGTAGTTGCCCGGACCTCCGCTTTTGAGGTCCGCGGCTCGTCCAGGCGCCTCAGAAAAACCTGCGGACCCCAAGACCGGGGGTCCGCGCTACCCAGCACGCAACTCTACTTTACACCTGCCCCGGCCGGCACCGCCCCGCTTGACTCCATCTGCTTCATGATCTCCCTGATGCGCGGCGCGAATCGCCCTTGCGGGTCGGCCTTCAGATACTCCTGCATCTTGGCGTAGGCCTTATCAGGGGCGTTCTCTTTTAGATAAATGTCGGCCAACTTGACGTCCAACTCGGGGGGAGGGCTGGAGTTGAGGGATTGCACCTTGAGGTATTGCGACTCTGCCGCGCTGTAATGCTTCAGCCCGTACTGGGCCACACCCGACTGGTAATAGAACTGCCACGACCCCGGCGCGAGCCGCTCGCCGTGCTCGAGGAGAGGCAGGGCCTCGTCGAAGCGCTTTTCGGCGTTTAGCAACTGCCCGAGCTCAACATAAGCGTCCACAAAGCCGGGGTCACACGCCAGGGATTTTTTCAGCGCCGCCTCGGACTTCGTGTAGTCTTGTTGCAGGCTCAAAACCGCGCCGAGATCCGTTTGTGCTCTGGCGTAACATGGGTAGAGCCCAACGGCCTTCGCCAGATGGGCGTGGGCTTCGCCGAGCTTGTTCGCCGCAAGCGCCTTCTCCCCCTTCTCATACTCGCGCCGGGCCTCCTTCGGAGCCTGGGCGTCGGTAAGCGAGGGAGGCGAGGACTTTGCTTGAGGCGCCTTACGCGAGGGACTCAAGGTGATGTTCACGATATAAGTGCCAGCAGATATCCCAAGGTCGATCTCCTGCTGATAGGTTTCGAAGCCCTCGGCGGTCACCGTCAACAGGTATAGCCTTTTGGGAATGTGCTGGAAACTAAACTCACCGCCCGAATTCACCGGCTGCTCGGCGACCAGTGCATGCTCGTCCGTTTCGAGCCGCACCGTGCCCCCCGAGGTCAAGACCCCGCCTTGGTAGGTCCGCACGCGGCCACTAAGGTCAACTTCTTGCTGGGCCCAGGCGGGCTTCAACCCCAAGGGCAGGAAGATGCTCCAAGCTGCGATCATAAGCGCGGCGCGGCACACTCTACCCTCCCGCAGATCTCGAAACGCGCGCCCACAGCCTCGCCCGGCGACTTTCACCATCGGATTCAACCCCTTTGCTAGAATAATAAAGGCACCCTGGAGAGAAGTCAAACCAGGCAGCAGCCGGCAGCGGTGTCATTTGCGAGACTTGGACGCTCCGCAACGTCGTCAATCGCCCGAAAGGGGGAATCCGCTCGCAAGCGCTCAGAGAATGCGCCATCTACGGAGTAGATTCCCGCTTTCGCGGGAATGACGACCGATTGATGGCAGCGTAAAGCCATCCCTACGTTGCCTTGCGCATTCCACGCTCTTCTTCAAGCACGATGAATTGATCCGAGTCCATATCGTGGAGGCGATCCACGTGCCCGCTTGGCCAGCGCACTTCAATCTGGTCGACTTTTCGTGCCGCTCCCAGACCAAAGTGTTGCCGTAGGTCGCTCTGTGAAATGTAGCTCGAGGCGCTGAGGACTTCTCGGAGCTGGCGGCGCTCGCCGGTGGTCACCGCCACGCGGGCGCCGATGGCAGACCGATTCGAGCGCGTGCCTACGAGCTTGATGTTCAGCCAGTGATTGCTGCTGTGGTTCTGGTTAAGCAGCAAAGAGGGTGGCTCGCTCATGTTCAGGATCAGAATGTCGATGTTGCCGTCGTTGTTGAAGTCACCGAAGGCGCAACCTCGGCTGGAGTGGGCCTCCAGCACCGGCGCCCCGCACATGTCCGACACCTCTTCAAAAGAGCCATTGCCCAGGTTCCGATATACCAATCGAGGCGTCTTGAACTTGTAATCCGGGACGACTTTCTCGACCTCGGGATATACAGTGCCGGTGACGTGAAAGATATCCAGCCAGCCGTCGTTGTCGAAGTCCGCAAAGCCCACACCCCAGCATACGTATTTGGTGTTCACCGCGAGACCAGCGGCGGAGGTGACGTCATCGAAGAATTCACCGTGGGAATTGTGGTAAAGGATGGGCGTATCACTGCTGAAGTGTGGTAGGAACAAATCCAGAAAGCCATCGGCGTCGTAATCACCGACCCCAACCCCCATATTGGCCTCCTCCTGCCCGTCGCCACTGACGGCGCACCCGGCCTCCATCCCCACTTCGGTAAACGTGCCGTCATGGTTGTTGCGGTAGAGGAGATTGGGGGTCGAGTCGCAAGCCACGAACAGGTCGGGCCAGCCATCGTTATTGTAGTCAAACGCCACCGCCGTAAGTCCGTAGCGGCTGCCGGCCTTCAGAATGCCCGCCTTGGCGCTCACCTCCGTGAAGGTCCCGTCCCCGTTATTGTGGTAAAGGGTGCAGGTCTCTTGCTTGAGTCCGAGCGGGCCGCAATTCACAGGGACGTCCAGGTATTTGCAGTAGCGACTGGAACCGCCGACGGGTGTTTTCGCCAGGTCCATATCGATGTAGTGGCTGACGAATAGGTCCAGGAAGCTGTCGTGGTCGTAGTCCACGAAAGTGCAACCCGTTCCGTAACGCGTCCCTGTTTCCAGCAGTCCGGCCTTTTCGGTGACATCGGTGAACGTGCCATCACCATTGTTGTGGTAGAGCACGTTCTTGCCGTAGTAGGTGAGGAACAGGTCATCGTGGCCGTCGTTGTCGTAGTCGCCGACACAGACTCCGTAGCACCAACCTGTCCGCGTGAGCCCCGCCGTTTGTGTGACGTCGGTGAAGGTGCCGTCTCGGTTGTTATGATAGAGGTGGTTGGTTGGCTCGTGGCCGGCTGGAAACCCTTCCAAACGCGTGCCGCTCGGGACGAACACATCCAGCCAACCATCATGGTCGTAGTCATAAAAGGCAATGCCGGGCCCGTTCGCCTCCACGATATAACGCTTGGTATATTCGTCGCCGTAAACGGTGGGAGAAGTTAACCCCGCGTGGGGTGCAACATCCGTGAACGTTACGGGCCAGGGCCTTCCCGAGAACTTGGGGCGGGGTGCAGGTCTGACTCCACGCGAAGC
>Ga0326728_10027138_pt1 | contig 10049 bp, 8 predicted proteins | sample MB3enrmetagenome_FD_207602 | JGI IMG/M metagenome (GOLD analysis project Ga0326728, IMG submission 207602) | Lab enriched peat soil microbial communities from McLean, Ithaca, NY, United States - MB31MN | ecosystem: Environmental > Terrestrial > Soil > Wetlands > Peat | place: USA: New York... | reverse complement strand
CGGATCGGGCGGCGCCGCTCGATGGTGATGGCGCTGCTGGCGGCGGTGCTGGCGATTCCCATGTGGGCCTTCTCGCCATCGGTGGCACTGTTGGTCGCCGGGGCGTTCGTGATGCAGTTCATGGTGCAGGGCGCCTGGGGCGTGGTGCCGGCGCACCTTTCCGAACTGTCACCGGACTCGGTGCGGGGATTCTTGCCGGGCTTCGGTTATCAGTGCGGCGTGCTGCTGGCCAGCTCGGTGGGTTACATCGAGGCGGTGTTCGCGCGCCGCACCAGCTACGCGGTGGCCATGGCGGTAACGGCCGCTACGGTGTTTCTGATGGCGGCCATTGCCACGGCGCTGGGGCCGGAGCGGCGGGCGGCGAAGTTTGGCTAGTATGCCGCACACCACCGAGGAGATTCGCGCAGCCATTGAGGCATTCCTTAAGAGCGCGAAACAGCCGGCGCTGCTGGAACCGGGCGAGGAACTGCTTCCACTGACCGAAGACAATTTCGCGCTCGATCTGCGCGGCGGGCGTCTCACGCTGCAGGCCTGGGACCGCACGCGCAATCTGACGCGGCGTGTCACGGCGATCCAGGAGCCAACCAGCGCGCGCTTCGAAATCACCGTGGAGCGATTCCCCCGCCGCGAGGGCCAACTCTTCCTGGTGGACCTGGCTCGGCGCGCCGGAGCCGATCTGGGCCGGCGCGGCGGCCGCCTGGTATTCCGCGAGCGCTTCCGCCTGTTTCTGCGCCGCCAGTTCCCGGAGTGGAAGCTGGCGGAATTGAGCGCGGAGGCGAACCTGGAATTCAGCCTCTCGCCGGCGTTCCCGCGCGCCTTTCTGCGCCACGGGCAGCACGGCTGGGCGGCGATTGCGGCGCCGCCCGAAAGCGACGCGGCGGCGGTCCTTTCGTTCGGTCTGATCTGGCTCACGTACCTGCGCGGGAGGGAACGGCGAGTGGCGGTGGAGGGTTTGGCCATCTACGTTCCGGCGGGACGCGAGCGCGCCGCCGCGCTGCGCCTGCTGTGCCTGGACCCCGCGGCCGCGCGCTTGGAGCTGTTCACCTATGGCGAACAGGATTTCGTGGTGCGCATCGATCCGCGCGACCATGGCAACCTGGATACGCGCCTGGAGCCTTGCCGCCGCCCCGCGCCCAACCTGCTCGAGACGTGGCAGCGCATCACCTCTTTGCCCGGCGTGGAGCGGGTGGTCAAACACGATGGGCGCGCGAGCCTGCGAGTTCGCGGCATCGAGTTCGCGGAACTTCGCGGCGGCGAGTTGCTGTTCGGGCTGGCGGAACGGCGGCCCGCGCGCGAGCATCACACCGGTGAAATCGAGCGCCTAGTGGAGGAACTCGACCGCGCCCGCTCGCCCGAAGCCGAAGACCGCGGGCATCCGCTCTACCGGCAATCGCCGGAAGCCTGGCTGGAATCGCAAGCGCGCGCGCAAATCGAGACGCTGGACGCAACGCTCGTGTGCGACCCGATCTACGACCAGGTGCCCGCTTTCGCCGGGGGCGACCGAGGCATCCTGGACCTGCTGGCCGCCGACCGCACGGGCCGCCTCACGGTGGTGGAACTGAAAGCGTCCGCCGACCTGCACCTGCCGCTACAGGCGCTGGACTACTGGATCCGCGTCAAGTGGCATCTGGACCGCGGCGAGTTCACCGCGCACGGCTACTTCCCCGGGTTGCTGTTGCGGCCGGAGCCGCCAAGGTTGCTGCTGGTCTCGCCGTCACTGGAGTTTCATCCCAGCACGGAGACGATCCTGAGTTACTTTGCGGCGGGAATCGAAGTGGAGCGGGTGGGGCTGGCGGCGGATTGGCGGAAGGGGTTGAAGGTGATGTTTAGGTTGAGGGGGGCGGAGCGACCGGAGTGAGGGGGGACGAAGGGGAGAAGTTTGGTTACCGGGAGGTCGTTGTGGACTTGTCCCGATTTTTGAGACAACCTGGCTGTACCCGGTTTGCCCTCGCCGAAATGTATCACAATAGTGCGGATGCAGTCCTTCGATCGCATAACGTGGAACCCCAACCAGATGAATGGTCAACCGTGCATCCGTGGCATGAGGCTGACGGTGCGTCGAGTCGTGGAGGCCGTGGCACTATACCAGAACCGGTACGATGTTTTCCGGAACTATCCCGAGCTTGAGCCGGACGACGTTCGGCAGGCCCTGGCGTTCGCCGCCAACCTCGAGGACAGCGCGGCGGAAACCCACTCCGCCTGACCGGCTCACCATGCAACGTAGCGCCGGTGGTCTTGCCACCGGTGTATGCGACCTGTTTGCCAACCCAAGCGCTTAGGAATTCAGCTAAAATAGACTTGTGCCGACGGTTCTCGGATTCGACGGGCTGCGAGTTGTGATCTATCCGAATGATCATCGACCGGCCCACATCCACGCGGTTGGGCGCGGTTGCGAGGCGGTCTTCCATCTGAACTGCCCGGCCGGACCGACGGATCTCCGGGAGAACTATGGATTCTCGCGGCGTGAGATCAGGCACATCCTTGGCGTCTTGACGAACCACCTGGATGAATTGTGCCGGGCATGGGAGCAAATTCATGGCATCGCGTGACTGTTTCGAACAGGCAAACCAGCGTGCGAAGGACCTGCAGGCACGCATTCCACGGGCGCTTTCCGCGCGCTACGACCACAAGAGCGGGCGGATCGTGATTCATCTCAGCTCCAAGCTGATCGTGAGCTTCTCGCCCGGTGATGTAGAAGGGTTGCAGGACGCCCGGCCTTTGCATCTCAGCAAAATCGAGATCAGTCCGTCGGGTTTCGGCATCCACTTTCCAGCCCTGGATGCGGATCTCTACGTGCCCGGTCTCTTAGAGGGCTTTCTGGGCTCCAAGACGTGGATGGCGTCCAGATTAGGTCGAATCGGCGGCCAGTCGAGCAGCAAGGCGAAAAAGGCCGCTGCCAGAGCGAATGGAAGGCTGGGCGGCAGGCCCAAGAAAGCGGTTGAACGGTAGCGTCGGGGGTCTCGCGGGAGGCCTTCTATTTGAGCGGCGCTGCCGGAGTGTATTCGACAGAGCGGTAACGGCCATCAATGAAATGCCAGATGGTCGGAACGCACGGCTTACCTGTGGGCGATGAAACCGTGGAGCATTGACTGGGCAAACAAACGTCGCTGAAGCCACTGTGGCGGCTATCTAGAACGATAAAGAGGCCACAAGCGTTTTCGTATCCGAGGACGCCCTCTTTGGCGGTCAGATCCCTCCATGCCGAGCCGACCTTCCCAATCACCCGGGCGCCGCAAGGCCCATGGGGCGCGTCATAGCAGCAGACCTGATACTCCGGTTCTCCATCCGCATTCAGATCGACTGCAGTTCCGTAGTCATAGTTCGAGCTGACATCACACTTCATTTTCGTGAGGAGGTCGAGCGCTCCCTCTGGCAAATCCTTGTAGCTAATCGCCCTACAACTCGCGAGTGCCTCTGTATTTGGCTTCGGACACCCGTACCAGCGGGCTGCTTCTCCATAATCCTTGGTGACGCCTATTCCATCAAAGTACATTCCGGCGATGCTCTGCTTAGCGCCAACGTCGCCTCGCTCAGCCGCCTTGCGGTACCACTTGAGGGCTTCGGCGGGATCTCGCGGCGTCCCACTAACCCCATATTCATACAGGAACCCGAGTTCGAACTGCGCGTTAGGATCACCCGCCTCGGCGCGGTTGCGTAAAGACGCGAGCTTTGCCGCATCCTGTGCCACGCTTGCCACGGTCGTTTGACCGAACGCCAACATCGCCAGCCAGAGCGCAACCAGGCTGGCGATCAGTGGAGGTTTTCTCATCCCCTCACCGCCTCTTCTGTCGTGCCGCGATCAACTCCTCAATATTCACCAGCTCCGTCGGATAGTCCCCCGTGTAGCACGCATAGCAATACTCATGCCGTTCGTCGGCCACCGCTTTCCGCAGCGAGGCTAGTGACAGATACCCCAGCGAATCGGCTTCCACGAAACGGCGGATCTCTTCCACGTTGTGGTCGGAGCCGATCAGCTCGCTGCGCGTGGGCGTATCGACGCCGTAGAAACAAGGCGACACCGTGGGCGGGCAGGAGACGCGCAAATGTACCTCGCGGGCGCCGGCCTGGCGCACCATGCGAACAATCTTCCGGCTCGTGGTGCCGCGCACGATCGAGTCGTCCACCAGCACCACTCGCTGTCCTTGCAGCAGGTGGCGCACGGGATTCAGCTTCAGCTTGACTCCGAAATCGCGGATGGCCTGGGAAGGCTCGATAAACGTGCGGCCCACGTAGTGGTTGCGGATGAGCGCCTGCCGGAAAGGCAGCCCGGATTCGGCCGAGTAGCCGATCGCGGCGGCCACCCCGGAATCCGGAACCGGAACCACCAGATCGGCATCGGCGGGCGACTCGCGCGCCAGCAGCCGGCCCAGGTTCTCGCGCGATTCCTCCACCGAGCGGCCGAAAACCACGGAATCGGGCCGCGAGAAGTACACGTGCTCGAAAACACACTGCGCGCGCGGCTGCTCGGGGGCGTAATGCTCGCGGGTGATGCCTTCCGGGCCGACGATGATCATCTCGCCGGACGCTACTTCGTTCAGATAAACCGCCCCGATCAGGTCGAAGGCGCAGCTTTCCGAGGCGAAAGCGTAGACCTTGCGGCCCCCGGAAATTTCCATCTCGCCCACCGCCAGTGGACGGAAACCGTGGGGATCCCGCGCCACGATGACGCGGTCCTGCGCCAGGAATACCAGCGAAAACGCGCCTTCCAATTGCAGCAGCGCATCGCGCAACGAGCCCGCCAGCGTCCGCTCGGAAGAGTGCGCCACCAGGTGCAGGATGACTTCGGTGTCGCTCGATGCCTGGAAAATGGCGCCGCGCCGTTCCAGGTCGGCGCGTAATTCCGTAGCGTTGGTGATGTTGCCATTGTGCGCCACGGCTACTCGCCCCTTGTTGCACGCCACCGAAAACGGCTGCGCGTTGAGCAGCACGGTGTCGCCGGCCGTGGAATAGCGCGTGTGGCCGATGGCCAGCCCGCCCGGCAGCGTCGCCAGCACCGGGCTGGTGAAGATATCGGCCACGTGCCCCATGGATTTGTGACTGTAGATCCGGGCGCCGTCCGTGGTGCAGATGCCCGCGCTCTCCTGGCCGCGGTGCTGCAAGGCGTACAGCCCCAGGTACGCCAGCTTGGCCGCTTCCGGATGGCCGTAGATGGCCACCACGCCGCACTCCTCATGGAATTTATCGAACATAGGATTCGAGCGCGCCACTATAGACGGCCCTTAGCGTTGCGATTTCCCAGGAACCCAGTGTCATGGCGCGCTGCCTGATTTCCATCCCTTTCTCGATTGTAACGCCCACCACCGGCGCCTCGATTCCGTGTCTCTCCGCGATGGCCGCGACTTTCCCGGCGTGCGCCGTCGAAATCAGAATGCGCGAAGGCCCTTCGTGAAACGCCAGCACTTCCGGCCGCAGGTCGCTATCGATATCAATCGCCGCGCCGACCCCCGCCGGTCCGAACGAGCACTCCGCCAGCGCCACCGCCAGTCCGCCATCGCTCAGATCGTGCGCCGATTCCGCCAGCCCCGCCGCCACAATTTCGCGAATGGCCGACTGCACGCGCTTCTCTCGATCCAGGTCGAGCGCCGGCGGCAGCCCCCAGAGCTGTTTCAGGATCTCCTTGGCGTACCCCGTGCCGCCAAATCGTGCCTCGTCGCACCCGCCGATGCCGCCCAGCAGCACCACCGCGCGGCCTAGGCTTTTAAACGGAATCGTGACTGGCGCCGCGGTCTTGAGCAGGCCGACAATTCCCAACACGGGCGTGGGGTAGATGCCCTCTCCCAGCGTTTCGTTATACAGGCTCACGTTGCCGCCCGTGATCGGGGTTTCGAAGAAACGGCACGCGTCCGCCATGCCTTCGATGGCTTCTACAAGTTGCGCCATGATCTCCGGCCGCTCGGGATTGCCGAAGTTGAGGCAATTGGTGGCCGCCACCGGCTCGGCGCCCACGGTCGACAGGTTGCGGCAGCACTCCGCCACCGCCAGTTGCGCCCCCGCGCGCGGCGAGAGGTAGCAGTAGCGCCCGTTGCCATCCAACGACATGGCAACCGAAGTCCCGGTTTCCTTGATGCGGATGATCGCCGCGTCGGTTCGCTCCGGTCCCGCAATGGTGTTGGTGCGGACCTGGTAATCGTACTGCTCCCAGATCCACCGCTTCGAGCAACTGTCGGGCGACGCCAGCAGCGCCGGTAACGCCTCCTGCACATTGCCCAACACCGTGATACCCCCCACCGTCATCGGCGCCCGCCGCAGCGGTTCCGTATGCGGCCGGTCGTATAGCGGCGCTTCATCCGCCAGCTCACGAGCCGGAATCTCCGCCACCGTCACCCCGTGCTCTTTCACGCGCATCTTGCCATCGCTCGTGACCACGCCGATCTCGACTGCTTCCAACCCCCACTTGCGGAACACCCGGTAAACTTCCTCTTCCCTGCCCTTCTCGGCCACCAGCAGCATGCGCTCCTGCGATTCCGAAAGCATAATCTCATAAGGCGTCATGCCCGTCTCGCGCTGCGGCACGCGGTCCAACTCGATCTCGATGCCCACCCCGCCGCGGCTGCCCATCTCGCACGTCGAGCAGGTCAGCCCCGCCGCCCCCATGTCCTGAATGCCCACAATCGCGCCGGTCTGCATGGCCTCCAGGCACGCCTCCAGCAGCAGCTTCTCCATGAACGGGTCGCCCACCTGCACGTTGGGACGCTTCTGCTTGGATTCCTCGGTGAATTCGGCGCTGGCCATGGAGGCCCCGTGGATGCCGTCGCGCCCCGTGCGCGCGCCCACATAAATCACCGGGTTGCCGGCGCCGGCCGCCCTGGCGTAAAAGACGTCTTCCTCGCGGCACACGCCCAGCGCGAAAACGTTGATCAGCGGGTTGCCGTCGTAGCACGGCTCGAAAAGGCATTCGCCGCCCACCGTGGGCACGCCGAAACAATTGCCGTAGTGCGCGATGCCCGCCACCACCCCGCTCAGAATTCGCCGGTTGCGCGCTCCGGTTTCGGGATCGTCCAGCCGCCCGAAGCGCAGCGAATCCATCACCGCAATAGGCCGCGCCCCCATCGTAAATATGTCGCGCAGGATGCCGCCAACTCCCGTGGCCGCGCCCTGAAATGGCTCGATGAAGCTGGGGTGGTTGTGCGATTCGATCTTGAAGGCGATGACGTACCCGCCGCCGATATCGATGATGCCCGCGTTCTCGCCCGGCCCCTGCACCACCAGCTTGCCGGTTGTGGGCAGCTTCTTCAGATGCAGTCGCGAGCTCTTGTACGAGCAGTGCTCGCTCCACATCACGCTGAAGATGCCCAGTTCGGTGTAGCTCGGCTCGCGCCCCAGTATGCTGACAATCTTCCGGTACTCGTCCGGGCTCAACTGGTGTTGCGCCACCATCTCGGGGGTCATGCCCGCACCGCCGCGCCCAGCATCGACTGAAAAACCGTCAGCCCGTCGCTCGATCCCATGAGCGGCTCCGTGGCCCGCTCGGGATGCGGCATCATCCCCATCACGTTCCGCGCCCGGCTGAGGATGCCGGCGATATCGCGCAACGACCCGTTGGGGTTCCCGTCGTAACGGAAGGCGATGCGGTCCTCGGCCTCCAGTTCGTCGAGCGTTCGCTCGTCGGCGAAGTAGCAGCCTTCGCCATGCGCGATGGGCATTCGCAGCGTTTGCCCCTTCCGCCCGGCCGAAGTAAAGGGCGAATCGGTGGTTTCCACCCTCAACCGCACCTCGCGGCAGATGAACTTCAGCCCGCGATTGCGGATCAGCGCGCCGGGGAGCAACCCGGCTTCCACCAAAATCTGGAACCCGTTGCACACCCCCAACACCAGCCCGCCATCGTTGGCGAACTGGCGCACGGCCTTCATGACGGGCGAGAACTTGGCGATGGCCCCGCAGCGGAGGTAGTCGCCATAAGCGAAACCGCCGGGCAGGATGACGGCATCCACCGCTCCCAGCGTGGACGAGTCATGCCAGATGTATTCCACCGGCTGTCCAAGATTAGTGCCGACCGCGTAAAAAGCGTCGTGGTCGCAGTTGCTTCCAGGAAAAACAATGACGCCAAATTTCATGGTTTATGTTTTGGGGAGGCGAAGCCCCATTTTAGCAAAAAGGAAAAAAGGGGACAGACGCATTTATTTCGCGGCCGGAGCGGAAACGCCCCGGCTGCGCAGTGGACGCGAACAGGAAGAAGACTCGAACTAACGGCGCAGCTTGCGGCGAAGCAGCCCGGCGAACAGAATTCCCGATCCCAAAAGCAGCATGCTGCCGGGTTCGGGGACACCAGTGTCGTACGATAGCCCGGTGGTCCCGCCATCCAACCATGCAACCGATCCTCCACCGAAAGGTACGGTGTTCTGCAGAACCAGCTCCACTTGGTAGCCGCCGCTCACCGGTGCGATGTCGGAAAAGTTGAACGCACCTGTCACGGTTTGATCACTTTCGCAGTAGCCGCAATCCGCCAGAAGAACAGATCCAACATTCACGTTGTTGAGATACACATCCCATGTTTCGGTGCCCCCACCGCCGAGGACGCTCCAATAAGTCCAGTTGGCTGTGAGATCCGTCACCGAGTCGGTGGGCAACACGAAGACGCTCGACAGAACATAGTTGCCGGCTGTCCACATGTAGTCCGTCTGGCCGCCCGATGGAATGGTTCCACACTGGTTCGAGCCGCAATACGCGTCACCCGCAGTCGGGAACGGCTCATTGACAACCGCCGCACTTGCCACTAGCGCGTACATTAGAGCGAAGGATACTACGCACACAAATGTTTTCATTGCTTCAGGTTGCCTTGATTCGGCCCTCCGCTCAAGCAGTTTTTCCGATCTCGAGGATATGAGAATTCTAGTACTGTAGTTTCATTTTCCGAGGCGATCCGTTCCAGGACATCGGCGCGCTTGCATAGGAGGCCCAGCCCCGGGATACATACACCACCTTCCAGTGCTTCTATCCCCACGATCTAACACCTGCCGTTTATTGAAGATAAAAAGGTCTGTAGATGTTGATCTATGTCCTCAAGTGTTCCTATACTCGATAGAGTTACAGTTCGTTAAATCGGGTCCGGCTCACCCAGAACCCAGGAGAATTCATGAAGCTCATCAGCAACGTTGGCTCGCTCTTATCGCTCGCAGTGCTGCTCCCCGCCTTGTGTCTGGCGCAGGGAGCCGCCCAATCCGACGATGTCGCCAAGCTGCGCGAACAAATTGCGGCCCAGCAGAAACAACTCGATCAACAGCGGCAGGCGCTCGATTCCCAGCAGAAGGCCCTCGACGCCCAGCAGAAACTCCTCGACCGTCTGGTTGCCGCGCAAAGCGCGCCCGCGGCCGTTCCAACGCCACCCGCCGCGGCAGCGTTGGTACCGCCCGCCGCACCCGCCGCCGCCGACGTGGACACCACCGGACGGCCCATCTCCCCGCTCGCCTTCCACATTGGCGGCGCCGATTTCACCCCCGGCGGTTTTATGGATATGTCCACGGTGTGGCGCTCCACCAACATCGGGAGCGGCGTGGCAACTTCCTTTGCCGGTGTTCCGATGAGTAACACCGCGGCGGGCAGGATCGCCGAGTTCCGGTCCAGCGCCGCCAACTCGCGCCTTACCCTGACCATCACCGAGCACCCCACCAAGAACACCACCGTCACGGGTTATGTCGAAGGGGACTTCTATGGAAACCAGCCCACCAGTCTGTTCGTCACCAGCAATGCCAACACCTTCCGCATGCGCCATTTCTGGGCGAGCGCGGCCAAAGGAAAATGGGAAGTGCTGGGCGGCGAGACCTGGACCCTCCTCACGCCCAACCGCGTGGGCGTCTCTCAGGTTTCGAGCAATGTCTTTGTCGGCCTCGGCGAGGATTCCAACTACATGACGGGTCTGATTTGGGGACGGCCAGGGCAGATCCGGGTAACCTATCACCCCGACCAGCACTGGTCCATCGCCGCTGCGGTTGAGAACCCCGAACAGTTCGTCACCACCGGAGTCACGCTGCCCGCGTTCGCCGCCACTCAGGTGGATAACGGAAGCCTCTCCAGTACACCCAACGTGCGCCCGGACATCACCGCCAAAATCG
>Ga0326728_10027136_pt1 | contig 10049 bp, 7 predicted proteins | sample MB3enrmetagenome_FD_207602 | JGI IMG/M metagenome (GOLD analysis project Ga0326728, IMG submission 207602) | Lab enriched peat soil microbial communities from McLean, Ithaca, NY, United States - MB31MN | ecosystem: Environmental > Terrestrial > Soil > Wetlands > Peat | place: USA: New York... | reverse complement strand
GTCGCGGTCAAGCCCACATCGTTGATCTCCGGATAGGGGCACCACACGCGGCATCCGGTGATCGAGATCTTGAATTTCCGCGGCAGGTTGTAAAAGTCGCCATTGCCCGCCAGCATTCGCGACGCTTCGAGCGCTAAAGGCGAAGCATCGCAAATCTCGTCCGCATCCACGCCGGCGACCGGGCAGCCGGTGACATTGCGCGTAACATCGCCGCAGGCGCTGGTCGTATTCAACCCCACTCGCCCGAGCGCTTCGAGCAGATCGGGAAGCGCCTCGATCGTGACCCAGTGCAACTGAATGTTCTGGCGCACGGTGATGTCGGCAATGCCGTGAGCGTAGCGGTGCGTGAGTTCGGCAATGGCGCGCAGTTGGTCGGAACGCAGCAGACCATTGGGGATCCGGATTCTCACCATGAAGCATTGCAGCGCGCGGCCTTCCCCGCCCTGGCCGCCGGTGACGCCTGCCCCATCCCCCTGCGTGTACACGCCCCACCAGCGAAAGTAGGTCCCAAGCCACTCCGGCGGAATGGACTCGAACCCCTCACGGGCAAAGCGTCGAATTTCTTCAAGCCCTTCCCATGGATTCTTGGAGCGCTTGAGGCGCTCGACTCTTTGTGCCTTCGTCTCGGTCGCTGCGTTTGTCATCGCCTGTTTGTCCCCAAAAATAAAAACCCACCGCCAAATTCATCTGGCGGTGGGTTATAAGTGCCGGTATTAGATTAATCTTTTAAGTCGGCAATCTCCCCGCGCCAGCGCACACGCATGCACAACAACAACAGGCGCAAACGCACATGGCGGAAAGGGTTTGCCTCAACATGAATAAAATTCTAGGTTGAATAACTCCCGCGGTCAACAAACTTCGGTACCAACTGGAATCAATATTTTCGATCCTGCACATCAGAATTTTCGCACCGTGCAGTTTGACCTCCAGTGCCCCAGCCGGAAGAACGGTCCGAGATGAGCGATGATCATCAGGCGATGATCGTCAGGTCATGATCGTCAGGTCATGATCGTCAGGCCCTCATCGTGACGTCATCATCGTCAGCCCATGGGCGGGGGCGGCTGCAGGTTCAGATAATGCTGGGCGGGCAGATCGCGCAGCCACAGCGCCGCCGTTTCAGCGGTGATGTCCCGCTGCGGCATGGCCAGCATCTCGTAACCCACCATGAATTTTCTTATGGTCGCCGAGCGCAGCAGGGGCGGATAGAAATGCGCGTGCAAGTGAAACTCCGGATACTCCCCGCCATCGGTAGGCCGCTGATGAAAACCCATAGTGTAGGGAAACGACGTGCGAAATAGATTGTCGTAACGAATCGTGGCCTGCCGCAGTATCTCGGCCAGCGCCGTCCGCTCCGGGTCATTCAGTTGATCGAGAGCCGACACGCACCTCCGGCTGATGAGCAGCGTCTCAAACGGCCAGACGGCCCAGAAGGGTACGAGCAGCACGAAGTGGTCGTTGGAGGCGACCAGCCGTTCCTGTTTCCCGAGCTCCAGATCAAGATAATCGTGCAGCAGCGTCGTGCCGTGCAATTGCCGGTAGTCCCGAAACGCGGCCAACTCCTTCGCCCATTCATTGGGCAGAGTTTCGTTGGCCCAGATCTGTCCGTGGGGATGGGGATTGCTGCATCCCATCACGGCTCCGCGATTCTCGAAGATCTGCACGGAGCATATCCGCGGATCGCTCGCGAGGGCGGAGAACTCGCGCGCCCAGGTATCGACCACGTGCCGCACTTCGGCGACGCTCATGCGGGCCATGGTGAGATCGTGTCGTGGCGAGAAGCAGACCACCCGGCAGCGCCCCGCTTCGCTGCGGGCAACCAGCAGTTCCTTCTCTTCAATTTCACCGGCGGGCGTATCGGGCTTCAGCGCAGCAAAATCATTGTCGAAGACAAACGTCTCCGTGTAGGCGGGATTTCTCACTCCTCCGGCACGGGCATTGCCGGGACAGAGGTAGCAACTCGGGTCATAAGTTGGCGGCGCCTCGAGGAGCGCGCTTTCGACCTGTCCCTGCCATGGTCTCTGCGCGCGATGCGGCGATACTAGCACCCATTCGCGGGTCATGGGATTGAAGCGGCGATGCGGCTGCGAGGTAAGCTCAGAGAAGTTCATCGAGTCATTGCATCATTAGAATCGGGTCATCTCACCATAGGGTCATCGGGCCATCGAAGTTCAAAGGCCTTTGACTTTATCAGATCGCCCGATCACCGGATGACCCGATCACCCGATCCCTACATTCAATTCCTTCCGTACCCGTCAGGATGCGCACGATGCCACTGCCACGCACTTTCCACAATGGATTGCAAATCCGCGAACGTCGGCCTCCAGCCCAGCTCGCGCCGAATTTTTTCCGAGCTGGCGATCAAGACTGCAGGATCGCCCGCGCGGCGCGGCGATTCGATCACCGGAATCGGATGTCCGGTGACTTTCCGCGCCACTTCGACCACCTGCCGCACACTGAAGCCCTGTCCGTTGCCGAGGTTGTAAAGCAGCAGATTGGAATTCTCGGCTGCATTCTCCAGAGCATGAAGCGCCAGCAGGTGCGCGCGCGCCAGATCGCTGACGTGGATGTAGTCGCGGACGCAGGTGCCGTCAGGCGTGGGATAGTCCGTGCCGAAAATATTCACGTGTGCGGCACGGCCGAGGGCAACTTCGAGAATCCGGGGGATCAGGTGCGTCTCGGGCTGGTGCGCTTCCCCTTGATCGGGACGGGAGGCGCCGGCAGCATTGAAATATCGCAGGCTGGCATAGCGCAAGCCATGAATCTGGTGAAACCATCGGAGCATTCGCTCGACCAGCAGTTTCGATTCGCCGTAGGCATTCGTCGGATGGACGGGATCGTCCTCCTCAATTGGAGTGCGATCGGGATTGCCGAACAGCGCCGCCGTCGACGAGAACACGAAGCGCTTTACTCCGGACGCGAGCATCGCTTCGAGCAAAGTCAGCGCATTCGCGGTGTTGTTGCGGAAGAATTGCTCGGGGGCCTTCATCGACTCGCCCGCTTCGATCAGCGCCGCAAAATGCATGACGGCATCCATAGCGCCCGACCGCAGTAACCGGTCAAGGGCAGCGCGATCCGCCAAGTCGCCGACTACCAGTTCCGCGTTCTTGGGCACTGCCTGACGATGGCCGTGGCTCAGGTTGTCGAAGACGACCACCTCGTGTCCGGCCTGCAAAAGCTCTTCGGCAACCACGCTGCCGATGTAGCCCGCTCCTCCAGTAACCAAAACCTTCATTCGTTTCGCGCCCAGGTTTCTCCGGTTGCTTCTCCGGGCACCTCTCAGGCGACCTCGCCAACCCCGTCGGCAGCGGTGCAGACGTAAATCTCTGGCTTGCAGCCGGTCGCGCGTTCATAGCCTTCCCCAACCGTCCGCTGGAACGCTTCGACGCAGCCGGCTTGGACGAGCGTGACGGTGCAGCCGCCGAATCCACCGCCCGTCATGCGCGTTCCGTAAACGCCTTCGACTTGCTCGGCGAGTTTCACCATCAAATCGAGTTCCGCGCAACTCACTTCATAGTCGTCGCGCAGGCTGCGATGCGACTCCAACATCAGCTTCCCGAAGGCCTGCAAGTCGCCGGTGGCAAGCGCCTCCGCAGCCTGGAGGACACGCGCGTTTTCCCCGATCACATGACGGCAGCGCCGCATGACGATCTCCGGCAGTTCGCTCCCATAGGCTTCCAGATCCTCGAGCGTGACGTCCCGCAGCGCCCGCGCATTCGGCAGATGCTTCGACAGAATCCGCACACCCGCTTCGCATTCCGCCCGGCGCTGGTTGTATGCGCCCAGGGCGTGGCTGTGCTTGACCATGGTGTTACAAATCGCCAGAGCCGCGTCGTCGGGCAGCGGCAGCAGCCGGTATTCGAGAGAGCGGCAATCGAGCAGCAAAGCGCGGCCGCGCTTCCCGTGGCTGGCAATAAATTGATCCATGATGCCGCAGCGCGCCCCGACAAACTCGTTTTCCGCCTGCTGGCAGAGCAAGGCGAGCTTGGTTCGATCGATCGGCACGCTCTCGAGCTTGGTTCGACCGGAACTGTCTTGATCGAGCGCGCGATCGGCTAGATCGAGCAGCGCGTAGCCGGCGGCGACCTCAATCGAAGCGGAGGAACTCAATCCCGCACCGAGGGGCACGTTGCCATACACCAACAGGTTCGCCCCGCCCGGCTTCTTGCCGGACCGCGCCAGCATTTCCGCAACGCCAATCACGTAATCGCTCCAGTGCCCGGCGCGCACGGCTGGCAAATGATCGAGATCGAACTCGACTTGCTCGGAGTAATTCTCGGAACGAATCACGAGCTTGCGGTCAGGGCGTGGAGCAATGAAGACTTGGGTATGGAAACCGATCGCCGCCGGCATGACAAAGCCATCGTTATAATCGGTGTGTTCACCAATCAAATTGACTCGTCCCGGTGCCTGGTAAATGCGTGGAGACTCGCCAAAGAGCTGGACGAATTTTTGCTCCAGAGAATGGGCGTGATTTTCGACCGCTAGATTCGTATCAGGCATGAAGATTTGCCGCAAGCTAAAGTTCGCTGAGACAGTTTACATGCAAACCTAAGCGCTTAACCTCGAACCTCGTGTTGTACCGCGCGGACAAGATGTTGTCAAGAACGCTGTCCAGTATCAAACCGTCGCGGAGGGCGCGCATAAGAACAAACCAGCGCGATCGACCTTCAATCAATCCACCATTTGCGAAGCTATCGCGGGGCGCGTTCGAGGCTGGCGATGGCCGCGTTGGGATAGTAGTGGGTGAGAATTTGTTGAAAATTGGCGCCTTCTTTCGCCATGGCCGCGGCTCCCGACTGGCAGAGCCCGATGCCGTGTCCCTGGCCGGTACCATTAAGAATAACCTGATCGCCTTCGTTTCGCATCGTGAAGTTGTTGCTGGGAGCGATACTCCACCCTAGACGGCGGACAATTTTCAAACGTGCCGACTCATTGGAACTGTGCAGGGTGGCAGCATCGCGAGCGGAAATTCGGCTCTGCCAGCGCGCTGGGTGCTCGCGGCAGTACTTGCAATCGACAGGGTAATAAGGATAGCTGCCGGAAGGGAGGCCGACTTCGACGGGAATGCGGGTACGGCCGCTGCAACTGCGCGTGTACATCGCGGCGAAGGGTTGAGACTGGTAGACCATCACCAGGCTGCGCGTGCCGGACGTAGCTTCGGCGGCGCCACCGGAGACTGGCGGCTCGCGCAGAAACTGACAATGCGTGGTATCGCAGAAATCGAAGCCGGAGTGGCGGCCTTTGCCGGCGGCGAAGTAGGAACGCGCGGCAACAGCCTGCGCCTTCAGAGCCTCAAGCGGCGTGCCCGATAGGCTTTCCGCCGCCACTACCGAGGCCACAGCGGTTTCGAGATCCATGGTTACGACGGCAACCAGAGCGCCGGAAGCCGCTTTCAGTTCGAGGGTACCGCGGTAGTGGCGCGTGATTTTTCCGGGCACCGCAAGAAGAAAGTCCGCCGGGCCGCCCGTCCGGCCAGTAACGGTGAGGCCGGGAGCATGCACAACGCGGGTCCCCACTCGAACTTCCATCTTCCCGGCGAGGGCGCGGATTCCGGCGGCGTTGACGCCCGAGCTTTTTTCCAGCACGAACGTTTCTTGCCCTGCATGCACAACGACGGCATTGCTGTCCGCCGCGCTCACGATGAACTCAAGAGGATGGAACAGGCCGAGCACCCCGATGCGAACGTCGTGGGTCCCAACATCCGGATTTCGAGCACCCTGATTTTGAACGTCGTGGTTTTGAACATCGTGGTCCCGAACATCTGGGATGCGAGCGTCCCGTGCCGGCGCAAGCGCATGCGCCAGCGTCAGTGCGCCAATCGTGATCGCGAGTTTGATTGGCGCTCTCATTCCCACTCTTATTCGCGCGGCCATTCGTCAGCAGCGGCCCACGGCTCGACCCGGCGCAACATTTGTCCCGCCGTTTTAGCGGCTTGCGATCCCGGGGCGCCGTGAACACGAACCAGGAGCAGAATCTGCGGCTCGCCGGCCGGCGCCAACGCGATGGTGAAACCGTCGCCGGGAGCATGCCTCGCATGAGTGCACGGAGCAGTGCCGGTTTTGGCGAGGGCATCGGAGTGCGGAAGAGCGCGGTCGACTTCAGCGCCGGTTCCCTGCCGCGCGGATTGCGCCATTCCGCTGAGTATCAGGGACACGCCCGGTTGATCGCGACGACGAACTAGCTCCAAGTAGGCACGCGACAGGTTCAGCGGTGAGACTAACCACTGATTGCCGAAAGTGTGATTGTCGAAGTTATGATCGTCGAAGTTGCGATCCCCCAAGTTGCGACTGCCGAGGCCGGCAAGCGCAGGCCCGAAGATGCGAGGAGCAGGCGCCTGCAGGCCGAAGCGGTTTGCAGTCGGAGCAACTTCCGCGGCAGTCATACCCGCCGTGAGCACGCGAAAATAGGAGTTGCAGGAGTAGGCGATGGCGGAAGTCAGATTGACGGCGCCGTGGCCGCGAGGACGCCAGCAGCCAGTCATTGTCCCACGGCAAATGTGGTTTGGGTATTTGAATTCGTGCAACTCACCGTAGGCGAGAGCGGTGAAAGGCTTCAGCAGTGAGCCGAGAGGAATCGGAGTCTCGGGATGGTCCCAGCGCGAAGCGAGCACCGCGCCAGAGCGGGCATCGAGCAGAAGAAACGAAATCTCGTCGCTGGGGAAATCGCGATTCAGCGCCTGGCCGGCCGACTGGGCAAACAACGAAGTGGCGGGATCTTTTGCGCGATCATCTCCTACACTTGGACCGGAACCCTGCGTACGCGCGCTTGAAGGCGACAACAAGCACAAGCCTGTCGTCAACAGCAGCGCGGCTATCCTCATCTGGACCATTCGTAGGTAATTGTTTCGAGGACCTTATCTCCTTCGACGCGCATCATGATTCTCTCCGCGGAAATGCTGGCGAGAGTTGCGCTCAGGCTCGCCATGTTCTCCGAGAAGAATTGCGGTTCCCGTTCCAAGCCGGGAACATTGGACGGCTCCAGGCTGGGCCGGTCGATCACTCCGGCGAAGCGGGCGAAGTTGGCCTGCTCACGTTCGTGATTGAAGCCGGCAACGAAGACCGCAGGCTTCACATCCGGCTTGCGGTTGAAGTTCAGAAGCAGAGCCTCAAGCAACGCGGGATCGCCGGATATCAGAAGATACTTGCCGTGGACAGCGGTCGCGAGCGGCCACAGGCCATCGAGTTGCGAGTAGCCGGACTTCTGCTGCCACGCGACTCCGTGTCCGCTGGCAGTGAGACTCGGGCCCACAAAGTCGGCCAATGCGGATTGCACCGCGGCCTCGTTCCAGTCTGACGCTGCTGTTAGAACAATCGCGGAGTGAATTCCGATGAAGACTCCCGACTGATCTCGCTCGGTCGATTGCACCTGGAGCGAAGCCAGAATCTGAGTTTTGCCCAGCAGTTCCTCCAGAGACGATTTGCTCTGCGGCGTGGCGGGGCGCGCGACGGCGGCCTGATCGATACGAGTCTCAAGATCGGAGCCAGTCCCGGTTTCTCCCGAGGTCAGTTGCACCTGGGGAGCAACTTCAGAAGCAGGCGCAGGCCCGAGATGCGGCGCCAGGAGCTTCGTTTCAATCAAATCGAAACAGGAGTCGGCGGAGGGGTACGCCTTGGTTTCGTAAATGCCCGCGTTTTCTGGAATCAGGCGAACCAGGTCCGCAGCCGCTTCCAATCCTTCGGCGGGAATCGGCGCCGGCGCAGTCTTTCGAAGCAAGACGCGCTCTTCGCGGTATTGCTTGCTGGAACGGAACAAATCGGAGACCGCAGCCGAATACTGCTTCATGTCCGTGATGTTCTGCTGCACCCAGTAAGTGCGGAAGTACGGGCTCGGAACAATTTTCTCGAGGTTCATCATCATGCGGAGATCGCCCGCCGGCCCCGCGGCAGCGACCGATTGCGACCACCATTGCTCGGATTCGATGGTGCGGTCTTGCGTGCCGTTTTGGCTTCCTGACATCAATTGCAACGCACCCGCCATAAGATCTTCGCGGGTCGCCAGCAGCAGGTAGTCGCCGGAAACCGTGAACGCGACTTCCTTCTGCGACTCCGGATCGCGGCGAACGTAGAAAGTCACTCCGCCCGCGCTGCGCGGCTCAAACTTCGCTCGTGTTTGCCAGAGCGTAGTCTGCGTGGACTTCGCCGACGGCAGGTAGGTCACGTAGAGAAACTCCAGGTTTCCGATGTCGTAGAGAGCCAGCGCGCTGCGGGTTCCGGCCACTTGCGAGAGAAAATTCATGCTCGGAGGAAATCCGGCAGCAGCTGCAAATTGATCGCTCGCTCCCTTGAGGCGAAGGAACAGACGCGACCGGGAGAAGACCTCGTAATTGCTGGTCGCGACCCATTGTTTTTTCTGCGTCGAGGAATTCCAGTCGGTGAGTAACGAGGAGAAGTCCTGCGCCTCCAAGTAGAGAAGCGCGCCAGCGGGAACGTACTTTGAAAGGGGCGGCGCAGGCGGCAGAGCGGCCTGGTACGCCGCTCGACCGATTGCCACACACACCAGAGCAATCCCGAGGAAAGTGACGACGCGTTTCATTGCTTAGTACCTCCTTGCGCGCTGCCCGCTTTGACGGCTGTGGCTTTCGGGGCGGGTGCGACGCGAGCCACGAGCCTTGGCCGAACCACGCGATTCTGCTCCAGGGCTTCGTGCAACAGCGGTTGGCGGGCAGCATTTTGACGCTGCATCCGCAATTCGGACTTGGCGGCAGCGATCTTGTGGTTGAGTTGTTTGCGCGCCGCAGGTGAGTTTTCGGAACGGCGAGCGATTTCGAAATAGGAGACGGCATCCGCCAGATGATTGAGGCGCGCCATGGTGTCGCCAATCGTCTCGGCCACCTGCGCTTGCTGCGCGCGCGGAAGCGTCTGGGCCGCGGTGGCCGCGGGAACCGGCTCGGCGCCGCTGTCTTCCTCGCCCGCATCGGAATTGACGATCTGTTCCTCTTCCGCTTCGTCCCCCGCACTCGCTGCGGAAACACGCTGGCCGAGGAATTGCTTCTGCAGCAGCGGTTCCAGAATGGCGACAGCAAATTCATCGGACCGCGTGCTCGCCGCGGCCCGGAACAGCAAAACGCGAGCTTCGTCCCGGCGCGGAAAATCGATGGCGCAGTGGCTGAGCAACTTGATCTTCGTCTGCGCATCCGCCGTGTTCTGCGCGGCGCGGATGCGAGCCTCGTAAAAGTAGAACTTGTCGGCCGCGGTTGTGGAGATGGCTGCGGGGTTTCCGGCAAGCAGGTTCAGTTCGCCGCTTCCGAGATCGGAGTGAGGCCGTCCGGCAAGCGCCTGCGCCGCCTTGATCCTGAGGTCGTACGTGGCGTTCGATCCCAAGGCAATCGACGCCAGGACGGCCTGCGAGGCTTCAACATCCCGGCCGGCGGCGATTCTAGCCTTGGCCAGCCGCAAGCGGTAGGAAGCGTCCCACGGCGCCGATTTGACCAGCGGATCGAGAAACTCGATGGCTTCCGCGTTGTGACCGGCTTTCTCCAGCAGCGCGGCGGCGGGATCGAGATTCTCCAAAGGATTTCCAACGACAGCCACCAGGCGGTGAAGCAGATCGAGGGCGCCGGGAGTATCTCCGGAGGCGAGGCGAATCTCGGCGAGCCCAAGAAAGTTGGCGGCGTTGAGCTGATGCTCGTCGATTTCGCGAGCAAAAACAAATTCGAGAATCTTGCGTGCTGACTGCTTGTCACCAGCCTCGAAAAGCTGGCGAGCGGCGTGGCGGAGAATCGCCGAAGCGGGAACAGTTTGGGGTTCGGCGCGGTACCCGGCGATCTTCTGATCCAGCGTTCCCAGTTTCGCCGCCGCCTGCAGGTCGAGTGGAACCAGCGCTGCCGCCCGTGCATCGCGGGTTTCTCTGGGCAAAGCGGCGATGGCGTCGGCGGCTTGTGCGTACTTTTTTGTGCGGATTAGGTACCCAATCCACCGCACCTGCCAGGAGTCAATCTCTTGCTGCGCGTTGTCGCGTTCCAGGCCCGTGAGCTTGCCAAGCGCATCTTGCCTGGACTCGAGAATGCGCTGATAGATTGGCGCGCGCGCGGCGAGCGGGATCCATGGAGC
>Ga0326728_10027134_pt1 | contig 10051 bp, 3 predicted proteins | sample MB3enrmetagenome_FD_207602 | JGI IMG/M metagenome (GOLD analysis project Ga0326728, IMG submission 207602) | Lab enriched peat soil microbial communities from McLean, Ithaca, NY, United States - MB31MN | ecosystem: Environmental > Terrestrial > Soil > Wetlands > Peat | place: USA: New York... | reverse complement strand
CGAATTACCTTCCCCTCTGGACAAACGTACACTTTCTGGGGAACTCCCTGCTATTCCAATCGGGCAGCAACGTGGGAATAGGCACAACCACTCCGGGAGCGGCGTTGGACACTGTCGGCGCCGGCCTCGGCGTGCGTGGAACGTCGTCGGGCACGACGGGAACAGGTGTGTTCGGTCAGGCTACGAGCACCACAGGCGTCAACTTCGGCGTGTCCGGAGTCACGTCCAGCACCGCCACCAGTTCCGCCGCCGTGAACGGCTGGGAGGGTGCAACCACGGGTCAGGTCTACGGCGTCGCTGGATACACAAGCAGCACCACGACCTACGCCAGCGGCGTGGTCGGCCACGAGGGCGCTACCACCGGTCAAGTCTTCGGGGTCAGTGGGACCACCAACAGCGCCACGGATAACGCTGTCGGCGTGAGCGGCTTCGAAGGTGCCACGACAGGCGCTGTCTTTGGCGTCAGTGGCGGGACGATTAGCACCAGCAATGGCGCCGCGGGTGTTAACGGGTGGGACAACGCTACTACGGGTCAGGTCTACGGCGTCAACGGGTACACGGCTAGCATCAGCAATGGCGCCGCCGCCGTCAACGGCTTCGAGGGCGCTGCTACCGGCACGGTCTATGGCGTGAGCGGCGGCACTTCCAGCCCAGACGGTTTTGGCGTGTTCGGGTCCAACAGCGCCACCTCGGGTTACCCCGCCGGCACCGGTGGACTTAGCGCCAGCTCAAGCGGCTATGGCGTCTTCGGCTACAACTCATCGGCCACGTGTTGTTTCTCCCCGGGCGTGTTTGGGGTATCCGTCGGGGGGACCGGAGTGGCTGGCCAAGCTACCACGACCACGGGCCCTAGCTTTGGGGTGCAGGGATTTACTGCGAGCCCCGACGGTGTCGGTGTCCAAGGCCAATCACCGGGGGGCGTTGCCGTCGCGGGAATTAACTATTCGACGTGCACCAGTTCGGCTTGCACGCTGGTATCAGGGACCGCAGGCCAATTCTCGACTGGTACCGGCGGAACGATTCTGCAAGGCTTCTCGGGCAGCAGCACAAGCAGCGTGACTGAGGTGTTCAGCGTTGACGCGTCCGGCGATCTGAATATGAGCGGGAATCTGACGGTGACCGGCACGAAGTCTTCCGTGGCCCAGCTTCAGGACGGCCGGCGTGTGGCGCTTTATGCCGTCGAGAGTCCTGACAACTGGTTCGAGGACTTCGGCTCCGCCCAATTGCAGAATGGCGTGGCAGCTGTCGCGCTCGAGGCGACATTCGCGCAAACCGTGAACGCCGGAATGGAGTATCACGTCTTCCTGACTCCCAACGGGGACTGCCACGGCCTCTACGTAGCCAGCAAGACACCTGCGGGCTTTGAGGTGCGCGAACTGGGCGGCGGGACCGCGAGCATCGCCTTTGACTACCGGATCGTGGCCCGTCGGCGCGGCTTCGAGACGGTACGGCTCCAGGAGGTCCATGCCCCGCAAGGCGTGAAGGAGATGGCGGCCAGATTCGCCGGCATGCAATCACCTGGGCACGTGGCGGTGCCACGGTCGGTGCTGCCTCCGCAGCCGCCCAAGATCACAATTCCGCCCGCCCCAAACCCCGCTGAGCGGTTACGTTGATAGAAAGGACACCGGGGCGCTGCCCAATCCCGGCGTAGCCAGAGAGACCATAGGGCGAAAAACCGCATGCCTTTAAAGAAAACGCCTCGCGCCCCATGGGGGTGGTAATGAAAACCAGAACTGGGACGGTCGCCAACGTGGTCGTGACCCTGCTGGCCCTTGTGATCAGGTCGGCTTTTTGTCAACCACGGCTTCGCCAGTCCACTCCGGAGTCGAAGGAGGTCAAAGCCGGCGACCGTCATCCGTCAGGACGCCTACGCCAACGCCCACCGCATTCCGGTAGAGGAATTAAAGCCTCCGGTCGAGCAGGGCTACTATCTGCATCCGGAGCTTTATGGCCAGCCTGACTCGCGCCGGGTAGGGTTGGGCCAGGCCGCCACCCACGCGCAAAACTCCGGATCGCGGGATTCCGTAACGGCCGAGGCCCATGTTGCAGCGTCTCCCACAAGGTGACGTTGCACGTAGCGCAGACCCGTTTTTGAGGTTTGCAGGGGCTCTTTATCCCTTACTCTCCTGCGACCAGTGGCCTGACTCTGTGTAGGCAGGTTTGAGGTCGCCTCGTTCGATTACCTTTTCGGCCCCACCCTCCTTGCGGATTTCGTCGAGAAGTCGTAACGCCTCCCGGTAATGGAGTGTTGCGTCCGCTCCATTCCCGGTGGCGCGGAGGGCCGTCGCCAGGAGGTAGTGGTCCTTGGCAAGCAGAGTTCGCAGCCCCAGCTTTTCCGCCTTGGCCAGGGCAGGCTCGAGTTCCTGCCGGGCGCGGGAATAATCCTTACTTTTCTCCAAGGCCTCCCCCAAGTCAACCGAGCACTCTACCGATGAATACTTCAGTCCCAAGCTGTCTGCTTCCTGAGCGAGCGCCTTCAAGGAGCTGATCGCCTCACGCGCGCGCCCTTCCTCGATGGCTACCTTGGCCAAGCCCATTTTGGACGCCAACACCTGGGCGCGATCCTTGGTGCGCGATGCCACCTCCAGCGCCTGCCCATAAAGTGCTTGGGCTGACTTGAAGTCGCCTCGATAGTAGGCGCTATCTCCCTGATAGTCGAGCGTCTGGGCAACCACGGGCTGGCTTTTAAGCTCGCGGGCCAGGCTGAGCGCTTCCTCCAGGGGTTTCTGAGCTTCCTCCCAGCGTCCCGCCTCGGCCAGCGCGCCGCCATAGCCGCTCAAAATCTCGGCCATGGCCGGGCTGCGCTCCTGTAGCTCCTGAAAAGCCTTGACAGCTTCCGCCTCGGAGTTCACCGCCGCGCCGTAGCGGCCCTGGTGGCCGTACAGCGTGCCCAAGCCGTAGGAATCGACGGCCGCGGCTCGCTTGTCGCCGGCCCCGCGATGAAGATTGAGGGCGCGAAGATATTGGCTGAGGGCCTGGTCGTATTGCCCCAGCTTGACGCTTGTCTCCGCCAAGTTGTGCAGGGTCTCCGCGATATCGCCCGGGACCTTAAGTTTCTCGCGCAATTGAAGAGCCTGCTGATAATAGGTCAGCGCGTCATCGTACTGGCCTTTTGACAGATAAGTGCTGCCTATGTCATTAAGGCACAAAGCCTGGTAGTTCTCGTCGCCTGCCTCGCGCTGGATTTCGAGCGACTCCTTGTACATTTTGAGCGCCTGGTCGTTCTGGCCTCGGTCTCTGTAGAAGTTGCCGAGATCGATCAGCGTGTTACCCACTTCCTTCTTCGCGCCGATTTCCTGCTCCAGTTTTAAATTCTCGTTGAAACTTGCGAGGGCCGCGTCCGGCTTGCCGAGGATAGAATAAACCTGGGCCATTGCGTTGAGGCTGGCGGCCTCGCCGCGCTTCTGGCCGAGACGGCGCTGGATGGCGAGCGACTCCTGGTAGTTGCGCAGGGCTTCCTCTGGCTTATTCATCTCCCCGTAGGCGATGCCAATGGCTTGCAGAATCAACGCCTTCTTCTCGTCGTTTCCGAGTTCCACGGAGAGCGTGAGGCCACGGTTCAGGTAATCGAGACTACCCTGAGGATTGTCACTCTCGATCTCCACCCCACCCATCTTCCACAGCGCCTCGACGGATTGCGGGTCGGCTTTCAGTAAGGCTGCGTAGTGCTCGCGAGCTTTCTCGAAAGCCCCGGTCTCTTCGTAAAGTGAGCCAAGGGCGAACTGAACATCGGCATCGCCAGGCGAAGCCTTGGCGAGATTTTCGTAGGCCTCGATGGCTTTGGGGTAGTCCTTCATGATCTGCGCATGGCTGGCCACGATCCGGTACCTTTCCTGCGGCGGCAGGGCCTCGCTCAGGTCTACGGCCTTTCGCGCAGCTTGTTCCGCTTCGTTGTCATAGCCCAGGTTGACGTCAGCCTGAGCAAGCCTGGAATAAGCCAGTGCGAACTCCGGGTCTTGCTGGATGGAAGCCTGGAGCTGCTTCTGGGCGTCGAGATCCCTCCCCTGGCGCAGGAATTGAACGCCCTCATTGTAGTAACGGAGCGCCGCCAGGGATTTCGTGGAGGGCTTGAACGATTGCGTTTGGAGCTCCTTGGTGATGGCGGCAGAGAGTGCAAGGTTTTGGCGTATGGCACCCGCCAAACGATCGACAGCTTCCGGAACCGCCTTCTCGCTCGCGGCTTCTTCCTTCAGGGCTGCGTTGCGGTCGTGCTTCAGGTCACGGAGCTTGGCGTCGATGCGGATTTGGTCCCCAAACTTGGCATATTGCCCCCAGACCACTGTGTCGGCGCTGCTGAAATCCGCCACGCGACGCAGGGTATCAGGGTCTAGGGTCGAGTCCGGCGATAGCTGGAGGTCGTGCAGAATCTGATGCAGGCGGTCGGAAGAAACCATCCGCAGGTGGGACGATTGCCCCACCTCCGTGCTCAACATCTCGGCCAGACTGGTCCCCAGCCAGTCGAGCTTGGGGTCTCCCGAAGCATTGCGAAAAGGAAGAATCGCCAGGGAAATCGCCGGCTGTGCCGGCTTAGTCACAGGCGCAAAGATTCTTCCCCGGAACACCAGGCCCAGGATCAGGAGGAGAAGCAAGGTCAGCGCCGGCGCGATCCACTTCGTCCCGAACTGCTCCACCGTGCGGAAGCGCGGGATGCGAAGCGTGGCGAGTGTCCTGTGCGCGCGGTGCCGGGCTTCGAGGTCCCGCACAATTTCCTGCGCGCTCGCATAGCGGTGCCGCGGGTCAATCTCCAGGCAGCGGACCACGATGTCACTCACCAACTTCGGGATCGCCGGATCCAGCTTGGCGGGTGGGACAGCCCGCTCCTGGATGCGCTTCACGAGGCTGGCGGTAGGGGTCGCAGCCGCATACGGGGATTGGCCGGTGAGCAGCTCGTAGAAAATGATGCCCAGTGAAAACAGGTCAGACCTTGAATCGACTTCTACACCCTTGGCTTGCTCTGGCGACATGTATTCGGGAGTGCCCATTAACATGCCTGTTTGTGTCAGGCCGCTCGCTTCCGCGGTTCGCGCGATTCCGAAATCCATCACCGCAACCCTGCCGTGCTTGTCAACCATGATGTTCTGCGGCTTGAGGTCCCGGTGGATGACTCCTGCCGTGTGTGCGGCGTCCAACGCGTGGCAAACCTGCTCAATGATTCCGACCGCTTCTTCAGGCTCAAACTTCCCGCGCTCGATCAGGAGAGATCTCAAATCCCGGCCATCGACGTACTCCATGGAAATGAATTTCGCGCCTTCGGCTTCTCCCAAGTCGAAAATGCGAACCACGTTCTTGTGGGTGACCTGCCGCGCCAGAATTAATTCCTGCTTGAATCGCCGCACGATATCCGGATGCCCTGCCAGTTCAGGGCGAACGACTTTGAGCGCCACCTCCCGCTCGACCTCGCGATCTCGGGCTTTGTATACGGCGCCCATGCCCCCTTGCCCGAGCAGTTCCAAAATCTCATATCGTCCCCCCAAGACATGCCCTGGTTGAAAAGCGTCTGACAAAACCGAGACGCTCCTCCTAGCCTCATCGGGTGCGCGGACGGGCCTTGGGGTTCCGATGGTGGCTGTCACGGTCTCAGGGTCCAGAGAGGTATGACACCTTTGGCATTGAGTTGCTGCGACCGGATTAATGTGGCGACACTGAGGGCATTCCCTCATTCCATGCCTTCCCATCCAATGAATGTTGGGCAATACATTACGCGTTTTGGCCTGCCAAAATCAAGTGGCGCCAGTTTTGAGGGAACCGCCCCTTTTCCCCTTGCTAAACTAGGAGAGCGGCGCTATACTCCTAGATGAACTAGGAGTCTAAAACCATGGGCAAAACCGCTGACTTGCTCCCCGGCACACTCGACATGCTGATCCTCAAAGCCGTGTCGTTAAAACCCCTCCATGGATATGGCGTGTTGCTCCGCATCCGCCAGATCTCGCGTGCCGCTCTGGAGATTCCACAAGGGTCTTTATATCCGGCGCTCTACCGTTTGGAACATCAGGGACTCATCGCGGCCGATTGGGGCCAGAGTGACAACAACCGCCGCGCGAAGTACTACACGTTAACCACCGCGGGGCAGCGCCGCCTGCGTGAGGAGACCGCGGGCTGGAACCGGCTGGTTTCTGCCATTAGCGCAGCCCTGAACACGACCTCGGAGGAGGTGTGACATGTTGGCTCGCTTGCGTTCTCTGTTTCGTGCGCTCGCGTCGCGACGAGATTTCGAAGCCGGCATGACAGAGGAACTGCGTTTTCACATCGAGCAATACACCGAAGACCTTGTCCGCTCGGGAATTTCACTCGAGGAAGCGCGTCGCCGGGCGCGGCTGGAATTCGGAGGGATCGACAATGTTAAGGGAGACTGCCGTGAGGCGCGCGGCCTTCTGATCTTCGATGAGCTCGGAAGGGAGTTCCACTACGCCGCCCGCCAATTATGGTGCAATCCCGGCTTCACTGTTACCGTAGCCCTCACCCTTGCACTTTCGATTGGGGCAAACACCGCAATCTTTTCGATGGTAAACGCGCTCCTGCTGAAAAACCTCCCCTACGCTCATCCGGAGCGTATGGGCGCGATTTACACGCGGGTCACCGGCCCCCGGGGCTACGATGAGCGGCACAACCTGGCCGGCGAGCAGTGGGAGTTGCTGCGCGACAATGTCCCTGCATTGATCTCAGCCGTTTCAACTCGAGGCACCTCGGGCGTCAATCTCCAAGCGGGGTCTCAGGCGCAGTATCTTCACGCGGCACGCATCTCGGCGCACTACCTTGACGTGTTGGCTCTTCAACCCACGTTGGGGCGCAATTTCTCTGAAGACGAGGATCGTCCCCACGGACCCAAGACTGCCATCCTGAGTTACAGTCTGTGGCGAAATGCCTTCGGCTCTAATCCCGCTGTCCTCGGCCAGTCCATTCTGCTAAAAGGAGAGCCGTATACGGTCATTGGGGTACTCCCTGAGGGCGCAGCGACGCCCTTGAACGCCGACCTTTATACGGCACTTCAGGCCAGCCGCGAGGGCGAAGGGACGGGAACGAACTTTGAGGCCAGCGTCCGGCTGCGCGCGGGTGCGACCTGGCAGGAGGCGGATGCCGAGATCAGCCGCGCTTGGTCCCTTCGTACTGATCGCTACGAACTAAAGGACAACCCCGGCGCGCAGGTGAAGTACTACTGCGTGCCGCTCCAAAAGGCAGAGACGGCCAGGTTGCGTCCACAAGTTTTGACGCTGATGCTGGCGGCGGGATTAATCCTACTGATCGCCTGCGCTAATCTTGCCGGGTTGACACTCGTGCGGATGATGCGGCGCACGCCTGAAGTTGCAACCCGCTTGGCGCTGGGAGCTTCGCGCTGGCAGATCCAGAAGCAGTTCTGGATCGAAAACCTGCTTCTGGCACTTGTGGGCGGAGCAGTGGGCACCGGTGTGGGCTTTGTCGCGCTGCGCAGCCTTTTGCTGCTGTTGCCCGAACACTTTCTCCCCGCCGTCCGAGTCTCCCTCGACGGCCGCGTGTTGGCATTCACCCTGGCCGTTTCCTTGTTGACGAGTATCCTCTTCGGCATGCTTCCGGCGCTCGCCACGCGCCAGGTTGATCTGCGTTCCTCGATGTCCAGCCGTGCGATCGCAGGTTCCGGCGGGCAACGCCTGCGCGAGGCACTGATTACCGGTGAGATCGCCCTCACCGTTGTGCTGCTGGCCGCTTCCGGCCTGCTCGTCCGCACCCTGATCCACCTCGAGACGCTGCCGCCCGGCTTCAATCCCAACGGAGTCATGGCCGGCAAGGCCTCGCTCGACGATGCCCGCTTCCACTCTCCCGCGGCCTTGAGGAAGCTCATGGACGAAAGCACAGCCGCCATGCGGCAGATTCCCGGCGTGCAGAATGTGGCAGTTGGATTGAGCCTGCCTTATGAGCGCTCCTTGATCAACGGAGGTCTGACCATCAGCGACAGCACAGGGACAGGACAACAAGTCGAAACGGACGAAATATACGTCACCCCCGGCTATTTCGAGGCGTTGCAGATCCCGGTCCTGATGGGGCGCTCCTTCACCGAACGGGACGGCCCGGATGCGCAGCACGTGGCCATCATCAACCAGACATTCGCACGCAAATTCTTCCACGGGGCAAATCCGATCGGCCATTACGTGGGCAGGAACATCCTGATTGTCGGGGTGGTGAAAGATGTGCCCGTCGCGCCCGGCGTGGATCCTGGGGCGCCTCTTACCGGCGAACAGTCTATGTATATCCCTTACACGCAGGCGGATGCTTCGTCCCTTCCGCTGCTTCATGGTTGGTTCCAGCCAAGTTGGATCGTCCGCACAGACGGCCCGGTGGCAGGCTTGACTGCGCAGATGCAGCGCGCGCTGGCCAGTGCCGATCCTAACCTGCCCTTCTCAGGCTTCTACAGCATGCGCGACCTGCTGGCGAAGACCCTGACGATGCAACGCGTCGAAGTGGCGCTGCTGGGCGCCATGGCGGCGCTGGCGCTGCTGCTAAGCGCAGTTGGCATCTTTGCGCTAGTGGCGAACATCGTGGCGCAGAGTACCCGCGAGATCGGCATCCGCATGGCCCTGGGCTCTACGGTTCGACAAATGATGATCCATATCGCAAGGACCGGAGTGGGTGCTTCGGCTTTGGGATTGGTTTTGGGATTGATCCTGTGCGCCGGGGCGCTCCGCGCCATGCGCAGCGTTCTCTACGGCGTAGGCGTATACGACGCACTCACCATCCTGGTGGTGCTGCTGACGCTCTCCGCTGCGGCACTTCTCGCAATCACCCTGCCCACCCTGAAAGTTGCAAGGATCGATCCGGCCAGGACGCTGCGCGAAGAATAGTGCGGCTAGCCGCACTATTCTTCCCAGGGCCGGGAGAGCGCGGCTTTATGGGCTGCGGAACATGCCACAGCTTGCTTGGGGCGTGGCTATTGCACGGTAAGAGTGACCGTACCCGTAGACGTGGTGGCGCCTGAAGTGCCGGTGACGGTGATGATATAGGTTCCAGACGTCGTACCCGGTATGGGCGTGCAGTTCGGGCCGCTGTTACCGCCGCACGACACTAGACCTTCCATGAGGGTGGCGAGGAGGGCCAGCGTAATGAGCCCGAGCCGCCATCTGCGCCGCGTCGCCGGAATCCCGAAGAGCAATAGGCAAGCCAGAGCGGCGCTGCCCCCCGTGTACCAGAAAATTTCGGGTCGCATCACGTAGGCCTGGGTGCAGGCGAAACCTTCCGTGGTTGTGATGGTGAGGGGAGCCGTAGCCGGGGCGGCGCCGGAAATGTTCACCTGGGTGTTCCCACCGAAGCTGAAGGTGGGCAGGTCCTGCGCGCCGGTCGGGCTGGAAGTGAGAGCGGCCGTCAGCGCGACGGTGCCGGCGAAACGGTCCGTCGGGGTTACGCTAATCAACGACGTATTGCCCGTGGATGCGCCGGCGGTCACGATGACCGCGGTGCCGGTGATCTTGAAGCCAGGGCTTCCGCCTATGACCGTCACTGTGGCTAGTCCAGTAGCCGACGGGTAGTTGCCACCGGCGTAGCTGGCCAGCAAGGTGTCGAGGCCCGTATTGAGGGTTTCAGCGGGGACGGTGATGGTTGCACTGCCGTTTACGAGCGGCGTTGCCGCGGAGTCGTAGGCCCCGCAGCTCAGTGTTACCGTGCCGGTAGCCGCGGGACTGCTACTGCCGCCGCTTACGTTAATCGCCACCGGGAGAGCCTGGTCGTAATTGACGCTCGACGAGGAGGGTGACACCGAGACTGTGGCCCCCACAATGACCAAGCCACCTGCGGCATTGGGCATGGCGGCGTAGTTGCTGTCGCCGCCGTAGCTGAGGTTCAGCGTATTAAACCCTATCGTCAGGGTTGCCGGCGGAACGGTGATGGTGGCGTTGCCGCCCACGAGCGGGGTGGCCGCGGAGCTGTAACTGCCGGTGGTAAGCGTCACCGTGCCGGCCGGCGTCGCAATGCCGGTTCCGCCGGTAGCGGCAATGGCCACCGTAAGAGGCTGCGCTTGGGCCTGTGCCCACGTGAGGTTCGTCGAGGAGGGCGTCAACGAGATGTTCGGTGCCACCACGCTCACTGTCCC
>Ga0326728_10027130_pt1 | contig 10052 bp, 8 predicted proteins | sample MB3enrmetagenome_FD_207602 | JGI IMG/M metagenome (GOLD analysis project Ga0326728, IMG submission 207602) | Lab enriched peat soil microbial communities from McLean, Ithaca, NY, United States - MB31MN | ecosystem: Environmental > Terrestrial > Soil > Wetlands > Peat | place: USA: New York... | reverse complement strand
GTCCCACCCGGTTTCGTGGACACGCCGGGCTCCCCATCGGGGAACCGGGGCGCCGGGGAGCCCTCTGGGCCGGGCCGGGTCCGACGTTTCTGTTTCTTGTCGCAAGGGTGGGATCGCACCAACTCCATAAGCGAACAAAGCACAGCCGCGCCACTCCAAAACGTACAATGGGTGCATGATGCGTAGCCCTTTTCCCATCCTGCTTACCGCAATTGCGCTGGCCTGTTGCCTTTCTTCACCACTGTTTGCCCAGGATTCGCTGCCCACGGCATCGGCCGCGGATCGGGCGCTGGCGCGGTCGATTCTGAAGGAACTGATCGAGATCAACACTACAGACACGCCGCGCGGCAACGTGACCACGGCGACCGCGGCCATGCAAAAGCGGCTGCTTGACGCCGGCTTCGCGCCGCGGGACGTGCAACTGCTGGGCCCGGACCCGCGCAAGCAGAATCTGGTGGTAAGAATGCGGGCCGTGGGCACGCCCGCCGGCAAGCCGGTGCTGTTTCTGTGCCACATGGACGTGGTGGAAGCGCTGAAGGCCGACTGGACGACTGACCCTTTCCAGTTTGTCGAAAAGGATGGCTACTACTACGGGCGCGGCACCCAGGACATGAAGGAAGGCGACGCGGCGCTGGTTACCACGTTTCTGCGCCTGCACCGGGAGGGGTACAAGCCGAAGCGCGACTTGATTCTGGCTCTCACCGCGGACGAGGAGGGCGGCAAGTTCAACGGCGCCCAGTGGCTGGTGGAGCAGCATCGCGAGCTGGTGGACGCGGCATTCGTCATCAATCCCGACGCCGGCGGCGTGGAGCTGGATCATGGGCGGGCGGTGGTGGCGGCGGTGGAAGCTACTGAGAAGGTCTACTCCGACTTTCAGGTTAAGGCGGTGAACCGCGGCGGGCACAGTTCCCTGCCTCGGCCCGACAACGCGATCTACGAGCTGACGGCGGCGCTGAACAAGCTGGCGGCGTACACGTTTCCGTTCGAGATGAACGAGGTGACGCGGGCCTACTTCAGCAAGCTGGCAGGGCAGGAGACGGGACAGACGGCAGCGGATATGCGGGCCATCCTGGCCACGTCGCCGGATTTGGCCGCCGCCGCGCGGCTGAGCGCCGAGCCCAGCTTCAACTCCAACTTCAGGACCACCTGCGTGGCTACGCGGCTGAATGCCGGCGTGGCCAACAATGCGCTGGCGCAGACCGCGCAGGCCAACGTGAATTGCAGAATCTTTCCGGGACACTCGCCGGAAGAGATCCGGCAGCAGTTGATGGCGATCTTCGCCGACAACAAGCTGACCGTAAAGTATGTTTCCGATTCCGGAGAGGTCCTCGATGCGGCTCCCGAGCGGAAGGCGATTGTGCCGCCGGCGCCGATTCCCGAGGTGTTTGATCCGCTCACCCGGCTGACCAACGCGATCTGGCCGGGAACGCCGGTGACGGCGGTGATGGAGAACGGGGCCAGCGATTCCATCCCCTTTGCGCAGGCCGGAATCCCCTGCTACGGCTTTTCGGCTATCGCGCTGGAGCGGGACGACGACCGCGCCCACGGACGCGACGAGAGGCTTCCCGTAGATTCCTACTGGAAGTCGCTGGACTTCTTTTACTCGTTTGCCAAGGCGGTGGGCGGGGAGTGAGAAAGACAGGGAATCCTGCAGGTTCTTATGGGCTGGTGCTAAAACCGGGCAAGACCCGGGCGTCCGAGCGAAAGACGTGATACTTGGTGAAGGAAACATCGTTCACGAAGGTCTGGAGCGGTGCGGAAGCGGGCAGCGAGCTCCCATCGGCCGCGGTTGAAGGCTGCTTCAGGGTCGCAACGGCACGGACCGGGCAGATGTAGATGTTGCCGCCGATGGGGACCGGACCGTACTCGACAAGAATGGAGGATTCTGACATCGAATCGGAGGGGAGATGGTCGGCCTCGATGGTGATGCGGAAGATGGTTCCGCTTGCTGGGTCGACCGCAATCTCTCCGTGGTAAGCGGGATAATCAGCGGGGCTGAAGATCCCGGATGCTACCGCGAAATGCGAAAGTTCCCTGTGCACCTCATAATGGAAGACCGCCAGAAGTTCATTTGTGCCCCGCTCCCAATGACCCCAGGTAACCTTACCGTGGATGGCATCCCCGAGGACGACGTAGAGAATGGGCCCGAACTCTCCTTTGGTGGTCAGGCCGACCGCGGGAGGGGCAGCATGCTTGCCGTTCCTTGAGAGCGCATCCTCCACCTCGAGGCCGTCCCGGTAGGTGACTACCACGCCCCAGGTTCCGGCAGAATACAGTTGGATGCTTTTCGATTCGGCTGAATTCAACGGACCCAGCGAGCGGAACGATGGATTCGAATTGTTCAGTTGATAGACTTGGAGTTGCCGTTGCTGGAGCAATTGCCGAGGCGTCGACGTTTCAAAGTACGTGGTGGTCCGCAGGGCAGAGAAGTTGGGCAGTTTCGACAGCGTCTTGCTCACATAACCGGCGATTCGCGAGAAGATCTGCTCCTGGGCGGCCAGCTCCGGCGGCGGGGCGGCAGGGAGATCGGCTGCGGGAAGATCGAGGAAGGCGGATGCATCGGCCAGGGCAGTGAGCGTCTCCTGGGTGCGCTTGCCTGAAAACTCCGTCTCCCACCGCGAGAGGGTATCTGAGGTTACACGTTCAGTAAGTTCGAAACCGGATAGCTGTCGGGCCACTTTCGCATCCGGCTGGTGTTGGAAAGAGGCGAGCAATTGTTCCATCTGGCCGACGGTTACACGCGTTTGCCCGGGCGCTGTTGGGCCGATCGCCGCGAGAAGCAAGAGGAACCCCAGTTTGCGCATTGCAAATCCGCCTGGATGATCGCGGACTGATTATAGCGGCTTCAAAAAAAAAGCCCGGCGCGGCAGGAATGGGCAGCGCCGGTTTGACGCACCGGGTTGCGGGCAATAGTTTGGAAGAGAGCGGGGTCGCGCGTCTACACCCTCAAACAAGGAGACTGGATGCAGAGCAGAGCTTTTTCATGGGTTTGGAAGGGTTTCCCGGCGCTGATGCTGGCGGCGATGTCCCTGGCCGCCGCGCAGGGGCAGGATCTGAAGAGCTTCGAGCAGAGGATTACAACCAAAGTGCTGCCTAACGGGCTCACGCTGATCGTCTGCGAACGTCCTGAGGCGCCGGTGTTCAGCTACACCACGTTTATCGACGCCGGCGACGTGAACGATCCGTCGGGAGAGAGCGGCCTGGCGCACATGTTCGAGCACCTTGCATTCAAGGGCACCAGCCAGATCGGGACTACGGACTACGCCGCCGAGAAGGTGGCGCTCGAAAAGGTGGAGGCGGCCAACGACGCCTACGAGGCCGAGTACCTGAAGCCGGTGGGACGCGACGAGAAGAAGCTGGCCCAGTTGCACCAGGCGTTCGTCGATGCCCAGGCGGAGGCCCACAAATACGTGATCCCGAACCAGTTCACTGAAGTTGCCGAGGCCAACGGGGCTAACGGATTGAACGCCGAGACGGAGCTGGACGAGACCCAGTACTTCTGGTCGATGCCGGAGAACCGGCTGGAGCTTTGGGCCTGGCTGGAGAGTGGCCGGCTTTCCGACGCGGTTCCGCGGGAGTTCTACAAGGAGCGGGACGTGGTGATTGAAGAGCGGCGGATGCGGACCGACTCGAACCCGATCGGACGGCTCGTCGAACAGTTTCTGTCCACCGCCTACGTGGCGCACAACTACGGGCGGAGTGGAATCGGCTGGCCGAGCGAGGTGGGCCAGATCAACGCCACCGAGGCCATGGCGTTCCACAGGAAGTACTACGTGGGCGGCGACATCGTGGTCACGGTGGTGGGCGACGTTAAAGCGTCGCAGGCGATGCCGATGCTGGAACGGTACTTCAGAAAGGTTCCCAGCGGACCCAAGCCGGAAGAGATGACGACGGTAGAGCCCCAGCAGTTTGCCGAGAAGACGGTGACCATTCGCGAGCAGACGCAGCCGTTCTACATCGAGGGCTACCACCGGCCCAGCTATCGCGACCCGGACGATGCGGTGTACGACGCCATCCAGGACATCATGTCGAACGGGCGGGTTTCGCGCATGTATCGCAGTCTGGTTGAGCAGCAGCAGATTGCGGCTGAGGCCGAGGGGTTCAGCCCATTTCCCGGCGACAAGTATCCCAGCCTGTTCGCGTTCTATGCGGTTCCGCTCCCCGGCCACACGCCGGCCCAGATGCGGGAGGCAATTCACAAGGAGATCGACAAGCTCAAGACCGCCGACGTGACCGACGCGGAGCTGCAGATGTATAAAACCCGCACCCGCGCCGACCTGCTCCGAGGCCTCGCCGACAACCAGGGGTTAGCCAATGCGCTGGCCGAGTACCAGACCCGCTATGGAGACTGGCGAGAGCTTTTCCTGCAACTGGACAGGGTGGACAAGGTGACCAAGGCGGACATCCGCCGGGTTGCGAACCAGGTGTTTGTGGAGTCGAACCGGACCAGCGCGGAGATTGACACCGAAGCTCCGGCTGCGGCCGCGAAGAAGGATGGAGGCGCGCAATGATTGATCCGGAGAGGAGCTTTATGGAGATGAATCCCAGGTCTCAGAGGCTAGACCTGGGGCACAGGTTCGTTGTTGTTGGCGCTCTGTGCCTTGCATTTCTGGCGCCGGCAAGCCTGAGCGCGCAGCAAAGCAAGCCGTGGGAGCAGATTCCCATCCCCAGGCTGCACGACTTCAATCCGCAGCAGCCCAAAAGGATCGAGCTCAAGAACGGCATCGTTGTTTTCCTTCAGGAAGATCACGAGTTGCCGTTCATATCGGGGTCGGTGACGATCCCCGGGGGATCGCGGGAAGAGGTGGACGCAGCCAAGACCGGTCTTGTTGAGCTGTATGGGGAGGCGTGGCGGACCAGCGGCACAGAGAAGATGGACGGCGACGCCATGGACGACTTTCTTGAGGCCCGGGCCGCGCACATCGAGAGCCCGGCGGATGTGGATTCGACCGCCATCTCCTGGGACTCGCTGAAGGGCGACGCCGACCAGGTTTTTGCGCTGGCGATGGACCTGCTTTTCCACCCCAAATTCAGCCAGGAGAAGCTGGAACTGGCGCAACAGCAGATAGCCACGGGAATTGTGCGGCGCAATGACGATGAAGCGGAGATCGCAGGCCGCGAGGCCGCCAAGCTGGTGTACGGAGCCAACAGCCCGTATACCCGGCAGCCGGAGCTGGCCACCATCGGGGCGGTAACGCTGGCCGACCTGCAGGCCTGGCACGATCGCACCCTCAAAGGCAAGCTGATCGTGGGCATCAGCGGAGACTTTGACCCGGTGGCGATGGAAGCCAAGGTGCGGGCGGCGTTTGAAGGGCTGCCGCCGGTCGAGCCGGCGCCGCCGCGCCACGACGTGTTTGCCGGGCCCAAGCCGGGCATCTACTTCATCGACAAGGAAGACGTGAACCAGTCGAACGTGGAGATTGTGGGGCTGGGGACTGACCGGCGCAATCCCGACGTGCCCGCGCTGGCGGTGATGAACGAGATTCTGGGCGGCGGGTTCGGGAGCCGGCTCTTCCAGAAAGTGCGCACCGAGCTGGGACTGGCCTACGCGGTCAGCGGCGGATTCGGGATGGAGTACGACCATCCCGCCACATTCCGGGCCGAGGTGCTGACCAAGAGCCCGTCGACCGTGGATGCGACTAAAGCCGCGATGGCCGAGATTGCGGGGCTCAACACCAGGCCCTTCACCGAGGAGGAGTTGAAGCGCGCCAAAGACGATATTTTGAACTCCTTCCTGTTCCGGTATGACACCAAGGACAAAGTGCTCGATGAGCGCGAACGGCTGGAGTTCTACGGCTATCCGGCGGATTATCTTGAAACCTACAGGGCCGGCCTCGAAAAGGTGACGCTGGCCGACCTGACTGCGGTGGCAAAGAAGTACATTCATCCGGACGCGCTGGCGATTCTGGTGGTAGGCAACGGTCCGGAGATCAAGCCGGGACTGGATGAGCTGAAGATGGGACCGGTGCAACCGGTAGACATCACCATACCGCGGCCGGGACAGCCGGCGGGTGCGGCAGGCGGGGCGCAGAATTGACCGCAAGCCCCAGAGAGCCGGGGCCGCGGCGGCGGCCATGCCGGCCGATAAGAACGCGACACGAAAGACAGCGGGAGAGTGCGTGACGTGAAGACGATTGCGGAACTGGTGGCGGAGGATGCAAAGTTGCGGGCCGAGGCCGCGGCACGGCTGATGGCGGCCGGAGTGACCATCTACAGGCCGGAGACGTGCGTGATCGACGCCCAGGTCGAGGTTGCGGCGGATACGGTGATCGAGCCGTTCGTGCAGTTGCTGGGGCTGACGCGGATCGGCGGGAACTGCCTGATCCGGTCGTATACGGTGATTGAGAACTGCACCCTGGGCAACAACGTGCTCGTCAGGCAGAGTTGCGTGCTGGCCGAGAGCAAGGTGGGAGATGGAGCCAAGATCGGGCCGTTTGCTCACTTGCGGCCGGAGAGCGACATCGGCGAAGAGGCGCACGTTGGCAACTTCGTTGAAACCAAGAAGGCGAAGCTGGGCAAGGGCGCCAAGGCTAGCCACCTCACCTACCTGGGCGATGCGGATGTGGGTGAAGCCTCCAACATCGGGGCCGGGGTGATCACCTGCAACTACGATGGAGTGAACAAGCATCGGACGCAGATTGGAAAGCGCGCCTTTGTGGGCAGCGATTCCACCCTGGTGGCCCCGGTGAGTGTGGGAGAAGGAGCGTTTATTGGCGCCGGATCGTGCATAACCAAGGATGTGCCGGCGGGGGCTTTGGCGGTGAGCCGAATCCGGCAGACGAATATCGAGGGCTGGGCTGAGGAGAGACGGGCACGGCAGCAGAAGAAGGAGTAGCGTCAGGAGCGACCCAAAGACCAGGCTGCATGGGCAAGCCGCGCGAGTTCTTGCGATGTATTTTTAGATCAATCATTTAACAGTATTTCCGCCGCGGGCTGTCCATCGCGGCAATTACACAGAAGAGGTCCGGTAAGCAGGTACCCTGATTCCGCATAGGCTGGATAACGGTTTCCTGCATCCAAGTAAGTGCCGGCATCCAGCAGATTTCGGCCCTCTGTCTCTAGAGCCGGCTCGATAACCTTGAGGGCCTAGCCCTAAGCTGATAGCGCCGCAAAAGTTGTACGCGGCCAGCTACCTTCGGTTTATTACTTTTAGGATGCGATACGGTCCTATGACCCTTTTTTGTGATGGTCAACCAGCTTGCACCTTGGTTAACTTGAACGAGAACCGGGTTTTCGTAGCGCAAACCTTGGGAGCCCGATGAAAACGGGCTCAGCCCCAGGGCGGAACGCAGCAGCCTGGGAGGAAGTTTCTTGGCATTGAACCTGGCAGGACCGGGAACGCCGAACCCCGCAGAGGTATTCCCCGCGGAAGGGGAAGCGCGCGCAATCATCGACGCGGGCAGGCCGGCAAGGGTTCTGGTGGTGGACGATGAGGCGCACGTCCGTTCCATGGTGGGTACGACACTGGAGCGGAGGGGATACGAGGTGCAACTGGCCGCAAGCGGCCGTGAAGCGCTTGAAGCCCTGGAGTTGAACACCTTCGACCTGGTGTTGACCGATATCGTCATGCAGGATCTGAACGGCATTGCGCTGCTGGAGAGGGTTCATGCGCAACAGCCGAACCTTCCCGTAGTCATGGTGACTGCGATCCACGACATCAGTGTAGCCATCGACTCAATGCGCCGCGGAGCCTATGACTACCTGCTCAAGCCGTTCGAGCGCGACCACCTGATGGGCACGGTGGAGCGGGCACTGAAGCACCGGCAGGTGCTGGAAGAGAGCCACAACTACCAGCAGAGCCTGGAGCAGATGGTGCGGGCCAGGACGGAGATGCTTCGCCACGCGATGGAGGATCTGGAGCACTCCTACGACGTAACACTGGAGGCGCTGGGCGACGCACTGGACCTGAAAGACTCAGAGACAGAAGGGCACTCGAAGCGGGTAACCGCTTACACGATTGCGCTGGCGCGGGCCATGGGGTTGGCGCCGGCGGAGATCAAGGTGATTGCGCGCGGCGCGTTTCTCCACGACATCGGGAAGATGGCAATTCCCGACGAGATTCTGCGCAAGCCGGGAAAGCTGACGCCGGAAGAGCAGGAAGTGATGCGCGAGCACTGCACGCGCGGCTACCACATGCTGCGCAAGATACCCTTCCTGGCCGGCGCGGCGGAAATTGTTTTTTGCCATCAGGAACACTACGACGGAAGCGGCTATCCAAGCGGCCTGTCGGGGCGGGAGATTCCGATTGGCGCGCGGATATTCGCGGTGGCCGACACCCTTGACGCCATTACCAGCGACCGGCCATACCGCAAAGCGCGCAGCTTCGACTCGGCGCGCGAGGAAGTTCTGCGCTGCTCCGGAACCCAGTTCGACCCGGCGGTTGTTGAGGCTTTTCTGAAGATCCCCAATGAGCTTTGGCAGGAGCTGCGTTCGGAGATCAGCGGCCAGAACAGGCGATACTCGACCTTCGAAATGGCCCCGCCCCCCAACTCACAGGATTTGTAAGACCGATTGTCGAGAACACGAACCCAGAAACGAAAATCAGGAACGGAAAACAGGAGCGGAAGCTATGGGCGCACTGTCTGCTGAAGACGCCAACTCTCGTCTGCGCGCCTTGCCCCTCTGGAAGATTGTGGCCGGCGAGCTGGTGAGGACCTTTCAATTTGAAGACTTTCGCGGCGCGCTCAGCTTTGTCAACCGCGTCGGGGAGCTGGCTGAAGCGGCCGGCCACCATCCGGATATCGACATCCGCTACAACCGTGTCCGGCTGGCGCTGATCACCCACGATGCCGGCGGGCTGACCGTGAAGGACTTTGACTTGGCCGCTCAGGCAGATCAGCTTGTCTGACAAGCAGATCTGGGCAGCGAAGTTGACCGGACTGGAGCGTCAGGCCTCCTTGCCGGGTAGTTTCCTAAGATTGCTTTGCTGGCTCAATCCCCTCACGGAAGCCATGGCTATCCAAAACCGCGGCTTGACTGACAGGGCATTTCAGGCGGGTTATAAACCCAAGGTAAGGTGCATCGGGGTCCATCAGCTCATTGCACTGAATAAGGCGCACATTGTGTATGCCACAGACGGGCGGTTCTGAATCTGGCCTTTTGAAGCAATGATCTAGCATGGGGCCCTGTTCGAATATTACCTGAGAATCAACTCAAGCGCCTAATTATTTACCCAATAGAGCAAAGGTGGTACTCAAACGCACGAAAGCCCCTCGGCAACGAGAGGCTTCGTGGCAGATCAAGGGAAAGGGTACAGCGATGGAGCGAAGTTAGGCCCAGATGCGTCCGCTGTCAAGTCTTATTGTGCGTCTCTGTTTTGACATTGACACATCACGATATGTCGAGTGATCGGTCGGCGACCTTACCTTTCCAGGCCGCCACCAAGCTAGCAACGCAGAATTAGGACACTACCCCTTGCCCGTATCGTCTTTTTGTATCCCAAAATGTGGATTTTGGGTGGTTTCATCGGTTTGACGTAGGGTTTTTAGGGTTTTTCGGTACCACCAGGCGGCAGCCAGCCCGCCTGCCAGCGCTGAAGCCGCAGCCACAACCCCCACTTTGAGCCACTTCGTTGGTTCACCATCGCTGGATTGTTCCGACGTAGAAGTATTTGATTCCGAAGGGTTTGTCATCTCTTTCTAATGCCTCCTGGCGGTTCCATGCGCTGCCGTTTTCCGAGAAGAATGTCTCGCCCTTAGATGCCGGACAAAGAGAATCGATTGATTTCCAGAGGCGGTGGAAAAATTTCGATTTTTGTATTTGCATTCTCCTCAATCTATGCTATGCTGTATTTATTCCACTGGGAGAGCGGTTCACACCGTCTCCTTCCAGTAGGAAGTAGTTTGCGTCACTGGCCTCCCGGCACGAACAGCTAGACCGTTCGTGCCGTCTTTTTTTGTGCTGTACGAAAACGAGACACAGAATCAGAGTGGCCGGTCCTGGATAGCGATGGTTCCGCTTTATTCCCGTTGCGGATAGAATCAGAGCCAGAGAGGTCCCATGAAGCACCCGATGAAGAGCCGCTTGGCGCTGGGCCTGGCGGCTTTTGCGCT
>Ga0326728_10027129_pt1 | contig 10052 bp, 10 predicted proteins | sample MB3enrmetagenome_FD_207602 | JGI IMG/M metagenome (GOLD analysis project Ga0326728, IMG submission 207602) | Lab enriched peat soil microbial communities from McLean, Ithaca, NY, United States - MB31MN | ecosystem: Environmental > Terrestrial > Soil > Wetlands > Peat | place: USA: New York... | reverse complement strand
TGAATCATGGCTAAAATTCTTCTCATCCTGATCGTCGCCGCCATTATTGAATCCATCGGCATCGCCATTCTCAGCGGTGGCCTGAAGGAAGTCCACGCGCGCGACGGAAATCTCCCGCCCGGTCAAATCGCCCGTGTCATCAAGGATGCCGCCTGCAATGACAAAATTCTTCTTGGCATTGCTCTCGAAGCCGTTTTCTTTGGCGCGTTGCTTTATATGCTGGCCATCCGCGATGTTAGCTTCATCTGGCCGTTGACTTCCCTCGGTTTTATTGTCACCACCCTGGCCGCCCAATTCCTCCTTCACGAACACGTCAGCCCTGGGCGCTGGGCCGGAGTGCTGCTCATCGCGGTGGGAGCCTTTCTGATCAGCTACAGCGAAGCCGCCAAAAAACCGGACGCGCCGCCCGCCGCCGCCGCTTCAACACCGCTCCGCCCGCAATAACTCCTCCAACACCGCGCCCAACTTCCGCGCCGCGCCCAGGGTCTGTTGTTGGAACTCGATCAACTTTGGAATCCGGCCCGGCCTGCTCAACACCGCGCCCAACAGCTTCAGGTAATTGATCCTGTCTTCCGACGTCATCAGCGCATTGAAATCCAGCGGCAGGTCCTGCGTCGCGTCGTCGGAAATGACGCGGATTGTCGCGCTGGGAATGTGAAACTCCCGGCAAATGGTGCGGATGACCGATGACTCCATTTCCACCGCGTCCGCCCCTGTTTCTCTCCAGAGCGCCGCTTTTTCCTCCACGGTGATGGCCACGCGCCGATGGCAGTGGAATTTGGCCGGCACCGCCCCCAAATCCTCCAATTCCGGCCCAAATCCCGCGTCAAAATCCTGCTCATAAACCACTGTCCCGAACTTCAAATCCGGGTTTAATCCCCCGGCGAATCCGGCCGTGATGACCCGTTCGGGCCGCACGCGGGCGATGGCTTCGCGCAGGTTCTCCGCCGCATTCCTCCGGCCTATCCCCGTCATCCAAACCTGGACCGTGGCGGCCAATGGCAGGCCCCCGCCGGACCGATGCGGCGCAAAAAACTTCATCTCCTCCTCCACGGCAAAGCAGACCAGCAAATCGACCGGCGGTTTGGCCAGGCGGCCCACCGGACCGCAGCCCTGGCGGCGCGTCAGAAAGGCCTTCCACGCCAGCGAAGCTTGCCTGGCCAGGCGGGCCATCGGTCCGGATTCATTGTTTTTCTCCGCCATAATCGCGTTTCATTTTTCAGCCGCCAGCCGCTCCTGCCAAATCCTGTACAAAGCCAGCGTCGCCTGCACGTCCCGCAGGCAATATTCCCCTATCTCGCGGCCTTTGCCCTCCGCCACCATCCGGCCAATATCCATCCCGGTGACCCCGTGGCTTTTTGGGGATTCGATGCCGAATGCCTTGCAGTAAAAATCCAGGTTAAACCGCCGCGCCGCCCCGTCGCGCCCGCTGATGTTGTAAAAGGTCAATTGTTCCAACAGATCGCAATGCGGTTCTATTTGGTAACGGTACCCCAGCCAATCCTTGCGCGACACAGCCACCTTCAGCACCGCCGACCGCAAATAAATAAACGGCACATCGAAGCCCCGTCCGTTGAAGGTGACGACCGAATCATAATGCACCGCCACCTCCCAAAACTCGGTCAGCAACTCCCCCTCGTCGGCGCACGGCACGAATTCCACCGCTCCTCCCGGCTGGTCCTGCGCGTCGTCGCAATCCTCGGCCAGGAACAGGACTTTGCCCCGGCAACTATCCGCATTGAGCATGGCGATGCACACCACCTGTCCCGTCAGAGGCCAGAGGCTGAACTGCCGCTGGATTTCCTCCCGTCGCGCCGCGCGCGCCGCGGGGTCCGGCAAATTTTCCGCCTCGCGAAACAAATATTCCTGCTGCGCCGGATCAAACTGTTCCAGCGGCAACGCCGAGGTTTCGATGTCAAAGATGAGTTTGGCCATTCGGCCCAAGGCTAAGACCCCGCCCGTTAAATAGCCAGCCCGAATTCGCGGTTTTACTTTTGCGCCTTGAGAATGTCCAGGCACTCCATCATCGCCCTGCCATTGTGATAGCCGCCCTTCCAAATCGACGCCTTGTCGCCCGTGACGCTGCCGTCGGCATCCACCACTTCAAACCACTCGCCATTTTCCCAATCGGTCTGATGTTGATCAATCCAGTCGCAGGTTTTTTCAAAAATTTGCAGGTCCCTGGCCTCATGCGTCAGGCGATACATGTAAAGGCAGGCGACACAGGCCTCGGCCTGAACCCACCAACTCTTGCGGTGATCGGAAGCGGGCTGATTGAAGGCGCCGGTATTGAAGAAACCGCCCCGGGCCTGGTCAAAGCCATATTTCAGCGCGTAATCATACAAGGATCGGTAGAGGTCAAGGAGGGGATAATTTGAAATGCCCGCGGCGTCGCAGGCGTCGTTGAGCAGCCAGATGTTTTCCAAATCATGGCCGTAGGAGACGCGGGCATAGCCGCCGGTGAGGACCGGCTCCCAATTGCGCAGATACTTGTCAGTGCAGGCGCCCAGGTTTTTGCGCAGCACGGTATTGCTCTGGATTTCAATCAATTCCAGGAGCCGCTCGCGGGCCGGCGGCGACTTGCACGCCCGGTAATACGTGGTGAGGGCCTCCAGCAAATGCAGGTGGGTGTTCATCAGCTTATGATCCGGCTCGCCCATGTACGTGTTTCCCCCGGCCGGCCCGGGTGTCCAATCCTCGTTGAACCATTCCAGGTAGCCGCCATAGGTCTTGTCGTGGGCCCTGGCCTCCATGACATCGAAGAGCTGGTTCGCCAGGTCCAGCGCCTCCTGTTTTCCCGAAGCCAGATAGTACTCCGACAGCGCATAAAGGCCGAAGGCTTGACCGTAAAGATGTTTGCGGCGCAGGAGCTTTTCTTCGCCCGTGGCATCCACTTCCCAGTAGAAACCGCCGTTCTTTTGGTCCCACATTTTGTCCTTCAGAAAACGAAAGCCCGAATCCGCCGCCTCCAGATACTCCTTGCCGCCGTATCCATTGCGCGCCAAATGCGAGTAAAGCCACAGCATCCGGCTCTGGGTCACAATCATTTTGAGCGGCGCATTCCCCTTCAATTTTCCTTCGATGTCGTGGTTGAGGATGTAACCGCCGTTTGTTTCATCCATCGTTTTCGGATACCAGAACGCCATGATGTTTTGCGTCAGGTTGGACTCAAGCCTGGGCCGGTAGATTTTTGCCACCCCGGCCAAATCCTGGTCGTGAAGCGAAACAGCGGAGAAAAAAAGCGTGGCGGCCAGCAGGCCGGTTGTCATGTGCATGCGCATGGGAGACAAAAAGTTAACATGGGGTCACTATTTCGAATGGGTCTTGCCGATGGCAAGCAGTTCGTGGCGTGTGCGGTAGAAAAGGGTCCCGTCCGAAACGGCCGCCGTCGAAAGGCAGGTTTCGTTGAGGGGGTTGGTCGCGGCGACGGAAAAGCTTCCGTTGGCTGGGATCACATAGACATTTCCAATCTCGCTCGTAAAATACAAGTGCTGGCCGTCAGACACCGGGGACGCGGTAAATCCTTCCGACCCATTCCCGAGACGTTCGCTATAGCGGATCGCGCCGCGCCTGGCTTCGAAACAGGTCACGATTCCGTTATCAGTGCAGCCGTAAAGGAAGTCTCCGACAACAATCGGCGTTTGCATGTAGTTTCCTTTTTTCTCCTGCTGCCATGCCACCCCGGCGTTGGTCGCTCCCGCTCCCGTGGCAGTGAAGTCGCCGTGTGCATCAAGTCGGACAGCGCGCATCGGGCGTCGCCCGCCGTGGGCGCTGGTGAAGTAGGCCAGGCCGCTGGCAACGATGGGCGTGGGCACGGGGATGTCGCCGCCGCCGTCCAGTTTCCAGATTTCCGTGCCGTCGGCGAAGTCGTAGGCGCCGGTGTGGTGCCAGCCGTTGACTAGAATCTCCGTTCGATCTCCCGCTTTGGCCACCGCCGGCGTTCCCCAAGTGGGAACATCGTGCCGCGCCGTGCGCCATAATTCACGGCCATCGGCCAGATCAAACTCAGCGATGAACGAATCCCCCAACACATCGCACAGCACCACCACTTTGCCATCATGAATCACCGGCGAACTGGAAAATCCCCATTGCGCGCCGGGCACAACATAGAAGCCGGACTTCATTGGGCCGAGGTCCTTTTTCCACAAAAGATTTCCTTCGCGATCGAAGCAGAACAATCCTTCCGATCCAAAGATGGCCACGATTCGTTGTCCATCGGTTGCAGGGGTCGAATTGCAGTGGGTCGATTTGGGATGCCGTTTGCCGCGTGGAATCCCTTCGTAGCCCAGCTTATCCCACACGATCTTGCCCGTCTCCTTCTGCAAGGCCAGCAAGCGCCACTGATGCGACTCTTGGTCGTCCGCCGGCGTGATGTCACCGTATAGCCCCACCTTCACATCCTGATCGCCGGGACCGACCGCAGTAGTGACGTAGATAACGTTCCCCCAAATGATGGGCGACGAATGCGCCAAACCCGGAATCGGTGTCTGCCAGCGGATATTCTCACCTGTCTGGATATTCCAGCGGATTCGTGTCCGGGCGCTCGCATCGACCCCGCAGGCATCGGGACCGCGGAATTGAGGCCAATTGGCAGCCGTGGCGCAGCCGGCCCAAAGGACAGCCAGGAAAACTCCTGCTGTGCGCGTGTTGCTCACGGCTGAAGGGAAACAGAAAACCAGCTTTGCCGTCAAGCGCGCCAACGTCATCGCAGAAAGGATTTCCTTGAATCTCCTTCCTTTCCATCTTGCCCTTTAAGCTCTAAATTCGCCGGACGAATGACGGATGCTGAAAAATTGTTGCGCGAGTTGATCGCTCTGCCGAGCGTCAACCCGGCCTTTTTGCCCCTGAACGATCCCCGCGCCGGGGAAGGCCGGGTGGCCGATTTCCTGGCGGTCATGGCGGCCAGGGCGGGCTTGGATGTTCATGTTCAAAAAGTTCTGCCGGGACGATCCAATGTGCTGGCGGTTCTTTCTCCGCCAGGCAAAGTCAAACGGCGGCTTCTTCTGGCTCCGCATCTCGATACGGTCAACGCTGTTTCCGAAAAGCAGTTTGTTCCGCGGTTCGCCCGGGGCCGCATCCATGGCCGGGGCGCGTGCGATGCCAAAGGTTCCGTCGCCGCCATGTTCGCCGCCTTGAACCGCCTGGCCCGCCAGGGACGGCGGCCCGCCGCCACGGAAATTGTCTTCGCGGGGTTGATCGATGAGGAAAATGCGCAAGCTGGTTCGCGGGCGCTGGCGGACGGCGGTTGCCGGGCGGACCTGGCCATCGTCGGCGAACCGACCCGTCTGCAAATCGTCACGGCCCACAAAGGCAGCCTGTGGCTTCGGCTGGAGACCCGCGGAAAAGCCGCCCACGGCTCCTGTCCCCATTTGGGCAAAAACGCCGTCCATGAAATGGCCCGAATCGTCGATCTTCTTGAATCCGGTTATGCCCGGCAATTGCGGCGGCGGCATCCGTTGCTTGGGACGCCGACGATCAACATCGGCTTCATTCAAGGTGGCACCCAGCCCAATATCGTCCCGGCGTCGTGCGTGGCGGGCGCCGACCGGCGCACGCTCCCCGGCGAAACCGAGCCGTCCGTTCGCGCCGAAATGAACGCCTGGCTGCGCCGCCACGGCTTGCGCGCCGCGTTGACCAGCGATAAATCCGCCCATTGCCCGCCCTTGGAAACCGACCCGCGATTGCCGCTGGTGCAACAATTCCTGCAAACCGCCCGGCAGAAACGGCCGGCGGGAGTGGATTATTTTTGCGACGCTTCGATCCTGGCGCAAGGCGGCATTCCCAGCATCGTGTTCGGCCCCGGCGATATTGCGCAAGCTCATGCCGGCGACGAATGGATTGGGCAAAAATCCCTCGAGGCCGCCGCCGCGCTGCTTGTTAAATTCCTCCGAACGCTTCCCTGAATTTGATGAGTTCAAACAGCAAATCCGCTTTTTTCCGGCAGAGCAGTTGGATGGTCATCGCCACTTTTGTCGGCGGCGCGTGCATGGCGGCGGTTCATACCGTGGCCAGCAAAATGGGGCCGCAGGAATACTCCACATTTATCAGCCTGCTCCGGTTGTTGATCATCATGGGGGCTCCCGCGGCCGCCTTGCAGACCATTTTCGCGCGGCAGGCCGCCACCGTGACCAACCAGGAGCAGGAGGAACAGTTGCGCGCCACCACCCGCGGCATTCTGGCCTGGACGTTCGTGGTGTGGCTGGTCTGCGGCGGCGCCGTGCTCGCCGCCTCCCGGCCGCTGTCACGCTTGCTTTTGATTTCCAATCCCGCCGCCCTTTACTACACGGTCTTGATCGGCCTGACGACCCTGTGGATACCCATTGGGAAAGGGTTGTTGCAAGGCCGGCATCAGTTTGGCGGGCTGGGCTGGTTGCAAATCAGCGATGGCGTGGGCCGGTTCTCGGTCATGCTGCTGATGGTATTGGTTCTGGGCGGGAAGGCGGCCGGGGGCATGTTTGCGGCGGTGGTTGGACAGTTGATCACCATTGTCCTCGGCGCCTGGCTGACCCGCGCGCTCTGGCAAAAGCGCCCGGTTGTTGCCTTCCTTTGGAAAAGCTGGCTCGGCCAGGCGCTGCCGCTGACCCTGGGGCTGGGCACCGTTCTGGTGATGTCAAGTATTGACATGCTCTTTGTGCAGGGCCTTTTTTCAGACACGGGCCAAACCGCCCTCTATGGCGGGGCCATGCTGACCGGTTTCGCCATCATCCAATTCATCGCCCCGGTGGCGCTGGTTATGTTTGCGCGCGTCGCGCAAAACGTGGCCCGCGCCGAGCGGGCCGATTCCCTCGGCATGACTCTGGCGGCGACCCTTCTCTTTGGCTGCGTGGCGGCCGTGGGCTGCACGCTGTTCCCCAAGCTGCCGCTGCGGGTGATGTATGTCAGCAATCACCACATGTGGGACGCCGCTCCACTGGTCCCCTGGTTTGCCTGGGCTTTGCTGCCTTTGACCGTGGCCAATGTCTTGGTGCAAAACATCCTGGCCCGCGCCCGGTTCCAAGCGGTGCCCTGGCTCCTGCTGGTGCCGGCGCTTTACGCGGCCTGCTTGTGCCTTCAGGCCCCGGGCCTTCTTGCCATGAAGCCATTCGACGCCTTCATTCGCGTCATTCAAACCTTGGGCGGCGCCAGCCTCCTGCTCTGCGCCCTGGCGGCCTGGTTCTCCCGCCCCGCCCCGACGGCTACCGCTTCGGATCGGGGTTCGGCGGCGGCGCGTGCAGTGTCCGGTAAACCCAGTTCTCCAGCGGAGTAAACACTCTGCGCAGCCCGCTGAATGGCGAATAAATCCATCGCAAACGAATCACGGAAAGCAGCATGGTGATCGATGTCCTGCCCAACGCCACCTTGGACCCCACCTTGTCCGTCCATTCCGTCGGCACCTCCAGCACGCTGAACCCCTCGCGCCGCAGTATGTAAAGAAGATTGATGTCGAACGCCATGTCCGCGATGCACAGCGATGAATGGATCTTCTCCGCCGCCTCCCGCCGGATCACCTTCGCGCCGCACTGCGTGTCCTTGATGTTCATCCAGAAAAGCAGTTGCACGATGGCGTGGAAGATCCGGCTGGCAAATTGCCGCCGGCCCGTCTGCATCTGGTGCAGGACGGCTCCGGGAATCCAACGCGAGCCAATGACGCAATCGGCCTCTGCCGAACGGCGCACCAATTCAGCGAAAGCCGCCGGCCCGGTCGCTCCGTCTGCATCCACATAGCCGATCACATCCGCCAGCGGCGCCAGGCGCAAGCCCTCGATCAACGCCCCGCCCTTGCCGATGGGGTCCTCGAACACCACGGCGCTGACCTCGCCGTACTGCGCGCCGACTCGTTGCACCACGGCCAGCGTATTGTCCCGGCAGCCGTTGAGCACGACCACCAATTGAAACTTCCCGCCGTAATTCTTCCGAAAATACTCCGCATAACTCCGCAATACCGGCTCGATCCGGCCCTCTTCATTGAGAGCCGGAACCAACAGCAACACGCTGGGAAAGACCTGCTTCACGCGCCGTATTTACCCAAGCCGCCCGGCAATGTCCAGAAGAACGCAACGGAACAGAGTTGTGTTCCGCGGCAAATGGCTTACTGTAATGCCATGAATGAATTGCCGTCAGGCCTTGAAAAGAACGCAGCCCCTGTTGCCTGCGCCGGCAATTCCATGAAAAGGGCCATTATTTTGGACCAGGAGGATGCAGCGTTCGGCGTCGAGTACGACAACACCATCGGCGCCAGAAACACGATGCGCCTGGAAGCGACAACCTACGAGGGTGCCATTCTTGAAACCAAAGCTTTTCTCGGAATAACGGAAAATCGCGACGAAGACGGAACGGTGTGGGAAATTGACTGAAACCAGGAACGGCGGATCAACCCCCGTTCCCGCCGCCAGGGCCGGGCTTGAAAATTTTATTTGACGACTCGAAACGCCGTCTCCCGCGATTGCGCCCGCCGCCTTTCGCGTTGCGCGCAGCGGCTTTTTGTTCGGGGCTTTGATACACCTCGAAACCGTGGCCGATTAAACCCAGGGGCCGCGCGTCCACCGGCCGCGCCTCGGTCACCGCGATATTCCTTCCGTCCAAACTGTGGCTGTGCAGCGACAGCGCGGCGGCGGCCAATTCCGGGGTGGCCATGGTCACATAAGCCCGGCCGTTGGAGCGGCCCGTGGCCGGGTCCAGAACCAATTTGACCTCCAGGACCTGCCCTGTTTTGGAAAACAAATCCCGCAGGCTCGCGTCGGTAATGCCGGGGGCAAGATTTTCCACATACAATCTATTGTTCATATCACTCTTTTTTCCAAACAGATCGTCCTCCTGGAGCGTTCCCGACCATCGGGTTTCAAATTATCGTTGAATCTTTTTCAACTGAGAATCCACCAAGCCTGGATGGATACGAAATGCCTGTCTGCCCACAACATCCTCCACTGCCGCGGAAATGCAATCAATATTTCAGGCAATTCGATCCTGCCTCCCGGCTTCAGCGTCCCGCCGGGAAAATTGTGACAACCGTGTCACGAATGCAGGTGTCGCCCATTTGATCGTTCTCGGACCGGAAAAGTCTCTCCATGAATGCCCAGTCAACCTTTGATCCCCGGGGCAGCAACAAGCCTTCCCGGCTGATCCGGCGAATCGCGGCCAGATCCGCTGGTTGGGCTTCCGTGCTTCGCGACAAAGCGCCTTGGGTGGGAACGGCGGAATTGCCCGCGGTTTTGGGTTTGGAACCCGGCTTTTGCCCTTCAGGACGCGCAACCGAATGGCCCGTTGGCGGCACGGCATTCGTCTGCCCGAATGAATTCAGCCCCTGCAGGATCAACACCAAACTTAACACGACAATTCTTTTCACAATACACCTCCGCTTTGAAGGCTTCCCTCCCTCGCAAACAGCCCCGATGCAATATCGGCCAGTTTAAGACAATGTCAATTTTACCCCGCGTGATTTCCCCTGTTTCAATGAACAAACTAATAAAATCAGTCGAACTGCGGCGCTTCAAACGCCATGCCATGCGCCGCGGCGACGGCTTTGTGCGTGATCTTGCCCTTCATCACGTTGATGCCGCCGGCCAGCGCCGGTTGTTTCAGGCAGGCCTCGGCCAATCCCCAATCGGCCAGCAATTCGAAGTAACGATACGTCACATTGGTCAACGCCTGCGTCGCGGTGCGCGCGTACGCGCCGGGCATGTTGGTCACGCAATAATGAGTCACCCCCTCCTCGACATACACGGGGCGGTCATGCGTCGTGGGCCGCGACGTCTCCGCGCATCCGCCCTGATCAATGGCGATGTCCACCAGTACACTGCCCGGACGCATCTTCCGCAACATCTCGCGGCTGATCAACCGGGGCGCCTTGGCCCCCGGCTCCAGCACCGCGCCAACCAACAAATCCACCGTCGGCAACAAATCCACCAAATGCGCTTCACTGGAAAAAAGGGTGTGCGCCGTGTGCAATGTGATGTCCAGGAAACGCATCCGTTCCAAATCCACCTCCAAAATCGTCACATCCGCCCCCAGCCCGGTGGCCATGCGGGCCGCATTGATGCCGCTGGCCCCGCCGCCCAGCACCACAACGCGCCCCG
>Ga0326728_10027128_pt1 | contig 10053 bp, 7 predicted proteins | sample MB3enrmetagenome_FD_207602 | JGI IMG/M metagenome (GOLD analysis project Ga0326728, IMG submission 207602) | Lab enriched peat soil microbial communities from McLean, Ithaca, NY, United States - MB31MN | ecosystem: Environmental > Terrestrial > Soil > Wetlands > Peat | place: USA: New York... | reverse complement strand
GGATCCCATACCGCTTCGAGGACTCACCGCGCCCCGGCTGCAAGATCTGGCCGGCAAGAAGATCGGCTTGTTCGTCAACTATAAGCGGGCCGCCATGCCCGTAGGGGTATCGGTGCAGAAACGCTTGCAGTCGATGTATCCCGACATGCAGATCAGCATGTTCCATTCGGTCGACTGGAATGTCGTGGAGACGGAGACCAAGAACAAGGACAAGTTCGCGGCCTGGGTGAAAGGGGTGGACGCCGTCATCCTGGTGGTGGGAGATTGAGGGTCCTGCACAAAGTTCCTCGTGTACAACGGAATCGCGATCGAGGACTTTGGCAAACCAGCCGTGTTGCTGGTTCATCCCGGTTTTGTCACAGACGCTCACTCGGCGGCCTCCAGTAGAGGTTTGCCGGGACTCCGCATCCTTCCTCTCAACGTGCCCAACGAAGCCACGGTGACGGCCGATATCGACGCCGGCACGGCCCAGGCGATGCAAGGCATTTTCGAGAACCTGACCCGTCCTTTGACGGCGGAAGAGAAGGCGCCGAAACCATCCAATGCCAAGAGCCCCAGACTGGTCTTCAAGGGGACCTACGAAGAGGTAAACCGGCACTTCTATGAGAACGGCTGGACCGATGGCCTGCCGATTGTGCCGCCCACGGAGCAGGCGGTGAAGGAGATGATGACCGGTACCGACCTGGCCCCGGACTACGTGGTGGCCAAGGTGATCCCGAGACTGGGCAAGGCTACGGTGGAGAAAATCGCCATCAATGCGGTCATGGCGGGGGCACTGCCGACGCACCTGCCCGTTCTGGTCGCGGCCGTGCAGGCGCTGATGGACCCGAGATCCCGCTTCGATACTTTCGAGGTCAGCACGGGTTCCTGGGCTCCGTTTTTCGCCATCAACGGCCCCATCCGCCACGATATCAATCTGAATTATAGTTCCGGTTCCTTCAGCCCGGGCGATCTCGCCAACTCGGCGATCGGCCGGGCGGTCGGATTGATCGTCCGGAATATCGGCGGCGCCAGAAAAGGGATTGAGGACATGGGGGTGATCGGCAATCCCGCCAAGTACAGCCTGGTGATTGGCGAGAATGAAGAAGAGAGCCCCTGGAAACCACTGCAGGTGGAACGAGGATTCGCCAAGGAAGACGACACCGTTACCCTGTTTTTCCCCAACAGCTACGCGATGACCGTGCCCATGGAGACCAGCGCGCAAGGGATCGCTCAGTCGCTGGCGAATATGGGCCCCTGGAACATGTCTTGCCTGATCGTGATCCCCTCCCACGCCAAGATCCTTGCGGCCGAAGGATGGACCAAGGAGAAGCTGAAGGAATTCGTATTGAAGAATGCCCCTTCCCGCTTGCCCGCGAGAGCGGCCGGCGCGGATATCCTTTCCCAACCCCCGGCCGCCGACTCCGATGGCCTGATGATTCTGGTTGCCGGCGGGCCGGGCGCCTGGATGGGAATGCTGCGCAGCGTGGGCGGCATTCAGAATGGCTTTATCACCAGGAAAATCGAACTGCCGAAAAACTGGGACAAACTGGTAGCCAAGTACAAGGATGTTGTCCCGAAATATGTTTCGTATTGAGAACCGGAACCAAGACGACTTTTTGGAAGTCCCCACGCGCTTGAGACCCTCTCAAGCGCGTGAGCTTTTTACAAGCTCATTTGCAGAATCACTGGTCCAGGAATTGACGCGGCTTTCCCCCATGTTTTTCGCCTCATAAGTCCGGCCATCGAATATGACGCTGCTCACGACACCTCGGTGGGGCCGGCCTGCCGCAGTTCACGCAATTCCAGGATTTGTGCCTCGTCGGGAAAGGAACGCACCCGATAACGCTTGGGCCAGAGCTCGGGCTGTTCTTCCATCACATTGCCCATCACGGACAAGGCGGCTTGCCACGGAACCGTGATGACCTCCCTGGACTCCGGGTTGATGAGGAAAGTGACTTGCTCCACCTTCGGCAGAAGGGTATCGACTCCCTTTGTCCAGACGCAAGTGCTCTGGGGTTTGCCGGTAGCGCCGAGGTTGAAGAGGGCGTAGGCTGCGACGAAGACATCGATCCTTTGCTGCTCATGAATGGCGTCGAGAAGAGTCTTTTGCTGCTGGTAGTCCAATGCCAGCCGCCGCCGCCGAAGGGCAAGCCACAGCTCTCGCAGCTCCGGTGCAGGTGGCTCGTACAGCTTCCAATTGCCATCCCGCAGCACGTAGAGGTTAGGCGAAAGTGGATATTCGATAGAGTGGGTCTCTTCCCCGCTCTTCAGGAGCGCTCTAAGGCCCGCCAGGTTGTGGGTCCCGGTTACCCAGAACTGGCTCCGATGGGGAACGAAGGCAACCGGATCACCGCTCACTTCCAGGCGATAGACCAGATCGATAAGCAGCATGCGTGAACTCTCATACGAGTCGCCCCATTGGCCGCAGAACAAACCAGGGCTTGGTTCGGACATCGAGCCGGGCTCGGTGTGTTCACGGAGATTGTCTTTGGCAAGCTTGAGGGCTTCGTCAAGGCTCACACCCCAACCTTCAAGGCGCTCCAAATTCACCGCGGAAATGCTAGACTCCGTATCCCAGGCGAGGTGCACGAGCAAATCTTCGGCCAGCTCGGCACCTGGAACAGCGAGTCGCCGTTCGTCCTTCCCGGCTGCCTGATCATGGAGTCGCGCCAGACTGAAATAGGCAGGGTCGCGAACCACGGGCATGAAGTGAGTGCTCGCCGACGCGAAGTCGTCTGGGATTTTCTCCAACCGGGCAAAACTCGCGGCAAATCTAGCGGCCATCGCCCGGCGCGCTGCTCGTGGCGCGTGGCAATAGCCGGCATAGAGATTCGTGAGGAATGCCACGGTATTGCTATCCGGAAATCGCAAGGCAAACTCCCTTTCGTCATAACGGGAGTTTTCCATACCGACTCGCGAAAACGACCTCATCATTAGGGCCGCGAATTCCCTTTGCGATGGCGCCCTGCCAAGCAACTTGTCGAGCACTTTCACGGTATTCTCCGTGCCCGTGGAGGCCCATCGGCGATGTCGTCGCTGCGGCCTCTGGGGACGTCTCCGGCGAAGTCTTTCGGGGCCGCGCGGGTGAGCGCTGCGGCCGGATACGGGTGGCCTAGGATCAGGAGAATTATGGCCGTGCTGCTGCCCGGCAACAAGGCTTGGAGCCGGATAGTGTTTGGCTGGCTTCCCGAATCGGGAAGCAGCGCAAGCGCAACCGAGGAAGCCGGGGACGCCGTGTGCGCCTGCCGGCGGTCCGCTCGCGGGATAAGGCGGGATGCGGTTAAGCTCATCCCTCCAAGCGGGGGACAATAATCGGCTAATTGTGGATTCGACCGAGGCACTCATCCGAGCTCGGTTACGGGTAGCGCGGCAAATCCGCCCGGAAGGGGAAAGCGGTTGGGGGTGCGGGAGACCACCGCGCCCGCGCTCACCCACGATGGCCCCATAACACCGCGCACGAATTCGAGATTGATGGTGTCGCCGGCATCGGGCAGTTCCGTCCACTTCGCTTCAAACATTTCCAGGCGTCCGCCAGCCTCCGCCACAAAGTCCACCTCGCGGGTCCGGTCGCGCCAGAAGAAGAGGCTGGCAGCGCGGCCGACGCGGCGCTCGCGGCTTCGAAGTTGGGCGAAGACGAACGTCTCCCAGACCGCTCCCGCCGCCGGCGACTGCCGCAGCGCTTCCTCGGAGCGGATGTTCAGCAACGCGCACAGCAAGCCGCTGTCGGCCAGGTAAAGCTTGGGACTCTTGACCATGGACTTGCTTCGGTTCGCAAACCACGGCTCCAGCAAGACGGCCTGGCCGGAAGCTTCCAGTATGGACAGCCATTCGTTCGCCGTGGAAGGGGCAATACCGACGTCGCGCGCCAAGTCCGCCTTATTCAGGAGGTTCGCGGAACGGAGGGCGCAAGCGCGCAAAAACCTCTCGAAATCCCGCAGACTGCCCACCTTCGCCAGGGTGCGCACATCGCGTTCCAGGTAGGTGGCCAGGTAGGAATTGTAGAAGGCTGCCGAATCGATATCGGGGTTGGCGTACAGTTCCGGAAAACCACCGCGCACGATGGCGGTTTCCGCCAAGGACAGGGTTTCGAGTTCCACGATGTCCGCCCTGCCGGCCAACGATTCGGAAACCTTCTTCATCAGGGTGAACTTCTGCGATCCAGTCAGCAGGAATTGCCCGTGGTGCGAGCGGTTGGCATCCACGGCGACCTTGAGGTGGCGAAACAGGCCGGGCGCATATTGCACCTCGTCGACGATGAGTGGCGGCGGGTGGCGCTGCAGGAAACGCTCCGGCTCCTTTTCGGCCTGCTCGGCTTCGGAAGGGAGGTCGAGAGACACCAGGGCGTAATGGGGAAACAGACGGAGCAGGGTGGAGGTCTTCCCGGTCTGTCTGGCTCCGGTCAGCACCGTCACCGGCCGCGTCTTCGCCGAACGCCGCAACCGGGGTTCGACCTCGCGCGCGATCCACATGTGCAAATTATACGATTGCATCGCAGATTATGCACGATATCCAACCGCCGCCGGGCATTCGTCCGGGTTATAGACTAGGCTTATGCTCGGTCGTCTGGGAGGTCAGCACCATGGCCCCGGGTAAGCAGAACTATCTCAACATCGAGCGCAAGGCTTCACCCACTTCCGGGTGGAGGAACCGGTAGCCGGCGGCCGCGAGCTTGCCGGGCAGGGCACGTTGACTGGAGAGCAGCAGGGCCTCGCCCATTTGGCCGAAGGCGAGCTTGATAAGCGCGGCGGGGAGCGGGAATGGGGTGGGGCGATGCAATGCCTGTCCCAGGGCGCGGGTAAACTCGCGGTTGGTGACGGGATTGGGGGCGATGAGGTTGACCGGACCGGCAATCGAGCCCGTCTCGAGCGTGAATCCGATGGCGCGGATCACGTCTTCCAGCGCAATCCAAGCCATCCACTGCTTTCCTGAGCCGAGGCGGCCGCCAAGTCCCATACGAAAAGGCAGGATCAGGCGTGGGAGCGCACCGCCATGGCGCGTCAGCACCGTGCCCAAGCGCAGGTTGACCACCCTGACGCCGGCCTGCCGCGCGGCTTCCGCCGACGCTTCCCATTGCTGGCAGACCAGCGCCAGAAAATCGCTTCCCGGGGAACTGTCTTCCCGAAGAATGGTGTCGCCGCGCGAGCCATAGTAGCCGACCGCCGAGGCCACGAGAAAGCTGTGCGGCCGCACCTTCGCAGCCGCCACAGCCAGCGCCAGGTTGCGGGTGCCCGTCGCACGGCTTTCCAGAATGCGGGCTTTCTTCCCGGCGGTCCAGCGGCCCATGATGGTCTCTCCCGCCAAGTGGATCACGGCGTCAAATCCGCTGACTTGGTCCGGCTGCAGGTCCGGCAGCCACGGAGTCTCCCGCTCACCTCCGGTGGGCCGACGAACCAAGCGGGTAACCTCATGCCCGCTTGCTTCCAGCAGGGGAACCAAGTGAGCTCCGATCAGGCCGGAGGTCCCGCTAATAAGAATCTTCATTGCCAGCTCTCCAATGCGGGCTCCACGCAGTCATCCTACAGCAGCGGCCTCTGGGACTGCAGCGCATGGTGGACTCGGCGCTGGCCATGGCCCGGGTTACCAATGAAGATCCGTTTGCCGGGATTGCGGCGCTACGCAGTATTTGCTCTCTGATACGCTTTGGAAGGCAGCGCGGACAGGAGGCCAGGACCCGGCCATGGCGCTTACCGATTTTCGCTACGTCATGCGTTTTACCGTTTGGCGCCCGTGCTGGGAGGCGCCGGACGAAGGGGCACCTTGCCTTAGTACTCTTTGTTTTTTTCACCCTGGGCGGACGTGTAATACTTCTTTTAGTGTTCCTGGCATAAGCTCGCGGTAAACGCCGACAGGGGAGGGTGGATATGCAGAGGTTCGCACGATTGGGGCAGGTCGGGATGGGATGGGCGCCGGTAACGTGCCTGGCGTTGTGCGCCGCCCTGTTTTTGGCAAGCTGCGGCGGCAGCAGCAGTATCGGAACCGGCGATATCAGCACCATGGCCGGGAACGGCACCGCGGGATATAACGGGGACAACCAGGCAGCGATCAGCGCCGAGCTGAACAGTCCCAGCGGGGTAGCGCTGGACGGAGCCGGCAACCTCTACATCGCCGATACTCTCAATCACGCCATACGCAAGGTGGATACCCAGGGCAACATCTCCACCGTGGCGGGCAGCGAAAGGCCGGGCTATAGCGGCGACGGCGGCAGCGCTACCGCCGCCAGATTGAACAATCCCACCCGGGTGGCCGTGGATGCGGCCGGGAACCTGTACATCACCGACTTGGGCAACAACGTGGTGCGCAAGGTGACGGCCGCTAGCACCATCATCACTACCGTTGCGGGCAACGGCACGGCAGGGTACGCCGGCGACGGCGGTAGCGCTACCGCTGCCGAGTTGAGCGATCCTACGGGCATCGCGGTAACGAGCGGGGGAGATCTGTATATTTCGGAGCCCGGCAACAGCGTGGTACGAAAAGTAACCGCCTCGACCGGAATCATCACCACCATCGCCGGTAACGGCACCCCCGGGTACAGCGGCGATGGCGGCAGCGCGGCCAGTGCCGAGCTGAACAATCCCTCGGGACTGGCTGTGGATTCCACCGGCAATCTGTACATCGCGGATAGCGGCAATGCGCGCGTTCGCCAAGTCGCGGCGTCCTCCGGCACCATCACTACGGTGGCCGGCGACGGTGTCCCCAGCTACAGCGGCGACCGGGGCGCCGCCACCAGCGCGGAATTGAACGACCCGATGGGGGTAGCGCTGGATGCCAGCGGGAACCTGTACATTGCCGAGGCGGGCAACGCGCGCGTCCGCATCGTCACCGCCTCCAATGGGATCATCAATACGCTGGCGGGCAATGGCACCACGGGTTTTTCCGGAGATGGCGGTGCCGCCAACGGCGCCGAGCTGAATAGCCCCGTGAGCGCAGTGCCGGATACCGCGGGCAACGTCTACATCGCGGATCGCGGCAATCAGCGCATACGCAAAGCAGCTCCCGCCCCATAAACGGACGCGAAGCTGCCGCCCTGGGGCAAACTTCCCGGGACGGCAGTCTGGAAGCCGGCCCACACCGAAGACCCGTCTCTCCACAGCTCTGTGATCGGAGGGCGTGAGATCTGTGAGCTATAAATTCCGATGCTCCTGCCGTAAACTCTTGCCATGAGCGCGAGCAAAGTGACGAACATCGTGGTCGCCGGTCTGGGCGGCCAAGGCGTCCTGACCGCAACCGACATTGTGGCCGAGGTGGCCGTGCGGGCCGGCCTGGACGTGAAGAAGAGCGAACTGCACGGGATGAGCCAGCGCGGCGGCTCGGTGTCCAGCGATGTGCGTTTCGGACCCCAAGTCTTCAGTCCCATGGTGCCGGAAGGGGAAGCCGATTACCTGGTGGTGATGGCCACGGACCAGATTCCGGTGAACCGTTCCGTTCTGAGCGCCACCGGAGTCCTGATCGAGCCGGCAGAGGTCAGCGAAGACCAACTCAGCAACAAGAAGAGTTTGAATGTGGCTCTGCTCGGGGTTCTGAGCCGCCACCTGGAGTTCCCCGAAGAAGCCTGGCTGGCCGCCATCCAGCGCCATTTGCCGGACACACTCTACGACGCCAATGTCCAGGCCTTCCAACTCGGGAAGAACGGCCGGTGATGACACCATTCCTGGGCAACGACGCCACCCGTTGCGTGCACGCCGGGGAAGACCGTCACGGCCGGAAGGCTTCTCTCACCACCGACATCGCCCAAACTTCGGTTTTTGTGTTGCCGGATGTGGCGGAGTTGCGGCGCGCAGCGGAAGGCGTCTCCGACGCCTACCTGTACACCCGCTATGGCAATCCCACCACCACGGCCGCCGAGGAGAAGATCGCCGCGCTGGAAGGCGCCGAGGCCTGCGTAGCCACGGCCAGCGGCATGGCCGCGATCTTCTGTGCCGCGCTTGCTGCGCTCCACGGCGGAGATGAAATCGTGTCTCTGCTCGATCTTTACGGGGGCACGTTGCGGCTGTTCGAAGAAGTGCTGGCACGGTATGGCGTCAAGAGCCGGCTGGTGCCCTACGAGGAGTTGCCGCAGGTGGAGAGCCGCTTTACGGAACACACACGCATGCTGTTTCTGGAATCGCCCACCAATCCCACTTTACGCTGTGTCGATCTGGAGTCCCTCGCCCGGATGGCCCATCGGCACCGGGCGGTGGTGGTGGTGGACAACACCTTCGCGACGCCGATTTTGCAAAAACCCCTGGCCCTGGGGGCGGATATGGTGGTTCACTCCGCCACCAAGTATCTGGGCGGGCACAGCGACGTGACGGCGGGCGCAGTGGCCGGCTCGCGCTCCTGGATGGAGCAGGTCCGCAAGATGATGAAATTGAGCGGGGGCTGTCCCGACCCGTTCTGTTCCTATCTGCTGGTCCGGGGTCTCAAGACGCTGGAACTGCGGGTGGAACGCGCCTGTCAAAATGCCCGCGCCGTGGCCCAGCACCTCCGTTCGCACCCCAAGGTGGAGCGGGTCTTCTACCCGGGACTGGAGACCCACGAAGGTCACAGTGTGGCCCAAGCGCAGATGCGCGACTTCGGCATGATGGTCTCCTTCGATGTGAAGGGCGGGGCTCCGGCGGCAGAGAGGATGATCGACAGTTTGCAACTGTGGTACTTGGCAACCAGCTTGGGCGGGGTCGAGTCGACCGTCTCCTACCCGGTGCTCTCCTCCCACGTGGGATTCGGGGAAGAGCGGCTGCGTCAACTTGGGGTGTCGCCGGCTACGATCAGGCTTTCCCTGGGAATTGAGAGTTCTTCGGATCTGATCGCCGACCTGGATCAAGCCTTGGAGCGGGCCTAGATCTACAGGGTTCGCTGCATTGACCGTCCGCGCGGCGGCAGGGTACATTCAAGTTCTTGGCTGCCTGTGGGATAAGCGGTGCGCAGTCGATCATAATGAGACCCTATTACACGTATTTCGGGGCGCTGGTTTGGGGTGCAGTGCTGCTGCTCAGTTCGTGTCAAACGAGCCCGCCCAAGAAACCGGCTGTGGTTCCCCCGCCCTTGGCGCAGGCTCCAGCCGCCGCGCCTTCCCCGGCGCCCGTTTCGCCAGTCGAGGCGACGCCACCGGCGCCCAAAATCGATCCCGTCGAAACCACCATTGCGGCCGTGGAAAAGGAGTATCAGGCTGGGCAGGTCAACTATACCGCCGGCCACCTGGAAGCCGCCAAGGACAATTTTGACCGCGCGTTCGATATGTTGTTGATGGGCCCGGCCGAGGTGAAATCCGAGGACCGGCTGCAACAAGAGTTCGACAAAATCGTAGAAGGCATACACCAGCTCGAACTCTTGGCCCTTAGGGAGGGCGACGGGTTCACGGAACGGCAGGCCGAACCGGCGCCGATCGACGAAGCCAATGAGGTTACCTTCCCGGTCGATCCGAATATCAAGGCCCAAGCGGAGCAGGAGTTGAAGACCACGCAATCCGACCTGCCGCTAACCTTGAACGATGCGGTGGCCGCCTATATCAACTATTTCTCCAGCAAGGGACGGCACTTTCTGGAACATGGGTACGTTCGGGCGGGCCGCTACCGGGAGATGATCCTCGACACCCTGAGGGAAGAGGGGGTGCCTCAGGACTTGATCTATTTGGCCCAGGCCGAGTCGGGGTTTCAACCCCTGGCGCTGTCGCGCGCGGGCGCCCGGGGTATGTGGCAGTTCATGGCGGGGCGCGGCTCGCAGTATGGGCTGGAGCGCAACTGGTGGGTGGACGAGCGGCAGGATCCGGAGAAAGCCACCCGGGCGGCCGCCCGGCACTTGAAGGATCTCTATAACCAGTTCGGCGACTGGTACCTGGTCATGGCCGCCTACAATTCCGGTCCCGGCACCGTGCAACGGGCGGTGGAACGCACCGGATACGCGGACTATTGGGAACTGCACCGCCGGGGGGTACTGCCGGCGGAAACCCGCAACTATGTTCCCATTATTCTGGCGATTACCATCATGTCGAAGAACCCCAGCCAGTACGGCCTGGACCGCTTGCTGCCGGACCAGGCGCTGGCCGCCGATTCCTTGACCATCGCTTACCCGGTAGATCTGCGTCTGGTGGCGGAA
>Ga0326728_10027127_pt1 | contig 10053 bp, 5 predicted proteins | sample MB3enrmetagenome_FD_207602 | JGI IMG/M metagenome (GOLD analysis project Ga0326728, IMG submission 207602) | Lab enriched peat soil microbial communities from McLean, Ithaca, NY, United States - MB31MN | ecosystem: Environmental > Terrestrial > Soil > Wetlands > Peat | place: USA: New York... | reverse complement strand
GTCCCGGATTACAACCAGCGCGTCGTGAATATGACGATCCAGCATCTGGGCGGCAGTCGCAAGACGGTGGAGCGCGGGCTTGAAATCGTCGAGAAGCTGCTTCATTACGCAAACCAGTTCAAACGCCAACCGGCGCCAATCTCAAAACTCATCGTCGGGACCGAATGCGGCGGGTCGGATCGCTGGTCGGGGGTGACGGCTAATCCTGCCGTGGGAGTCGCTGCCGACATGTTCGTGAAGGCTGGGGCAGCCGTCTTCCTTCCGGAGATTCCCGAGCTCCAGGGCGCCGCGATGGTCGACCTGGCGCGCCGCGCCCGCACGCGCGCTGTGGGGAAGAAGTTGATGCAGGCTCTGAAACGCTATGAGGCTTATGTGAAGAATTTCGGCGAGGATTTTCGCGACAATCCTTCCCCCGGCAACATCAAAGGCGGACTCTACAATATCTATTTGAAGTCAAGCGGTGTGAAGGCCAAAGGCGGGACATCCATCGTTGAAGACTTGATCGAGTACGGCGAGTGGTTGGGTGACCGAAAAGGCCTGTACGTTCTCTATACGCCGGGATATGACCACCTTTGTACTCCTGCCCTTTTCCTCAGCGGCGCGCAGGTGACGCTCTTCACCACTGGCCGTGGAACCGGTATCGGTTGCGCTCTAGGACCGGTAGTGAAGATTGGTTCCAATCCCCAGCTCGCCCGAAGCTACGAGGATTTGGATATCGACGCGGGAACCATTTTGGAGCGCAAGGAGACCATCGAAGACGTGGGTCGCAAAATCTTCCAGGAAACCCTGGACGTGGCTTCGGGGCGCAAGGTCACACGCGCTGAGGAGTCCGGCTTCCACCACGAGTTCAAGCTCTGGGAACAACTCTGGCCGGCACTGTGATAGTCGTCCCGCCGTGGCGGGTCAGTGGCCAGTCGGCAGTGGAGCCGCGCCGAATGGCGATGCATCAGGGGCCGCGCAAAACCAACCCCGGCCATCCCCTCTGGCAGCGAGTGTACCGCAGACCTGCTCGACAAGATCCGTGGCTTTTACTGGGGAATCTTCAATGAACCGCAGGCCCAACAAATCAGGTCCGCGCTTGCTAATACGCTTCTCGGCGGTGTCGGAAGGAGTGAAGGATAACTTCCTCGCCGAAGATGTCGTATCTCAGGCGGTAATCTCGCCAGCGGATCCGCCATTGTCCCTCGCCCGGTTTGAGCCCGGCCAACTTCTTGACGTTGTGTTGCCCAGTCCGGTTGTGGGGGTCATTTCGGAGAACGCCCAGCATCTCCTCTAATGCTCCCACCAGCTCCGCGTTCCCTTTTGAAGCTTTGCGGAAATCTCGTTCAAATGCAGGGGTCGTGAGAACGGAGTATTGGTCTGGCATGCCCGTGTCTCATTCTCGCGATTTGGCGCTTGCACGGCGCAATTCGGCAAGGAACGCGCTGGCATCGCGGGTCTTGCCGTGACGATACTGTTCCTGGCTTCTTCGAATCTGTTGCTTGAGTCCGGGATCCCGCAGATCCAGGTAGTCTTCCATCTCGTCGGCATTCATGATGCCCGCCACGGGAATTCCGTCCTTCTCCAGGATGAAGTACTCCCGATTGACGTGAACGCGGCGGGCCACTTGTCCCAGGTTGATCCGCGCTCTGGTGATCGGTATCCGATGAACGACGCTTCGCATAGCCTTCAATCCCTCTTTTCCTCTGCCCTCTGATTGATCAGCTTTGATCAATGTTGATTATATAAGCGTTCTGGCCAGCAAAGCAATCCCTCCCCCGACTTGGCAGTGGGTCAATTTGATGTAGAGGCGGCTTTACGCCGCCATTTGGCGAGGTAAACTCGCCGCTACAGCATCAAATTGACCCACTACCCGCGACTTGGCAGCCACGAGGAAGAAGCGTAGCGCAGACGTCTTTTTTTGCGTCCGCAGCTCCTTGGTGGGGATTCTTGGTGGGTTCAGGCTTGTCTTTCTTCGGTTGGTCGAAAGACTTGAGTGAGGATAACGCCGATTGAAACCAGCACGACACCCCCGAACATCAGCCCGTTCAAATACTCGTGAAGGAAGAAATGAGCGAAGAGCGTCGCCACCAACGGAGTGAGGGAGGAAAAAGCGTAGACGCGGGCCACTGCCATCAGGCGCAAAGCCGTAAACAGGCAGTAGATGGCAAGAATGCCGGAAAGAACCCCGCTGGCAAGAAGGGCCAAGAGGGAATGCCAGTTTGTGTCGAACAGCGCCGGCCCACGGCCCAAAGCGATCAATCCCACCAATCCAACCAAGACGCTAGTGGCAAACTGCAAGAAGATCGCGGTCGATTGGTGGGCGCCTCGAAGCTGACCGTCACGCCATAAGACTCCGGAAACCCCGTAGCTGAGAGCTGTGCAGAAAGCGAGAGGGATCGCCCAATACCAAAGCGGCGATGTGGGATGCCCCCGGGATTGCCCCCAGGAGAGCGTGACCAACCCAACAAAAATCAACAAAACACCAAACACTGCATAGCGGGGAATCCGCTCATGAAGGAAAAACCAGGCAACAAGCGTCCCCCAGATGACGTAGGTTTCTTGCACAGGAATGGTTACCGTGACGCCCCCGAGACGGATGGCGAAATAATAGAGAAACAGTCCTAGCGTCGAGACAATGCCCGCGCAAAGGAAAGAAAGAACCGCACGGCGTCCTACGTATCGGGAAGAAGCGGGGCGCAGTTGGTCCCACGTATGATGCTTCCAAACCAGAAAGACGCCCAGAAGCAAACTGGGCAGGCCCCGGAGAAAGGGCCCGATCAGAGGGTCGGCGTGTATGACGCCGAGGCGGTCGAAGATGTTGGCCGAGGCATAGCCCAGCACCGAGCCTGCGGCCCACGGCTCGCCGCGGCGACGTGAATCCTGATGTGGCGTATCAACCATTCGGTTCGTCGAATAGCACTGGAATCTGAAATAAAACGACCGATGATTATAAGGGCATATGACGCTCTGTCAAACGTCTTTAGAAGTGGACATCAGAACTCTTGAGAAAATAGCCGCCGCGGTGCTAAGATAGTCTCCGTAAGTCCCCGACCTTCGGGGCAGGGTGAGGGAAGGACTTGAATGCGTGCCTTTCCAATTCCCAATCGGCGGTAAAGCCCGCGAGGGGTGGTCCGAAGCGCTCGACCCAGCGCATGGGAGTCCGGGAGAGCGAACCGGCAAGCAAGAGGATAGCCTAGGTAGCCGGTGCAATCAGCGGACAGAGCGAAGAAGGCCTGCAAGCCCCAGGATCCGGTGAAACTCCGGGGCCGACGGTACAGTCCGGATGGGAGAAGGTCAGGACGGAAACCGGTCTGATGAGCGGGTGTGTATTCACCAGGATTGACGGCTAACATTCAACCCCTGCTTCCTTAGGCCTGCCAACTGTCCCCTCCCATTTGCCCCGATCGAAAACTTGGATGTTGAAATTGTTGCACAGCGCAGCAAAGGCGCAACCAAACCGAGATCCTCTGTGCTCTCCGTGCCTCTCAAGCCTTAACACAGAGCGCACAGAGTTCGCAGAGAAGAGAGCGCTCTGGAGTGCGGCCCGTCAGCTGACGGGCTGCCGCTTTCGCTCAGGCCAGCTTGCTGGCCGTGCACAGGAGCGAGAAGCGCGAGCAAGCTCGCGGGAGGAAAGCGGCAGCAAGCTGCCGCACTCCATAAAGCTGTGTCGAACGGTACTCGCTAGCCCCATGCTGGCGGTTCTCCTATTCTTGGTCGCCACATTGGCTCACCCTCTTTACGGACAAACATGGAACAGCCACTTGGAGGGAATTGTCCTCGACCCGAGCGGGGCAGCAGTCCCAGCGGCTGCGCTGGAGCTTCGTAATCCTGCCACGGGCCAAGTTCGGCAGACTCAGACGGACGCGAACGGCTTTTACAGTTTTCCTTTCTTACCCGTTGGAAACTACGAATTGGAGATTGCCAAGACGGGTTTTGTTTCCAAGGTGGTCCGCGGGTTAGCGCTTCGAGTTGGAGAAACAGCGCGTGTCGACATCCGCCTGGAGATCGCACACGAGCGAACTGAAATCCAGGTTGACACGCGGCCGCCGCTGGTGGAAGCCGCTTCTCCCGCGATCGGAGACGAGATCGAGAATCGGCGCGTTAGCCTTCTCCCGTTGAACGGCCGCCAGTTCTCGCAACTGGCGTTGCTGGCCGCCGGTGCTGTTCCTCCCTATCCCAACGGTTCCACGCAGCAATTCAACACCGCGGCGCTGGGGCTGGGTTTCTCGGTGGATGGACAACGCTCCGAGCGGAACAACTTTTCACTCGACGGGGTCACGCTGATGGAGCCCTTTGCCTACAGCCTCACGGTGAACCCCTCCGTCGATGCCATCCGGGAGTTCCGCGTTGTGGAGGACTCTTACGGGACCGACCAGGGTATTACTTCTGGCGCGCAGGTTAACATTGCATCGCGCTCAGGCGCCAATCGCTTTTCAGGGACAGCCTACGAGTTTCTTCGCAACAGCGCACTAGACGCCAAGAATTTCTTCGACGATCCGACCCGTTCCATCCCTCCCTATCGCCAGAACGAGTTCGGCGCCAGCCTCGGTGGGCCGATCCGTCGTAACCGCACGTTCTTTTTCACCAATTACGAAGGCTTGCGCATTCTTCAAAGCGTCACGAATACTACCCTGCTGCCGACGGCCGCGATCCGCCAGGGAGATTTCAGCGGCATTAATCCCCAGACGGGCAACCCTTTTCCGCCAATTATTGACCCCGCTACGAGCCAGCCTTTCCCGGGGAACACAATCCCGGCATCACGAATCGACCCCTTGTCCCGCGCTATCCTGGATCGGATTCCTTTGCCGAGCAACCCCAATGCGCCGCCCGGCCAAAACAACGATATCAACGTGGGGCTGCATCGCGTCACCACGGACCAATTTATCGCCCGCGTAGACCATGAACTGACGCCGAAACAGCAACTCTTTGGGCGGTTTCTCCTGTTCAATGGACAGCAACTGTTTCCTTTCGTGCCAGACTCGTTCGCGCAGAATCCGTCTGCCCCTCCGGGATTCGGCACCAACAAGGACGACACGGGGAGGAACCTCGCACTGGGCCTCACTTCCGTCTTTCGGCCCACGCTGATCAACGATTTCCGGTTCGGCTACGCTTACTATTTCGGGACTAAGGAAGCTCAGAACATTCACGGCGGATTCCTGGAGTCGCTGGGAATCACCCGCGCTCCCGGGGCCACCAACGATGGCATCCCCGCCATTGACGTGCCCGGCTACGCGGACATGGGTGATAGCGACATCTTCCAACCTCAAATCCGCAGGAACCACACTTTCCAGTTCACCGATAACGTGGCGTGGGTCAGTGGCCGGCACACCTGGAAATTCGGCGCGGACGTGCGGCGTTACCGCCTCTTCTATCTGGTGGAGGATTTTGGGCAGGGCCTCTTCACTTTCAGCGACGGGGCCAGCTCGGTTTCCGGCGGGGACTGCATGCCAACGGCGACGGACGAGTCCCGCTGTGAAATTACTGGTTTCTCGGATTTTCTTCTCGGCAGACCTTTCCTTTCTTATGCCCAGGCGGGCAACTCCGGTGGAAACGATCGTCTGGACTATTTCGGCGCTTACTTTTCCGATGAACTCCACGCCACGCGCCGCTTGACCCTCACCTACGGCCTGCGCGAGGAGTTCTACTCACCTCCCACCAATGCTGACGGACGAGCCTCCATTCTCGATCCCAGCGACGCTACGCAGTTCATTGTCCGGAACGACCGGGGACAGGCAGCGGCATTAATCGCAAACCCACTGATACAGAGCCTTCAGAGCCTCTATGGGCTTTCATTCATCACCTCTCAGCAAGCCGGGTTGCCGCCGTCACTGATCCGTCCGGATTGGGCAGGATGGGCGCCACGCTTCGGCTTTGCCTATGACCTCACCAAGCGCCACGCCACTTCCCTGCGCGGAGGATTTGGCGTCTTCAATTCCCTGGGTGAACTCGACTATGCTTCTGAGACGCGGCTCAGCGCACCGATCACGGAATTCCTCCTCGGACTCGACACGTGCAGATTCTACGGAGCAGGCGCTTGCGGCCAATCATACGCGCCAGCCCAGCTTAGTTATCAGCTTGCATACACGCTTGGCAACCAGGAGCCAACGGCCGTCTCCTCTCCACCCAATCTCCGCAACGGCTATGTCTACGAATGGAGTTTGTCGCTCGACCATGAAATTGCACCCAACACGGTTCTTTCGGTGAGCTATGCCGGATCCGACGGGCACAAACTTCCCCGCCGGTCGGTACAGAACCAGGGCATCCCGAATCTGCCTGGCGAACAGAGAGGCTACCATCCACAACCCGGCTCGAATCAATTTACCCGGGCTACGGATGTTAACTCGAACTACAACGCCTTGATCGTGCGCCTGGAACGGCGATTCTCCCGCGGGATGTCCTTTGTGGGTGGCTACACCTTCGGCAAGTCAATCGATACGGCTTCGGGGCTCAACGGTACCAATCAGGCTCAGGACAACTATAATCTGAGGGCTGAGCGGGGGCTTTCGGATTTCGACATCCGGCAACGCTTCGTCCTCTCAGGCAACTGGGAACTTCCCTTCGGTCCCGGCCGTCGGTGGATGCGCGGAGGGACGGCAGCCCGGATGTTCGGCCATTGGGAGCTGTCGAATATCCTCACGCTTCAATCCGGGCAACCTCTCACCGCCATACTGGCTACCGCGCTCAGTGGCACCGACTCAAACGGTACCGACCGACCTGATTTGATCGCCAATCCCAACTTGCCGGCCGGCCAACGCACCCCCTCCGGGTGGTTCAATACGGAGGCATTCATGGCGCCGCCTATTTTTTATGACAACCTCGGAGCTTCTTACAGCATTCCGGGGAATGAAGGCCGCAACGTTATTACGGGCCCTGGACTGGCATCTTGGGACATGAGTCTTCAGCGCCAAGCGCGCTTGAGTGAACGGCTCAATCTGGTGTTTCGCTCCGACTTCTTCAATCTGACCAACCACCCTAACTTCGACCGGCCTGGCCTCATCTACGGGACTTCAAACTTTGGGAACATCAGTTCTGCAGAGAATTCCCGTCAGGTCCAGTTCTCCTTGCGTTTGAACTGGTAGCTGATGAGAAGACGTCGCCCCAAACCCATAGACGTCCGCTCAAGCATGCTTCCGCCGGGTACGCCGTCATCAAGTCACTGCGGCGCGGCGCTTGGCGGGTTCACCTCCGAGGCCGCGGTGATCAAAACCAACGCGAAATCGAAGTCCTTCGATTTCCCGCTTGTACTGGTTGCGTGAAGGCGCATTCGATGATCGTGGATGGTGAAGGTGACTTGCTGGCCGAGGGCCAGAGGGGCGGTTTTCTTCTCCACCTTCTGTTGGATGTGGTACTCGGTCGAGCCTGAGCGCAGGACGTACTCGCGGCAGGGCAGTTCGTCGGTCTTCATGAGACGCCCGCCGCAAGGGACCGAGTTCATGGTGACAATTGTTGCCATCTGGCTGGCTTCTTTGGCTTGCGCAGGAGCCGACAGGAGAGTTGCACCGACCACAACACTGAGAACAAACGCAGTTTTCATAGCTCAGCCTCCGCTTTGACCCTGCTTCGATGCAGGTGACGCTCCGCGCCGGAGCCAACGACCAAATCAGGGTCTGCCAGCCTTGTATCACGCGTTCCGAAGCGTGTCAACCGGTCCCCTGCGGCGCACACCCGGCATGCATCTGCCTCCTGACCATCGGGAGTGAGCTGTGCTGGGTAATTTAGTAGCACGAATTGTCAAATCGTGTTATCCTTCCCGTCTCCATCCACTGGGTGGAAATTCATGAGTGCCCCCTAACGCTTTCTGTCGAGGCAGGGTGTCGCCAATAGGAGTAAACGTCTCCGTGAGGATTGCCCGATGCTTTCATCATTGCCAAACCATCGCATCGTCATCCTTGCCCTCCCTAAAGCTTGTGTGCTTGATCGCCTTGGTGACGGCGAACCTCTTTGCCGCCGGCCCCTCCGGGGGAATCTCCGGCCTGGTCACTGACTCCCAGGGCGCTGCGGTAGCACACGTCCAAATCAAGGTCAACGATCAGAAGAACTCGACTGTGTGCCAAACAACTTCCGACGCACAAGGATACTTTTTTTGCCCCTCGATCGGCACGGGGGAGTTTAACGTAACCGCCACCACGCCAGCATTCAGTCCGATCACGATGACCGTCCGAGTGGAAGCGGGGGCGAGGATTGAGGCCGATTTGCAGTTCCGCCATCTGGTTTCGCAAAAGCAAGCGATGACGGTGACCGCGGATGTGACGCAGGTCGATGTCCTGTCGCCTGATCCCGCCGAGAAGGTTTTCGCCAGCGAGGACTTGATGGATGCAAATCCGGGACGACCAGGCGCGCCGATTTCGATTCCCGGCTACCCGATTGAGACAGCGTCGAGCGGCATCAAGGCTCCGCAGTATTTTGCGCCGGGGGTAGCGGGTGACCACGGCGAGCCGATCGCGCAGTTCATCCAGGTGGGCAGCTACCTGGTGTCCAACAACCTGTCGGCGAATGCGCACGGCAATGGCTACACCGATCCGAACATTTACATTGCGAATGTGATCGAGAGCGTTGAGGTGGATGGCGGTGCGTTCAACGTGCGCGAGGGCAATCACGCATTGAACCTGGCGACGACCTATTCCCTGCGCTCGCATCTCGATCCGTTCTTCACCTTGACCGGAGACCAGCGGGACATTACCGGCACGACGGGGATGAGTCCTTCGAAGTCCTCGTGGATCGCGATGGAAGTCTCGTACGGCAATGGATTCCTGGACCGGCTGGAGCACCGCAAGCAGGTCAAGATCAACGGCGGGCAGGTCTTCCATGCGGGAAATCACACCCTGACGTTGTTCGGAATCGGGTACTACGGCTTCTCCTACGTGGCGGGACTGCGCCCGATTTATGGATTCAATTCCGTCGATGCCGCCGACGGCTGGAAGGAGTACCCGGATACGATTGACCCGAGGCAAAAGGACCAGACGCACACGGCGCTGATGGCGTTGAACGATGTGTGGAAGCTGGGTCAAAACCAGGAGCTTCAGCTCTCCGGATTCTTCCGCACCTACAATCTCTCTCTTTACTCCGACTTTGGGGTCGGGCTGATCCGGCAGAGCGAGTTCCGCACCGTAACCGGCGGCAGTGCGGCGTATAAGAGGAAGTTTTCGAAGAACTTCACGCTGCTGGCCGGGACGGACTACGAGCGCGAGGCGCCGCGACGCGACGATCTGGACCATTACAACTTCTACAATCCCGCCGACCCGAATTACTACGGACCTTTCATCAAGGTGGACGGAAACAATGTAACCATCGCTCCGGTAACGCCCTACATCGCCGGGGAGGGCGAGTTGAGCAAGTATTTTCGCTACTACCTGGGCTGGAGACGCGATGAGATTAGCATTGACAACCAGGACCTCGTGACTCCGGCCAACTCCTGGAACACGTTGGTGGGGCTGAATTCGCCAAAAGCGACGATAACGTTCTTTCCCGAGGAATCCTGGTACGTTCCTCAGGTCGCGTTCAGCTTCGGCAAATCGTTCTTCACGGAAGATCCCAGAACGGGATCGGCCACGGGACAGCAGACCGCAACCGGAGCACCGGCAGCCGTTGACCCGGTGGAGACGGCACGCTCGTATCAATTGGTCGCGAGCAAGACCTTTCACAAGACGGATCTGAAGCTGACACTGGGACACGAGACGCAAACCGCCGAGTACGGCAAGATCGACCCCGACGATGGATTGCAATTCGATCTGGGGCCGGGCCGCATACGCTATATGGCGGTTACGCTGCGCCAGAGCTTCAGCTATGGATCGTTGCAGGCGACCCTTGAGCAGGCCGATGCGCGTGATCTGGCCTCGGGACAGGTGACGCCGGAGGCTCCGAGATTGATCGGCGATCTTTCCTGGACGTATCAAAAGCTGCCCTTGCATTTGCAGGCGAAAGGCGAATTCGAGTACGTGGGAAGGAAGGTGGTTGGGAATGGATGCGATGAGAGCAACCCTAACGACCTGACTTCCTACTGCCTCGGGGTGCCGAACAAAGAGTTCCGGCTGGCGCTGGCGCGGCCATTTCTTGAGGGAAGGATCAACGTCG
>Ga0326728_10027126_pt1 | contig 10053 bp, 9 predicted proteins | sample MB3enrmetagenome_FD_207602 | JGI IMG/M metagenome (GOLD analysis project Ga0326728, IMG submission 207602) | Lab enriched peat soil microbial communities from McLean, Ithaca, NY, United States - MB31MN | ecosystem: Environmental > Terrestrial > Soil > Wetlands > Peat | place: USA: New York... | reverse complement strand
CGAAGTAGACCTGCGCACCGGTGGAAAAATATACATTGTCATGGAGGCCGGAGAGGCGATGGGCCCGTATAAAGGTACGAGATGGCCAATGGAAGGCAGGTTTACCGTGGTGGAGACAAATGCGAAATTGACCTATACGGCAAAAGCCTGGACCGAAGGCGACAAAGAAGCCACGGAGATCGATTAGGTGACCGAACTTATCCTGACCGGTGAGAATGGCAAGACGAGACTGAAACTGAATGTCACGGTATGTAAGACTGGGCCAAAAGCCGGTATGGCGGTACAAGGCATGCAGGCAGGCTTTACTCAACAGCTGAATAAGCTCGGCAGATTCCTGGCAAAATAGTGGATCATGGAAATTAACCAGAAAAACGCTGTCCAGAAATTGTAGTTTGGGAAGTTATCGTGCCGGACCTGTTCTCTTCCTTTCTGAAGATATCCCGGGAGGCCCCCGGCATTCCCTTCAGACGATGTATTCCGAATTAGTCCCCAGGGGATCCAAGGGATGCACCCAAAGGATACCTGTTCTCTCCCTACGTGTGCCACAATCCCCCCATGATCGGGGGACGGGATAGTCACACCGGGTGCGATCCGGTCCCGGATGCATTTGCCAGATGATACAAGAGTCAGGAGGAAATCCCGGCTGCTGCCGTTTAGGTTTCCTTACCTTCCTGCACGCCGGCGAGCCGGTACGACCCTTTTGGCACAGATATATCGAATCGGGCGCCGTTAAACGGCTCACTGGTCTCGGTAATGGAGATTCCTGTAATCGAAAGGATCTCGCGGGATAAAAAAAGGCCAAGGCCGGTATTTTTCCCAAATCCCCTCTCGAAAAGGTGTTCTTTATCCTCACTACTGATCCCGGCCCCGTCATCCTCGCAGGCGATAATAAGTGTGTCTCCGGTTTTGCAGGAAAAAAACCGGATTTGTGTCAGATTCCCTTCGCCATACCGGAGAGCGTTGTCGATGAGGTTATAGAAAACCTTCTCAACCAGTGGGTCGGAGAATACCTCTGTTCCCTTGGGGAGATCGTTTATCACGCTGACCTTTCCCTGCGTGACTTTCTTTGCAGCCATGTCTATAAGGGCGCGGCAATCCTGCCAGAGCGGGGCTCTGAGACCGATCGATTCGTATTCCCTGGTAAACCTGATATTGGCAGAGATGCGCTCTACGGTGGTTTTCGCTTTCTGGAAATACTCGTTGAATACGGGTTCGGACCGGTTCTTTTCCAGAAGACGGAGGTAGCCCTGCAGCAGCGTCAGGAGGTTGTTGATATCGTGCCGGGTGACACTGGAGAGAAGGGTGAGTTTCCGGTTTGCCTGCCGGATGGCCTCTTCTGCCTGCTTGCGTCCCGAGATGTCATGAAAGATGAACACCATGCCGGTGGGATCCCCTGCAGCATCCCTGATAAATTCGGCGTTCGCCATAATATCCAGCGTACTCCCGTCAGCACACAATGCACGGTATTCGCCCGGCCCGGTAAAAACACCCTGGTGCATCAGCGCGATATCGGCCCCGACACGCTCATGGTCTTCCGGGACAAGGACCACGACAATGGGCTTGCCGGGCAGCTCCTCCTGCCCATAACCAAAAATTCGCTGTACCGCGGGAGAGACCCGGCGGATCACTCCCACTGGATCCGTTATAATGATGCCGTCGGGGATGGCATCGAGAATGGATCGATTCCAGGATTCACTCTCCCGAAATGCCTCATCGGCCTGTTTTAACCGCGTAATATCCCGGAAGATCCCCTCAACCCCGGCATCGTTCCCGCTCGCATCTTTATAGACATGGCTGTTTGTCGAGACCGTGACCGGAGTGCCGTCCCTTCGTTTCAGGGTGATCTCCATGTTAAAAACCGACCGGTTGTTCCTGAGGGCTGCAAGAAAGGCCACTCTCTGTGCCGGATTTGCATAGTAATCCGTGGCCGGCCGGCCGATCATCTCCCCTGTTCCCACATATCCAAGGAGTGCAGCCCCGGAAGGGCTGACAAGGATAAGGTCTCCTTTCCCATCGGTGCGATAAAAAACATCCTGCATGTTTTCGAGGATACTGAGGTAGTCCTGTTCGACAATGGTGCGATACCGCTCCTCTCTTTCTTTTAGTTCCGCTTCAAGTCGTTTGCGCTCGGTTATGTCGATATAACTGCTCCGGACCAGTCTCTTTGTGGAAGAGGGCAGGCGCACGAGCCGTACTTCAACAACACGATCTTCACCGCAGGCGTTACGGATACGCCGTTCAAACATGAGTTCTGCACCCTCCATTACCTGTTTGCGGTGTTCAAGGACGGTTTCGCGGAATGGTCGCCCGTCGAATTGATCAGGGAGGTAGAACTGTTGTGGACCGGAATCGAACAACTGCCTGCGGTTGCAGCCGAACAATTGTTCGGCTTTTGCATTCGCCTCTACATACCGGTCGAGATCCATATCAAAAACAAGGATTGCCTCAGGGGCTTTCTCGATCAATGTCCGGAACCGCTCTTCGCTCTCTTTTAAGGCGGAATCTGTCTGCTGCCGGAAATCGATCTCCTGTTGTAATTGCAGGTTGGCGATATACAGGTCAGCAGTCCGCTGGTTTACCCGTTCTTCCAGCACATCGTATGCTTTCCTGAGGTCTCCTTCAGCGGCTTTTCGTCCGGTAATGTCCCGGATGGACTCGATTGCGCCGACAACTTTCCCGTCTTTGTCGTACAGCAGGCTCGCCTTGCCCCAGAGCGTTCTCGGCTCTCCCCGAAGGCGGGAGAGGGTGGTTTCAGCAGCGAGCATGGCCCCTTCGCGAACAATATTTGCATATTTTTCTGTGATCTCATCGGGAGGTGAGAGGATCAGGTCGATAAGGATTGGCCTTGGCTCACCGTAGAAAGGGAGAGAATACGCGTAATCTCCCTTGTCCAGCATCCGATCGGCAGGAATGCCGGTCATCTCTTCGATCGCCCGGTTCCACGCGATCACCCTGCCTTTTGTATCAATTGCAATGGTTGCATCGGGCAGGAAGTTGATAATATCCTGCTCCCGGCGTTCATGATCCCGGATGCTTGCCTCTGCCCTCCTGTGTTCCACGGCCTGCCGGACCTGGTGCGCAAGCTCGGCAAACTGTGATACCGGCTCCCCTCCTTTCTGGAGATAGAAATCAGCCCCTTCGTTTAACGCCTGGATGACTACCTCTTCACGCCCTCGCCCGGTAAAGAGAATGAAAGGGATGGTGTTTCCCGAGGACCTGACCCTTTTCAAAAATTCAATGCCATCCATCTCCGGCATCTGGTAATCTGAGATAATGGCATCATAGGTCTTCGTATCCATCAGCGCAAGTGCGGCCGGGGCAGAGGAAATAATGTCAACGGAGAACTTCCCGCTCTCCTCAAGGAAGAGTTTGCCTATCTCAAGCAGGGTGGGTTCATCATCGACATAGAGGAGGGTATACATGATACTCCATGAAATACAGCAGTTGATAGTGCTCTCCGGAGACTTGATAAGAGTATTCCTTTGCCAGCACTCCCCTTTCCATCCCGTGAGGCCGGATCACTCACCGGTAGAAAAAAAATTAATAATACACTGTTGACTGTTAATCCGATGAAAAAGACAGCGGGGTCAAAGCCCGCTCGGGGCGATCCACATTTCAGGTCCAAATCGTTTTCTCTCTCAGTCTTATCCCCGTACGCTCGCCAGCCATGCCTCGAACTCGCGGTGAAACTGGTGGATTCGTTCGATCTCATCCGGAGTCTGCTTCGCAGCTTTCTCATGGCAGAACCGCACACGTTCCATGGCAGTCTCATGATCCCGTTCACCATCAGGAGGTCTGAATTCAGGTTCGCGATCGCTCTGGCGGGACCCGGCTTTCGCTGCACGGTAATAACCGGCCGTAGTCGCAGACCGCGACGGTTTTACTGCACACCGCGTATCTGATCGCCCGTCCCACCGTTCGTTGACAGGGAATCCCGCCAGTTTCAGGGGCCGGTCCCACGTGGCATCCACAAGTACCCAGCGATTCGTGATCTTCACCCGGCAGGCAAGGTGGTAGGAAACGGGAAGGCCGGTCGCCAGCCGGCGGAGTTCCGGAGGGTACTGGAGATCCGGATCGTCCCAGAAAAAGGAGAACGTAGCATAGACCACATCAAATCCCAGTCTCCGGTACATCTCTGCAAGCAGGTAATGTTTCGGTCCGCAGGACCCCTTCCCCAATTCAAGGATCTGCTCCGGCGCAGTTGCCGGATCAGTCAAGGGTACTGCAAGAGAGTAGGGGATGTCACGGACATGTTCAAAAACCGAGATAAGACTCTGGCGGGGATCACGTCCCCGGGACCATTCCTGAAACCTGGCAGTTACCAAAGAAGCCATATGTTCATCCATTTAAAAGGCATTTTCCAGATCCCATTTTTACCGTCAGGGTACCCTGCAGGCACCTGTATCCAGATTGGCACTGCCAATAAAAAAAGATGGTTTCTGGGCCAGGCCACCAGTGCCAGTTATTGTTAAATTTCTTTAAAAAATAATGAACGGCAGATAATGTAAACAACAGGCAGGTCTCTATACTTGTAAGCCATGTATTCACCTTGTCTGGTATGAAATAACACGAAAACTGGTTATCAGGACTAATTTTTCCTCAAAAGCCTTTAAAAAATCATCATATCAGCATTTGAGTCATCAAAGGAATTGAACAATTATGCAAGATACAACAACACACGATACAACGGTGACCGGTACAAAAGTACAGGAAACCGCCCCCCAAAAATCCGGGTCTGGCACGAGTGCGCACCCGTCTGCGTTGGCACCGAAAGTGATTCCCGCTCAGGCAAAACACGTGAAATCGCTAAAACACGAGTCGCACAAGGTAGGGTACCGCAAGGACCATCCAAAAGCAGGGGCCGGTGTCACATCGCCGACCACACATATCCTGAAATAACCTATTCTTCCACTCATCATACATCCTCCCCATATTTTTTCTTGCAGGACTGACGGCAAAGAAGGTCCTTATGATCTTTCCCGGGTTGTGGGGCAACAAACTCACAATGTAAGATTATGCAGGATAAAAATCCCGGTAGCGGAAGAGCTGGCATCGGCTGCAATTCGACACACCGCGGAGGTTTTTTCAGGTCCCCGGGGATCCTGCCGGATCGTTGAAAGCCGGTCTGCTTTCCTAAAAGAGAGGAACTGCAATGCCCGGTAACGAGGGGCCCTATCCCCGGGTATTATCCACTTCCCCCGGAAGTCGTCCTCGCCGGTCTCGCCACAGCCCGTGTCGTCCAGACCAGCAGGATGGTACCTGCTGCTGCAAGGATGGCCGCAAGCGCAAAGCCGGTACTGTAGCCGATAAAAGTCCAGATAAAGCCGATCATGACACTTGAGACCAGGTCCCCGACACCGTTTACCGCGGCAAGCGCCCCAAAGCCAAGGCCACGCGCTTCCATCCCTACCATCTCACCGGCAAGGGCTGCTTCGAGCGCATCTTCTGCGGCAATAAAGAGGCCGCAGAGCGCAAACAGGATCCCGTACGCGTAGAGGTTTACCGGGGCAAGGACAAACCCGATGAAGGTGACGGCTGCCAGTGCATATCCCCCGATGAGCACCGGCCGCCGCCCGATGTGGTCACCCAGCCAGCCCAGCGGGTAGGATGCGGCTGCATAGACGATGTTCCTGACAAGGTACAGGCCGGCGCCTGCGGCGGTCGCCATGGAAAATCCCATCGAGGGTGTGAGGGCCACGATCACAAACGCAATAAGCAGCGTCTGGGAGAAATCCGCGATCCCAAAGACAAGCACAGCGCCCAAAAACGCCCTGAACCGGGAGGGCAGACCGCGGAGAGACGGAAGCAGCCTGCGGGGACGGTCCTGCGGGGCGGGATTCTTCTCCTTTAAAAAGAGCCAGAGGACGAAAAACGCAAGGACTCCCGGGATGACTGCGAGCCAGAAGATAGTCCGGATCGCAATCGTTGAGACCAGCACGAGCGCGAGCGCCGGGCCGGCAATCGCACCAAGGGTATCTCCCGCCCGGTGGAATCCGAAGGCCTTGCCGAGATCCTTTTTTTCGACTGAGTTGGCGATAATGGCATCCCGCGAGGGCGCCCGGATCCCTTTGCCGATCCAGCCGATCACCCTGCCTGCAAGCACAACCAGCCACGATGCAGCGGCCGCAAGGAACGCAGGAAAGATCGCGGTGGCAACAGAACCGGCAAGGGCAAACTCCCGTCGTTTTCCCAGCTTGTCGGCAAAGTATCCCGAGAAGAGCTTGACAAAACTGGATGCTCCGTCACTCAGGCCCTCGATGATCCCAAGGGCGTACACCGGAGCACCAAGGAGGATCAAAAAGGACGGGAGGAGGACGGTGACGGTCTCGTAACCGAGATCGCCAAAAAAGCTTGCAAGTCCGGCACCAAGGACGGTCCGATTTAACCAATCCGGCCACTTCATAAATACCCTGTATTTAATGACAAACCCATATAGCAGTAATGGTGCCGGGACCAGGACCGGTCGAATGGATGTCCGGACCGGACAGGATCAAAGATAAGTTGTAGCATTTCGAGACGTGAAGTGTGGCACGGCATTAGGGAAGGCATGAAATAGTGCCTCATGAAGGTGAGGTGTAATGTCCAATACTCTTGAAGCCTTAGTCGAAAAGCTATCCGATGATAATGAAGGGACGCGGTGGAAGGCGGCGGAAGCGCTGGGACGGTTGGGGGATCCCCGGGCCGTGGAGCCTTTGATTGACACCCTGTGGGATGACGATGCACGGGTGCGGTTAAAAGCTGCCTGGGCACTGGGCATGCTCGGGGATCCAAAAGCTCTTGGTCCCTTACAGAAACTCTACAGGATCGAGCGGGAGGATGCCCGGGAGACCATCGGGGAAGCGATGGAGATGATCAAACGGGTTATGGCCGACAATCTGGGATGAACTTACCGTGACCCCGTAGGGGCGGGAGTTAGTGCATCTTTCCTGAATCCCGGGGATCTGCCTTTTCTCTTGCATACCATCTCCCGCACAGCATCACGCCCGCATCCGCTGTTGACAATGTTAATAAACATGAAAAAAAGGGATGAATCTATGGCAATGGACCGGAACAAAGGGGTCGGGCTTTGTCTCTGCCGGGAGTGCCCGAGTTTTGTTGACTGCAAAGAAGAGATCGCGTACTGCCTGGCATCGACCGGAAAGAGCGCCTGCATAGATGAAGAGCAGGGGTGTCTCTGCCCGGGGTGCCCGGTACTGGAAGAGGAGGGGTTTTCGCATGTCTACTACTGCACCAGGGGAACTGAAACTGACCAGCTCGCTTCCCGGTAAAACATGGAAATGTCATGTGTGCGGCTTTGTCCACCGGGGCGAGCGTCCACCGGAAGAATGCCCGCAGTGCGCAAGTACAGGAAGGGAATTTGAAGAAATTACCGGTAAAAAGAAACTCCGGTATGACAGGGAACCATTCGATGTCCTCCTCATCAACGGCAGCAACCACCGGGCAAACAATACCGGCTACATGGTCGATCTTATCGAGGAGGCCCTGAGGGAAAAGGGCGTCAGTTACCGGCGCTACAACATCAATGAGTTTGCTATCAACCATTGCTGGTGCTGCTACAGCATGCGGGATAATGCGTGCAGGTACCCGTGCCGTGATCAGCTCGACGATATGCCGGCGTTCCATGAAATGATCATTGCATCGAAGGCGGTTATAGTTGCATCTCCGATAAACTGGAACAACATGGCGGCACGGCTCAAGGATTTTCTCGACCGGTTAAACTGCATCCAGAATCTCTACCTGTTAAAAAAGCCGGGGCTGACGGACGGTAAGATCGTGGGCATCACGGTCTCGGGGCACGAGGACGGGGCGACAAAGACCGCGATGGACATCTACCTGTATTTCCAGCAGATGGGGTATATTCTTGCGCCGTTCGGCATCTCGTACCGTACCCACGGGGCGCAGTTCAACACGGTCGCCGACACGGAATTTCTTAAAAATGACCCTCTCGTGATTCAGAAAGTCAAAGGCATGGCATACAATGTTGTGGAAATGCTGCGCCTTGACGCGGAAGACAAACTCAAAGGAAAACTGGTACCGGTGTGCGAATAAGACACGTCTCTGGCGTCATCCCGAGAACAGCATCCTTAGACCGGAAGACGGGGCACAACCTTTTTCGTGGGCAGGCGGCAACTACTCGCGATGAAAGGTGACCAGAGCCCCGGGGGACCTTCAATTGATGATCTCACCAGAGTCCACCTGACCCGGCTCGACAAGGTGCTGTACCCGGCGGCCCGGGTCACCAAAGGAGACGTCCTCACGTACTATATCCGGGTGGCGCCGCTCCTGCTCCCGTTTCTCCGGGACCGGCCGCTGACCATGCACCGGTTTCCGGACGGGGTGGGGGGAGAGGGGTTCTTTGAGAAGGATGCGCCGGCTGGCACGCCGGAGTACGTGGATATCTTTACCCGCTATTCGGAGACGGCAGGCCGGGACGTGCATTTCGTCCTCTGCAACAACCTGGATACACTCATCTGGATCGCAAACCTTGCCTCCCTTGAGATCCATATCACCCTTTCGGCCGCAGGCATGTACGAATCCCCCGATTTCCTCCTCTTCGATATCGATCCCGAACCACCCCTCGTTTTCGATGATGTGATCGATGTCGCCCATATCGTGCGGGAGCAGCTGGAAGGTGCCGGACTCCAGCCGTTTATCAAGACCTCGGGGAAAAAAGGCGTCCACATCGTTGTGCCGCTTATGCCTGGCCACCGCTTTTCCGAAGTACGAGAGTTTGCCCACCGGTTGGGAGCGGGGATCGCCCGCTCGACCCCGCATGTGGTATCGGAATTCCCCCGGTCGAGAGACCCCGGGACGATCTTTATCGATTACCTCCAGAATGCGCACGGAAAAACCATGGTCACCCCGTACAGCCTCCGGGCTGTGCCCGGCGCAACCGTATCTGCCCCGCTCCGGTGGGAAGAGCTCCGGGCCGGGGTTCGTCCCGAAGATTTTAATATAAAGACGGTGCTTTCGAGACATGAAGAACCATGGAGGGGAATCCTTGACACCCGGCAGAAGATCTGATACGCCTCCCGGGCTGCCTGCCCGGGAGACTCGCCGGGCTGCACAGGGTGCGGAAAAACCCACGGCCCCGTTACCTGCGGTCCCCGGAAAAGACAGCAACGCAACACCGCCACGCTCACCCATCGACCATGAGCCCCCCAAAAACACCGGCAGGCCGTTCTGGAGCGGGAGCCTAACGATCGGCCTTGTCAACGTGCCGGTCCAGATCTACACGATGGTGCGTGACCGGTCCTTTTCGTTCCGCCTGCTCCACCGGGCAGATGGCCAGCCCCTGAAGTACGACCGGGTCTGCTCCCGGGACGGCGTCGTGGTCCCGTGGGCCGATACCGTGAAAGGGTACGAGGTGCGCAAAGGCGAATTTTTAGTTTTTGAACCTGACGAACTCAAGGCAGTGATGCCGGAATCAGACCGGAAGATCCGGATCGACAAGTTCGTCTTTTACCTCTCGCTTGACCCGGTCTACTTCGAGAATACCTATCTTCTCGTTCCGGACCGGAGCGAGGAGGCCTACAGTCTGCTCGCCGCTGCCCTTCAGGAACTCGGCCGTGCAGCCGCCGGGACCATCACGATCCGGACCAAAGAGTATCCTGTGGTGGTGCACGTGTACGATAATGCGCTTGTCCTGACCACGCTCCGGCACGCCGAAGAAGTAACCCTGCCGCATATGTTTGGGATCCTGCCGGCCCTTACGGTGCCAAAGGAGGCCGAGCTTGCGTTAGCTAAAAAAATCATAAAAGATCTGTCCGGTGACTTTTCCATAACCGATTACCCGGACCGGTACCGCGAAGCAGTCCTTTCCCTCATCGACAAGAAACTGGCCGGCGAGAAGATCGTGTACAAGGAGCCCCGCGGTCCCGGGGAGGCAAAGGAACTGATGCAGGCGCTGCAGGAAACGATTGCCACACTCGCCCGGAAGTGAGGCATGGCCTCCCGTTACCTCCCGATGCTTGCCCGGTCCGCCCCCGCCCCGTTCAGTGGCGACGACTGGCTCTTTGAGGTCAAGTGGGACGGTGTCCGGGCGATCGCGAC
>Ga0326728_10027124_pt1 | contig 10054 bp, 4 predicted proteins | sample MB3enrmetagenome_FD_207602 | JGI IMG/M metagenome (GOLD analysis project Ga0326728, IMG submission 207602) | Lab enriched peat soil microbial communities from McLean, Ithaca, NY, United States - MB31MN | ecosystem: Environmental > Terrestrial > Soil > Wetlands > Peat | place: USA: New York... | reverse complement strand
TTGCCTGGATTCACCACGAAGAACGCCTTGATCTTAGGATTTTCCAGCTTCTTGAGCTCCGCGTCGGTGAATTGGAACCGATTTTCCTGTGGAGCCTGGATGTTGACTACCTTCAGGTCGTAGTCCTCCAGGTGTGTCATCTCGATGTATGGCGTGAAGATTGGCGTGCCCAGCGCGATGGTATCGCCGGGGCGAAGCAGGCGGTTGGCTTTCAGCGACTTGAAGATGTAGCACATCGCCGCCGTGCCGCCCTCAACCGCGTAGAGGTCGAACTTGCCCGCCGGCCGTGGATTGCCGCACATCGCCCACATCAGGTACTCGTGGGTGATGCGCTCATTGTGCACCAGCATCCGGTCGGGGACCGGGTAGTTGTCGCCGATGATCGAGTCCACCAACTCGTGGACGAAGGCATCCGGCTCGAAGCCAAAAGCCTTCACGGCAAAGTCCACCATGGACGAGAGGAAAGACGCCCCGGGCGTGTCGGCATGCTTGGCCAGTCTGAGCCACGCCTCCAGGCGTCCGGCGATACCGTGCGCCTGCGGCATTCCACCGAGACCGGCGGGATGCTCCATCACCCGCCTGCTCTCGGTTAGGGCAAACTGACCAAGCAGGAAGTAGCCTTCGCGCGGGGTGGTGGCGATCCAATTGGGATTACCACGGCCGGCATTGAGGAAGGCCGATTGTGTGGTCCTCGAGGTCTTCTTGGCGAGCTTGATCAGTTCGTCTTTGATCTCGAATGGGCTTAGCGTCTCAAAATTGTGGAGCTTTGCGATTTCCATAATAGTTCCTCGGTCCTTTCAGAGATCGTTACGACAGCAATATGATTGCGACCATGCCCCAGATGGTGAGCAGCGTGTTGCCAACGGCGTAGGTAACGGTGTAGCCGAGCGCGGGAACCTGGCTGTTGCCCCGGTCGCAAACCATCCCGAGGGAGGCCGTCGTGGTACGCGCCCCGGAAACAATGCCGAGCAGAATGGCATCGTGGAAGCGAAAGATGTACTTGCCGACGTACATGCCGAGGATCAGGGGCACCGTAGTCGCCAGGGCTCCCCACAGGAACAAGCTAATACCCTGCGTTCGCAAGCCGTTGACGAAGCCCGGGCCGGCCGAGATACCAACCACGGCAATAAAGATGTTGAGGCCCACGGAATTCATAAACCAGACGGTTGACGGCGGAATGCGGCCGAACATTGGGCGCACGGAACGCAGCCAGCCCAAAACGAGTCCCGCGATTAGCGCACCGCCAGCGGTAGACAGCGTGATCGGTACGCCGCTAACCTTCCAGACCAGCGCCCCGATTAAGGCGCCGATCGCGATCCCGCCAGCTATGAATGCTACATCGGCGACATCGGTCGGCCGATCGGGGACGCCCAGCAACTTGATGGCGGCGGCGGTGTCCTGGGTACGTCCGACCAAGGTCAGAATGTCGCCACGATAGATTTTCGTATTCGGTAAGATCGGAATGGAGGTGGCAACCGCCCCGCGGGTGATCTTCCGCAAGAAAACACCCCGGGCGCCAGGCAGCCCAGCGATCTCGACAAGCGTTTTACCATCGACCTCCTTATTGGTTACGTAAACGTCGATTCCTTCGATGGGTACGCTTAGCAGCTCAGGATCGTCAACTTCCGTCGAAGCTTCGCTAGCCTCTACCAGCGCCAGGGCAGCACCTGCGGCTGCCACCATCTTCGCCCGTTCGCTGCTAATCTTGACCAGCGTCTCGCTAGTACCTGCGACAGCCACCACGTCGCCTTCACGCAGGACGGTATCTGCGGTTGCCTCCTCAATTACCCCGTTACGGCGTACGCGCAGGATAAAAATACGTGAGTCGGGAACCAGTGCCTCGGCCTCGACTGCCCGGAGGCCATTAACCAACGCACCCGGTTGCACGCGAAAGGCGCGCAACACCCAGCGGTGCCAGGCCGCGCCGGCCCCACCAAGTTCCTTGGTGCCGCCCTGCTTCTCCTCATAGTCCTTGCAGGCAGCAGCTAGATCGAAGCGGAGTAGCGCCGGGCCGAGCAGGGCGATTACGATCGCCGAGCCGACCGTGCCGAACATATAGGTGACGGCGTAGGCGATCGGCATCGAATCGAGCAGCCTCTTGGCCTCATCGGCAGCCAGCCCTAGCCGGTTAATGGCGTCGGTCGAGAGACCCATGGCCGCGGAAATCGTCTGGGATCCTGAGTAAAATCCCGCCGCATACCCGAGATCGTAGCCGGCTATTTTGACGATCGCGACTGGAACCGCTAGGCACAACACGCATTGGACTACCGAGAAGAGAGCTTGCGGCACGCCATCCTTAGCAATGCCGCGGACGAATTGCGGCCCAACGCCGTATCCGACGGCAAACAGAAACATGAGGAAGACGGTTGCCTTCAGGGGAGTTGAGATGGTAATCCCGATCTGCCCGATGATCACGCCGGCCAGCAGCGTGGCGGTGACCGACCCCAAGCCGAGGCCGCGGAAAGTAAACTTGCCGAAGTAGTACCCGAAAGCGAGTGCCAGAAAGATGGCTATCTCGGGATACTGGCGGAGGGTCGCAGCAAACCATGTTGCTATGCCCATTTTCTGCCTCCTTCAATAGTGACCCGGTCTTCGCGTTGATCGGGAACGGTCAACCTACGGACGCGTGTAACCACCCGCGACAGCGCCCGGGCTGGGCTCTGGACCCAGTCTTGTGAGGCTCATCGTCGCCGGAATTTAGCGTGACTGAGAACTGTTCAAACTACTAGTTCGGGACGGAAACAGTACTTGAGCGGCAGGTAGTCCCGGCACGTGGGCGGAAATAGAGGCCGGGATTATGAAACACCCTCTCGGGAGTCACTACCCTGGAATCTATTCCGCAGCCCCTCCCAATACAAGCCAATGTGTCATTGCTGCCCGGGTAAAGACTGAGAAAGGCCTTCCAGGTTCTGTGGATATATTCGAATGGCGCCGCCCCGCGGACTATCGATGTCGGCAATCAGAAAGAATGAAATTGACAGAGCAAGCGGCAGAATCAAGAACAGAAGCGCATATCTGCGGTGGGCGCCATAGCCGATCAATAGATTGCAGAGGATGGCGATTGCCAGCATTAATACCCACGCCGCCCCCGGGATGCGATTTCGCCAAGCGGCCAGGGTGTATCCCTGCCGGTTCAGAACGTCATTCATGCCGGAAAGGACTATAGCCGCCACCGGCGCGGGTAGCGTGCGAACGGAAGTGGCGGCCACAGACCACAGCTCGTTCTGCAGTTGAGCTGTGTAGACATCAACTTGGTGAAGTCTTGGCTCATCGCGTAGCGTATAGAACAGCAAACGCTGATCCAGATAGGCCTTCAGCAACGTGTGAGCTCTTGCGGCATCAGCCGCCGGCAACAAGTCTGCCCGAACGTACTCCGTTCCGATTGCGTTTGCCTCTTCCTCCTCGTAGTTCTTGCGCTGATCGTACCGGCTTACCGCCATGGAGAACGAGAATCCAATAATCAAGCCAAGCAGCGTTAGGATAGACGCGAGAATGAGTTCGAAATCCTGGTGCCGGTCTTGTTCCATATTCTTTTGCCGGAAGGCGACACCGATCCGCGCCGCGAACCAAAGTACCAGGAACGAAAGAACGAAAATCATAAGTGGGGAATCCAACAGCCACGCCATATATAGTTATCCTCGCAGGCTGGCCCCTGGACGCATTGTGCCAACAAACGGTTGCGCAGCCAACCGGTCGCGTCATCCGTTCCATTCGAATCGCGCTAGCTCGCGATCTGCTCTGCGGTCATGCGCGCCAGAAGATCATGCTTGGATCTGCCTAAGGCATCGGCAGGCGTGAGGCGCGCAAACGTGTCGAGGGCGCGGGCAATAATTCCTGTCCATCCGGTCTGATGGCTGGCCCCAAGGCCGGCGCCATTGTCTCCGTGGAAGTACTCGTAGAAGAGAATGTAATCCCTCCAATACGGGTCTTCCTGAAACTTTTTGGTTCCGCCATAGACGGGGCGCCGGCCGCTGGCATCGCGCAGAAAAATGCTAGCCAGCCTGCGGGAAATCTCTTGCGCTACTTCAAACAGGGTCAGGTAATTTCCCGAGCCGGTCGGACATTGAACCTTGAACTCATCTCCGAAGAACTGGTACAGATTCAGCAGGCCGCGGATCAGGAGAGCGTTTACCGGCATCCAGACCGGTCCGCGCCAATTGGAGTTGCCGCCGAACATTGCCGTGTTCGACTCGGCGGGCAGATACTGAACTTTGTATTCCTGCCCGTCCAAGTGGAATATGAATGGATGCTCCAGGTGGTAACGCGACAGAGAGCGGATACCACACGGCCCTAAGAATTCGTTTTCGTCCAGCACATGAGCCAGAATCCGTTCGATTTTCTTCTTGTTGCAAACCGCCAGTAAGCGGCGGCCGCCGTAGCCGACGAAGGTTTCATCGCCCGGAGCGATATGGGACAGCAGATCCGGATGGCGCGTGCGGAACAATTGAATCAATTCCATCATTTTCGGGAACTTTGCGGCAACGCCCGGCTCGAGTACGGTGGAGGCGCACAGCGGCAGTAATCCCACCATCGACCGGACTTTCAGGCGCATGGCATCGCCATTCGGCAGATGGAGCAGGTCGTAGAAGAATCCGTCCTCCTCGTCCCACATCTCATCGTGGTGTGCGCCGATGCGGTCCATGGCATAGGCGACCCAGACGAAATACTCTAGAAAGCGATAGGCGCTTTCCTGATACATGGGATCGTGTTCAGCCAATATCAATGCAATTTCCAGCATATTCTGGCAGTAGAAGGCCATCCATGCCGTACCATCGGCCTGATCGAGATAACCGCCGGTCGGCAATTGCGCGCTGCGATCGAAAACGCCGATGTTGTCCAGGCCGAGAAATCCACCGGCAAATACATTTCTGCCGGATGGGTCCTTGCGGTTGACCCACCAGCTGAAATTCAGCATCAGGCCCTGAAAGGAGCGCTCCAGGAAGCGAATATCGGCGCGGCCCAGTTCTTTTTCAATGTCGTAAAGGAACAGGGTTGCCCAAGCGTGCACAGGTGGGTTCACGTCGCTGAAGTTCCATTCGTAGGCCGGAATCTGCCCGTTGGGATGCGCATAGAGATTCCGCAGCATAAGCAGTAGCTGATCTTTGGCAAAATCGAAATCCACCAGCGAGAGCGCAAGGGTATGAAAGGCCAAATCCCAGGCCGCATACCAGGGATATTCCCATTTATCCGGCATGGAGATGATGTCGCTGTTCAGCATGTGGAACCACTCAGCGTTCCGGGTTTGGTGCCGGCCGGATCCCAGCAGAGGATGGGCGTCGTGCTCGCCCAGCCACTTGTCAAGGTCGAAATAGTAATACTGCTTACTCCACAGCATTCCGGCCAGTGCTTGCCGGTGGACCCGGCGTTCGTCTACGCTCAACGACTTGGGCGTGATCCGCTCATAGAACTCGTCCGCCTCGGCGAAACGGTGGTTCAACACGTCGTCGAATGTGCGAAATGCGTCGCCGGCGGTTTTCGCCTGCAAGCGCAGACGGACGGCCTTGCACCCGCCGGCCGGCACCTCAAGAACATAATGAGCGGCAGCTTTGGTGCCGGTTTTCAGAGGATTCACCGCTTCTCGCCTGCCTGACACTACGTATTCGTGAAAGGCATCTTTGACATAGGGCGACGGGTTCGGCTGTCCCCATAGGCGAGTGGCATTTGATTCGTTGCCGGTAAACAGGAGATCCGGAGCGCCTTCGCAAGCCAGGGTATAGTGACCCATTTCCGCGTGGGAAATATCAATGGTCTCTTTGTCGGCCGCTTGCAATACAGGTTTGGCCGCTTCTCCTCCCCCGGACCAGGTGTTGCGAAACCAGAGCGTGGGGAGCAGATGAAGCGTTGCCGGTTCGGGACCACGGTTATGGGCGGAGATGCGAATCAGAACGTCTTCCGGGCCGGCTTTCGCATACTCAACGAACACGTCAAAATACCGGTCATCGTCAAACACCCCTGTATCGAGCAGTTCATACTCGAACTCCTCGCGCGAGCGGCGGCGATTAGTTTCCACCAGATTCCAATAAGGAAATTCGCGCTGTGGATATTTGTAGAGGTATTTCATGTAGGAGTGGGTAGGCGTGCTGTCGAGATAGAAATAGTACTCTTTGACGTCCTCCCCGTGGTTGCTCTCGCCGTTGGTCAGGCCGAACAAGCGTTCCTTCAGGATCGGGTCGCGGCCGTTCCACAGCGCGATGGCAAAACAAAGCCGTTGCTGGTCGTCGGAAATACCCGCAATTCCGTCTTCGCCCCAGCGATAGGCGCGGGAACGGGCCTGATCGTGAGAGAAATAGTTCCAAGCGTTCCCGTCGTGGCTATAGTCCTCTCGAACTGTGCCCCACTGCCTTTCACTCAAATAGGCTCCCCACTTTTTCCAGAGGACACCAGTGTCTCGCGCATCGTTCAAGCGCTTCTGCTCGGCGGTCTCAGCATAGTCGGTCCGAAGAACGTCCTGACGTGATTTCTTTCTCATGGCCTTTCACCTTCGGTTGCAAAGTTCTAAATTCTCGTGCGATAGCCATATTGTGCATTTGTACCCAGTAGAGCTCCTTTAAACCTTTGTTAATCGGAAAACGTGATAGCTCCAGGCCGGCATGTCCAGGTAGAGGCCGCGAGCAAGCAGTCCGTCGCCATCCCGTTCGTACGCCACTGACCCCATCAGGTCCTGCAAGCGGATCTTGCGTCCGCGAATGTCATCCAAGGGAAGGCGCAGATAACACTGACTCTGATTGGCTGCGTAGTTGGTGACGACAATCAGCCGTCCCTCTGGGGTGTTCCAGGCAAAGCCGATGAAGCAGTCCCATGTCCAATTGCCGTCCCAAGCCGGCGCGCAATCCAGTAACTGCCACTCCCCATTTCGCGCCTCGGGTTGATGCACGCAATTCAGAAGTCGGCTATAGAATTCGCGGAACGCTAAGTTGACCTCTTCATGGGGCCGGCGACCAAGGTGGACGGAGACTTTCTTTGCACGTCCCTCGAACTGTCCCTCGTAGAAGAACCGCAATCCCGGACATAGAAATGTCAGAACGGCAGCGGGTTGATGGACTGTGATGGAGAATGTGGCGGCGGCCCGGGGTTCATCATGGTTTTCAAGAAACCGCGCCGACTTGCTTTGGAACTCCATATCGGCGCGGAAATGGTCGCGCACGGGTCTTGCATGTCCCTCGCGGAGGCGGTCGTAGAGCCGCTTATCGTACGTGTAGTTGAAGCCTTGCTGCTGCAGTGTCCACTCGAGGCCCCAATACACCTCGGCCATAAAAAGAAAGTCAGGCTTGTAGGCGCGAATGGACTGGATGGCATCTGGCCAGAACGGTTGTGCGCGCAATCCCCACGTCCGCTCGAAGACCTCAGGCAAAACCAGCATGGCCATGTCGCACCGTACGCCATCGCACAGCTCCGCGACCTTTCGCAGCTCTTGCTTCATGGCTTCCTGCAGGTCTGGCTCGGTATAGTTCAACTGGAGCGTATCGGGCCAGCCGGCGAAATAAGGGTCACGTCCATAAGCCAGCACAACCGGTCTAGTAGACCCTTCGATGCGAACGTAATTCTGGGGTTCGCGCCGGAGCTGTTCTTCCGTCCCCCGCACGTAAAACTCCGGGTGCTGCCGCACCCAGGGATGGTCCAATGCCGTGTGATTGGGGACAAAGTCCAGAAGCAATTGCATTCCACGTTCATGGAGCTTGTGGCGTAGGCGGTCCAGCGCCGGATTCCCGCCAAACTCGGGATGTACGGAGTACTGCGTGATAGCGAAGCCGGAACCGCAGATATCTTCCGGCACCAGATCCGGCAGAGTGTGGCGGAACTCCGTTTGCCATTCAAGGTTGTCGCGCGAAACCTTCCGGCCGGCGGCGCCTGTCTGCCAGACACCAAGGAACCAAATCCACTCGAACCCTGCGCTTGCCCATCGATCGAGTTCGCGATCGGAAATATCGTCCAAGCTCGCTTGCCGCTTCAGGCTGCGAGACAGTTCCTGGAGCGCAACGCGCGTGTTGATCTGGTAGAGACTTGGGTACTTACTCCGCTTTGTCTCCGTACTCAAGTCTGCAGAGAGGGGAATGACCTCAGTAGAGGCGGTGTCTTGTGCTGAAATCAGCAGTTCAGGATTCATTCCTTTCTCCGAGGTACGACGACCCTCCTGTCGTTGGGCAGACAGGATATTTGCCGTTGCATGAGAGTTTTACGGCACACAACTGGCTTTTAAAACTATGAAAAATGCCAGCCGGGGTAAGAGACTTTCGTCAGCTATAGCCAGTTCAGAAGAAATTATGTCCGATACGGTTACTAACCTCGTATGCTGCTCAGATGCTCACACCTGCCAGAAATGCCAGTGTCGGGTTCCTGCTGGTTGCATCAGCAGTTTGCGGCCTGCATCTGGCAAAACTGACAGTTTCTGGCCCGCACAGCCGCTAGTAGCATTCCTCTGCTTTGGAGGCTATTCGGATCGACCCAGGAGAAGTTTGTGCGGAAGCTCAGAGCGGTTCTGTGTCTGCCGCGACATCGAACTGCCTGTCGAACCTGCTTTGAGCTTCAGGTTGAGTAAGCCACTGATCTTGAAGTCCGCTGTGCAGAAGGGCCATACAGCCGGCCGCAAAGAGGTGGCCAAGACACGTAGTTTACTTAGAAGCCGCTTTACCAGACAGAAGATGCGCCCTCGCGCAGGGCACAGGGAAAATGAGATCTTTACTTACCAAGCAGCGCGCCTGGCTGAGCGTGGGAATCTGTCTGTTCGCAATCGGCCTGGTGGATTGCAAAACCGCATCCCGGCCAATTCCCAAGCCACTATCCACGGCTCCACCCGCTCAATCTGCCGTTCAACCTGCTCCCGAACCGAACCAACTCGAAGATCCACTCGGCCGCGCGACACCGCGAGGCGCCGTTCTGGGCTTTTTAGTTGCTGCCAGTGAGGGCAAATATGAGATTGCCGCGCAGTATCTGGACACGAGCTTGCAGGGGAAGCCCGCCGCTACCCTTGCCGAACAACTGTTCTTCGTTCTGGACCGCCGCCTCCCCGCACGGCTCAACAATCTGAGCAACGACCCTGCGGGCTCCCTCTCGGACGCCCTTAGCCCCCGGCACGAACTGGTGGGAACAATCGAGAGCAACGATGGCAAGATCGATATCGTGCTCGAACACGTAAGTCGCGGCCAGGCCAAGCCTATCTGGCTGTTTTCCAGGCAGACCCTTGCAGCCACCCCTGATCTTTACGACGAGATCAATGCCATCTCAGTTGAGAGTTTTCTGCCCGCATACTTCTTCAAGAGATTCCTTAGATTCAGTCTGATTGGCTGGCTTTCTTTCTTCATTGGCCTTCCGCTACTTTATCTGTTGACCATTCTCCTCGACCGGTTGCTGGACGCATTGGCGGGTTTCACACTTCGGCGGCTACGGAAGTGGTCAGAGGCGTCGAATCCCAGAGTGTTGCCCCCTCCGCTCCGGCTCCTGGTGGTGGCGTTGGTTATTCGCTGCCTGATCTCGCGAATCAGTCTTCCTTTGATTAGCCGCCAGTTCTGGTCTACCACTACGACTGTGCTTACGATTGCCGGGGGTGTCTGGCTCGCCATACTGATAGCTAAACTGTGCGAAGTTCGCGTTAAGACAAGACTTGAGCGCCGGAACTATACTGGGGCGATTCCCCTGATCCGGCCGCTGCGGCGCCTGGTCGATATTCTGTCGTTGACGGTGGGTTTATTCTTTTTCCTGTTCAGCCTTGGGATTAATCCGACTGCGGCCCTGGCCGGACTGGGGGTTGGCGGCATTGCGGTCGCTCTGGCGGCGCAGAAGACGCTGGAGAATGTGATCGGTGGCGCCTCCATCATCCTTGACAAAGCCGTAAAGGTGGGAGAGTTTCTCAAAATCGCCGACCTTCAAGGGACAGTGGAGGAAATCGGGCTGCGGTCGACCAAGTTGCGGACTTTGGACCGCACGGTGGTTACGATTCCAAACGGCCAGATTGCCAGTGTCACGCTGGAAAATCTGTCGTCGCGTGACCGATTCTGGTTTCACCACGTCATCGGCCTGCGTTACGAGACCACACCCGCTCGACTCTCTTCCATTCTCG
>Ga0326728_10027123_pt1 | contig 10054 bp, 6 predicted proteins | sample MB3enrmetagenome_FD_207602 | JGI IMG/M metagenome (GOLD analysis project Ga0326728, IMG submission 207602) | Lab enriched peat soil microbial communities from McLean, Ithaca, NY, United States - MB31MN | ecosystem: Environmental > Terrestrial > Soil > Wetlands > Peat | place: USA: New York... | reverse complement strand
AATTCAAGGACATTTCAACCAATCAGCGCTTGCCCATATCGATCTCTGGGCTTTTCTCTTTTGCTTTGTATGGGGGGATTGGCCGCCGCGGCGCAAGAACCGCTGACGCTTCGGCAGGCCATCGATAAGGCTCTGGGGCAGAGCCCCGAAGCGCAAATTGCGCGGGCCAACAACCAGGATGCCAGTGCCGCTGCCACCTTGGCGCGTACCCAACTTATGCCGCAGCTCAACTTCACTGAAGACATATCGCGTGGTAACGATCCGGTCTATGCATTCGGCACCCGTCTGCGGCAGCGTCAGTTTACGCAAGCTGATTTTGCGCTGAACGCGCTTAACTTTCCCCAACCCATTGGGGATTTCTCTACACGCTTCTCCGGCTCGTGGACGGGATTCGATTCCTTCAAGATGCAGAGGGAGATTCATCGCGCCGATCTCTTCAAGCAGAGCTCTTTGTCCTCCGCCAAGGCGGTGGACCAGCAGATTGTGTTTCACGTTGTCGGGGCGTACCAGCAAGTGCTGTATGCGCAGCGCGAGATCGACGTCGCCCAACATGAGCAGGAAACGGCGGCGGCGCTTTTGACATCGATTGAGGATCACGTCAAGGCCGGCCTTGCGGTGGAATCGGACCGGATGTCGGCCCAGGTGAATGTGGCGGCGAGGAAAGAAGAACTGATTGCGGCCCAGGGCGACCTGGAACTGGCGTGGGCTCAGTTGCGCGAGGCGATGGGAGCTCCGGAGCTGAAGGCATCGGAGTTGAAGCCAATCGAGCCCCATGCATTCCCGCAGCTCCCGCTGGAACAGGAGATGGCCACGGCCGCAAAGGCGCGGCCCGATCTGGCGTCCCTGGGAGAGGCGCAATCGGCGCAGGCGTCAGCCGTCGGAGCGGCGAAATCGGAGTTTGGCCCGCGCGTGAGCGCCTACGGAAACTGGGAGGAAGATCGGACGTCGTTTACCGGCACAGGCGGGAACAACTGGGTGGCCGGCGTCCAGATCAGCGTAGACATTCTTCCCTTCGGCAAGCGCACAGAATTGGCGCGGGAGAGCGCCGCAAAGCAAAGGATCGACGCGCAACTGGCCGCCTCGCAGCAGCATGTGCAACTCCAAGTGAGCCGGGCGCACATTCATAGCCAGACGGCTGCATTGCAACTGGAGACGGCGCAGGCCGCGATGGACCAATCGGCCGAGAGTCTTCGCATCCTCAAGAATCGCTACGGCGCGGGGCTTGCCACCATCACGGATCTGCTTCGAGCCGAGGATGCCGAGCGGCAGAGCCAGTCGAATTACTGGCATGCGGTGTACGGCAACGCCATGGCCTATGCCGAACTGCTATACGCGACAGGGACGCTGACTCCCGATGCGGCGGAGGAATTGCAATGAAGATGTTCTTGGAAGCAAGCCTGCTTGCCGTTTCAGGGGCGATGATGGCCGGTTGTCATGGCGGCGAAGCCACTTCACCGGTGACCGTACAAACCATGCAGGCGCAGGTGGTAGAGAGCCAGCAGCAGCAGGTACCACTGAACGTGCGCTCCACGGGCACCGTTCATGCGCGGGAGACCGCAATGGTGTCTGCGCAAGTCCCCGGCCGCATCCAGCAGGTTCTGGTGCGCGAGGGAGACAGCGTGAGGGCCGGACAAACCCTGGCCGTGCTCGACGATGCTGGATTGCGCGCTTCCGTCGATCAGACGCAGGCGGCAGTGAGGGCGGCGCAAAGCGAAGAGGCCGCCGCGCAGACTGACGCCAAGCTCGCTGCCAGCACATTGGAGCGCTACCGGCAACTGGAGGCCGAGAAGAGCGTAAGCCCGCAGGAGATGGATGAGGTCTCGCGGCGGGCCGAGGCGGCAGCGGCCAGGCTGGATGCCGTGCGTGCACAGGCCGATGCGGCAAAGGCCCAGGAAAGCGGGGCGCGCACCATGCTGGGCTATACGCGACTGCTGGCGCCGTTTTCCGGTATCGTGACAGCGCGAATGGCCGATCCGGGGACACTGGCTTCGCCGGGTGTTCCGTTGCTCCAGGTAGATGAAGCCGGAGCCCTGCAGCTCGAGACCTCGGTGGATGAGTCGGCGATCGGCGCGATTCACAAGGGGATGAAGGTGCAGGTGGTGATCGATGGCGCTGGTTCCACGAGTATGACGGGGACCATCGCGGAGATCGTGCCCGCAGCCGATCCTTCAACCCACAGTTTTCTGGTCAAGATTGACCTGCCATCCTCAAGTCAATTGCGCGCCGGCATGTATGGAACAGCGGAGTTTGCCAACGGTGTCCGCAATGCGATTCTCATTCCGCGCTCCGCAGTTGTCGTGCGCGGCTCGCTGAACTGCGTGTATGTTCTCGACGGCCAGGGAGTTGCGCAACTCCGTTATCTCACCCTGAGGGAGGCTCAAGGCAATCTCGTGGAAGTTCTCTCAGGCATCTCCTCGGGCGAAAAACTTGTTGACGCACCTTCGGACCGCGACCTTGCCGGCAAGCGCATCGACACCGGCACTGAGGTCCGGCCATGAAGCAAGACCTGGGGATTGCCGGACGTCTGGCGCATGCATTTCTCAACTCCAAGCTGACACCGCTCTTCATTGCGGCATCATTGGCCCTGGGAATCTTCGCGGTCGCTATCATTCCCCGCGAGGAAGAGCCGCAGATTCTTGTGCCAATGCTGGACATTACCACCGCAATGCCGGGTGCATCTCCCGCAGAGGTCGAAGAGCGCGTAACGCTGCCCATCGAAACACTGGTGCACCAAATCTCCGGCGTCGAGTACGTGTACTCGACATCGTCTCCCGGTCAGAGCCTGGTGATCGTGCGTTTTCTGGTGGGCACTCCCCAGGAAGATGCGCTCATCAAGGTCTATAGCAAGCTCTACTCGAACTTCGATCGCATGCCGCCGGGAGTTTCGCAACCGATTATCAAGGCGCGCTCCATTGACGATGTCCCCATCCTGGCCTTGACGCTATGGGGCGAGCGTTACGACGGCTATCAACTCCGCGCCATCGCGGAAGAGATGCAACACAACATCGAACAGGTTTCCGATGTATCGGAGACAACCATCATCGGCGGCCTTCCGCGCACCATGCGCGTGGTGCTAAGCACCGAGAAGCTGAATGCCTACGGTTTATCTCCGGTGGCTATCGTCGGGCATCTTCAGGCCGCGAATGCAAGCGTGCAGGCGGGCAATTTCGCCGAAAACAACCGGGAGATCCGCGTCGACGCCGGCAATCTCTTCACCGGCCGCGAAGATCTTGAAGCGGTGGTGGTGGGCGTGGTTCGCGGGCGTCCGGTATACCTGCGCGACGTTGCTGAGAAGATCGTGGACGGCGCCGCCGACCCGGCGGACTATGTGGTCTACGGCACCACGAACTCGAGCGCATCGGCTGGGCGCCAGTACCCCGCAGTGACCATCACCGTGGCCAAGCGCAAAGGCACTAATGCCACCGATATCGCCAATGCGGTACTCAAGAGCGTCCGCCGCATGCAGGGTGTAACCATACCCAACGACGTGACGGTGACCACCACCCGGAATTACGGAGAGACGGCAAAGGACAAGTCCAACGAGCTGCTCGAGCACTTGCTGTTGGCGACTTTGTCGGTAACCTTGCTGGTCGCGCTCTTCCTGGGCTGGCGTGAGTCGGGTGTGGTGCTGCTGGCCATTCCGGTCACCCTCGCTCTCACCATGTCGGTGTTCTACTTTCTGGGCTACACCATCAATCGCGTTACGCTCTTCGCTCTCATCTTCTCGATCGGCATCCTTGTGGATGATGCCATCGTTGTGGTCGAAAACATGGTGCGTCACTTCCGGCTCAGGGAGAACCATGGCCGGTCGATGAGTGAAGTCGCGGTAGAAGCGGTAGCCGAAGTGGGCAACCCCACCATTCTGGCTACCTTCGCCGTCATCGCGGCGGTACTGCCCATGGCCTTTGTCCGCGGGCTGATGGGACCCTACATGCGGCCCATTCCCGTAGGAGCATCGGCGGCCATGCTTTTCTCGCTGCTGGTTGCCTTTGTGGTTTCGCCCTGGGCAGCCCTTCGCCTGGTTGGCCGACATCTTGAAGGGGCCAAAATCCTGGAGCCGGAGACCGAAAACTGGCGGACCAGGCTCTATCGGCGCATCATGTCACCGCTGATTCAATCCCCGCGCAATCGCGTTCTGTTTTTTGTCGGAGTGGCTGTGCTGCTTCTGATCTCGTTGGCGCTGGTGCCCCTGGGATTGGTACGCGTGAAGATGTTGCCATTCGACAACAAGAGCGAGCTGCAGGTGGTGATCAATATGCCCGACGGCACGCCGCTCGAACAAACCGCGCGAGTCGCGCAGGCATTGGGCGAGGAACTTGCACACCAGCCGGAGGTGTTGAACTACCAGACTTATACCGGAACCTCCGGTCCCTATAACTTCAACGGGCTGGTGCGCCACTACTACATGCGCCGCCAGCCGAATCAGGCCGACATCCAGGTGAACCTGCTGCCGGCAAAACAGCGCAGTGTGCAGAGCCATGCCATTGCCAAGCGGCTTCGTCCGTTGCTCGACGCGATCGGAAACGCCTACGGCGTGCGCATTCAGGTCAGCGAAGTTCCACCCGGGCCGCCGGTTGTACAAACGTTGGTGGCGGAGGTTTACGGTCCCGACCTGGCTGGTCAGACCCAGGTTGCCCAGCAGATCAAGTCCATCTTCCAGCACACTCCGGGCGTTGTTGACACCGACTGGTACGTCGAAGACCCGCAACCGAGACTGATCATGCGCGTGGACGAGGTCAAGGCCGCTGAGCACGGCATCGCGGTCTCCGACGTTGCGCATGCCCTGGCGCTGGCCATCTCGGGAGCCGAGGTCGGCCTGATCCACGATAAGGCCGCGCGCGAGCCGGTGCCCGCGATCGTCGAGCTTGACCGCGCGGATCGTTCCTCTGAGCAGGGTCTAGAGAATATCCGTTTGCCCGGCGCCGACGGCGGCATGGTTTCTCTGCGCGAATTGGTCATTGCCGAGCACACAACCCTTGAGCCCAGCATCTATCACAAGAATCTGCGCCGCGTGGTGTATGTCACGGGAGACGTCGCTGGTGCGGAAGAAAGCCCCGTCTATGCCATCCTCAAAATGAACAAGGACCTGGACCACCTCACTCTTCCGGCCGGATACACGCTGGCCCGCCATAACGCGGCGATGCCGGATTCGACAGATCACTATTCGATGAAGTGGGACGGCGAATGGCAAATCACCATCGAGGTCTTCCGCGACATGGGGCTGGCCTTCGCCGCCGTGCTGGTTCTCATCTACGTTCTTGTCGTCGGCTGGTTCCGCTCCTTCATCGTCCCGCTGATCATCATGGCGCCCATTCCGCTTACCCTGGTCGGCATTATGCCGGCGCATGCCATCCTGGGCGCATTCTTTACGGCGACTTCGATGATTGGCTTCATTGCCGGCGCCGGCATCATCGTGCGCAACTCGATCATCCTGGTTGACTTCATCGAGCTTAGAATCCGCGAGGGAATGCCGTTGGCCGAGGCGGTGATTGACGCGGGTGCCGTTCGCTTCAGGCCCATGCTCCTGACCGCGGCCGCGGTTGTGGTTGGCGCCAGCGTGATTCTCACCGACCCCATCTTCCAGGGGCTTGCCTTGTCGCTGATTGCGGGAGCTGTCGCATCGACATTCCTCTCCTGGCCGACCATCCCCGTGCTTTACTTCATGGTTCACTCCCGGCGTCATTCAGAGCCCACACCACAATCCGATCCCAATCAAGGAGATTCGTTATGACAGTTGAACGCGGTTTACGGCTGATGGCAGGCATCGTCGTACTGCTGTCGCTTGCACTCGCTCACTTCTTTTCGACCTACTGGCTCTGGCTGACGGTATTCGCCGGACTAAACCTGTTGCAGTCTGCCTTCACAAACTGGTGCCCGGCAATGCCCATTCTGCGCGCCTTGGGCTTGAAAGTTGCCAACTGCGGCGCCGTCAAATAGAGCAACGTCCCGGGCCGCTATACTGGTTGAGTCTCTGAGAGACTCCAGTCGATGCGACCTGAACTGACAAGAGCCATAGACCTTCTGGGCCAAAACACTCCTGAAGCTGTTGAAGAGGCGATAGGCCTGCTGCAGAACACGGTCTATTCCTTCAGCATGAAGGTCTGCGGGCATGCTGAAGATGCTGAAGACACCATGCAGGAGGTGCTTTTCCGCTCTCTCAAGCACCTGGCCAGAATTCAGAGCCCGCAAGCTCTTGCGGTCTGGCTTTACACCGTCACCAGGAACCGTTGCTGGCGCATGCGCCGCAAGCCTGCTCATGCTCCAGCAAACATGCTCTCGCTCGACGAGCTGATGCCCAGCGATGAAGAGTTGGGGTTGTTGCTCCAGGATGCCGGGAAAGGCCCAGAGGGCAACCTGCTCCACGCCGAGCAGAATCACCTGCTGCAACAGGCGATCCTTCGCATTCCGGCGACCTTGCGCATCGTTCTCGTACTTCACGATATGGAGGAGCTGACCACCGAACAAGTTGCGCAGATTCTCTCCCTTCAGCAGGGAACGGTTCGCATTCGGCTTCATCGGGCACGTCTGAGCGTGCGCAAGCAGATGAACCAACTCCTCAGGGGCACTGCCGAGCATGGGAGTCATTCCAGACCCTTCCTGAAGAAGCCCAAGAGGGCCAGGGCAAGGCGTGGACAACGCCCTGTGGAATGCCTCGATCTGTTCGCCAACCTCTCAGAATACCTGGATGGACGAGTGGAACCTCTCACTTGCGAACAGATGCGCGTACATATCGAGGCATGCCCGTCTTGCGTGGCGTTTCTGCGCGGCTTGCGCACCGCCATCGATCGCTGCCGCTCCCTGGAGATTCCGTGTGACCCGGCCGTCGCCCTTCAACTTCGCGCTGTTCTTACACGAGAATACCTGCGCATGTTGGTTAGTTAACGCACCGCGTCGATTCTTGCCGCGACTAGCTGCTTTTAGAGATTAGTTGAGCAACCTATTTGCGCGATTGTGCTATCAAAGTACTTGAGGTCTCTTACTGGGCCGGCGCGGTAATGGGTTGCGTCAGCCGAATGGGTCAGACCTCGATCATTATCGCGGTGAAAGTGCAACGTTGGAGTGCAACTCGGTCATTCGATCTCTTGGGGATGCTCGCGTTCCTGGGATTGTCCGTCTGCGTCTTCACATGGGGTTTGCAATACAAGCTTTCGCTTTACGATCCACCTCAGGCAGCTTCTCATCAGATTCCACAGGCCAAGCTCCTATCCAGAAATGAGCAATCCGGAAGCACGGGCAGCCCACTGGTAGTTCAATCGAAAACCTCCACCAGGGTTAGCTACAGCGTTCCTACCGCTGTTTTCTTTGTTCTATTGCTGGCCCTCAGCATATTAAACCCGCAAACATCAGGCCAAAGGGAAGAGCGCGCGAGCCGTTCGTGGCATCTTCATCGCGGCCTATCGAATATCTTCTTCGTTCGCCCACCTCCCATCCTCGCCTAGTTATTCCCCCGCATTAAATTGACGCATCCGGATCGGGCCAATTGGCCGGCTGTCGCATGTCGTGTTCTTTACCGGCGGAAATGTTGCGCCAGTTTAATTCCAGCAGTCACAAAACTCCGTTTAAGAGGTGCAATCAAGACATGCGAAAGCTAGCCTCCTTGATTCTCGCCATTGGATTGGCGTTTCCGGTCGCGGCGAGCATCGTTGCCTGCCACGCGGCGGATAGCAGATCAGAAGCGAGAGCTGCAGCGGTTCCATCCGCAAAGGTCGCCACGGCGCAGCGGGGCGATATCTCCCATGTGCTGACTTTGGCCGGGCAGTTCCAGCCGTACCAGGTTGTGGATGTACACCCCAAGGTGAGCGGTTACATGTCGCGCATAAACGTAGATATAGGCGACATCGTTCATCAGGGCCAGACGCTGGCGATTCTGGAAGTACCGGAATTGAAGGCGGAGCTGCAGGGTACGGCATTTCAGTTGCAGCAGAGCAAGGAAGAGATTACGCGGGCGCAGCACGAGATCAACCGGGCCGAAGCGGAGCACGCAGCTCTCCATGCCGCGTCCGATCGCTTAAAGCAGGCAGCGGCCGGCAGACCCGGGCTGATTGCGCAACAGGAACTGGACGACGCAGAGGCCAAGGATCTGTCGTCAGAGGCGCAGGTAGACGCGGCTAAAGCGGCAATGGCGGCGGCGCAGCAGCATGCCGGTGCGGCGCTGTCGGACAATCAGCGCGTTGAGGCGCTGCACAACTACACCAACGTGACGGCGCCGCTGGACGGGGTTGTGATCTGGCGCTACGCGGATACCGGCGCATTAATCCAGGGCGGCACCAACTCGAACAGCCAGGACCTGCCCATCGTTCGCATTTCGCAGAGCAATCTTCTGCGCCTGCGCATTCCGGTACCGGAAGACGATGTGAAATACGTCCATGCCGGCGACCAGTTGCAGGTGCGCGTGGATGCGATCGGCCGGTCATTTACAGGAAAGATCGTGCGTTTTACGCGCGAAGTGAACTTCGAGACCCGGACCATGGAGACGGAAGTGGATGTGGAGAACAAGGATCTCTCCATCGCGACGGGGATGTACGCCAACACTCTGCTGCAACTGGCGCATGTGACAAACGCGGTGACGATTCCGGTGGAGGCGCTGGTGCTGAACGGGCAGCAGGAGACGGTCTACGCGCTCGATGACGGCAATCGCGTTCACATTCGCAAGGTCGCGGTGGGCCTGGAGGGATCGAAGCTGGCCGAGATCACCAGCGGGCTCAACGCGGGCGAACGGGTGGTGGTGGGCGGACAGGATAAGTACCAGGAGAACGAAGAGGTCAATCCGCTGCTCACAGCGACGCCCGCGTCGGAGACCGTGCAGGAGACCGGCGGCATGATCGACATGAAGGCCGCGGCGAGCGATGGAGGCGCGCACTAATGCCGAAGTTTGCTCTCAGATTCCCCTACTTCATCGTCATGATTTGCCTGCTGGTGTCACTAGTGGGGGCGGTCGACATTGCTAAAATGCCGGTCGATTTGTTTCCCAAGATCGACATGCCGGTGGTAGTGGTGGCAACGTTCTACAACGGCATGCCGCCGGAGCAGATCGAAGCCGACATTACGAATACGTTTGAGCGCTTTTTTACACTCGGCGCCAATATTGACCATAGCGAGTCGCGCTCGCTGACCGGGGTCAGCCTGATCAAGATCTATTTCAAGCCTGGCACCGATCCCAACGCCGCGCTGAGCAACATCGCCAACCTGGCCATGGCCGACCTGCGCCGATTGCCGCCGGGAACGCTGCCTCCAGTGGTGCTGGGTATGGATGCCTCGACCCAGCCGGTGTGTCTGGTGACGCTGAAGGGCCAGGGACTGAACGAGACCAGCTTGAAGGATCTGGCGCAGTTCCAGGTGCGCAACCAGATTTCGAATGTGCAGGGTGCATCGGTGCCGCAGCCGTATGGAGGGACGTACCGGCAGATCCAGATTTACGTGGATCCGCTGAAGATGGAGGCGCGCAACCTGAGCCTGAACGACGTGGTGACGTCGGTAAACACTTCGAATTTGATTTTGCCTGCGGGCGACGTGCGCATCGGTTCCAAGGACTACAACATCTATGCCAACAGCCAGTTTCCCGACGCGAGTTCGATGAACCAGATGCCGCTGAAGTCGGTAGGCAACTCGTCGGTGCTGGTGGGCGACATCGGCAAGGCGATCGATTCCGGGGCGCTGCAATACAACATCGTGCGCATCGACGGGCAGCGTTCGGTTTACGTGCCGATCTTCAAGCAGGGCGGCGACAGCAACACTATCACCATCGTCAACGGAATGAAGGCCGCGATCAAGCATCTGGTCGATATTCCTGAATCCCTGAAGACAGCGGTGGTATTCGACCAATCCCTCTTCGTCAAGCTGGCGATCAAGAATGTTTCCAAGGAAGCGCTCATCGGTCTCGTGCTGACCGGGGTGATGATCCTGATCTTCCTGGGCAGCCCGCGCGCCATGATCGCCGTGATACTTTCCGTTCCGCTATCGATGGTGGTCTGCCTGCTTATCGTCGATTACACGGGCGGCTCCATTAACACCATGATCCTTGGCGGGCTGGCGCTGGTTTTCTCGCGACTTATCG
>Ga0326728_10027121_pt1 | contig 10054 bp, 4 predicted proteins | sample MB3enrmetagenome_FD_207602 | JGI IMG/M metagenome (GOLD analysis project Ga0326728, IMG submission 207602) | Lab enriched peat soil microbial communities from McLean, Ithaca, NY, United States - MB31MN | ecosystem: Environmental > Terrestrial > Soil > Wetlands > Peat | place: USA: New York... | reverse complement strand
TGCGTGCGACAGCCCATCCTTGTTGCCAAGCTCGCGGCAAAGGAACTCAGCTTCTTTGAACAGCGCCACAGCACCGCCCAGGTCTCCGAAGGCAAGGAGGGCTTCTGCTTGTTCAAACAGCACAGATTGCAGGCGAACGCTATCCCTCAGCCCCCGAAAGTACGCTACTTGGCTCGCCCAAATGTGCAGTGCGGCTTCTGGCCTGCCCGTGTAGTTGAGCAGCAACCCAACAAGCCTTGCGTGGGCGGTACCCTGAGTAGGATTCAGAATCACTGGGGCATAGACCTCTTCCATACGCAACGAGGACTCGGCTTCAATCTGGGCCCAGTTAGCCTTTACCTCATACTGGTCCTTCGACCACAGTGCGCCCAAAAAGGCCGGTTGCGCCAGCAGTTCCGCCAGCCTTTGCCATTCGGCTGCACCCTGCCACTGCCAGGGCAGTTCATCCAGTTGGCGCGGGCCTTGTGGTTGCGCCTCAAAGTATGTGGCCAGTGTGCGGTGTGCGGCCTGCTCGTGGGCCTCGGTGGGCAGGTACGCATCCCGAACGGCTTCGCGCAGAAAGTCGTGTGCAAAAGTTAGCAGGCCGTTCCGATTCACCAAGGCGTCACCCGCGGCAAGATACAGCGGGCTCCAAAGGGCGCGTGACAGCGGGGAGCCATCGGTGCCCAGAGATTCGAGCAACTCGGTTTCGGAGAGGCCGCGGCGCGCAGCCCACAGGTGCACAAGGCTCTCGCGGACGATGTTCTTGCACAGCGGGTCAGGCTTGCCGTAGTCCTGTTCCCAGCGCTGAATGACCTTGCCGTAAAGCTTGACCGGGTTAGCCGCTTGCAGATACCAGCCGATGCGCTCGTTCAACTTCTCATAGTTGCCGAATTGGCGCAATTCGTTCAGCAGCGTACTCAGATACAGACCGTTGCCAGTTTGGGGTGCACTTGCGATTCGGTGAGCTGGCCCCGGACTCAACGCCTTCGAATAGCGCTTCAAATACTTGTCAATCAGCTCCTCGCGCTCGAGCACGGTGAGCTGCTCAACGGTCAGCACTGGCCAGCGGCGCTTCTTCAGCTCCTCCCACGAGCGGCCGGGAAGCGTCGAAACCACCAGCCGCACATTGGCAGGGATGACCGGCGGCAGCCACACCAGTTCCGGCGCTCCGTCACGGTCTTCAATCTGGTTGAGCGCGTCGAGCGCCAGTACCACGCGACCACGTGCTGCCACCATGTGCAGAGCATTGGCAAAGGCCATGCGCAAAGCATCGGGCTGGTCCGGAATCTCGATCTGAATACCGAATTTGCGCTGGAACTCGCCCATCAACCGCCGCAGCATGGCCATCCAGTTGGCGCTGTCGGGCGCGGCGCCGATGAAGTGAACCAGGACCGGAGTTTCAGGGTGGTTCTCGCGCCATTTGCAAGTCCAGTTGGCCAATAGAGCCGACTTGCCCCCGCCGGATTCGCCCACGATCACCAACGGCGGCCCATCACTAGCGGCGTGGGTGTCAAGCCGGTCGATATACGCCTGGCGGCCGATGTAGACCGTGCGGCGACTGGCCGAATACGCCTCATGATCGAGAGCGGCCCGGTCCAGCGCGTTCGGGATACTTTGCTCGGGATAGAGCTTTTCGATGACAGCGGTCAGGTCTCGCAGCACCCACTCGCCCAGTTGTTTGGGCGTCGCGAAGGGTTCAGAAACCGGGAAGCCGCTCTTGCGGATATCGTCCTTGAGCTTGGCCAGCCGCTCGCGCAGGGCGGGGTCCTCTTCCGTGAAGCCGGGATGCGTGGCAGCATAGGCCGGATCGCAAAAGTAGAAGAAGGCGTGCTTGTTCATCTCCGGGTCCAGCAGCACGCCATGAAGGATTTCAAGGGTCGTGACGGACTGATGGAGGTGCTCCCTGAGCCAGGGCTGCGTTTCGAACAGCGCTTCCGGAATCTCCTCGGGCACCCAGCCATAGCGTTCCCCTAGCAAGCCGATGAAGTACGGCCGGCAGTGCTCGATTTCCTGGAGACACAGTGGGAGAACCTTGCCTTCGGCCTTGGCCTCGTCCGGGACGCCCCAGCGCAGGTCAACTTCACCCCAGGTGACGCCGCGGCTCTCGCACAGCCGGCGCAGCTGCGGGAATATCTGCTTGACCAGTTCCTCTCGCTCCTCCTGCATATCGCGGAAGGTCGAAGAGATGAACACGCGGATCTCGCGCCTGTCGGCAGTCGGCCGAGTCGCTCGGGTTCCCTCAGGCATAGAATCTCCCGTTCGCTAGCCTTGGCTGATCGTCCAGCAGTCAGATACACAACCCTATGAGTCTTCAGTGGAAAGGCGCGACCAGTGTAGCCCCGACCGCGCGGTCGGACAAGCGCAAAAACTCGCTAGAAAGCCATGAAAATCACTAGGGTCAGGGTGGTTGTGATAGAGAATGGAAGTCGCAGCATAGCTCATTTGAAAGGTAGCGATGGCTAACTTTGAGCCAATTCCATACCGCATCCGCATCGGTGTCACAGGGCATCGCAAGCTGGACGATCCGACGGCGATGCAGATGCTGGTCAAGAAGGCCATCGATGCCGAAGTTGAAAGGCTGATTACTGAGGAGTCGAGAAAGAAGACTGAGCGCGTCCATCGGACGGGGACAAATGCGATCGCGTTCCGCGTGCTGAGTCCGCTGGCGGAAGGGGCGGACCGAGTAGTGGCGCGGGCCGTACTCGACTACCCCGATGCGTGCCTCGATGTTGTTCTTCCCCTGGCGCTCGAAGATTACCTCGAAGACTTTGCCACCGAGGAGTCGCGTGCAGAGTTTGAGGAGTTACTCAAACTATGCAAGAAGCCCGTTCTACTGCGGACACAGCGCATCCAGGACGAGTGCCGCGATCCGGATGACCAGGCCGAGTTGCGCCGTGATGCCTACGCCAATGCAGGACGGTACATGGTGGACCATTGCGACCTCCTCATCGCCGTATGGAACGGTGAGCCGTCGCGTGAACACGGTGGAACGGCCGAGATCGTCCAGTACGCCCTCAAACAGAATCGCCCCATCCTACGAGTGTGGGGAGATTCATTTGAATTTCCCCTGCACTAGTACCTTGGCATTTTGTCGAGGGACAGGCTCATCGCGACCGCTACACGCACATTTAGAGTATTTGTCAGCTCGGCCTTTGAAGACCTGAGGGTCGAGCGCGACTCACTGCAGTGCGAGGTCATCACTAGGCTGCGCAAGCTCGGCGAGGTGAACAATGCGCTCTCTTGGGCTGTGGCGCTCGTTGATGGGACTCCCTGCACTTGGGAAGAAGCTTCCACCGATTGTTCTGCCTGTTACACGCGAATCCCGCCGCGGTGGTAGCATGGCGGCCTAGCCTGATTTCCATCAGAAGGGATGCTCTATGGCCGCTCGGATTCTGGTCACAGGTGACGTTGTACTCGATCACAACATCTACGAGGGCAAGAGACTGGCACCGGACGCCCCTCCGGATGAAGGCGCCTATTACAGGCCAATGGCTGGTGGAGCCATGCTGGTACATGAGCTATTAAGTGCCCTGGAACCCGCATGTGTGTGCTTTGGGCTCGAACAAACCACGCCAGATCAGATGAGAGAGTGGCCAAAGCAATTCCACGCTGAGGCACTCTGGCACACTGTTGATAACGTGAAGAAGGGAACTGGGCTTCACTGGGCTCTTGACCGCTATCTTGGCTACGGCGAACCAGAGGCAGGAGATTATCCGGGCAAGCTTGCCATTGGCCCGGGAGAAAACGTTCCGCGGGTCATGGTTCTGGACGACGGTGGGCTGGGTTTTCGGGAAGCAGAGAAGTCCTGGCCCGGATTCTTGAGCGGCGACCGTCCGGAAGGATTGGAATGGGTCATTCTGAAGATGTCGCGCCCGCTGGCGCAGGGCAAGCTCTGGACCAGCCTGGTGCGCGACTCGTGGCGAAAGCGGCTGATCGTGGTGGTAAGTGCGGATCAGCTTCGCAGCGAGGGTCTTCTTGTTGCAGGCGGGCTGTCGTGGGAGACATCTGTCGATGACATCGTGGAGGAACTGGAAGCTAACCAGACGTTGCGCGGGCTCAAGCATTGCCAGCACCTTATTGTGACGATGCGCAGCGACGCGGCGCTGTGGCTGGATCGGACCGGCAAGTCCGAGGATGAGCGCGGCCAGCTGGTCTTCGATCGAAAACTGTGTGAAGGAGAATGGCAGGACAAGCATGAGGAGTGCCGGTCCTATGGCTCTCTCTCGTGCATGTCTGCTTCCGTGGCCTGGGCAATTTCAGAGGCTATCAGGGCAAAGGAGGGGCCTGAGGGGAAAGATAAGCCGCCGGTGGACGAACTGGATTTGACCACTGCCCTGGTTGCTGGGCTCTCCACCACGCGATTTCTGCTGGAAGCCGGACACGGTAAAGCCGGAGAGGAGCCAGCATTTCCGTTTTGCGATGCTGCAAGGCATTTGAAGGCAGAGAGCGCCAAAGATGATCAGTGCGCCGAGTCTGTTTATAGTAGGGCCGATGTGAGATGCGGGAGTCGTAGCAAGCAGCCCGGTGGACTTAATCTCGAGCCGGGTAAGTGGACCATCCTCGGCTTAGTATCTCCATGGCACATCAAACACGACAAGGTCTCGCTTGAGCCGGCGCGGCGTGTGGCGCTTTTTGGACCCGACGAACTTCGGGGCGTGCCCTGCGCGACTTTCGGCGATCTGCGAACTCTCGACCGGCGGGAGATCAACTCTTTACGCGCGATTCGAAGGCTCATGCTGATGTATCGCGACGCCAAGGTTCGCAATCAGCCTCTTTGCCTCGGGGTTTTTGGGGCGCCTGGATCAGGCAAGTCCTTCGGCCTTAAACAGATTGCGAAGGGCGTCTTTGGCGAGAAGGCCCCGCTTTTGGAATTCAATCTCTCGCAGTTCAACGGACCGGCCGACTTGATTGGAGCATTCCACCAGGTACGGGATAAGGTGCTTTCGGGGCCCACGCCTGTTGTTTTCTGGGATGAGTTTGATTCCGACGAGTTCGTATGGTTGAAACGATTCCTCGCGCCCATGCAGGACGGCGCATTTCAGGAGGGCCAGGTTACTCACTCCCTCGGCAAGTCGGTCTTCATCTTTGCCGGAGGAACGAATTTTTCTTTCGTGCAATTCCAATCGTACAAAGACGATTCGGCTTTCAAAGAGAAGAAAGGCACCGACTTTATCAGCCGTCTCTCAGGCTACCTGGACATTGCCGGACCGAATCAGCGGGAAGCCGCGCCGCAGTCGCCGATTGACCGGGAGTACCCGGTCAGGCGCGCAATGGTGATTCGAATTGCTCTAGAAATCGGAGATAAGCCACTGCAGATTGAGCGCGGCCTCCTTACGGCGCTCTTGAAGGTTGGGAAGTACCGCAATGGTGCGCGTTCGATCACCAAACTTGTCTCCTATATTCGGGATCGAGGCGGCTTCCCGTTGCGCCGTGCCTATCTTCCTCCGGACGATATCCTTGCGCTGCATGTCGAGAACGTGGCTGAATTCCACGAGATTACGCGCAAGTATGCCGAGTATTATGCACAAACCGAGAGCCGCGCGAGGAAGATTCATGAGGAATATCTGGTTTCTCTGAGCAAAAAAACAACGGAGGAGAGAAAAAACAAGCCGAATAATGTGGAGTGGGACAAGCTCACTGCAAGCGCCAAGGAGTCGAATTACGCCGCAGCGTTAAGAATTCCTGAGATCCTCGAATACGAGGGATTTGCGCTCGTGGATCCTCAGGACCCACGCCCCGGAATCGACAAGATTCCCGGCGACGAGATTCCTAAAGAAGTCCTTTACAGGATGGCCGAAGCCGAACACGGTGGCTGGGAAGAGCAAAAGCGGGTGGAAGGATGGACGTTTTCCCACTACCGGAGGGACGAGGCCTTGCGCCATCACCTCCTGATCGCGTTCGATTCGCTGAAACCTGGGGACAAGAAGTATGACCTGGAGGCGATTCAGAATTACCCGAGCCACGCAAAGGAGGCAGGCTACAAGATTGTGCGGGTGGAATGAATGTGATGCGAGTGTACTGCAGTGACTGTTGGTGAAAGGAATCCGACGAGATGACGGATCTCCATGAATGCGCGCACCCCAGGTTGCGTTCTCCACAACCATGTGGAAGATGAGTTCGCGCTGCTCACGATTAGTCGGCCTGCGTCTCTTTACAGGCTCGAAAGGAACGTCATCGTTTCGGCATTTGCAGACCATCTTTCGCCTTTCTGCGGGCTGAGTTTGTCCAACTCATTCTTGAACCTTTCAGGTGCCAATAGAAGAAAATGATCTGTGCTGTTCAGGTTTGCCTGGCCCAGATATCCGGATAATGCAGGCAGGAGCCTGTTTAGATTTGCACCCTTTCGAATCCACGAATTGATTTGGTGAACCGCGAAAGTCGGCCTGAAATCGCGGATACGCGGTCGGAATGATGGGCGATCGCGGCGTACCACACCGGCCTCCCTAAGCAGCATACGGAATAGGCGATATATGCCATTCTTGTTCAGGCAACTTCCGTCTCTACGAACCAGAAACCACTCACTTCTCAAACTCATGGATGCTTTCCATTTGGAATACCCGTTCAAGATTCGCCATAAGTCTGGCCCGATTGGAAGTGTGCGGTGACTTCCTCTTCCATACAATCGGATGCACATGGAGCGCTTCTTGAGGTCCACATCTTCAGCAAGCAGAGCGATCGCCTCGCTAATACAGACGCCAGTCCCGTAGAGGATAATTAGCAACATTCGGAATGTTTCCGGATGAATCATCGCGTTCGCATTCTGCCGAATACGGCTAATCGCTTGCAGAAGCGCACGGATCTCGGAACGGGAGTACACGTATGGCACAAAGGTCTGAATTATCAAACCGCGAGGAGAAGGCATTTGAATCGCTGGAATGTGTCCTAGTACCTTCCAGTACTTAAAGAATCTCGCGAGCTGCGCGTACTTCGAACGCCAAGTCGACGTGGAGACTTTACGACCGTTGAGAAACGCGAGAATTTGGGATGTCATGACATCATTCAACTCGATGTCACCAAGGTATCTTCCAAAGGAACGAAGCCGTGTCCCTTGGTTCCGATAGAGAACACCATCACCGCGTTTGTACTCGATGTATTTTTCAATCGCGTCACCTAATTGCATAGGATGGCTTTCAGGCTAAAGCCTGCCACCTCCCGAAGGGCCTCGGTGTCAAGTCTTGCGTACACGCTGACAGTCGATAGGTCTCGGTGCCCTAAGAAGTCTGCGATCTGTCGAAGCGAGGTGCCGCTGCGTAAGAGTTGCGTGGCACATGCATGCCTCAGCGCGTGGGGGCCCATCTTAGTGGACTTGATCTGTAACAGGGCCATCCTAGTTGCTGTCACTAGATTTAGGGTTGTCGGAGTGATCGGGCGATATGGACAGTTCAGACTGACAAACACGTTGCGACAGGAGCATTGAGGTCTACCATGGATCAGGTACTTTAGAATCGCTTCGCCGATTTCGTACTGGAGAGGAAATTGCTGAGTGCGGCCATTCTTTGAGCGCGTGATCGATAAGGTTTCTTCCTTCCAGTCGATGTCGCCAAGTCGCACTCTCGCAACCTCGCTGCTCCGAAGGCCATAAATGGAGCAAAGAAGCAGCATAGCCCTGTTACGAAGATCGGCAGGTTTGTTCCCAATCGCTTCATCTAAAACACGGCGAACATCCTCCCACGTCGGGATGACGGTGTCTGGATCATATCGACGCCTATTCGGAAACGTGAGAACGTCTCTCAGATTGGGAACGCACCAGTGTTGCGATTCGCCGTAGGTGAAGAAGGACCTAAGGGGCTGGGCGGCTGTGGAGACGGTCAACACTGAGCAGGTTTCTCTTTTGAATCTGATGTAACTAGCCACATCGGCGGCTGTAATCTCCGAGAGCAGCAGATTGTGACCGGCGATCCACTTCAGAAAATTACCAACATGCGCGCGGTGATTCTCTAATGTTGAGCTCGCTAATCCCCGTTGATCTCTGAGAACCTGCAAGTATTGTTCGAGTTCGCCTCCGAACGGCTGAGGAGGAACCTGGAGATCCAAGAGTCCATGAAACCGAAGAAAAATCCTTGCCCCAGTTACGAAACTCTTCTTCGAGTACTTGCGGCTTTGGCGGTAGGAGAGATGCTCGGTGTCCGCTGCCCAGGAATCGCCAGCTCTTTCGATCTCAGCGAGAGTGACTTGTCTGGGCACCACAAGATTGAGAAGCCGGACGACGTGAAGGAGCGTGGAGGCGAGTCCCCTCACATTTTTCCGACACATTCCCTGAGCTCTCCGATGAACTAGAAAACGTTCACGCTCTGCGCATAGGGGGGCGGCTTTGTGCTTTTCAATGGCGGTCGGACGAACATGAATGCTAACCATAGCGAATTCTGTTGATAAGAGGATGTGAGTATCCTACGCGCTCGAAGGCAAGGTCCAGCATCGATGTCCCGTAGCGTTCGTTGACCTGCATCGGAAATGTCTGAGCTTGCATGCGATTCAGAGGCGTTGAACCGTGCGGGTGCGTTACAGGCTATCGGATGAATAACGGGATGGGGTTAGATGGGTGCATGCGAGCAAGCAGCAGGCGGCCAATTTGTAGAATTCCCAAAATGGGAATTACCTGCATTGTATATGGTGCAACTATCACGTATGAACCCTCGTCCAATATATAGTTCTTAATTCGTCGCAGGGGACAGGCTCAACCATTCCCCGGTTTGAATTCCATAATCTGTCACTTGCGTTTATCCCAGGATTGTGCATCGTGAGAATATATAACGTTTGCTCCAAGCTCTCCGGAACAGAAGAGAAGCAGACAATTCCTATTCGTTACTGGGTGCATTTCGATGCGTTCAAAGCAGAGTTCAACGCCCGCAGAGATGTATAGCTGTTCTGGAACATTAACGCAGCTTCCACCGATTCACGCCTCAGCGAATAGTCTTCCGAGCAGGGTAGTGCTCGGCGTCGAAACACCGATTCCCACGAGATTATTGGGGAGGCCCGGCCAACACAAGGTTAGAGATAGCAGTATTGAGAGTTGTAGCCCGGTCCCGGGCGAAGACGCGTCCTTTGCCCCGTCAGAGGTGATTGAGCGGGTCTCCAGACCGAACGACCTGGAGAGTGGATTCCATCATCGTCTACCCGAGGGCATACCTCCGCTTCACCTCTTGGTGGTAGACGACGATGTATCGCTATGCAAGGCGTGCTGCGAGATTGCCTCCGGGATGGGCTTCGTGGTCCTGTCGGCGGGCAGCGTGCAGGAGGCCCTGACCCTGCTGCGGCGGCAGCCGGCGGAGATGCTTCTGCTGGACCAGAAGCTGCCCGGCGGGGACGGATTTAAGCTGCTTGGCGAGGTCAAGGCCCTTTATCCGGAGATAGGGGTTGTGGTGATGACAGCGTTTGCCACGGTTGCCTCCGCGGTGGAGGCAATGCGTATCGGGGCTGTCGACTACCTGACCAAGCCGTTCGCACTGGAGGAGTTGACCGGCGTGCTGGGCCGGTCGAGCCGCCGTCTGCACTTCGACCTGGAGAGCCGGCGGCTGCGCGAACAGCTGCACGCACAGACCGGACTGGGCGGCCTGATTGGCAGATCGCCGGAGATGGAGAAGGTGTACCACATCCTATCCAAGGTGGCGCACTCGACGCATCCCGTGCTGATTCTAGGCGAGAGCGGCACAGGCAAGGAGATGGTGGCGCGGGCGATCCACGACAACGGGCCGAATGCGTCCAAGCCGTTCATCGCGGTCGACTGCGGCTCGCTGGTGCCGACCCTGATCGAGAGCGAGCTCTTCGGCCATGTGAAGGGAGCGTTCACCGGCGCCAACCGCTCCAAGGGGGGACTGCTCTCCGCAGCCGACGGTGGGACCGTCTTTCTGGACGAGATCGGAGAACTGCCCCTGGACCTTCAGGCCAGGCTGCTGCGCGCCTTGCAGGAGAAGGAGGTGCGCCCGGTGGGCGCCACTCACGCGGTGCCGATCACAGCGCGGGTGCTGGCCGCGACCAACCGCGACCTGAGCGCCATGGTGGCGCAGGGACTCTTCCGCAAGGACCTGTACTTCCGCCTGAGCGTAGTGAACCTGAAGCTGCCTCCGCTGCGTGA
>Ga0326728_10027120_pt1 | contig 10054 bp, 7 predicted proteins | sample MB3enrmetagenome_FD_207602 | JGI IMG/M metagenome (GOLD analysis project Ga0326728, IMG submission 207602) | Lab enriched peat soil microbial communities from McLean, Ithaca, NY, United States - MB31MN | ecosystem: Environmental > Terrestrial > Soil > Wetlands > Peat | place: USA: New York... | reverse complement strand
TATCCAGGTGTCGCGCATGAGCGACGGCACGCGCAAACTGATCAACGTCTCGGAAGTCGTGGGCATGGAAGGTGACGTCGTCACCATGCAGGACATCTTCGAGTACAGAAAGACGGGCATTGGAGAGAAGGGCGAGGTGTTGGGAGAGTTCTTGCCTTCCGGCATCCGTCCCAGGTTGTCGGAACGCTTGCTTGCCGCGGGAATCCGTTTGCCGGCGGGAATATTCGAACGTCCCGGTTATTGAGGGACCCATCATGGAGATAGCGCTACCACTTTTGACTTTTGGAATTGTCGTCCTGGTCCTGTTCTTGGTGTTTGGGCTGGCGGGCGGGCGGCGGAAAAACGTCATTCCACGCCGCCTGGAAGCTATCGAGAAGGGGGTGGGCCGCTCCGGTTCAGGCGCTCCTCAATTGAAGCTGCTTCGCGACGAAGTCATGAGCACTGTCCCGGGGCTGAATCGCTTGCTCCTCCGCGCGTCCTGGGCGGGGCGGTTGCGCAGGTACACGGCCCAGGCCGGGCTGGACATCCTGCCCGGCAGGCTCATCTTGCTGACCGCGATCTTGGGCCTGGCCCCGTACATTATCGTCCCGTACTTCTATCCCAACCAGATTGTCGCCGTCGTCGCGGGCGTGGTGGGTGCTTTACTTCCCATCATCTATGTCTCGTACAAGCGCTCAGCTCGCCTGAGGGCTTTTGAGAAAACTTTTCCCGAGGCGGTCGACCTGCTAGGTCGCGCCGTCCGGGCCGGGCACGCGTTTACTACCGGCTTGGAGATGGTCGCGACGGAGTTGCCCGAACCTGTGGCGGGAGAGTTCAAGCTCGTCTTCGACGAGCAGAGCTTTGGCCTGCCTTTGAGAGACGCCTTGACGAACTTCGCCGAGCGTGTGCCGATTGTTGACGTTCGGTTCTTCGTTACAGCGCTGCTCATTCACAAAGAGACGGGGGGCAATCTCGCGGCGATCCTGGATGACTTGGCAGGCGTAATCCGAGAGCGCTTCAAGCTGCTGCGTGATGTCAGGGTCCGCACTGCCCAGGGGCGATTAACGGCAGGCATCCTCATCGCTTTGCCTCCGGCGTTCATCATGCTCATGCGGGTGATCAATCCGGATTACGTGTCGCCGCTCTTTACCGACGTGATCGGTCGATACATGCTCGCAGCGGCTATACTCTTGCAGCTCGCTGGCTCGTTCATCCTTTGGAGAATCGTGAATATCAAAGTGTGAGGTTGGGGGGAAGACAAGAAAATGATCTGGGCAACGAGTGGCGTGGCGTTTGCGGCGGTGGTGCTGGTTGTGCTGGCCGTGGCCTATGGTTTTTCCGGGGCAAACCTGCCCGCGGCCGAACGCCTGACACGCCTCTGGCAGCCTCCTTCCGCAGATAAACGGCTGGGATTCCGGGATAAGCAGAAGCAAAAGGTCCAGCAAATGCTCGGCGACGTGGGCAGGTTGGTTCCCACTTCCCGCAAACGCTCGCCACACACCCAACGCATGATGGCGCGGGCGGGCTATCGCCGTCCGGAATCGGTGCTGGCCATGCAGGGCGTGAAGGTGCTGATGCCCGTGGCCCTTGTGGGCCTGGTTTATTTCACGGGGCTATACCATCAATCTCCGGTCTTCATCCTCGCCTTTGCGGCCATCGGGGGATACCTGCTTCCCGAGTTCTGGTTGACTGCACGCATCCGCAGCCGGCAACAACAACTCCGCTTGTCGTTGCCGGATTGCCTCGATCTGCTGGTTGTGTGCGTCGAGGCCGGCCTGGCTTTGGACCAGTCCTTCATGCGCGTGACCCAGGAACTGCGAATTGTGCATCCGGAGCTCTGTGAGGAACTTGATCTGGTCAACGCCGAGACTCGCATTGGAAGGACTCGGATGGAAGCTTTGCGCGAACTGGCCGACCGGACGGGTGTGGAAGATATCAAGTCGCTGGTGGCGATGATGGTTCAGACGGATCGTTTCGGCACGAGCATTGCTCAGTCGCTCCGCGTGCACTCCGATGAGCTGCGCACCAAGCGGCGCCAGCGCGCCGAAGAAATGGCCGCTAAGGCGACCGTGAAGATGATTCCCCCGCTGGTGTTCTGCGTATTCCCGGCGTTGTTTGTGGTGATTCTCGGTCCGGCAGTCGTCGGCTTATATCGGCATTTTCTGTGATCTCAAAGGTAAGACCCGGCGGTCGCCGCCGGAAGCAAATTGAAAGCGCGAAATCAAACTATAACAGGGAGCAAACGATGGATACAACCACGATTCGAATTATCGCCGGCGTCGCTGCCGTCATTGTGCTGTTTGTGATTATATGGAGGCGTCGGAAGAAGGCGTCGGAGTAGTCGTTACGAGTGACTTCCCCAGGAAAGGCGCAGCTCCTGAATGTGAGCCCAGCGGCAGGCCAGCATGGCGACTCAAAACCCAAACCGCTTTTATGTTTACAACACGACACGCGAAACCTTTGTCGCCACCGAGGCCAAGTTGGCCGACGGGTATTTGGGCCGGCTCGTCGGCTTGTTGGGAAAGACCCGACGCTGGGCGCGCCCGGGCCGGGGATTATGGATTGTGCCCTCGCACGGTGTGCACACGATCGGCATGATGTTTGCTATCGATCTGGTGTTTCTCGACCGTGACGGGCGGGTGGTTCACACTGAGGAGTATGTGCGTCCCTTCCGCATCTCCAGGGTGACTCTCAAGGCCCAAAGCGTGCTCGAGCTTCCCCCTTACACCGTCTTCCGAAGTGGGACCCAAGTGGGTGACCGGTTGGAGATCGGGAAAGTGGACGGGCGGCCGGGCGTCACGATGGACGACCGGGCGCCAGCGCGGTGACGCCCTACGGTGCGGCAGCCGGTCGAAAGGCCAGGGAGCGTGTCTCACCGGTGGTTCGGAAGGCACAGCCGAGGGGTCGCGAAAAGGGGGAGGAGGGAAGTCACGCTGAATCGGCAAGTTTCGAGTTCTCGAAGGGGTGAGAGGGAGAAGGTGGGCTGGGGGGCAAGCGCTGTCGCCGGTGGCTTTTGAGGTGCCGCAGGCTTGGCTTGGGAGATCGGTCATCTGAAGAGGAAATCATGGGTGGAGCGCAATTCCGACGCGAACGTGAACCTTCGGCAGAGACATTCGGCAGCGAAGCGACGCCGGAAGGTCACGAATCCGAAACTCTGCGAACCCGGATCGCGGGCGAATTGAGAGGCGTAGACCGATTGCAGCGCGTCGCTCGTCCCGTAGCCTTGATCGTTTTCACGCTGCTGGGGCTGCTGGCTTTATTGCAGCTCTTTACCTGGTCGCGGGTTGAACAGTTGACCGCCTTGAGCCAGCGCCGCGAGGAGCGAGTGGCTGCCGCCCTAGCCTCGATGCAGGAAACGATCGATAAACAAAGGGTTACTTTGGATGAGGCCAGTCACCACTTGGCGTCCCCGGGTCGCAGTCACATGAGGGCCGATCTCGCGGCGAGAGAAACTTCGGAACCCGCGGCTGCCGTCGCCGTTCGGGAGCTTCCGAAGCCTGGTAACACGAGCCGAGAGCCTCAACCCGCGGCGCATAAGGCCGCGCCACGCCCTACGGACCTCCGGCCCGCTCCCCAGCCGCAGACCGCGGCTCAGCCGGTGCCGGCGCCTCAGCCGGACGTGCAGCCGGCGCGCCAGAGCGCCAAGATCGAATTCCAGTCGACCGCTTCCAACCGTTTGGATCTAGCCGCCAACCGGACGGACGCGGCGATGCCAACCGAGCAAGGCGGATCCGCTCGTCAGGGTGGCGAGGCCGGGCAGGACGGTCAGCGTGACGTTGCGGAACCGTCGGGTGTGAGAGTAACTCAGGCCGACACGGTCATTGCCCGCGATCACAACGAGGTCGAGCAGCTGCGCAAACTCGGCAGAAGGGACTACATCGAGTTTACGCTGGTTCGCTCCGGCAATCGCCAGGAGGTCGCGCCCGACATCAAGCTGGAATTGAAAAAGGTGGATTCAAAAAGGTTGCGTTGCGCCGTCGACATCTATGCCGAGGATTACGAGTATCCCACAGATTTGGGCATCAACGAGCCTGTGGTGTTTCCGGTCCGGGCGATGTGGGAATCCGTCGAGCTGGTGATCAACAAAGTGGGGAAGGACACCGTGGGAGGCTACCTTACGGCGCGGAAGGGCGTGTTGGCGGCACGGTGAAGCTCGAGGCTCACAATGCCTCGGATCCCAAGCGGGAAAGACTGGTGAAAAATGGCGACCTCTGGAAACCGGATATTCATCTTCCCGCTCGCTCTCCTGATTGTTGGGTTGGTGGTTCTTTACCCGGCTCTCAATTTGCCGTCTCTGAGCCAGCTATTGCAACCAACTCCCAAGGTCGCCAGCGAGAAGTCGCCGGTCAAAATCTGGGCGAACCAGCGATCGGGACTCTATTATTGCCCAGACAGTAAACTTTACGGGAAGCTCACGCCCGGCACTTACATGTCCCAGTCCGAGGCGATACAGAATGGATTTCAGCCGGCCCCGAATCAAACGTGCCGGTAGTTGGAGTGGGGAGAGTTCGAGCCGCGCCGCGGCCCATGTCCGGCGGTGAGCCGGGCAAGACCAGCGATCGCCGGCAATCGGGAAAAACGAGTTTGCGGGGAAGCAGGGTGCACGCATGGCGAGTGACGTCGTAGACAATAAGGCGATGGCGGGTGGGGAGGCGGCCCCGGCAAGTCAGGTCATCGAGTTGCCGCATACGATAAAAGACCTGGGGGTCAGGAAAAGCCTTGTGCAGAATATCGCCCTGAAGATCCTGTATTTGCAGGGTGAGCTACTCCTGGTCCACTTGGCCGAGCAAATGCGGGTCAGCTTGTCGGTGGTCACCGAGATCTTCGAGTTGCTGCGCAAGGAGCAACTGCTGGAAGTGAAAGGAATGGTGGGAGGGGTCCAGCGAGTCACCACCACCGTTCTGGGCAATTCGCGGGCCCACGAGTTGCTGAACCTCAGCCACTACGCAGGCCCCGTCCCGGTATCTCTCGACGACTATACGCGGCAGGTTCGAGCCCAGAGCATCCGCAACGTGAGCTTTCACACGACGGATGTGGAGAAGGAGTTCGCTCACCTTGTCCTTCACCCGGCTACCCTGAACCAACTCGGCACAGCGATTATTTCCGGCCGTTCAATGGTGTTGCACGGGCCCTCTGGGGTAGGGAAGACGATCGTAGCCGAAACCATTTCCGGAATGTATCGGGATTATATATGGATTCCTTATGCGGTGGAGGCCGGCAACCAGATCGTGACGGTGTTTGACTCCAACCTGCACGACGCCAGCCTGGAACGCCTCGAGGAGCAAGCCGACCGGAGATGGGTCCTCTGCCGGAGGCCGCGAATCTTCGCAGGCGGGGATTTGCGGCTCGAGATGTTGGATTTGCAGTTCAACTCAGTGGGCAGGTACCACTCCGCCTCCTTGCAGATGAAGGCGAATAACGGAGTTCTGGTCGTCGATGATTTCGGCCGGCAGCAGGCGCGCTCGGAAGATCTCCTGAACCGGTGGTTGGTTCCGCTCGAGCACGACATCGACTTCCTCAACCTGTTTGGCGGAGGAAGATTGTTCGTGCCTTTTGATGTGTTTGTCGTGTTCGCGACCAGCCTGGATCCCAGTAAGTTGGGGGATGAGGCCTTTCTGAGGCGCGTCCATACCAAGGCGAGATTAAACTACGCCTCGGCGCCGGAATATCATGAGATCTTCCGGCGAGTGTGCATCGAATGCGGTCTGACCTACGACGCCCCGGTTGTGGATGAGCTTATCGCCTTGCTTGAGAAGAACGGACGGCCGCTCCGGCCTTGCGACCCCGGCGAAATTGTTCAGCAAATTCGCTGGGCAGCGGGATACGAGGGCAAACCGCCGTGCCTAGATTCAGCCTCGGTTGAGCAAGCGTGCCGGAACTACTTTTTCTCGACTTAGGCCGGGCCCGGCATCTTGCCGTCGGGGATTCTGAAGCCAGGAAGGAGAGCCGGCAAGCAAGAATTGGCGATTCAATCGCAGTTATTCTCTGGATCGCCGGAACGGGCCGTTAAGAAACCGTGGGTGGTTGAAGCGCGGCGGATCGAAGCCGCCCTGACTCCGATCACTACTTTAGACAAAGGGCGGCACAACGCTGCCACGGATTTTTCCGCAGCCTGTTTAGTCACTCGGAGCCCAAGAAGCGGAGAGTTATATGCGCGTTCGACCATGGCCTTCCAGGCCCTTTAAACTAAGGAATGTGGCTATCGTGGGTTGGTGCCTCCTCGCGGCCGCCCTAGTACAACCCTCAAGGCAACTCGGCGCCCCCCTTGACGGCACTGCCGATCGCACGACGCAAACGGCGCCCAAGCTTGCGAACCAGAGGCCGTCAAAGGCCCAGCAGGCGCGCGCGGTCGCAGCGTATGGCAAGCTTCCCCTCGGCTTTGAAGCCAATCAGGGGCAGACCAATAGCCGGGTGCGATTCCTTTCCCGCGGTAGCGGCTACCTGCTGTTCTTGACTCCTGACGAGGCTGTGCTCGCTCTGGAATCTGAGCAGCCCCAGCTTTCGGGGCGGACCTCCAAACTTCCGCAGCCGGGTCGTGAAACTGCGAAGCCCAAGCCGCCGGCCATGCTCCGTATGCAGCTCGTAGGCAGCAACGCCCAGGCCGGCATGGTGGGCACAGACCTGTTGCCGGGTAAGAGCAACTACTTTCTCAGCAACGACCCTTCCCAGTGGCGCACCAACGTTCCGAACTATCGCCGAGTGGCCGAGCACGCCGTTTATCCTGGAATCGACCTTGTCTATTATGGTACCCAGAGTCAACTCGAATACGACTTTGTCGTTGCGCCCGGCGCCGACCCCCATGCGATCCGCCTGGCAGTTCAAGGCGCGAAAAAGTTGCGGATTGACTCGCAAGGCAATTTGATCGCGACCGTCGGCAAAGGTGAAGTGTCTTTCCAGAGGCCGGTTGCCTACCAGGAAGATTCCCACGCGAACAGGCAGCCTGTGTCCGCGCAGTTCTCGATCAAGGGCGGGCGCAACGTGGAGTTTAAGGTAGGTAAGCACGATCCCAGCCGGTCGCTGGTCATCGACCCGACGCTGGCGTATTCCACTTACGTTGGGGGTAGTCTTATTGACGGCGCCAACGCTATCGCTGTAGCGCCCGACGATTCGGCATTCATTACCGGGGAAACTTACTCCAGCGACTTTCCTGTGGTCGACGCACTCGTTCCAAAGAACGCAGGGGGTGAGGTTGCGTTCGTATCCAAGGTCAGCCCGGACGGCTCCGCGCTTCTCTATTCGACGACCTATCTAGGGTGTGGCGGAACCATTGGGTACGGCATTGCGGTTGACTCTCTTGCCGAGGCCTACGTAACCGGCGAAACGACCTGTGCAAAGTTTCCGTCGACTGAGGGTGTGCCCCAGGCGTTGTGCGGCGCCGATGGGGAATGCGGCGCGTCGTGGAATCCCCAGGGCTACATTGTTTACAACGGTTGGGTCGTCAAGCTCAACGTCGAAGGAACAGCACTAATCTACTCGACCTTTCTCGGAGAGTACTCGATGTGCGCGGGCCGAGGCATTGCCGTGGATGAGGCTCAGAACGCCTACGTGACGGGCGACATCAGCGCCAACGTAATGGAAACGGTTCCTCTTGTGCCGCCCGAGACGCCGCCCCCGATATTCTGCAACTATAAAGCCTTCCAGCCCTTCCCCGGCGGCAGCGGCGGCAATCCGTATGTCGGCATCGGCACCGACGCTTTTCTTGTGAAACTCGACGCCGCAGGCTCGGAATTCCTCTACTGCACCTATATCGGTGGCAGTGACGAAGATGTGGGTTATGGCATTGCGGTTGATACCTCTGCCAACGCCTCCGTCACGGGCGTAACCTACTCGACGGATTTTCCGACGGGCGGCGGCGCTCTCCAGACCGCCTACGCAGGAGCGGGAGATGCGTTCTTGACTAAGGTCAACACGAATGCGGCGGGAACCTCCTCGCTGGTTTTCTCCACTTTTATAGGAGGCAGCGGGCTTGACCAAGGCAACGGTGTAGCGGTGGATGCCACCGGCAACGCCTACGTTGCCGGACTCACCACCTCGCGGGCGAGCACCTTGCTGTTCACTCATCCTTCCGGCGCCTATCAGTCGGACTGCGCCTTGGATTCGCTCGGGGTGTGCGAGGGCGATGCGTTCGTCGCGAAATTCGCTCTCAGCGGCTCGCCCGCCCTTAGCTATTTCACTTACCTGGGAGGTAGCCTGGCGGATTCCGCGAACGGCATCGCGCTGGACTCGAGCGACAACGCCTACGTGACTGGGTCCACGGTGTCCACTGACTTTCCGATCGCCGGCACTGTATTCCAACCGACCTTCGGAGGCGGCAACGCCGATGCTTTCGTCACGGAATTGAATCCCACAGGTTCTGCTCTGCTCTACTCGACTTATTTGGGTGGAACTGCGACGGACATCGGGAATGGCATCGCTGTTGATGCGGGGAATCCCGCCGGGGCCTACGTCGCCGGCCAGACCTGTTCGTTCGACTTCCCGCTCGCCAATCCGCTCCAGCCGAACTATGGCGGCAACTGTGACGCCTTCGTCAGCAAGCTCAGTTTCCTGGAAGGCATTGCTCTCAATCCTGCCGGCCTCTTGTTCCCAACCTTGAGCCTGGGCACCACCAGCGAGGTGCAGACCGTTACGCTAACCAATGGCGACAACACACTGACGATCAACAGCATTAAGATCACGGGTACTGCGGCCGGGGACTTCGCTGAGACCAACAATTGCCCCTCCACCCTGCCGCCGGGAGCCCAGTGCATGCTTAATGTGACCTTTACTCCGACGGCGTTGGGAATCCGAAAGGCCTCGATTGAAATCAGCGACAGCGCGCTGGGCAGTCCGCAGTACATCAGTCTGACGGGCAGCACTTCGACGGTCGGTATTTTGCCGGCCTCGGTGGCTTTTGCAAGCCAGCCGGTAGGCGTGGCGAGCGCCGCTCAACCCGTAACCGTGACCAACGTTGGCAACACCGTGTTGACGATCTCAGCGGTCAGTACCAGCGGCGCCTTCACCGAGACCAATGATTGCACCGCTGCTCCCCTCCAGCCCACGGCCAATTGCGTGATCAACGTGGCGTTCAATCCCATCGCGCCGGGCCCCAATGTGGGCGCTCTGACTGTTACCGATACGGCCCCGGGCAGCCCGCAGGTGGTGCTGCTGACCGGCGCCGGCGTCGCCGCGCCGGTGGCCAGCCTCTCGAGCACCACACTCACCTTTGCATCCACCACGGTCGCGGCAACCAGCCCCGCGCAGGCAATCACGATCACGAATACAGGCGGCGCTGGACTTACCATTTCCAGTGTCACCACCACCGGGAATTTTGCTCAGACGAACAATTGCCCGGCCAGTCTCGTTGGCGGGGCATCGTGCAGCGTCAATGTGACATTCACTCCCACTGCGCCCGGTAATCTCTATGGTACGGTAGTCATCGCCGACAACGCTGCGAACAGCCCGCAGACCGTCACTCTATCCGGCGTCGGGGCGGCGGCTCCGGTGGTTAGTCTGTCGTCCACAAGCTTGACTTTCACCAGCCAGGCGATTGGATCCACGAGCGCTCCGCAGACGATCACGATGACCAATACCGGCACGGCGACCTTGACGATCTCCGGAATCACGGTGACCGGCGACTTTGCGCAGCTCAATACTTGTGGAACGGGGTTGGCGCCGGCAGCGAGTTGCGCCATCAACGTTACGTTCACCCCCACGGCGACAGGCAGCAGAACCGGATTGCTGACCATCACCGATAACGCCGCGGGAAGCCCGCAGGTCATAAACTTAGGTGGTGGAGGGGCGGACTTCGCTGTCTCCGTCGCCCCGGGGTCGACCTCGGTTATCGCCGGAGGCGCGGCGACTTACACGATCACTGTAACGCCGTCCTTTGGGTTTAATGCCAAGGTCAACCTGGGCTGCAGCGGAGCGCCGCGAAATGCCACGTGTTCGATTTCGCCGTCCAGCGTTACCCCTGATGGAACCAATCCCATCTCGGCTACGGTGACTGTCGCCACCACGGCGCGGACCCTGGCGCCGCCACGATCGGGGCCGAATCTGAATCTGCCACGTCTTCTGACGCAGTTCAGGTTCACCTGGT
>Ga0326728_10027119_pt1 | contig 10055 bp, 11 predicted proteins | sample MB3enrmetagenome_FD_207602 | JGI IMG/M metagenome (GOLD analysis project Ga0326728, IMG submission 207602) | Lab enriched peat soil microbial communities from McLean, Ithaca, NY, United States - MB31MN | ecosystem: Environmental > Terrestrial > Soil > Wetlands > Peat | place: USA: New York... | reverse complement strand
CGGGTGCAGCATCATTATCTCGCCTTCGTCACGCTCGCCTTTTCGACGCTCGCGTTTCTGGTCTTCCGCAACGAGGAATGGCTGACCAACGGCGTCTACGGCATCAGCGGCGTCCCGCGGCCACACATTTTCGGCCTGTCGACGACCCCGCCGCTGCGCTTCTACTACCTTTGTCTGTTCACGCTCGGCGTCGTCACCCTCGCGTGTTGGCGCCTCGTGCGTTCGCCCTGGGGCCGCGCTTTCGTGGCGCTGCGCGAAAACCCGATGCGCGCGCTGTCGCTCGGCGTCGACACCCGGCGCTATACGCTGATGGCCTTCGCCATCGGTTCGGCGCTCGGCGGGCTCGCGGGCGCGCTCTATGCGCCGCTCGCCGAATTCGTCGATCCGACTTCCTTCACGCTTTCGCTGTCGCTGAATCTCCTGATGATGGTGATCATCGGCGGGTCTGGGTTCTTTTTCGGACCTTATCTCGGCGCGATGACCGCCGTTCTGCTGCCCGAATGGCTGCGTATCGCCGAAGGGTACTATCTCATCGTCTACGCCCTGTTGGTGATGGGGCTGCTGATCTACTCGCCGACCGGCATTTTAGGGATTCTCGACCGCTATCTTCGCGACCGCAGCGCCAAGGCCGCTTCGGCCCTGCACGCGGCGGCCGGGGCCAGCCTGCCCGACGAGACCGCCTCATGACCCGCGTTCTCGAAGTAGCGAACTTGAGGAAACGCTTCGGCGGCATCGCCGCGGTCGACGGCGTGAGCTTCCACGTCGACGAGCGCGAGATCCTCGGCATCATCGGTCCCAACGGCTGCGGCAAGTCGACGACCTTCAACTGCATCCTCGGGCAGCTCGCGCCGACCGAGGGCGAGGTGAAGCTCGACGGCAAAGTCGTCACCGGCATGCGGCCCTCGCAACTGAACAGGCTCGGGGTGAGCCGCACGTTCCAACTGCTGCAAGTGTTCCCGCAACTCTCGGTGCGCGAGAATCTCATTCTCGCCGGGCAGGAGCACAAGGGCACGATGCTTTCGCGCCTGTTCGGCCCGCCCGACGCGGGACTCGGCGCGACGGCCGATCAGATGATCGGCTTCTTCAAGCTCGGCCATCTCGCCGACGTTCCTGCCGGCGGCCTCTCCTACGGCCAGCAGAAGCTGCTCGACGCCGCCATGGCGTTCATGGCCGGCCCGCGCCTCGTGCTGCTCGACGAACCGGCCGCCGGCGTCAACCCGACGATGCTCGCCGACCTCAAGGAGCGGCTGCGGGCGATCAATCGCGCGCAGGGCGCGACCTTCGTAGTCATCGAGCACAACATGGAGTTCGTCATGTCGCTATGCACGCGCGTCGTGGTCATGGCCGAAGGAAAAGTGCTCGCCGAGGGACCGCCGGACAAGGTCCGCTCCGATCCCGCGGTCATCGAAGCCTATCTCGGCCATTGAGGGACGCGCGATGAACGACGCCATTCTCGAAGTCGAGGGCCTCGTGGGCGGCTACGGCAAGATGACGATCCTCAACGGCGCCTCGTTCAAGGCGCCGAGAGGTTCGATCACGACGGTGATCGGCCCCAACGGCGCCGGCAAGTCCACCGTGTTCAAGGCGATCTTCGGGCTGCTCAGACTGCGCGCGGGCGCAATCGTGTTCGACGGCAAGGACGTGACAGGACAAACGCAGCGCCAGCTCATCAACGCCGGCGTCTGTTATGTGCCGCAGGGACGCAACATCTTCCCCGAGCTATCCGTGCGCCACAATATCGAACTCGGCCTCGTCGCCGCGCCGAGGGCGATCCGACATGCCGGCCATCGCGTCGAGGCCGCCCTCGATCGCTTTCCCGTGTTGCGCAGAAAAGCCGGCCAGCAGGCTTCGACCTTGTCCGGCGGCGAGCAGAAGCAACTCGAGATCGTGCGCGGCCTGCTGCTCGATCCCAAGCTGGTGCTGATCGACGAGCCCTCGATCGGCCTGTCGCCTCTGCTGGTGCAGCAGACTTTCGACATGCTGAAGGAGTTGCGCGACCGCGGCGTCAGCGTGCTGATGATCGAGCAAAACGCTCGTTCGGCGCTGCAGATCTCCGACTACGGATTGGTGCTGGAGCTCGGCCGCACGCGGATCTTCGACAAGGCGGAAAACGTCCTCGGCGATCCGCGCGTCGCGCACCTCTTCCTCGGCGGCGTCCTCGAGGGCGACGCGGCGTGAGCCGCCGCCCCTCCTCAGCCGAGTTCCTGCTGAACGAGGCTCACCCAATAGCCGGCGCCGAGGGTGAGGATTTCGTCGTTGAAATCATAGAGCGGCGTGTGGAGATTGTGGTACGAACCGTCCGGCCCGACGCCGGCGCCGATCATGATGTAGCCGCCCGGCCTCGCCTCCAGCATGAAGGCGAAGTCCTCCGCCCCGGTCCTTGGCGGCGCATCGGCGTCGATATGGTCCGCTCCGACCAGCGCGCTCGCCGCGGCGATCGAGACCGCGGTCTGTTGGGCGTGATTGACGAGAGGCGGATAGCGCCGCTCGTAGTCGACGTCCGCCGAGCAACCGTAGGCGCCGGCCAGCGAACGCGCGAGTTCGCCGATCCTCTTTTGCAGCAAGTCGCGGATCGCCGGCTTATAGGAGCGCGAGGTGCCGCGAACGACGATTTCCGACGGAATGATGTTCGGCGAACCATAATCGCCGCCCGCGACATGTCCGATGCTCGCCACCGCCGTCTCGATCGCGGGCACGTTGCGCCCGATGATCGTTTGCAACGCGAGCACGAAATGGCCGAGGGGGATGGTTGGGTCGGTGGCCAGATGCGCGCCGGCGCCGCCATGGCCGCCGGAGCCGCGCAACGTCACCGTCCAACTGTCGCTGGCCGCAAGCAAGGGGCCGGCGCGGGTGGCGAATTCGCCGACCGGGAGCCCCGGCAAATTGTGCATGCCGTAGACCGCGTCGACGGGAAAACGATCGAGCAGCCCCTCCTCGACCATCGCACGGCCGCCGCCGAGGCCCTCTTCGGCGGGTTGGAAGATGAAATGCACCGCGCCGCTGAAATCGGGGCGCTCGGCCAGATACCGCGCCGCGCCCAGCAGCATCGCGGTGTGGCCGTCGTGGCCGCAGGCGTGCATCTTGCCAGGAATTTCCGAAGCGTAGTCGCGCCCCGTCGCCTCGCGGATATGCAGGGCGTCGAGGTCGGCGCGCAGGCCGATCGCCCGCTGGCCCGGCCGCTTGCCCCTCAACGTGGCGACGACGCCCGTCTTGGCGATCCCCTCTGCGACCTCGAGGCCCCAGCCGCGCAGGCGGCCGGCGACGAGCCGGGCCGTTCGCACTTCCTCGAAGCCGACTTCCGGATGGCGATGAATGTCGCGGCGGATCGCGATCAGGTCCGGCTCGTAACGCTTCAGTTCCTCAAGCACCGCCGAATCCATCGCTCGCCTCTCCATGCGCTTCATCGCCGACAACCGCCGACCGCCGGCGTCTTGCCAAAGCAATCCTTGGGCCACATTTCGCCCGTCAGGTTCTGCTGTTTCGGCGGCGCTCGCAAGCGACGCGGTTGATCGGCCGCAATGAAATTCCCATAAGGACGTGCGATAAGCTTTGTGCAGGGCTGTAGCCGGCGAGGAGCGGGCGATGAAACTCCAAGACGCGATTCTCGGTCGCCGAGCCGTTCGCGAATACACGGATCAAGCCGTCGACGAACGGACGATCCGTCGGTTGGTCGCCGCCGCCGTGCAGGCGCCGAGCGCCGTCAACCAGCAACCCTGGACGTTCGCCGTCGTGCGCGAACGAAATCGGCTCGATTGGATTTCGCGCGAGGCCAAAGCGCATATGCTCGCCACGATGCCCGCCGACGCCCATTCCGCCCATTTCCGATCGCTCCTCGGCGATCCCGGTTTCGACATCTTCCATCGCGCGCCGGCGCTGATCGTCATTTCGGCCAGCGCGCAAGGTCCTTGGATCGTCGAAGACTGCGCGCTGGCGGCAGAGAACCTCATGCTCGCCGCTTTCGCCGAGGGGCTGGGGACATGTTGGATCGGCTTCGCGCAGAGCTACCTCAACACCCCGAACGGCAAGGCCGCGCTCGGCGCGCCCGAGGCGTGGGTCCCGGTCGCGCCGATCGTCGTCGGCACACCGAAGCGCGCGCCGCCGCCGGTTCCCCGCAAGGAGCCCGAAATCCTTTGGATCGGCTGATCGCGGCCTCCGCGACGCCGGCGCGCCTTAAGGCGGCAGCGATGAAAGAGCTTCCCTTAGCCAAGGTCTATCAGTTGCTGGAGCCCGGACCGGTCGTCTTGCTGACGACCGCCCACAAGGGCCGCGACAACGTCATGACCCTTTCGTGGCACATGATGGTCGAATTCACGCCGCCGCTCGTCGCCTGCGTCGTCAGCGACGCCAACTTTAGTTTTGCCGCGCTTCGCGCGACCAGAGAATGCGTCATCGCGATTCCCGCGTCGGCGTTGGCGCCCAAGGTCGTTGGGATCGGCAATTGTTCGGGGCGCACGGTCGAAAAATTCAAGCGGTTCGGGCTGACCGCGGCGCCCGCCCGGCGCGTGGTGGCGCCTCTGGTGAGCGAGTGCTTCGCCAATCTCGAATGCCAGGCGACCGACACGCGCCTCATCAATAAATACAGCCTCTTCATCCTCGAAGTGGTGCAGGCGTGGACCGATCCGGCGCAACGGGGAGCCAAGACGATCCACCATCGCGGCTACGGCGCCTTCGTGGTCGACGGCGAAACGATCAAGCTGAAATCGAACAAGCCGTAGCTTGCGATCGGAGAATGCGAGCCCGACATCCGAAATTGCGGCGCTCGCGCGGGGGCGGTAATATGCGCGCCGGCGACTTGCCGCCGACGGGAAGGGCCGATGGTCGAGAAGTTCCGACGCGAAGCGCCGCCCCCCGACCAGCCGAAGCCCGAGGATTTCGGCTTTGACCTCGATCGCGCCCTCGAATCCGTGGTGGCGCTTCAGGCGGAGATTCCCGAGGACGCCTTCACCGCCTCGATACTCGGCGTCAAGCGGGCCGGAAGCGGCGTGGTGATCGGCGAGAATGGGCTCGTGCTCACCATCGGCTATCTCATCACCGAAGCGCAGAGCGTTTGGCTCACCAGCGCCGGGGGTCGTCTGATCCCCGCCCACGCGCTCGCCGTCGATCAGGAGACCGGCTTCGGCTTGGTGCAGGCGCTGGACCGATCCGCCCTGCCGGCGCTGGACCTCGGCCGCTCGAGCCAAGCTCGGCTCGGCGATCCGGTGATCGTCGCGGCCGGCGGGCGCAAGCAGTTCTTGCGCGCGAATATCGTCGGCAAGCATGAATTTGTCGGCTATTGGGAGTATCTCTTGGACGAGGCGATCTTCACCGCCCCTGCTCATCCGTTCTGGGGCGGCGCAGGGCTTATTGGTTCGGACGGCAAGCTCTTAGGGATAGGCTCGCTCCACGTCGAGCAGGCGATGGAGCAAGGCGAACGGCGCGACGTCAACATGATCGCGCCGATCGATTTGCTGGCGCCGGTGTTGGGCGATCTGCTCAGTCGCGGCCGAGTCGACAAACCGCCGCGGCCCTGGCTCGGCCTTTATTCGACCGAGAGCGACGGTAGAATCATCGTCGCCGGCGTGGCCGAAGGCGGGCCGGCCGCCGCCGCCGGAGTGCGCCGGGGCGATATTGTTTGCGCCGTGGGGGATTCGAGCGTGGCGAGCCTGGGTGACTTTTATCGTAAGGTTTGGAGCCGCGGTCCCGCGGGCGCCGAAATCCCCATCGAGGTTGAGCGCGACGAACGCCGCGTTTGGCTGCGCATCCGCTCGACCGATCGCAGCGGCTATTTCAAAAAGCCGCGACTGCATTGATCGCAGCCCCGAGCGCCCGCAGTCGAACCGGCGACGGCCGGTTTGAGATCGTGCGCCATTGCGACGATAATCGCCGCGGTGGAGCGCTGCCGCGCCTTGCGGCCGCCGCGTCTGGCGGCGCCATCCGACTCGAGGTTCCGGTTTGATGCGCATCCTGATCGTCACCGATGCGTGGCTGCCGCAAGTCAACGGCGTCGTGCGCTCGATCGAAGCCCTGCTGCGCGAGGCGCCCTCTCTGGGGGTCGAGATCGAAGTCCTTACCTCCGTCGGATTTCGCACGGTGCCGATTCCGACCTACAGCCAGGTGCGCGTGGCCGTGACGCGACCGAGCGTGGTGGCGCGCCGCATCGAAGAACTCAGACCCGATTTCATCCATATCGCCACCGAGGGTCCCCTCGGCATCTGCGCCTGGATCGCCTGTCGCAGAGCGGGGCGCCCCTTCACCACCGCCTATCACACGCGCTTCCCCGAATATCTCGCGGTGCGCCGAATCGCGCCGCGCGGATTGGTCTACGCGCTGCTTCGCCGCTTTCACAACGCCGGCGTCGGCATGATGGTGGCCACCGAGACGCTGGAGCGCGAACTGCACGCGCGCGGGTTCGCCCGCCTGATGCGTTGGTCGCGCGGAGTCGATTGCAATCTGTTTCGACCCCGCGCTGCGAGCGTCTTCGACCTGCCGCGACCGATTTTCCTGACCTGCGCGCGCGTCGCGATCGAAAAGAACCTTGGCGCCTTCCTGTCGTTGGACCTTCCGGGCTCGAAGGTCGTCGTCGGGGACGGCCCGGCGAGGAAACGGCTTCAGATGCGTTTTCCCGACGCGCATTTCGTCGGCGAGCTGCACGGCGTCGCGTTGGCCGCCGCCTACGCGAGCGCGGACGTATTCGTCTTCCCCAGCTTGGCCGACACTTTTGGCCTGGTGCTGCTCGAAGCCCTCGCCTCCGGCCTGCCGGTGGCGGCCTATCCGGTGACCGGCCCGCTCGACGTGATCGGCGACAGCGGCGCCGGCGCGCTCGACGCCAATCTCCGGCGAGCCGCGCTCGCGGCTCTGGCCATTCCCGGGGAGCGGGCGCGCGCCCACGCGCTCACCTTCAGTCTGGGCGAGTCCGCCCGGCAATTCGTCGACAACATATTCGGGGCGCACGCGAAAGTCGCCCGCTGAGCGAGATTTCGGCATGGCGGCTGCCGGTCTTCCGACAAAACCCTACTTTATCACATGGTTACGAGCGGACCCGCGTCGGCGAGCCGACACTGGCCCGCCCGCCGGCGGCTCGTAAACGGCGCCCTTGTTTTGGCTGTCATATTGGCGGAGTATGCTGCATCCTCGTTAGGTTCCAAAAAGCATCCTTGAAATTGTTTCGGCGGCCCATGACGAATGGTTTGCAGACCATGAGAGGAGCTGGGCGCTTCGGCTGGGAGAGGCTCGGCGCCATCGAGCGGCCGATTGGGAACGCTTTGGCGCTGCGGCAAGACCGGCGCCTGCCGCTCGCCGCCGCCAACGCCGTATCGCGACTGGGCAACGGGCCGATTTATCTCCTGATCATCGCCGCGGTGATGCTGTTTCATCCGCACGAGGCGGCGACGATCATCGTTTGCGCGGGCGCAAGCATCCTGCTGCTGCACTCCGTCTACCCGATGATGAAGAGGGCGACCGCGCGTCCGAGGCCCCGCGACGTCGAAGCGGTTTTTCCTGATTCGATCCCGACGCTCGACAAATATTCCTTCCCGAGCGGCCACGTCATGACGTTGACCGCCGCGCTGACGCCCATCGTTCACACCGCTCCGAGAACTTGGCCGCTCGGGGTGGCCGTCTGGGCCGCCATGGCATGGTCGCGATTGGCGGTCGGACATCACTACGCCTCCGATATCGCGGCGGGAACGATCATGGGCGCCGCCGTTTCCGGGCTCCTCACCTATTGGATCGCGTCGTAAGCGCGGCGTGAAATTGGGGCTAACCTGGCCGACGCTCGCCCGTCGGTTCCGGGTCGTCAGTCGAAAATGGCGCGGCCTTCAGTTCCTCCCACAGCGCCGCGGGGATTGGAAAACGCGCCCAATCGAGCGTCTGTTTGACGCGCTTGGGCTTGCTCACGCCGCAGATCGTCGCCGTGATCCGCGGGTCGCGCATGGCAAACTGCAGCGCGCAGACCGCCTCGATGCGGCGGATTGGGTCGAGCGCCGCGTCGGACGCCTCCCGATAGACATAGCGGGGATACTCGCTCGACCCCTTGGCGAGCACGCCGCCGGCGTAGGGCGCGGCGTTGAGGACGGCGACGCCTTTGACCGGGCGAGATCCAGCATCGCTTCGGCGTTGCGATTGGAGAGCGTGCACATGGAGTTGCGCGAGGGCATGGCGCGCGAGGCCAGTCCCACCGCCTCGATCATCGATAGCCAGTCGCTGAAGTCGGCGGAAAAAGGGGCGGTCATGACGGTCAGGCAGGCTACGACGCCGGTAAGAAGATCAAAGGCCGCACGGTTCATGCGCTGGTCGATGCCGAGGGGTTGCAAATGCGCGTCATCGTTCATTCGGCCGGCATTCAAGATCGTGACGGCGCCGCGCTCGCGCTCGACAAGATACACGCCCGCTTTCCCCGGCTCGAACTCGTCTCGGCCGACAATGGCTGCAATGCCCATCAGGTCGATGCGACAGCAGCCAAGAATCCTGGGTTGCGCATCGAGATCGTCGAGCAAAGCGACGATGTCGAGGGCTTCATCGCGCTGCCGCGCCGATGGGTTGTCGAACGAATCTTTTCATGGTTCGGTGGCAATCGCCGCCTCGCCAAGGACTACGAGAACCTCGCCGCCAACCTCGCCGCTTTTGTTACGCTCGCCTCCACGCAGATCGCCATCAGGAGACCCGCGCGATAGTTGTCTTTTAAGTCAGGCTCTTACGGCGGAGTAATTTCTCCGTTGATGTCCCAGAGGTCCTCCCAGCTTTGCCCGTCTTTCCACAGGAAGACTTGGCCTTTGATCAAACGGCAGTTGCGATCGATCGCGGCGATCGCCTGCATATCTTCGTCGCTCAGCCAGTCCCCGGCGGCGGCCCGCAGATTCGCCGTGTAGTTGCGCGGGTTGACTGAAAATGGAATCGGAGTCTGGCCACGCTGCACCGCCCATTTGACGCAGACGCTCGCGGGATGAATCCCATGCCGCTCAGCGATCCGGATGACGACCGGGTCTTCGATGGGCGCGGTGTCCTCCGGCGTGCGGTCGCGCTCCGGGCGTCCCGGAGAACCGAGGGGACAGTAGCCGATCGGCTGCATGCCGTTCTCGACCACGAACCGGAACAGTTCGGGCTGCTGGAAATGGGGGTGAAGCTCCATTTCGTTTGCCGCCGGCATGATGCGCGCGTCGCGCAGAACCAGCTTCAGCTTGGGGATGGTCATATTCGACGTGCCGATGTGGCGAACCAGCTTCCGATCGACCAGCTCCTCCATTCTGCGCCAAGTCTTCATGTAGCTCTCATGAATGTAGGGCTTGGCGTCCGGGCTGCGCGACGTCACGTCGCAGCCCGGCGGGTGGAAGTTCGGAAACGGCCAATGCACGAGGAACAGGTCGAGATAGTCGAGACGCAGATCGGCCAGCGTCTTCCGGCACGAGGCGATCACGTCCTTTTCGCCGTGCTTGTCGTTCCATAGTTTCGATGTGATCCAGAGTTCCTCGCGCCTCACTCCGCCCCGGACGATCTCTTCAAGCGAGGCGCCGACGGCGCCCTCGTTTCCGTACACCGACGCGCAATCGAAGTGCCTGTAGCCGACCGCGGCTGCGCCCCTGACCGCCGCGGCGACCTCGTTCGGCCCGACGCGATCGGAGCCGAAAGTGCCGAGCCCGATGGCCGGCATCGTGGCGCCGGTGTACAATCTTCTCTGCGGAATCGCCGCCGGATCGACAGGCTCGAACCCGGTCTCAGCCGCCACGCTCATGTTCGCTCCTCGATTGCGAATAGGGATCCAAACTTTGCAGTCGAACGATATACACGTCGGCGAAGGGCGCCAGGAACGTTCCGCCAGGAAGGAAATCTCCGCCCAAACGACGCTCTACGCCGTCTGCCTCAACGCCCGCGCGGAGAACTCGACCGCCACATAACTGGCCTCTTTCCGCTTCAGATAGGTCTCCCGGGTGATGTAGGCAGGATACTTGTCCTTCACCACGATCCGCCACTCCGGAATCGGATTTAACGCTTTTTCGATTCGCTCGCGGGTGGCCGGCCGAACGCTGTCGGGGTCGTTGAAGTATTTCGAGACCGTCGCGCGGGAGATTCCGCTGGCGGCG